>WNFV01008557.1_pt1 | contig 17856 bp, 14 predicted proteins | sample 5400101 | NCBI WGS metagenome assembly WNFV01 (sample SAMN13153361, study PRJNA577476) | soil metagenome | isolation source: 115 cm soil or saprolite under grassland replicate 1 | place: USA:California | collected 2016-06-15
TTCTTCAGGAACGAAGAGCGTGTCCACCTTCGGGATGAGGAAGAAGAGCTCTTCCCGCTTTTCCTCAGGCACGTCCAGTCGCAGCCTGCTCCCCTCCGCGAGGCACGCGTCCAACACGTGCAGCTCGAGGGGTTCGCTCACAAACTCGACATCGCCGTGGCGGCCGGCATCGTCGATCGAGAGACGTTGGATGCGGCGGGGGAACTGCTTGAGACACACATCCGGCTTGAGGAGCGACAGCTCTTTCCGCTGATCGAGGAACTCGTGCCAGACGACGAGCTCCGGAGGCTCGCGCTCGCCAGCAAGGACGTGACCTGCGCCGTTCGGCGCCCCGCCCCTCACGAGCTAAAGGCCTGATGTGACTTGAAGTCCGCTCCGAGAGCGGATTCCGCGACGCGGGCACGCGCGAATCTCAGATCCCAAGCCGCCTCGCAACCAGAACGCCACACGCGACGCCAGCAAAGCCTTGAAGCGGCGCTCTCTACCACGGTCATCCAAATGCCGACACGGCCGAGGAGCCGGCGACCGTCCTAAGTCTTCGATCCGTCCCGGGTTTCTGCGCGCAGGGCCAGCGCGCGACCCGCGACCTGGCATCCGAACGTCGCTGTCGAGTGATCAGCGCCATCGAGAGAGCGCGTCGCAGTCCAGCCAAACTGCGACACCGTGGATGCGTCCCGGCACGGCAGTCAGTGATTCGTCTCGCGCCGCGCGTGTACCAGCAGACGGAGCCGCGCCGGCAGCGGCATTCGCTCACTCCTGAGCACGAGGGATCCTGCTGCGGGAGTTGAGCTTCCGGGACGGTCGCGCCAGGGAAGCGCGTGGCGACAGAATGGCAACGCTGCACGGCGGAGGGGCGCTAGCTCTGTGCCGGATCCGGCGGAGGCTGCATCGTCGCGCCGGGAAGCGGGAAGGGGCGCGGGCGTCCGGGCTGGCGTTCTCGCTTCGGCTCCTCGGCGGGCGCCGGCGTCTCGGGCGCGGCCTCGGGCTCCGGGAAGACGGTGGACTCGTCCTCGCCTGCGAGCAGGCGCTCGAACTGGTCGCGGTCGATCGTCTCGCGCTCGATGAGGATCATCGAGATCGTGTGCAGGTCTTCCATGTGCTCGCGCAACGTGGCGAGCGCGAGCTCGTGCGCCTCCTCGATCACGCGGCGGATCTCGTCGTCGATCTCGCGCGCGATCTCCTCGGAGTAGTCGGCCTGGGCGCCGTAGTCGCGGCCGAGGAACGGCTGGTCGTGGCCGCGGCCGAGCACGCGCGGGCCGAGCTTCTCGCTCATCCCGAGCTTCATGATCATCTGCTTCGACGTCGAGGTGACCTTCTCGAGGTCGTTCGCGGCACCGGTCGTGACCTCGTGGAAGACGATCTCCTCCGCGGCGCGGCCGCCGAGCGTCATCGCCATCTGATGCATGAGCGACGTCTTCGTGGTCAGGTAGCGATCCTCCGTCGGCAGCGAGATGGTCAAGCCGAGCGCCTGCCCGCGCGAGACGATCGTGATCTTGTGCACCGGATCGGTGTGCTCGAGGAAATGGCCGACGAGCGCGTGGCCCATCTCGTGGTACGCCGTGATCTTCCGCTCGTGCTCCGACAGCAGCCGCGCCTTCTTCTCCGGCCCGGCGATCACGCGCATGATCCCCTCCTCGAGCTCCTCCTGCTCGATGATCTTCTTGCCCCGGCGCGCCGCGAGCAGCGCAGCCTCGTTGACGAGGTTCGCCAGGTCGGCGCCCGTGAAGCCCGGCGTCCCGGCCGCGAGCGTCTCCAGATCGATCTCCGGCGCGAGCGGCTTGCCCTTCGTGTGCACCTCGAGGATCCTCCGGCGGCCGACGCGGTCGGGACGGTCGACGACGATCTGGCGGTCGAAGCGGCCCGGACGCAGCAGCGCCGGATCGAGGATGTCCGGCCGGTTCGTCGCGGCGATGAGAATGATGTTGTCCTTCATCTCGAAGCCGTCCATCTCGACGAGCAGCTGGTTCAGCGTCTGCTCCCGCTCGTCGTTGCCGCCCCCGAGGCCGGCGCCGCGGTGGCGGCCCACCGCGTCGATCTCGTCCACGAAGACGATGCACGGCGCAGCCTGCTTCGCCTGCTCGAACAGGTCGCGCACCCGCGACGCGCCGACGCCGACGAACATCTCGACGAAGTCCGAGCCCGAGATGGAGAAGAACGGCACGCCCGCCTCGCCCGCAACCGCACGCGCAAGCAGCGTCTTACCCGTGCCCGGCGGCCCGTACAGCAGCACACCCTTCGGGATGCGCGCGCCGAGCGCCTGGAACTTCTTCGGGTTCTCGAGGAACTCCTTGATCTCGCCGAGCTCCTCGACCGCCTCGTCCACCCCGGCCACGTCCTTGAAGCCGATCTTCGGCGAATCCGGCGTCACGCGCTTCGCACGCGACTTGCCGAAGCTCATCAGCTTCGAGCCGCCGCCCTGCATCTTGTTCATCAAGAAGATCCAGAAGCCGAACAGCAACACGAACGGGAGCAGGCTCATGAGGATCGACCACCACGGCGAGCCGCCGATGCCCTGCGAGTCGAAGGTGACGTCGTGGCTCAGCAGCAGGTCCTGGATCTGCGCCTGCGACCGATCGCCCGCGTAGTGGACGACGATCTTCTTCCCGCCCGCCCCCGGCGTCTCGTAGACGTCGAGCTCCTGCTTGCCCGGCACGAAGAGGGCCTGGTCGATCGAGCCCGGATCGGACTTGATCGTCGTCAGAACCTTGGAGAGCGTCTCGGGCTCCGTCTTCTGCCCACCGGCGCCCAGGGCCTGCAAGGCCAACCAAACGAGCGCTGCGACGATGATCAGCGGGAAGAGCGCGCCACGGAAGAAACGGTTCAAAGGCCTCACCCTGAGGGTACCTGGCGTCCTCTTTTGCTCCCCACTTCGGGATTCGTGACCAGAGAACAGATCTCGGACTCGCTGACTCACAGTCGGGCGAGTCTGTCTGCCAACGCTGGTCTGTAAATACGAGTCGTAGTGACGCTACGCCGCCTCCGGTTCTGGCACGGCGTCGAGGGTGACGCGGTAGCCGAGCCGCTCGAGCGCACGCAAGTGTCGCCGTGTGGCGTGCTCGCTGTCGCGACGTTCGAAGAAATCGTCGCCGAGTTCGTGGTAGAGCTCGCCGGTGGTGAGCATCTGGTAGCTGATCTCGAGGATCGCGTGGGCGACAGCGATCACCGCGCGCTGGTGGCCGCGTCGTTGACGGATCCGCCAGTACTTCGCCCGCAGGTAGCCGCGCGTGCGGGTGGCGGCGAGCGCCGACTCGACGAGCGCGCTGCGCAGCCAGGGGCTGCCCTTGCCGGTGGAGCCGCTCTTACGTTTGCCGGCCGACTCGTTGTTTCCGGGCGAGAGCTTCGCCCAGGAGGCGAGGTGGCGGCTGGAGGGGAAGACGCTCATGTCGGCGCCGATCTCAGCCACGATCACCTCGGCGTTGCGACGGCCGACCCCGGGGATCGACTCCAGCAGCGTCAGCGCCGGCGCGAAAGGGGCGATCTGCTCGCCGATCCGATCAGAGCACGCCTCGATCGCCTCGTCCAGGTAGTCGAGGTGAGCCAGGATCTGGGAGACCAGGAAGGCGTGGTGGTCGCGGAAATGGCTTTCGAGCGCCCGCCGCAGCGCCGGCAGCTTCGACCGCAGCCGGCCCCGCGCCAGCTCCGCGAGCACAGCCGGATCGTTGCTGCCCTGGCAGAGCGCCCCCAGCATCAACCGGCCGGAGACGCCGAGCACATTCGAGGCGACCGAGGAGAGCTTGACACCGGAGTCCTCGAGCACCTTGTGCAACCGGTTCGCCTCCGAGGCCCGGTCGCGGATCAGCGACTTTCGGTAGCGGGTCAAGTCGCGCAGCTCGCGGATCGGCCGCGGCGGCACGAAGCTCGCCCGCAACAAACCGCACTCCAACAACTGACACAGCCAGGCCGCGTCCTTCGTGTCGGTCTTGCGCCCCAGCACCTGCTTGACGTGCGCGGCGTTCACGAGCAGCAGCTCGAACTCCCCCTCGAGCGTGTAGTAGACCGGCTTCCAGTAGACGCCGGTTGCCTCCATCGCCACATGCGTGACGCCGTGGCCGCGCAACCAATCGCAGAGGGCGAGCAGATCGGGCGTCGTCGTCCCGAACCGCTCGTTGAACTCGCGCCGTTGATCGCGCTCGCCGGGCACGCGTACGCACGCGCTCACGCTCGCCTGATGCACATCGAGCGCCGCACAGCACTTGAGCAGCGTTTCCATCGTCTCCTCCTCTCCGAGTACACCGCCGCCACGGAGAGGAGTCCTCTACTCAAAGAGTCTGGTCTGCGTGCTCAAAGCACAAATCGAGGTGCCGAGGAACTCCCGCGTCAGGCTTTCCACGGCCTACCCAAAGCCGATGCATTGCCGACGTCTGCGTGCTCAAAGCACAAATCGAGGTGCCGAGGAACTCCCGCGTCAGGCTTTCCACGGCCTACCCAAAGCCGATGCATTGCCGACGATCTCACCGCGACACCGCCAGCATCCCATTTACATCGCTCGGGGTGGGCGAACCGCCCATGAGAGGCTTCCCCAAAGATCAGTGGCAAGCAGGGCGCTCTGCCGACTTCGCCTTCGCCAGCACACAGCCCCCTGCTGGCGGTAGTGCATGTTAACGCGCCGCTTCCTTACCCTCGGCTTCCCTCGGTTCCGAGTCGGTGAAATGCCTTTCACGCGAAGGTCGCGGGTTCGAGTCCCGTCCCTCCCGCTCAACCGATCTCCGGACGCACCGCACCATGCACGGGCAGAGGTTCATCGCGGTGACGAGCTTCGGAATGCTTCGTTGATCATTCGACAGAAGTAGGAGGATCCGATGGCAGCGAGCAGTCGTTCTGAGCGGCGTCGTCGTGTTGCGCGCGGCATCTATCAGCAGGGCAACGGCAGATACGCCGTCTGCGTGATGGTCGACGGGCAGCCGCGCTTCCGCACGCTGAGTGCGACCACGATCGACGAGGCGCGAAGGCAGCGCGGGCTGCTCCAACGCGTCGCCTGCATCGGCGAGCTGCCGGTCTCACCGCGGCTCACATTCGCTGAAGTGGCGGCGCGCTGGCTGGCCGAGTTCGCGGCCAAGGTCGCAGCGGGCAAGCGTCGCGAGCGAACGTTCGACCTCTATCGCTCGCAGTTATACCGCCACCTGCTGCCCAGGCTCGGCCGTCGCCGGCTGGGACTGATCACTGCCGACGACGTCGTCGCACTCATGCGCGAATTGCAGGCCGATGGGCTTTCGCCCTGGACAATCATGCGGATCCTCGGGCCCGGAGCACCGCCACCAGGTCTACGCGGCCGGCATCGCCGTCATTTACGCCGCTGTTCGACGTCGCCGAACTAGGCAGTTACGGCTTCGACGAGCCCGCGCTCGGCGATCTCGAGCTCGCGCATCTTGAACTTCTGGAGCTTGCCGGTGATGGTCATCGGGAAGGAGTCGACGAAGCGGATGTAGTGCGGGATCTTGTAGCGCGCGATTTTCCCGTGGCAGAACGTGCGCAGTCCCTCCTCGTCCACGTGCGCGCCCTGCTTCAGCACCACCTATGCGCAGACCTGCTCGCCGTAGCGTTCGTCCGGGACGCCGATCACTTGCACGTCGGCGACCTCGGGATGGGTGTAGAGGAACTCTTCGATCTCGCGTGGGTAGATGTTCTCGCCGCCGCGGATGATCATGTCCTTGATCCGGCCGACGATTTTGAGGTAGTCGTCGTCGTCCATCGCGGCGAGGTCGCCGGTGTGCATCCATCGCGACTCGTCGATCGCCGCCCGCGTCGCCTCGGCGTCCTCCCAGTAGCCGAGCATCACCGAGTAGCCGCGCACGCACAGCTCGCCCGCATCTCCGCGCGGCAGCGTCTGCCCGGTCGCGGGGTCGACGATCTTCACCTCGATGTGCGGGTGCACCTGCCCGACCGTGCCGACCTGCTTTTCCAGCGGCGCGTCGCGGCTGGTCTGCGTCGAGACCGGCGACGTCTCGGTCATCCAGTAGCAGATCGTCACCTCGTCCATATGCATCTCCGACTTGACGCGCTTCATCACCTCGATCGGGCAGGGCGAGCCGGCCATGATCCCGGTGCGCAGGCTGCTCAGGTCGAAGCGCCCGAACTCGGGGTCGTTCAGCTCGGCGATGAACATCGTCGGTACGCCGTACAGCGACGTGCAGCGCTCCGCGGCCACCGCCTCCAGCGTCGCGCGCGCCTCGAACGCCTCGGCCGGGACGACGAGGCAGGCGCCGTGGGTGACGATCGCGAGGTTTCCGAGCACCATCCCGAAGCAGTGGTAGAACGGCACCGGCACGCAGACGCGGTCGGCGGGCGTGTAGCCGAGTGCCTCGCCGATGAAGTAGCCGTTGTTGAGGATGTTGTGATGCGAGAGCGTCGCGCCCTTGGGGAAGCCGGTCGTCCCTGACGTGTACTGGATGTTGATCGGCTGGTCGAAGTCAAGCTCCATCTCCCGCGCACGCAGATCGTCGACTGCCACCTCGTCGCCGCGCTGGAGCAGCTCCTGCCAGCCCTCGCCGAGCACGACCCGCTCCCGGAGCGCCGGTGCGTCGACGCCCTCCAGCAGCTCGACGTAATCGGCGTCCCTGAAGCTCGGCGCAAGGATCAGCACGGAGCAGCCCGATTGTCGCAGCGCGTACTCGAGCTCGTGCCGGCGATACGACGGATTGATGTTGACCAGAACCGCACCCACCTTGGCCGTCGCGAACTGCACCACGACCCTGTGGGTGCCGAGAACTCGGTTTCCCTGCAAGTCAGCGCATTCGCAGGAGGCGATGTGGGTTTGGCGCTCGCGAGGTCTGGGCTGCGGCAGACTGATGGGTTGATCGAAGCGTGCTCGTCGGACTCCAGCGCCGTCCGCTCTACTTTCCCTTTCCGGCCCAGGTGCCGCGGGCGGCGGTGGTGGTCGCCGGCGCGCGGGAGGTGACGCTGCGGACCGTCGACGGCCTGGCGCTGGGTGCGTGGCTGGTCGAGCCCGGCGCGCCTGACCGTGGCGTGGCGGTGCTGGTGGCAAATGGAAACGCCGGCAACCGGTCGCTGCGTGCGCCGTTGGCGCGCGCACTGGCGAGCGCGGGTCTGGCGGTGTTGCTGTTCGACTACCGCGGCTACGGTGGCAACCCGGGGCGACCAAGCGAGCAGGGGCTCGCCCGCGATGTGCGCGCCGCCCACCGGTTTCTGATCGCAGCGGCCGAGATAGCCCCGGCGCGTTCTGTACTACGGCGAGAGCCTTGGCTCGGCGGTGGTGAGCGAGCTCGCGACCGAGCACCCGCCGGCCGGACTCGTGCTTCGCTCGCCGTTCGTCGACCTCGCCTCGGTGGGCCGCGTCCACTATCCCTTCCTACCCGTCCGGACGCTGCTGCGCGACCGCTACCCGCTCGCCGACCATCTCGCGCGCGTGCAGGTGCCGACGACGGTCGTGTACGGCTCCCGCGACTCGATCGTGCCGCCCGAGCAAAGCCGCGCGGTCGCGGCAGCGGCGGCCGGCGAGACGCGTCTCGTCGAGATCGCGGGCGCCGACCACAACGACCCCGCCCTGCTCGACGGGGAGCAGCTGATCGAGGCAGTCGTCGAGCTCGCCGAGCGGGTCTGCGAACCCCCACCAACCAGGCGCTCTCGCGGCACACCTCGGCCATCACCGCCGACCGTCGCTCAGATCGGCAGGTCGCGCGCCACCGTCGTCGATTCGAGTTTCCGGCACCCACAAGCTCGCTACAGACCCGACGAACGAGGTCAATGGTGAGTTTCTGAACCCTACGCGCCACGGCTCGGAATCATATGCCTATGCAGCGCCTATGCAAATAATCTCGGCGGAAAAGTGCGGAGTAGCCAGCGTTCCCGATGCGGGCCGTGTCGTCGACCGGCCCCCTACCTCGCAGATCCCAGTAGTTTCCACGCATCTTTCCTCACGGTGCGCGGGTGATTGACACCACCGGAAGGAGGTGACGCACATGTTCAAGTACATCGGGCTGATCCAGCTGACGCCCGAGGGCCGAGAGACTCTCGAGAAGGCGCCGGAGTATCTGGAGAAGTTCCGGGAGATCATCAAGGAGGAGGAGGGCATCCTCGAGGATGTCTATGCCCTGATGGGACCATGGGACTTCGTCGCGCTCGTCCAGTATCCGGACAACGAAGCAGCGTTCCGCGCACTCGCGAAGATCGGCAAGCTCGAGGTCGTCAAGACCGAGACGTTCCCGATCGAAAAGGTCGACCTGTTCTTCAAGACGCTCGTCTAGCGCACCGCGGTGTGACTTCCGAAAGCGCCCGCCCTCTCCGGGAGCCGCATCCCCGGTGAGAGGGGCGGGCGCTTGTGGCGTCCGCCCCGCGCGGCGGATCGCCGTCACAGGTCAGCGTTTTCCCCGATGGCGGGCCGCCGCGACGCGGGGAGGATCGCCGAAGCCGTCGGAGACGTCACCCGGATTCGGTCTTCGGCGACCGGGGCCGCGCCGTCTAACCCTCCTGCGGCGCGGCTCCGCCCCGGTATGAGCTGGTCGGTGAGCTGAAGGCGGCACCGCCCGACCGAGCGCTCCTCGTCGCGCTCCACCATCCGCCGCTCTCGGCCGACGCGCGCGTCCGGACGCTCGCGGCGGAGGCGCGCGAGCTCACACGCGATCTGGACGCCGCGAGCCTGTGCGTGCCGGAAACTCGAATTTCGGCTCTGAGCAGCTGAAAGTCGTCCAGCGGACTCGCACGCTCCTACTCGGGTAGGAACAGCACGCGAGACTCACGGCTCTTCTCGTGCCGTGCCTACCGCGGTAGGAGCGGTAGCGTCGCCTTTCGGCGTTTTCGCTGCTCAGCCCGGATTCCGGGCCGGATCGAGTTTTCGGCACCCACACGGTCTCGGTCGACACTGTTCGGTCGACCGCTGAACGCTGGAAGGCCTCGCGGGTCGACGTCGCCCTCGGGACGATGCAGACGTACGACGTCGCACTCGGCCGCATCCTCCCTACGCTCGGCGGCACACCGCTCGGCGAGCTCGACGCGCAAACGGTCGCAGACCTCGTCGCCACGATGCATGCGGACGGGCTCAAGAAGCAGACGATCCGCAAGACGGTGAGCGTGCTCGCGATGGTGCTTGACCATGCGCGCGTCCAGCCGAACCCTGCGCGTGACCGTCTGACCGTGAAGATGCCGCGTGAGGAACGGCGACACGTACAGCCGCCGACCGCCGATCACATCGAGGCCGTGATCCGGCTCCTGTCGTCGCAGTACCGGCTGCCGATGCTGGTGCTCGACGCGACCGGGATGCGGATCGGCGAGCTGGAGGCCCTGACGTGGGGCGATATGGACGAGCCGCGCGGCAGGTGGCGGATCGCGACGTCGAAGACGGGTCGGCCGCGGTGGGTGACGCCGCCGCCGTTCCTGCTCGACCGCGTGCTCGAGCTGTGCCCCCGCGATGACCGCCACTCGGACCGCAAGGTGTTTGAGGGCGTCACCGGAGACCGGCTGAGGACGGCAATCACGCGAGCCTGCACCGCCTCCGTTGTGCCCGCCTTCTCGCCACACGACCTCCGCCACCGCCGTGTCAGCCTGCTCCACCTTGGCGGGATGCCCTGGGCGCGGTCGGTGAGGCGGTCGGCCACGATGACATCACGACGACGAGCAGGGTCTACACGCATGTCGTCGCCGACGAGCGGGAAGTCGAGTACGCGGAGGTTCTCTCTCGTGGATGAATCGGAACGGAACCGGCTTCTCAAGAGGCAGCGAATGCTCGGCCTCGCGGCGTCCGACATGCGTCAGGCTGAGAGCGCCGCTAGGGCCCTCCCCACCACGACACCGGTCGACTTTCACCTGCGGCGGGCGCTCATGACCGCCGTCGTCGTCTCCTATTCGCGCGCGTTCACGAAAAGCACGATCGTGACTCTCCGGCGGGAAGAGTACGAACCCACGGATGGCCAGCTCGGAGAACTCCACAACCGGATCCTTGACCTGCGTGACACCGTCTCCGCCCACACCGACAAGAACGCCGGACGAACGATCTCCGTCACGCAGGGTCTAGATGACTCGGTAGCCGTAGGAGAGGCATTCGACCAAGTACTCTCGCCCGACGACCTCACTCTCGGAATCGAACTGTTCGAGATTCAGAGGGTCCGCTTCCTAGATGAGGCAATCAAGATCGCCGAAGCAGCTCGGCGATGTTCGGATGGTGCCCCGATCCGTGCCCCCACCAGACGAAGAAACCGCTGATTAGCAGCCATGTCTGAATCCCGTATGCGCCTTTCTCCGAAATCCGTGCATCTCGCAGGGTTTTCGTACCTTCGAGGGTGATCGAGAAGTTGTCAGAGGCGGCCAAAAGGAGCCTCGCGGGCTCAAATTGGCTCGCGGATTGGCTCACGGGTACGTAGGCGTCGACGTGATCGATCCGATCTGCGAGTTCGCGCGACAACGCATCTGAACCGACCCGCTAAAAGGCCTCTGAACCTCTGACCACGGCGCGTCCGCTGCCACTTGCGGGCGCGCCGGCGCCCGACCGGGTCCACCAGAGAACGAAGCCGAGCCACGTGAACCAGATCGGGTTGACGACGAAGCCGGCGAAGACCGCCGCGGCGAGCAGGCCCGCCTCTTCGGGTCGAGGATGACGAGCCGGCCGATGTAGACGAAGACGAGCAGCGCGGCCGAGAGGAACGCGGTGTAGCCGAGGCCGCGCGGAAGCAGTCCGCCGCGCAGGATCAGGAAGCCGCTCGCCGCGAGCGCCAGTCCCGTGAGCAGGAACGTCGCCCGCCCGCGCGGGTCGACCGAGCTCGGAACGTCGGTCGGCAACGACGCCGGCGGGTTCGCGAGGTTGGCCAGGTCGTAGCCCCCGTGGAGCGCTGCGCCGAAGGCACCGCGACGAGCGCCAGCACGTATCCCCAGAGCGCGAACGCCTCGTCGGTCGCGCGCAGCCGCTGGTCGACCGCGGTGAAGGCCGCCGTCGACACGAGCCCGCCGACGAGCAAGAGGAGCGAGTCCGCGTACGCCGTCCCCCGGCTGGGGTCGTTGAGGTAGAGGCTGAACGACGTCGAGTAGGCGAAGCCGGTCGCGGCGGCGGCGAAAGCGCACAGTGCGCCGAAGCGGTTGAACGAGACCGGCTGATCGAGCGGCATCCGTCCTGATCTTCGCTGCGGCGCCGGACGCAGTTCGATCGCGCGGTCGCAGGTGCGATGCTGGTGCGGTGGCACGAGCGTCCACGGCGTCGAGGCCCGCCGCGGGCACCATCGGAGGACTAGGCGTCGCCGCGCTCACCGCCGCGGCGACGGCAATCTCGGCGGCCGCGCTCTACGGACTGTGGGCTTTCTGGCCGTCGGAGGCCACTGCACGCGCGCGCGAGGAGGTCCGCGCCGCCTTCTTCGACGCGACGCTCTCGCGAAACGTGCTCCTCGTCGTCGCAGTCGCGTGCGCCGGCGCGCTCGGAGCGTTGCCGCGTGCGCTCAGGTGGCTCGAGCTCGGAGCAGGCAATCGCGAGCTGCGGTGGTGTGCGGCCCCGCGTGCCCTCTTGGCGCTGCTCGTGGGAAGCGCAGCCGGAACGATCCTCTTCCTCCTCCTCGTATCGGTCGGCGTCCCGAGCGGGAAGCTGGGTGCGATCTAATCGCGCGATGAGCTTCCTCCGTCGCAAGCAAGCGGAGGACGATGCCCGTCGAGTCCCCCGTCAGGCGAACCGGGTCGGCCCAGTCGGCGCGGTCGTGTTCCTGCTCGGCACCGTCGCGCTCGCCGCCTTCGCGCTGTACGGCTTGTGGGTGTTCTGGCCCTCCGAGAGAATCCGCACAAGGTCGGCGCGCTCCTGGAGCATCGGAGGATCTCCTTCTTCGGCTGGAACCGCGTGCTCTCGCGCGAGAGCCTCTTTTTCGTGATGGTCGCCTTCGCCGGGGCGCTCGGCGGGATGGTGCACGCGACTCGCTCGCTCGCGGTGTACCTCGGGAACCGCGAGCTCAAGTGGAGCTGGGCGCCGTTCTACATCCTGAAGCCGGTGCTCGGCGCGATCCTGGCGACGCTCCTGTACTTCACGCTGCGCGCGGGTCTGTTCTCGCCCTCCGCTTCGACGCAGAACGCGAGCCCATACGGCTTCGCGGCGATCGGCGCCCTCGCCGGACTCTTCTCCGACCAGGCCGTCGAGAAGCTGCGGAAGATCGCGGAGGAGCTGTTCGAGAAGCTTCCGCCGCAGAAGGACCACTACTCCGGGCCCGAAGTCGTGACCGGGAACGCGTTGTCGCCGTCGACGGACCCCAACGCAGCGACTCTCAGCGGCACCGTCAACCCGGCCGGACGCGAGACGACGTGGTACTTCGAGTACGGCAAAGCGCCGAATTACGGCCAGACGACCGAGACGCAGACGATGGACGCCGGGACCGACGACGTCGTCGTCGAAGTGCGGGTGGAAGGGCTGGACGCCGGCGAGAGGTACCAGTACCGGCTCGTCGCGATCAACGAGGACGGCACGACGCGTGGGAACATCGGCACGTTCACGGCCGGTGCGACCGACGCGAAGACCGAGTCCAAACCGGAGCCCGAGCCCGAGCCCGAACCGGAACCGGAGCCCGAACCGGAACCTGAGCCCGAACCGGAACCGGAGCCCGAACCCGAACCCGAGCCCGAGCCCGAGCCCGAACCGGAACCCGAGCCCGAACCCGAACCCGAACCCGAGCCGGAGCCCGAGCCGGAGCCGGAACCCAAGCCTGAAGGCGACAGCGATTCCGACAAACCGGGCGGACCGTGAACGAGCTCGAACGGTGAGCTGACTCGCGCACGGCGCCGAGCCCGTGGGGTGCACTTATTCGATCTTCCTGCAAATCGCGCGGATTCTGCACGCGACTGAGTTTGTGCACCCCACGCCCTCCCTCAACCACGACGGCAGAGCGCTGAACCTAGCCCGATCGCCGGGCGCGGACAGCCGGGACGAGTTTGCGAACCCTACGGGTGACCGCCGCGAACGCACCGATCCGACTCTTGACAAAGAGCGTGCGGCGTGCGCATAAACAGGCGAAGCGACCGGAAGGCACGATTACCGCCAGGTGTGCAACCGCTGCTGCGGCGGTTGAGGTCCCTTTGGAGGAGCCGGGGCCATCTTCCGCTCGCGCCCGCATCCTCGAGGAGGCGAACAGGATATGAACGATGAGCGGCTGCTCCTCGGCGAGGGCGCGCGCGGCGACATCGTCGGCGCCTTGCAGACGAACCTCAGGCGCCACGGCGTCTACAAGGCCACGATCGACGGCGACTACGGCGAGCTGACGGCGAAGGCGGTGCGAGCGTTCCGCAAGTCGGCGGGGCTGCTACCGGCGCGGCACATCGACCCGTCGACGTGGAAGCTGCTGACGAAGAAGCCAGTGCCGCCCGTTCGCGACCCGCGCGCTCCAGCTCACCGCCGCTTTCGAAGGCCACGGGTTCACGCTCGCGCAGGGGAACTTCGACGGCGCCGGCATCACCTGGGGGGTGATCGGCTTCACGTTGAAGGGCGGCGAGCTCGCGAAGATCGTGCTGGAGGTGAACGCGAAGCACCCCGCGCTGCTGCAACAGGCCTTCGGGAAGAAGACCGCGGAGCTGCTCCAGGTGATGCGCGCGCCGTTCGCGCGGCAGCTCGCCTTCGCGGACTCGCTCAGCCAGGGTGCGTCGAAGGCGCGGCTCGCAGAGCCGTGGCGCTCGGCGTTCCGGCGGTTCGGCGAGTTTCCCGAGGTGCAGGCGGTCCAGTTGGCCCGGGTCGACGGCTACCTGAACCCGGCCAAGCGGGACGCCCGCGCGCTCGGGATCAAGACGGAGCTCGGGCTCGCGCTGTGCTTCGACATCCACGTCCAGAACGGAAGCATCAGCCCGAGGGCGATGCAGCGGATCAAGGCGCAGCAGGCGGCGCACGCGATCAAGGACGAGCGTGAACTGCGGATCCTGATCGCCCATGCAGTAGCCGACTCCTCGAACCCGCGGTTCCGCGGCGACGTGCTCTCGCGCAAGCTCGCGATCGCGACCGGCGTCGGCGTCGTGCACGGGGCGACGTACGTCCTTCGCAACTGGGGCCTGGCCGAGCTTCCCGTCGCCGCCCCGCGCCCCGCTCCGGCTCCGCCTCCCGTGCCTGCCCCAGCGGCGGGCACGGGAGGCCGGCGCCCAGTCCCAGCACACCGCTAGCTCAGAAGGCAGTGAGTCCTCGACATGATCCCGTTCCGGCAAGCCCGTAGGGTTCCTAAATTCGGGCGGAGCCGATTTGCAGGGGAATTTGCTTGAGTCCGGGAGGCGATATCGCGGATCGGTCGTCGCCGTCACACCGACGACCGCCGCCCAGCCTCTCCCTCGGACCGGGTCGATGCTCGGGCGGGCTTCACCCCGCCCGAGCTTGAGGAAATCTGCCCGGCCGAGAGCGTCGGTAGCGATACATGAGAGCCAGCCTTCGCCGTCGTCGGTCACGTTTCCGCTCCAATCGTGCCCTCGTCCGTCACGATGCGCCACACGTTTGTCTCCCTGGAAATCCGCTACAACCGAGTTTACGAACCCTACGCCGTGCGGCCTCTCTACTCCGCCACGAGGAACAGCACGGGGTGGACTACCCCCAGCTGACTGCGTGGTTGCGCACCTCCGTGGGTCCCCGTGTTCGGGCAGGGCGAGTAGTACCGGCCGGGCGCCGGTCCCGGCCTGACCGGGTCCGGCGCCCGGCCGCGTCAGGCGGGGCGAACCCCCACGTGGACGTGGTTGTGGTGGTTGCCCCCCTCGTTGGTCTTCCAGATGCACTGGATCCGCTGATTGCCGTGCGTGAACGTGAAGAGCCCGCCGCCGTGCGCCTTGGCGCTTGCCCCCTCCTTCGAGTCGCCCGCGAGGAGGCATGCGGCCTCCATGATCCGGTCGCCGACCGGGCTGTCATCCGTCCCACCGTTCGCGAACATCCCGATGTCGCAGGCGTGCCCGCTGAAGTGGTCGGAGACCTTCCCGCTGGCCGACATCTTGCTGTGGTTAGTCCCCGTCGTGACGGTGATCGGCTTTCCGATGGACGCGGCCACGCGCGCGATGTACTCGAGCGTCATCGTCTGGACGGGCTGGCCGGGAAGGTTCGCGCCCGCCGCGATGATCACCTGCCGCCGCTGAGCTTCTCGCTCGGGTGGACCTTGGGGCCCCCGACGAGCGGCTCGTGCACCCCGAGCGCGCCCCAGGTGTCCTTCCCCACACGGCCGTCGACCTGGAGCTGCTTCGCCTCCTGGAACATCCGTACGCCGTGTACCGCGGTCGGCCCGTACGTGGTCGACTCGACCTCGATCTTCTGCGCAATCGGCGTGAGGCCGAGTGCGACGAGCTCCGGGACGAGCGCCTTCTTCATCCTCGGCACCGCAGCGTCCGTTTGCCCTGGACTCAGGAACGGGACAGACATTTTAGGAATCACCCCCTGTGGTGTGGGCCTTCGGCGGTCCTCGTGCGCAGGCGCCGCCCGGGCCCGCCCTGCCCGACGAAGCCGGGCTCGTTTCGTGGCATCCAAAGGGCGCGGCGACAGGAGGAGCGGCTGTGCCCGGGGCTGCCGCAGCACCAGGATGTCGACGGGCCCTTCACGTCCACCTCTGACCCTCGTGCCTCTTGCCACGAAGCTAGCCCATCCGACCGTGCGAGTCAAGGTGCTGCTCGGCCCGATCAGCGCTGGTGTCGTCGGCCACGCTCCCAAAGGAGACCGCGTCCGCTCGATTGGCTCGGTTTCCTTGACCGCTGGGGGCCCTAATAGGCGAACCCGAGCGAACGTCGGGCGTTGCCATTGTTGCCACGCGGCTCCCAACCTTTTCAGCTGGTACTACGCGCGACAGAGGTTGTCCCGGGCGCGCGAGCGCAGGCTCTGTGGAAGGACCGGGGCGGGCGCAGTGTCAAGTGCATGTGTCCGTGAACAGAGCCGTGTCGCTTTGTCTTAGCCCTGTGGGGTAAAGAAAGTCGATTCGGCCGAAACAGGTCTACTGGTGACCGCGGCGGAGCCGGTTCAGACTGCGCCTCGTGCTGATGTCTTTGACGTGCTCCCCGCCGGCGTTGTCAGGTTAGGCCGCGATGTTTTGTAGATCTTCCCAGGTCTCCTTGACCTCGTAGGGCGTCTTGTAGTCGAGCCGCGAGTGCGGCCGGTGGTGGTAGCGGTCGACGTAGCCGCCGATGCCGCGTCTGGCGTCGTCGAGTGTCTCGTACTCGTTCAGCCACACCTGCCTCTGTTTGAGTTTCCCGAACCAGCTCTCGATGAAGGCCTGGCTCTCGGGGTCGCGGTAGCCGCCGCGGCGGTGGCGGACGCCGAGCTCGGCGAGCCGGGCGCGGAAGCGGCGCGCGGTGAACGCCGAGCCGTTGTCGGAGCCGAGCGTCAGCTCGCCCGGCTTGATGCCATGCAGCGCGACGGCACGTTCGACGACGGCGATCGCTTCGTCGGCGCGGCAGCGCAGGCTGAGTTGCCAGGCGACGATCTCGCGGGTGCAGCAGTCGATGATCGCGTTCAGGTAGCACCAGCCGTGCTCGGCGACCCAGCTCGTCATGTCGAGCTGCCAGAGCTGCCGTGGCCGCTCGACCCGGAAGAAGCCGGGTCGCCTGCGCCGTTCGAGCGGACGGCGGCGCTGAATCAGCTTCCGCTCCCGCATCACCCGCAGCACCCGCTTGCGGTTCACCGGCTGGCCCAACTTTCGTCGGACGAACGCGGTCACCATCCGGTAGCCGTCGGTCTGGTTCGCTGTCGCCTCCTCGACGATCGTCTGCTCGACCGGATCGGTCGGCGGTCGTCGCTGCGGCGGCCGCCTGGGCGTCGGCGTCCGGTAGAGCGCCTGCCGGCTGATCTGCATCACACGCGCCACGGCCGCGGCGGCGAAGCCGCGTGCGACCAGCTCGCGAGACCGGGCGACGCGCATGCTCAGGTGGGTCGGCCCAGGGCGCGGTGACGGCCTTTCGACCGCTCCGTTTCCCTGGGCCGCCCTCCGAACCGGACGTGCGCGTTGCCGCGCATCCGGCTCTCCACGGGCATGCCGGTGTTCATGCGGCGGTCTCGCTCGTCTGCCACGGTGTCGCGATCCGCTCGCCTCGGTAGCGGTAGCGGACGATCCGCACGCTTCTCGGGTCGTAGAGCGCGAGCCGTGCGCCGGTCGGCCGCTAACCGGGAAGGTAGCGGCGTCGCAGCAAGCGCCAACTCGCCTGCGGGTGTTTCCTTCGCAGCCAACAGATGACCCGCCGCCACGTGTAGGCGTCGAGGTAGCTGAAGGTCTTCGAGGAGACGCCGTGCTGGAAGTAGGCGCACCAGCCCCGCAGCACCGGGTTGAGCCGGGCGAGGAGCTGGTCGAGCGTCTGCTGATAGCCGGTCGTGGTGATCTCCTTCACCTTCGTCGTCACGCTCAGGAGCGAGCGCTTGGACGCGTAGGTGTGCACCGCTGGCCGGCCGTGACGTCCGCGGCCGCGCTTGATCCGCCAGCCGAGGAAGTCGAAGCCCTCGTCGATGTGGGTGACGGCGGTCTTCTCCCGTGACAGCGCCAGGCCGAGCGGTCTGAGTAGCCGTTCGACCTCGGTGACGAGCGCCTGCGCGTGGCGCCGCTCGCCGGCGACGCAGATGACGAAGTCATCGGCGTAGCGGACGAGTCGGTAGGTCGCCTCGCCTCGGAGCCGTCGCCGGTGGCGTTGCGAGCCGCTGCCCATCGCCTGCCAGGCGCGCGCGAAGTGCTCGTCGAGCGCCGACAAGGCGATGTTCGCAAGCAGCGGCGAGAGGATCCCGCCCTGCGGGGTACCGGTCAGCGTCCCCTCGAGGTCGCCCCGCTCGTTCATGATCCCGGCTTTGAGAAACGCCTTCACCAGCCGCAGCACGCGCCGGTCTGCGACCCGCGCTCGCACCCGCCCGGTCAGGGCGGTGTGGTCGAGCGAGTCGAAGCACGCCTCGATGTCCGCCTCGACGATCCACTCGTAGGAGCGGCTCGTCAGCTGGTGGATCTCGGCGATCGCGTCCTGGGCTCGGCG
>WNFV01004259.1_pt1 | contig 17844 bp, 18 predicted proteins | sample 5400101 | NCBI WGS metagenome assembly WNFV01 (sample SAMN13153361, study PRJNA577476) | soil metagenome | isolation source: 115 cm soil or saprolite under grassland replicate 1 | place: USA:California | collected 2016-06-15
TACGAGCCGAAGGGCTACCGCTTCACGTTCGTCTCGGCCGACGAGATCGGCGAGGGCCTGGCCCGGCATCTGGACGAAGAGACCCGCATCGTCTGGCTCGAGACTCCGACCAACCCTCTGCTGAACATCATCGACATCCCCGCTGCGGCCGAGGCTGCACACGCCGTGGGTGCGATCGTCGTGGTGGACAACACCTTCGCCACGCCCTACCTCCAGCGGCCCCTCGAGCTCGGCGCCGACGTCGTCGTCCATTCGACGACCAAGTACCTCAGCGGACATTCAGACGTGATCGGCGGTTTCGTGGCGACGAACGACCCGACCATCGCCGAGCGCCTGCGCTTCCTCCAGAAATCGCTCGGGGCCGTTCCAGGGCCATTCGACTGCTGGCTCGTTCTGCGCGGGCTGAAGACGCTCGCCGTGCGTATGGAGCGCCACTGCGAGAACGCACGCCGCGTAGCGTCCTGGCTCGACGAGCACGAGGCGGTCGAGCGGGTCCTCTATCCGGGACTGCCCGCGCACCCCGGGTACGAGGTCGCGGCTCGCCAGATGAGCGACTTCGGCGGGATGATCTCCTTCCTCGCCGCCTCCGAAGAGGACGCGATCCGCGTCGTCGCCGAGACGAAGGTCTGGAAGCTGGCCGAAAGTCTCGGGGGCGTGGAAAGCCTGATCGAGCAGCCGGCGCGCATGACGCATGCGTCGACCGCTGATGCGCCCTTCGCGGTGCCGGGCAACCTCGTTCGGCTCTCCGTCGGGATCGAGTCAGTCGACGACTTGGTCGCCGACCTCGAGCAGGCACTTGCGCGCGTGGGCCGTAGTACTGCTACATCGGGTCCGAGACCGCGCGCGTCTGACTGAACGCGGACGCGTTGCGATCGGCGCCAGAGTCTCCTAGCGCCTTCAAGTACGCGGCCTCGTAGTCGGCCACCATGCGCTCTTTCGAGAAGCGCTCCTCGACATAGCGCCGGCATTCCAGCGGGTCGATGGCGTCGGCGCGGTCGAGGGCGGCAGGCATCTCCTTGTAGTCGTCCACGATGATCCCGGTGCGACCGTCCTCGATCACCTCGGGGACGGCGCCGTGCCGTGTGGCGATGACGGGAGTCCCACAGGCCATCGACTCGATCATCACGAGCCCGAATGGCTCCGCCCACTCGATCGGGAAGAGGGTCACGCGGGCGTTTTGGAGGAGGTCGACCTTCTCGGCGTGCGAGACCTCCCCGAGATACTCGATCTTCCCGCCCAGGTGCGGCTTGATGGCCGCCTCGAAGAACTCCTCCTCGCGGAGCTCCTGCATCTTGCCGGCCAGCTTGAGCGGGAGATCCAGCCCCTTTGCCACCTCGACGGCCCGGTGCGCGCCCTTGTCGGGGCTCATGCGGCCGAGGAAGAGCAGGTAGTCGCCTCGGTGCGGGTGCACAGGATACAAGGAGAGGTCGAGCGCGTTGGGGCAATTAGCGATCCAGTTCAGACGCGGGAGCGGGGAGCGCTGGTTCATCGACAGCGAGATGAGTCCAACGCGGGGAGCGAAGCGGTCGATCTGCTCGTATAGCTCTCCCGAGCGGCGGTTCAGCGGGCCGTGGACCGTATGCACGACGGGCGTAGTGCTCCCGGCGCCCAGAGCGGCGGCCAGGGGTCCCGAGTGGTCGTTGACGATCTCGAACTCCTCTGCGCGCTCGAAGCAGGCGAGAGCGTGGTGCAGCTCGTGCAGCGTCGTCCCGATGAACTCGGACGGAGCCTCCTGGAAGACGGAGACGAGGTTCGCCTTCGTCGTCGAGTCACCGGAGGCGAAAAGGGCTACTTCGTGGCCTCGCTCGGCGAGACCGTCGGCGAGAAGCGCAACGATCCACTCGATGCCCCCGTAGCGCGAGGGCGGGACGGGGAACCAGACAGGGCTGAGAACGGCGATCTTCAGGCTTATGCCTCCTCGACCCTCACCGCCGCGTCCTCCAGGTGGACGTTCCAGGTTTTGTCGAACGCGCGCACTCCCGCAAGTCTGAGCGACCCGGCCCAGGAGGGCAATTCCGGAGGAGCCACGGTTTCGAGCACTTGCCGGCGCTGGTCCGGCTGGAGGCCGAGGAGGAGCTGAAGGAGCAGCACGGGCGTGCCCGCGGCCCAGGCCTGAGGACGCGCGGCGGTGGGATAGGCGATCGGGAACGGCGTGGCCGTGCGCGAGAAGCCGGCGAACACCTCCGGCAGCTGCCAGCCGAAGTGTCCCGCGGCGTTCATCATTCGCCGGGTGATGCGGTGTGCTTCCGGCCAGCGCGCCGCCTTGGCCAGGCCCCATGCGATCAGGGAATTGTCGTGCGGCCAGACGGTTCCGTTGTGGTACGAAAGCGGGTTGAAGCCGGCGTCGTCGGCGGCCATCGTGCGTACCCCCCAACCCGACCAGAGCTCCTCTCCCATGAGCCGGTCGACGATGGCGTCAACCCTCTCGGGCAGGACGATGCCGCTCCAGAGCAGGTGGCCGATGTTCGAGGTCATCGAATCGACCCTGTTCTTGTCCCCGTCCAGTGCCAAGGCGTAGAACCCGCCCCGCTCCTCGACCCAGAAGGCCTCATCGAATCGGCGGCGCAGCGCCTCCGCATCTGCTTCGAGCCGGTCGGCGAGCTCGCGCTCACGCCAGACGGCCCGTGCGAGCTCCGCCGCCCGCACCTTGGCGTCGTAGACGTACCCCTGCACCTCGCAGGGCGCGATCGGCGCCTCCGCCATGCGCCCGTTGTGGAAAAGCTGCGAGTTCCCGGAGTCCTTCCACGACTGGTGGACGAGCCCACGCTCGGAACGGCGCTTGTACTCGACGAAGCCGTCGCCGTCGAGGTCGCCGTACTCGTCGATCCAGGCGAGGGCGCGCAGTGCAGGCTCGCGCAGCTCGCGCACGAGCGCGGCGTCGTCGGTCCAGCGCCACACCTCTGAGAGCAGGACGAGGTAGAGGGGCGTGGCGTCCACGGTGCCGTAGTAGCGCGGGAACCAGGCATCGGCCCCCTTCCCGTGCCGGACCTCGTGGACGATCTTCCCCGGCTCGGCGTCGATCTCGGGATCATCCTGGCGGGCCTGGAGCTCGGCGAGCGCATGCAGCGCGTTGTGGGCCAGCTCGGGCCCGAAGAGCAAGGTCTGGAGACAGGTGATGAGGGTGTCGCGCCCGAAGACGGTCATGAACCACGGCATCCCCGCAGCCGGCAGCTGGCCCGGGAAGCGCGGATCTTCGTCCATGCGGAGCGAGGCCAGGTCGGCGACCGACTGGGAAAAACTCTTGGAGAGCTGCTCCCACGAGGCCCGGAGTTGCGGGACGCGCAGGTGCCAGGCCGAGAGCGAATCCCGCACGCGGGCCAGCTCGTCGCCGAAGGTCCTTTCGGCCCGCGAGGGGGTCGTGCGCACACCGTCCGTGGCGAGGATGACGTCCACTCGGAGGCGCCAGCTTTCTCGCGGCCCCAGCGCCAGGCGGTAGCGGACGGTTCCGTCCTCGACAGCCCCTCGCTCCGAAAGGATGACCTGGGTCAGGCAAACCGAGTCGTCCTCGAGGATCAGCTGGTTGTCGGCCTCGTCGAAGTGGGGCGCCACGAGCTCAGGGAGCGGCGGCGCGTGCTCTGGATCGCCGAGGGCGTAGTCATACGCCTTGACGGAGAAGATGTCCGCGAAGTCCGCCCCGATCTCCAGCGCGAGCTCGAACTCGACCGGCCGCGGAGCGTGGTTCTGGACGACGATGTGCTCCTGCATGCCGTCCCCGACGAAGCGGTCGCGCCCCACGGATATTTCGTCGGGCCCGAGATCGCCGACGACCGGGTTGCGAAGATAGAAAGCAGCCGAGAAATAGTTGACCTTGTCGGACGAGAGGACGAGCGGGCGCGCGCCGTCGATCGTCAGCATCCAGCGGGAGAGGAAGCGGGTGTCGTCGGCGAAGAGGCCCATCACGGGCGCGGTGATGTCGCCGCGCTCGTCGGAGACGCAGAACGTCGAGCCCTCGAGGATCGTTAAAGCCACGCGAAGTTAGTGACGGACGATTTGATCCTGGCTCGCTTGCTGTAGCGGCTTGACGACGATCTCGTCGATGTTTATGTGAGGCGGACGCGTCAGCACCCAGAGAATGCAATCAGCGACGTCGGCGGGCGTCAGGTAATCGACTCCCTTGTAGACCGCCTCCTTCTTCCCGGCGTCCCCCCGGAACCGGACGTCGGAGAACTCGGTGCCGCCCACCATCCCGGGATCGACCGTCGAGACGCGGATTCGCCCGACCAGCTCCTTGCGGAGGACGTAGGTGAGAGCGCGGACGGCGTATTTCGAGCCGACGTACATGCCTCCCTGCGAGTAGGCCTCGCGGCCCGCCCAGGAGCCCAGGTTCACGACGTGCCCCCGGCCGTCCTCCATGTGCGGTAGGCAGAGCCGGGTCATACGCGTGAGCCCAAGCACATTGGTCTCCAGCATCACTCGCTCGTCCTCTTCGTCGGCGTCCAGGATCGTGCTGCGGCCAAGAGCCAGCCCCGCGTTGTTTATCAGGACGTCCAGCCGGCCAAGCCGGCTGGCCGCCTGGGAGACAAACAGCTCGCAGCTTTGTGAGTCGGTCACGTCTAGCGAAGCGAAGAAATGGTCGTCTCCGGGCAGCTCCGCGACGAGCTGCTCGACCCTCTCGACCCGCCGGGCGCCGAGCGCGAGACGGGCGCCTGCCCCGGCGAGGGCCACCGCCGTCGCTGCGCCGATGCCGCTCGAGGCGCCCGTGACGACGGCGGTGTAGCCCGCGAGCTCCGGCACGCGCCGGAGCTTATCTTCGCCTCAGGTTGCGAGACGCGGAACACCTTGATCGGGGACTGTGCTCAGGGCTTGAAGCGGTCTAGTTGTGCCGTCTTCGTGCGGTGCGAGCGAGGTCGACTCAGGCCCGTTCGCCGAGAAGCGCAGCCATAAGGATCCGAAAGCGGCGGCCGCCCATCGCCCTGCTCCAACGGGTCGGATTCTCCTTATCGGGCCAGTAAGCCCACGCGAGCGTGTCTGCAAAGCGCTCGCAGGCGTGCGCATCGTGAGGGAGGCCCGGCTGCTCGTAGCAGAGGTCGGCGCCGCCGAGCCGCACTTGGAGAAGCGCCCTGGCGCCGTCGTCGAGCGCGAAATCCCAGACCTGGTGCGCGTACTCGTGCTGGACGATCGCCCAGGTGTACGCGCGGCCGTAGGGCGCCGCCCCCAGCAGCTTCTCGTCGAGGACGATGAGGCCGGGGCTCGAGCCCGCGCAGCCACAGTTGGCGATCCGAACCGTCACCGTGGCAGGAACGAGACCCCAGTCGAACGAGCTCGCCTGGAGCGCCGCTCGTACCTGCGCCCGCGCCGCCTCGCTCCCGCCCGAGAAAACGTACGCGCCGCCGCCGGCTTGGGCCTTCGCGGGAGCGAAGAGCGCCGCAAGCGCGAGCAGCAAAAATATGTGACGACGGGCCGAAAGCATCGGGATCCGCCGTCGAACGCTCCGACCAGTCTTATAGGCGCTCAAGAGCCTGCATACCTCCCCTGAAAGTAGGAACTCTTCGAGGCTAGAAGGCGTCCGGAAGGCGAGCGACCAGGCTCCCCGCCAGCGCGAGCAGCAGATAGAAGAGCGTGATCGCTTCACGCAACGTCCTCACCGGCCCAGGGGTCGTCGTCGTGCTCCGGCGGCACCTCGAGCGCCGCGGGCACACCGAGATGGAAGCCTTGTCCATACCTGACCTTGAGCACGCGGAGGCGGTCGAGCTCGCTCTGCGTCTCGATGCCTTCCGCGCCGATGGTCGCGTCTATCCCCGACGCAAAGTCGACCAGTGAGGATGCGAGAGCATCCCGCGCGGGATCGCCCGCAATGCCCCGCGTCAGGCTGAGATCGAGCTTCACGATGTCGGGAGCGAGACGGAGGATGTGGCTCAGGCTGGCGAACCCGGCGCCGACGTCATCGATCGCGATCCAGGCCCCCAAGCGGCGGAGCGGCGTAAGGGCTTCGTTGAGCGCATCGTAATCCTCGACCCGCTCGTGCTCGGTGACCTCGATGATGACGCGGTTCGCGCGCGGCGCGAGGAGGTTGAAGAAGTGCGGCGAGAGAGCGGTCAGCGGAGAGATGTTCAGCGCCAGCCTGACTCCCTCGGGCAGGTCCTCCACCTTCACGAGCGCGCTGTCGATCGCCGCGAGCTCGAGCTCCACTCCGAGACCGACCTCGGCAGCGTCCGCGAACCAGGCCGAGGGCGGTCGGTACGGCTCCACCGGGAAGCGAGCAAGCGCCTCGTACGCGAACACATCGCCTTGCTCGAGGTCGTAGACGGGCTGGAAGACCATGTTCACGCCTCTCGAGAGAGCCGCCTGGACTCGCTCCGAGAGCATGTTCTTCCGCTCGTCCTGGAGGGTCTGGTACTCGACCTGGTCACCGATGACCGCGGCAAGGACCTGCATGAAGCGCGCGTCCCGTTCGTCCAGCGAAGGCTCGGCGGCATGACTGAGGCAGCACAGCGTTCCGTACAGCCGCCCGTCCCAGAGATGGACCGGAACACCGACGTAGGCACCGATGTCCGCTGAGGTCGTGACCGCGAGGTCCTTGATCCGCTCGTCAGCTTTCGTGTCGGGAACGACGTTCGCCAGCTGTCCCTTGACCATCAGGTTGGAGTACGACTCCTCGAGGGGAATACTGATCCCGCCGTCGAGGCCGAACGACTCGGCGTCGCCCTCGGTCGCGCGGACCTTCTCGAGGCCGTTCTCGATCGCGGCGACGAAGGCGACGTCCATCCCGAGCTGGCGGCGAGCGAGGGTCAGGATCCGCTCGATCGTCTCCTTGGGCGCCGCGGCCGTGCGGGCTGTCTCCATCGTTCCCTGCAAAATCGCTCCCTCCGCTTTCGTGCAGCAGAGGAGCTCAGGAACCGCAAAAACTTGCGCGTATCCGGGCGGATCACCCGTTCGAGGGATGCCCTCCTAACTACGTGGGCTTGCCGACCGCGGCATCCACGAGGTCGGCCAGCTCGCCGCCGCGGCGAGCGTGCACCAGGCCGATCAAGTAACAGAGAAGCGGCGCGTTGATCCTCTCGCCGCTCTCGTGCGCCGCGATCCTGGCGAGCTCGAGAAGCTCGTCCACGTCCTCCTGGGAGAGCTCGAGGCCGGCTGGCTCCTGACCGGCGGCGGCGGCCAGCCGGTCGCGCGCGTCTGACAACCATTCGTCCATCGCGCGAGCAGGATAGGTCTCATTATCCATTACCGCTTCGTAGCATCGTCTCCAGTCTCTTCAAGGCGGGAGGCGACATTCCGGGCCCGTACACTCCGCTCGGCATGAAGGTGGGCGTTCCCAGAGAGACGGTCCCCGGCGAGCGGCGCGTCGCCCTCATTCCGGACTCTGTTCGCCGGCTCGCCGAGGCAAACGTCGACGTGCTCGTCGAAAAGGGTGCCGGGGACGAGGCGGCCGCGCTCGACTCGGCGTACGAGGACGCCGGAGCAGCGATCGTTGGTGATGTCTACGGCGATGTCGACCTCGTCGCCAAGGTCCAGAGGCCCTCCGAGCCGGAAATCGGGCGTCTCCGGGAGGGACAGGCCCTCATCGCCCTCCTTCAGCCGCTGACGAGCCCCGAGCTCCTGGCTGCGCTCGCGGAGAAGCGCGTCACCGCGTTCTCGATGGACTCGATCCCGCGCATCACGCGCGCGCAGTCGATGGACGCGCTCTCCTCGCAGAGCACGGTCGCCGGCTACAAGGCGGTCGTGCTGGCCGCTTCGCACCTGGGCAAGTTCTTCCCGATGCTGACGACGGCCGCTGGAACGATCGCACCCGCCCGAGTGGTCGTCCTCGGAGCCGGCGTCGCCGGCCTCCAGGCCATCGCCACGGCGCGCCGACTGGGCGCAGTGGTCTCCGCCTTCGACGTCCGCCCGGTCGTCAAGGAGCAGGTCGAGAGCCTCGGGGCCACCTTCCTGGAGCTCGACGTCGAGGGTGCCGAGGGCGTGGGCGGCTATGCGGTGGCGCTCGCCGAGGACCAGCACGAGCGGGAGCAGGAGCTGATCGGCCGTCACGTGGCGGAGTCGGACGCGGTCATCACGACCGCGTTGATCCCCGGCAGGCCGGCCCCCCTGCTCGTCACCGCGGAGGCAGTCCGTGCGATGCGCCACGGCTCGGTCGTCGTCGACGTGGCGGCCGAGGCCGGCGGAAACGCCGAGCCGACGGAGCCCGGCCAGACCGTGGTCAAGGACGGCGTCACCATTGTCGGCGAGACGAACCTGGCCGCGACCATGCCGATCCACGCGAGCCAGATGTACTCGCGCAACGTCTACACGTTCCTCGACCACCTGATCGACGACGCCCGGCTGACGCTCGACTTCGACGACGAGATCACCCGCGAGACGTGTGTCACCCACGACGGCCGGGTGCTGAAGGAGCCCGTGGCCGCTTGAGCCTCCTCAACAGCATCACCATCTTCGTTCTCGCCGTCTTTATCGGCTTCGAGATCATCTCCAAGGTCCCGGCGATGCTGCACACCCCCCTGATGTCGGGCACGAACGCGATCCACGGGATCGTTCTCGTCGGCGCCATGCTCGTGGCCGGATCTGCCGACTCGACGCTCGAGCAGGTGCTCGCGTTCATCGCCGTCGTCTTCGCCACGGTCAACGTCGTCGGCGGCTTTCTCGTCACCGACCGCATGCTCGAGATGTTCAAGCGGAGATGACGACTCCTCTCGCGCTGTCGCAGACGGCGATCAACTTCACCTATCTCGTCGCGGCCGTCCTCCTGATCGTCGGGATTCGCCGGTTGAGCGCTCCGCCCACGGCCCGTTCAGGGAACGTGATCGCTGCGGTCGGCATGACCATCGCAATCGTCTTCACGTTCCTCGACGGGGACATCGACGCGTACTGGCTGATCGCAGCGGGGATGGCGGTGGGAACCGTTGTCGGAGTCGCCTCGGCTCGCCTCGTGAAGATGACAGCCATTCCACAGATGGTGGCGCTCTTCAACGGCGTCGGCGGCGGGGCCGCAGCGCTCGTAGCCGCCTCCGAGTTTCATCGTCTGGCGCCCGTGGGCGGTCACCTCGCGGGTGATGACATCGGCGCGATGCTCTTCTCCGCGCTGATCGGCTCCGTCTCGTTCGCGGGCAGCCTCGTGGCGTTCGCGAAGCTCCAGGGGCTCTTACCCGGCCGCCCGATCGTGTTCGCGGCGCAGCAGGCCGCCAACGCGGCGCTCTTCGCTGCCATCTTGGCCTGCGGCGCGTTGGCAGGGGCGACCGAAGACGGCCTTTGGATGGTGCTGCTCCTCGCCGGCGCCCTCCTGTTCGGAATGCTCCTCGTCCTCCCCATCGGCGGCGCGGACATGCCCGTCGTCATCTCCCTGCTGAACGCGTTCACCGGCCTCGCCGCCGCCTCGACCGGCTTCGTGCTCGAGAACACCGCGCTGATCATCGGCGGCACCCTGGTCGGCGCCTCGGGAACGCTGCTGACCATCCTCATGGGACGGGCGATGAACCGTTCGCTCGCGAACGTCCTCTTCGGCGCGTTCGGCGCCGCGCCCGCGGGAGCAGCCGCCGTGGCGGCGAGTACCGACGGCAAGTCCTACCGGGAGATCACGGCGGAGGACGCCGCCGTCATGCTCGCCTACGCCAATCGCGTCGTGATCGTGCCCGGCTACGGGCTGGCGGTCGCGCAGGCCCAGCATGCCGTGCGGGAACTCGCCGACCTGCTGGAGAAGCGCGGCGTCGACGTCAAGTACGCCATCCACCCGGTCGCAGGACGCATGCCGGGCCACATGAACGTCCTGCTCGCGGAGGCGAACGTCCCGTACCCGCAGCTCTTCGACATGGAGGACATCAACCCCGAGTTCCCGCGCACGGACGTCGCGCTCGTGATAGGCGCCAACGACGTGACGAACCCCGCCGCGCGCAGCGTGCCCGAGAGCCCGATCTACGGCATGCCAATCCTCAACGTGGACGAGGCCGCGAACGTCGTCGTGCTCAAACGGAGCATGAGCCCCGGCTTTGCCGGGATCGACAACGACCTCTACTACAACCCGAAGACGGCCATGCTCTTCGGCGACGCGAAGGCCTCCGTCGAGAAGCTCGTGGCGGGCGTCAAAGCAGCGTGATCGGGTCGCCCACAGCGACCTGACCGCTCTTCAGAACGCGGGCCAGCATGCCCCGCCGGCCGTCGATCTCCGCCTGTAGGCCCGGCCGAATCGTCTCCATCAGCTCACAGGGATCGCAGATCATCGAGACCTCGAATTCGGCGTCGCCGATCGCCAGCCGCTGGCCGAGGGGCCAGTTCATCACCTCGGCGCCACGCACAGTGAAGTTCTCCTTCACCGCGCCCGGCTCGACACCAAGAGCCTCCAGATCCTCCACAGCGACGAAGAGCACGTTGCGCTTTCCTCCACGCCGGTGCGCGCAGCCCTCGACGCCCTCGTTCTCGAAAACACGGGCGGATTCGAGTGGCTCCATGAGCTCCCGCCGCTTCGGCGAGCGCCAGATGCCGACGAGCTCGGCCATGGCCCGAAAGATACAGAAGAGGCCGGCAAATGCCGGCCACCGCCGCGTGTGCCTTAGCGGGTGACGGCGGCCAGGGCGTCGACCTCGCCGTAGCCGAAGAAGCCGTTGTACTTCGCGGAGCCCTCGCACCGAGGGTCCTCAGGACACGGCGTCGGAACAGCCGTCTTGCGGAGCCTGTTCTCAACCCAGCCCGGGTTCAGCTTCCCGTTCTTCGGGCTCTTGAGGTCGCCGAAGCGGCTGACGATCAGGGCCGCCACGCCGGTCACGTGCGCCGCGGCCATCGACGTCCCCGCGTTGTAGCGATACGTGGAGGAGGGGGACCCATCAACGATGTTGGGCATGGCCGTCGGCGGAACAGCGATGTACGAGGGGAAGGTCGACAAGATGAGCCCTCCCGGTACGCCCCCCTGTGCGGGGTCGCCGCCTGGAGAGACGAGCTCGACCGCGCCGAAGCCGAAGTTCGAGGCTCCGGGTGGATTCGTCGTGGCGCGGAGACCGTCGCGGCCCTCGCTCGCAACGCCGATTACTCCGGGGAGCTGAACGGGCATGCGAACGCAGTCGGCTCCGGCAGCCGGGTGCGCCATGTCGATGCCGTTGTTCCCGGCGGACGCGACGATCGTCGTGCCGGACTCGAGGGCATCGTTCACGGCGTTCCCCACCAGGTCGATCGCGCGCTCGTCCGCCTCGTCGGCGGGACAGAAGAAGTCGAGCGGGTCGGCCGCTCCGGTTGGGCCCTTGTCGACGGCAAAACTCGCGTTGGCGACGTCTACGCCATTGCCTGCGACATATTCGAACGCACAAGCCACGGCCGCGGGAGTAATCGGCAGGCCAGGGTCGGTCACTTTGACCACGAGAAGCTCGACGTTGGGCGCGACCCCAACGGTTCCGAACCCGTTGTCCCCGGCAGCGATGATGCCCGCGACGTGAGTCCCGTGCCCCACATTGTCTTTCCAGAGGGCACCAGTCGAATCGGTAACCGGCTCCCCTGTGATGCATGACGCGCTGTTCTCCCTGTCGATGCGGCCCGCGAACTCGGGATGATCAGGATCGATTCCGGAGTCGATGAGCGCGACGCGGACGAACGGGCTCCCGCCCGTCACTTCATGCGCCTGAAAAGCCTTGATGCGCGTCAGGGCCCACTGGTTGCCGGAGAGATTGTCCGGCGTGGCCGCGGAGTCCGGGAGGCCGCCTGCCGGCTTTGCGTCCGCGGCCTGCGCGCAGACGAGAGCGAGCGTCGCAAGCGTTGCCGCGACGAGCGGGCGAACCACAGGTGCCGTCAACCGCAAGGAAACCTCTTCCTCTCCGTTACCACTCTCCAGAGCCGCCTTTCGGCGCCTCGAAACGCACAGTACGGATCGTAGACGGAGCTACGTCCCCCTAAAGGGGTAGCACCCCTAGAAGTTCACTCGAACGAGGGTTGAGGCGCCTGTGCTCAGCGACCAGCGGGATACGTAGGCCGTGCGGCCGGTCAACGCCGTCGTCCACAGTAGGCGAGTACTGCCGGTGGTGCGGTAGATCCTTCTCACAGCCGGACTGGCCCACCGCCGCATGCGCAGCATGCAGGAACGCGAGCTTTGCCTGACCCAGACGATGCGCGTCGAGGTAATGGACGGGTTGGCGAGCACGAGGACCGAGCTCCGCGCAATTACCGAACGCCGGCCGGTCGCGAGCAGCTGCGCGTAGATGGTCGACGAGGTCGCGGTGAGCTTGTGCCAAGCGATGCGCCCGGCAGCGAGAGAAGGGCGTCCGAGATCGTTCCCTGCGGAGATCCGGACGATCACGCGCTCGACCGGGGCTGCTGGATCCGTGTAGTCGGCGACCACGAGCCGCTTGTAGGTCGAGTCCGTGCGCACGAATGCGAGCAAGGGCCAGTCGAGGGCCGGCTTCGCCACCTGTCCGTCGACACGGGCGACGAGATTTCCGGTGCGCCACTCGATCACCTTCACGCCCTGCGCGTCGTGGTAGGCGAGGAGGCCGCCGTCCACCGCCGGAGCGGCGGCGCCGGGGACTGGGGGGATGGGCGTCCCGTCTCGTGGTTCGAGGAGGACGCTCGGGCTTCCCGAGTCCATGCGTGCCCGCCCGAGCACGGCCCACGCCGCGGCTGGGTCGAGACCGGCACCAACGGTCTGGACCTGGATGGCCGCCCCCGCCGCAGGCGCCGCAGCGAGGAGGCCGGCGCAGACGAGGAGCGCGAGGACATTCCCGAGAAGCAGAAGCCGCCGCCGGCAAGCCAGGCTCTCGACGGCTGCGGTCGGGTCGGCCTGCCCGTGGCGAGGCCAGGCCGCCATCAGCGCTCTCCCGGCACCGTAGGCGGCGAAGCACAGACCTGCCGCGAGCGGCTTCCCGAGTGCGACCGCGGCGGCGCAGGCGACCCAGAAGGTCGCGACGGGCTGAAAGGTGAGGAAGCCGAGTCCGAGCCCGATCCCGTAGCCGACGCTCCAGACCGGAAGGGGGAGCTCGGAGCGCCAGCGCTCCGGGACCTGGCGCCGCAGCTGCGGGAGCGGCAGGCGGACGATGCCGGCTTCACGCGCGGCCGCAAGCAACGCCAGAGCGGCCACCAGGAAGGCCAGCTGCGTTCCCAGAAGTGCCCCAACCGCACCGAGCGCCGCGCCGACGAGCGCGGACGCCGCAACCGCTCCGACGGCGAAGCCTGTGAGGGCGAGCCGCTGACGTCGTCTGCTCCCGCACACGGCAGGAGTGAAGGTCTCCACCATTGAAAGTCCTCAAGGAGACCAGGCGCCCGAGACCCCGGCGACAAGGGCCGCCGCGGCAACGGCCGTTCCGATCAGCAAGACAGTCCCGAGTCGTAGTACATGACGCAGAAGACCCGGTTGCCGTTCCAGCAATAACCGACGAGCGAGGCGTCGCCGTTGATGCGGCGCGTGCTCCGCGAGCAACAGTCGACCAGCTTCCGAATCTGGTTGCCGCAACAGCGGTACCAGGAGCCCTGCGTGTGGGAGTTCAGTCCGTAGCGCTCCTTTACCCACTCCTCGCAGAGACGGGTGCGCGGCGCACGCGGGAGCGGCTCGCCGTCAGGGCCGACCAGGCGCTCGCCCGCCGAATCGATCGCGAAGCCCTCGGCGTTGACGAGACGGCCGAGGTTATCGATCGGCCGTCCGTCGCCCGGGCGCAAGGGATAGCCGTGCCGGTCGATGCGCGGCCAGCCCTTCGGGCTCGGGCACGAGCCGGTCGTCCAGATATGGCCGCAAAGGTGGAAAGCCTCGCTCTCCTCAGGGCGGACGGCCGCGGCTACGGCGGCTCCTCCAGTGACGGCGAGCACGGCTCCCCCCATCCGCCCGAGGAACGATCGGCGCGTCAGCCCTCCGGCCAGACGGGTGGACAGAGCGTGGGCCGCGCCGTCGACGAGCTCGTCAGGCCGCCGCACGCTCCACTCTCTCCGCTCCGATGGAGACGAGCTGCTCGAGCTGCTCCAGCGTGTTCACGGTTCCCTTCGCCACCACGACCCCGTCCACGATATGGACCGCGAAGGGCGTCCCCGGAACGGCCCAGCGCTCGAACGTCTCCGGGGCCTCGTTCTCGTAGACGACGTGAACGGCCAGACCTTCGCGCCCGAGCGCGCGCACTCCCGGTGCGAGCTGGCGACAGAGGCGGCAGCCGGGGCTGAAGAAGACCGCCAGCTCTGGACCGGAGCTCGCGAGCTCCGCGAGCTCAGGGGCGGGCTCGCCGAGGGGCGGCCCCTCCTCCGCGAGCTCGAGGGCGACCCCGGGGCCGAGCCTAAGAGTGAGGAGGCCGACCTGCCGGTAAAGCGCGAGCACGAGCGCCGCGAGCGCGACGACCGCCACTGCAAGGATCACCAATGCGATCACGACAAGCGCCTGTGCGGAGGGACGGGAAACTTCCAGCGGGAACGCCGCGAGCCCGGCGAAAACGGTAAAGGCCAGCGCTCGCACGATCAGGACTTCCACTCGGCGCTCCTTCGAGCCGAAGCAACCGCAGTCGAGCCGCCGGAACCCTCGCGCACGCGCGCGTAAGAGCGCGAGCGTGAAGAGCACGCCGAGCCCGATGGCAGCCAGGGGCGCGAAGGAAAGCTCGGCCAGCAACGCCGCCCCGACGGCCGCCTCCACGAGAGCCAATCCGAAGTAGCCCGGTGACCGGAGAGCGCGCGGAACACCGTATGGCTCGAGCCGCTCAGGATCCCGCGCGACGACCTTCGCGGCGGCGGCCCAAAGGAGGATCGCAGCAACGAGGAGACGGGCGAGGATGTCGATTTCGACCATGGCCTAGGGGTTCGGCGGACGCGCCCGGCGCCCTTCTCCGACCCCCCTGTTGTCGGCGGCGAAACCGTTCGTCTTGAGCACCTAGCCTGCTGCTTCTGCGCTGCGCAGCCCGCGAAGGGCCCAGAGGGAAAAGAGAGCGGCGAGCCCGAGAGCCACGGCGAAGGCTACACCCACTTCCGTCGGCGAACCGGCGAGGAATCCTCGACCGGCCTCGAGCACGCGCGTGAGCGGGTTCACCGTCGCAAGCCAGTGGATCCATCCCTGGAGCAACGAGAGCGGCACGTACACCGGCGCGAAGAAGAGGACGAGGAAGACCGGCATCTGCATCACCGGCCCCGCCTGCATCGTCCTCAGGCGCATCGCGACGCCCGCTGCCCAGAGAACGGCCGCGATGTTGACGAGAAGCGCGAGTGTGTAGAGGCCGAGGAGGTCGATGCCGTCGCCACCCACGTTCATGCCCACGACGAGGGCCACGATCGTGAGCACGGCCGCTGTGACGAGCCAGCGGACGAGCGCGGCGCCTGCGTAGCCAAGCACGATGCCCGTGCGATTCGGCGCCGCGAGCAAGAGCCGCCGCGCAAAACCGGTCTCGAAGTCGCGCGCTATTCCGAAACCGGTGAAGACACCGCCGAACGCCGCCGACTGGAGGAGGACGAAAACGAACTGGAAGGCCGTGTAGCCGAGGGGGAAATCGAAGCCCGGCACGTTGTTGACCTGAGAGAGCCCACCCGCGAAGGCGACGAAGAAGAAGAGAGGGAAGACGAGCGAAGGGATCAGGAGCGATGGGTTCGTGAAGACGTTGTGCAGCGTCCGCCACGCCACCCCGCGAGCGACGGCGAGCGCCCTCATGATCGCGCCAGCCTCGTCCTCAGAGCCATGCTCGCCAGGGTTACCGCGACGACGGTGATGGCGAACGCGAAGCCGAAGCCGAGCGCGAGCGCCTCACTGTCCCAGCCGACGATGATCAGCGAGCGGATGGCCTCGATCAGATAGGAGACCGGGTTGGCGGTAGCCACAGCGCGGAACCAGTCGATCTCGATCAGGTTGCGCGGCATGGCCATCGACGAGAGGAAGAGAAAGACGAAGAAAACCGGGAACAAGCCCTGGACTGCCTCACCGGATCCCGTCCGCAGCGCTGCGAAGGCGCCGAGCGCACCGAAGCCGATCGAGATCAGGACCGCGAGCGCGATGAGGACGAAGGCGCCCGCCGGACCTGACTCGAGCCTGACGCCGACGGCCAGCCCGACGCCCAAATAGACCAGCGACTGCATCACGCCCATGGCGACGATACCGCCGAGTTGCCCGGTGAGGAGCGCGACTCCGCGCATAGGCGTGAGCGCTAGGCGGTTCAGAAAGCCGGTCTGGATGTCCCGCGCGAGGTCGGTTCCCGCATTCATCGTCGCGAAGAGCGCTCCCTGGATGAACGGGATGGCGAGCGCGAAGGCGACGAACGAGTTGGTAGGGAATCCCGGGAGACGAGTGGCGGCATCGAGCCCGCCCGCGTTGACGGCGAGGAGCAGAAGCGGGAAGACGAGCGGGAAGACGATGTTGGCCGGTTGTCGCACGGTGCGCACGACGGAGCGCTGCGCGAGGGTCAGAACCTGGCCGGCGAAGACGTTGCTCATCGAGCGACGGTCACGCCCGCTCGAGCGCCAACTCGGCCGCGGGAGCCTCTTCCTCCTCGTCCCCCGCCCCTTCCAGCGAGCGGCCGGTCTTGGCGAGGAAGACGTCGTCGAGCGAGGGCTGGTGGAGCTGGAGATGCTCGACCTTGAGGTTTTCGGCGTCGAGGGCGCGCACGATCTCGGCCAGATCGGCCTCACCGGAACGCAGTCGTACGGCGACAGCCTCGGGCGCCGACCCGCAGGGTTCGCCGAAGCGAGCGAGGATCGCGGCGGCCCGGTCAAGCTCCTCGGGATCGGCCGGGACGACCTCGACGGTCGGACGCCCGACCTGGGCCTTCAGCTCGGCAGGCGATCCCTCGGCGACGATCTTGCCGTGGTCGATGATCCCCACCCGATCGGCGAGCGCGTCGGCCTCCTCCAGGTACTGGGTCGTGAGGAAGACCGTCACCCCCTCGTCCCTGGCGAGGCGCTCCACCTCCGCCCAGAGGGCCAGACGGCTTTGGATGTCGAGACCGGTGGTGGGCTCGTCGAGGAAGAGGATGCTCGGTGAGTGGACGAGCGCGAGCGCGAGGTCGAGCCTGCGCTTCATCCCGCCCGAGTACGTGCGGACCTTCCGGTCGGCTGCCTGGGAGAGACCGACGCGCTCGAGGAGCTCGCCGCTGCGCCGTTTCCGGTCGGCGGCCGACATCCCGTGCATCGTCGTCTGCAGGCGGAGGTGCTCGCGGCCGGTCAACAACGGGTCGAGTGCGGCTTCCTGGAGCGCCGCGCCGATGGACGCGCGCACCTTGGGCCCTTCGCTGACGACGTCGTAGCCGGCGACGCGCGCTGTGCCCTCGGTGGGCGGAAGGAGCGTGACGAGCATGAGCACGGTCGTGGACTTGCCCGCTCCATTCGGGCCGAGGAAGCCGTAGATCTCTCCCGGCTCGACCTGGAGGTCGATTCCGTCAACGGCCCGAGGGCCCTTCTTGAAGACGCGAACGAGCCCCTGGGCTTCAATTCCGTGGCGGTCGGTCACCCTTTGTACGCTAGCGGCCCGAGGCAATCGCACGGGAGTAATCCCCGAGCCGAAGGGTCGCATCGGCCTGCTCGACGACCAGCGTGTCGTGGGTCGCGACAACGACGGCGACCCCCGCTTCCCGGGCCAGCCGCGAGAAGAGCGCCCCAACCGCGAGCGCGTTCGCTTCGTCGAGCCGCGCGGTGGGCTCATCGGCCAGGAGCAGGCCCGCCCCCGCGGCCACTGCGCGCGCGATCGCAACCCGCTGGCGCTCGCCGGCGGAGAGCCGGGCCGCGCGTTGCTCCGCCCGCTCGGCGAGCCCGACCCGCGCAAGCGCCTCGAGGGCACGCTCGTGCGCCTCGTCGGCCCCGGTTCCGCGCAGTGCGAGCCCTAGCTCGACGTTCTCCCGGGCGCTCAGGAAGGGCGTCAGGCCTGGATCCTGGCCGATCACCGCGACGTGGTCGCGGCGCAGCGCCGCCCTGGCCTCGCGGTCGAGATCGGCCATGCGCTTGCCGAAAACGGCAACGTCCCCGGCGTCTGCCTCGGCAACCCCCGCGAGCAGATGG
>WNFV01004260.1_pt1 | contig 17843 bp, 12 predicted proteins | sample 5400101 | NCBI WGS metagenome assembly WNFV01 (sample SAMN13153361, study PRJNA577476) | soil metagenome | isolation source: 115 cm soil or saprolite under grassland replicate 1 | place: USA:California | collected 2016-06-15
TCCCGTGGATCGTGAAGAGCTCGTTGTAGCTGTCCCGGGTGAGGAAGTGGTTGTCCGCCTGCGAGAGCTGGGCGCGCATGAGCAGGGCCATCACGCCCGCGGCCAGGAAGAAGCCGAACGCGGTGACGAGATAGAGGACGCCGATCCGCTTGTGGTCGACCGTCGTCACCCAGCTGATGACGCGGCCTTCCTTCCAGGTGGGAGTGAGGGTCTCGGTCCTAACCGCCACTCGCCGCTCCCGCTTCCTGCGCCTGCAGCTTCGGCGTCGCCTTGATGTAGGCGATGAGGGCGTCGTACTGCCTCCCCGTCCAGCCCAGCCCGACGGCAGGCATGTAACTCTCGAACTGGTCCGTGTTCTGGCCCGTGCTGAGGAGGTGGATGAGTCCCTGACGGTTTGTCAGCGTCCCGTTCCCTGCGATGGCCGGGCCAATGTCTCCCTCCCCTTCGAACCCGTGGCACTTGGCGCAGACGGCCTCCCATTCCTGCCGCCCGAGGTCTGTCTCGGCGATCCGGGCCTGCTCCTGGAGCCAGGCGTTGAACGCGGCCTCTTCGACGACCTTCACGCGCGTGTACATGACGGCGTGCTGGATCCCGCAGAACTCGGCGCATTGGCCCTCCCAGGTGCCGGTCCGCTTCGGCTTGAAGCGAAGGACGTTGGTCCGTCCCGCGATCGCGTCCAGCTTCCCCGTGAGTGAGGGCACCCACCAACTGTGGTTGACGTCGTAGGTGGTGAGCTCGAGAGCAACCGTGCGGCCGACGGGCAACCGCAGCTCGTCGAGCGAGATCGCCCCGTTCGGATACACGTACTGCCAGTAGAACTGGTGCGCCTCGACCCGGATTCGCACCTCGTCGCTCCCCTTGGCCTCGACGGACGGGATTCGCGTGAAGGTGAAGACCGCGATGGCGACCAGGATCAGCGAGGGGATGATCGTCCAGATGATCTCGAGCCGAGTGTTGCCGTGGATCTGCGGCCCCTCGGCTTCCTCCGGCGTCCCGCGCCGGCGGCGGAAGCGGATCACGAAGAGGACGAGCGCCGACTCGACCGCGACGAACACGACGGCGCAGACTCCGGTGACCGCCCAGTAGAGGTCGCTGATCGCCTCGCCGCCGTTGGTCTCGGGGTCCGGAGGCCCTAGCCCGCCCGGTGCGGCGGCCGCCGCCCCCGCGCAGAGGAGCGCGAAAAAGAGAGCAAACGAAAACGCGGCGAGCGGTCCCCTGCGCAAGGCGTTGCGATTCTAAATGTCCCCCGATCGGGGGACTCACGGTTCCCCCCTTTTGTGGTTCAGTAGGAATCACGGACGTACCTCGTTCGAGGGGTGGCCGAGAATCCTGGGAGAGGCCTCGCGCGCCAAGGGGAGGCGGCAGTTGGGGGAACCGACGAGGTTCCCCCAACCCCTTTAATGTGGTCGGTCGTGAGCGAGAACTGGCGCGTGCCGCTCCCCGCCCCGGTGCAAGAGCCCTTCGAGGTGTACGTGAACGGCGTCGCCCAGCGCCGCGGCGCCGACTACGAGTTGCGGGGGCGCGAGCTCGTCTTCTCGAAGCCGCTGGCGAAGGAAGGGCGCCTAGGCCCGCTACGTTGGCTCTCGATCTTCTTGGGTATTGCAGGCACCTACCGCAAGAACGACAGCGTGGACGTCGTCTACCAGGCCGGCGGGCAGCGAACCGTCGCTGCCGCCCTCCCTATTACGCCTCCTGACGAGAGAGAACCTGGGTAGCCGCGGTAGCGGGCGAGCAGGTTTCGCAGAGCTCGACTCCGCGGAAGCGAGCAAGCAGCCGGTAGATCTGACAGCCGACGCAGAATCCCGTTGCCGCCGACAGCAGCGCGAGCCCGGCTACGAGCAGGCCGAGCGTCCAGCCGAGCGCGTGGAAGCCCAGCGTGTGGGTGATCGTGGCTGAGCCGAGCACGGCGATGCCGATCACGTTGGCGAAACGGGGCGGACGAGCGTCCTCGATGAGGCCCTCGCCGAACCGAGGCTGAATCACCTCGAAATAGAACAGACAGGGGACGCACCAGCGCCGGCCGAGCGTCACCCCTGCGGCGAGCTGCGCGGCCAGGATCGCCAGCAGCGGCCACCACCCGGTCAGGAAGGCAACCAGCGCCAGGAGTCCGATCACGGCCTGAGTGAAACGCGGCGCCCGCGAGTCGATGACTGTCAGGTCGCGATAGGGGTCGGTCGAACGTTGCTTCACTTTTTGAAGTCTAGTGGTTGTTGAGCTCGCGGGGGAGAACGAGCTCGAAGCAGGCTCCGTGCGGGCTGGCTTCCTCGTAGAGCAGGTCACCACCGTGGGCCTGCGCATACGACTTCGCGATGGCGAGCCCGAGCCCGGCTCCCTCGGTCCGGTCGCGACCCGAAGAGCCGCTCCGTGTGAACCGCTCGAACAACCGGGGCACGAACTCCGTCGGAACGCCGTGGCCATGGTCCTCGACGCGCAGCCGGAAGTGCCTGTCGCGCTGCTCGGCGGAGATCTCGATCGGCGCCGCGCCGTATCTGGTCGCATTCACGATCAGGTTCGAGACGATGCGGTCGAACGCGTTCGGATCCACGAGCGCCTCGAGGTCGGCCGGGACGTTCACGGTCACGTCCTTGCCTCCCTCGGTCGCCACGAGCCCGACGAGCTCATGCACCCGGCTGAACACGTTCAGCGGCTGCGGTTCAATGCGGATCCCGTTCGCCTCGAGCCGGGAGAGGTCGAGTAGCTGGTCGACGAGGCGGCGCATCCTGTCCGTCTGCTCGTAGAGCGTCTGGCGAAGATGCCCGATCTGATCGTTCTCGAGTAGGTCACCGCGGAGGTGCAGCGTCGAGGCGATGCCGTGGATGACCGAGGCCGGCGTTCGCAGCTCGTGCGAGGCGAGCGCGATGAAGTTGGTCTTGAGCTGGTCGGCCTCTTCAAGTGCCTTCCGCTCTCGCGCGACCTGGGACTTTCGCTCGTAGGCGAGCAGGGCGAAGCCGCCGAGGCCGCGCAGAAGCTCGAACTCTTCCTGGGCGAAGAGCGGGGCATACGGGCTCGTCCACGCAACGACCGTGCCCAGGCCCAGGTCGAAACGCTCGCCTCCGGCTCTCTCGGCTGCCTCGTGCGGATCGACCCCGTAGGCCCCGAGCACGCGATCGTCGGCGTCGAGAAGAGCGACTCCGCGCGCGCCGACGATGGCGGCCATCTGCGGGAGCACGATCCGGGTGACGTCCTCTGGCTCTGCGGCCACGAGCAGCTGGTCGACGGAGCGGCGCAGGAGCTCTTCCTCGGGCTCCCGCCAGAGCTTGCGCAGGGCCTTGGGCGGCGCGAAGCCGAAGAAGAAGAGGAACATGCTGGCGAGGGTCAGCAGGCCCTGCGCCACCTCGAAAGTGGGTGATGGGTCCGAGGCGGCAAGCCCGGCGAGGATGAGCACGACGCTGAGCGCGACCGCCCCCACGGCGAGCAGTCGCATTCGGTGGCGTACCACCGTCGGATGACCTTGCCCGGCACGCCAGAGCCGAAGGGCGACGAAGAGCGAAAGCGCCGTCCACTGCACCAGCAGAGCGATGACGAAGACGGCGAAGGAGGCCGATCGCGGCTCGCTCTCGGTGGGAACGTCCGGGAGGGCGAGGGTCCACACGACGAGCGCAGCGGTTGCGCCCGCGGCCGTCAGCTCGATCCACCGCGCTGGGCGGCCGAACGAGGCGGCGAACCGGTAGAGCGAATAAGGGAAAAAGGCGACCAGGGCGACGAGTGCCTTGGTGATCCAGAGCTGGGGATCCCCGGCGACGTCGACGATCTGCGCTGTCACGGCGACGATGGCGAGCAACCCGAAGGTCGCGAACGCCCAGAAGGCGGCGTCGCCTCTTTGCGCGCGCCACCTTCGCAGGCAAACAAGAGCGAGCACGCCGAAGGCCGCGATGTTGACGTAGTGCAGCGCGTTCGCCAGAGATTCCATGGCCGTTAGCGCGCCGCGCAGCTCTGGGCGGGAGCTCGCCGCACTTCTGAAATGTAGCGCCTGTCTCGAATTTTTCTACTGCGCGGGGGCCGCGACCCCAAGCGCGTCGCGGCGGCAAGAGCCGAAAGACGCAGTCGCTATCCTCAGAGTAAGTGTCTGTCAAGCGGTTCGAGGACCTCAACTCAGGGTTCGTTCAGGAGCTCTTCGCGCAGTACCTGGCCTCCCCCGAGGCAGTCGACCCTGCGTGGCGTGCGCTCTTCGACCAGGCGCCCGACGATCTCGTCGAGGCAAACCCGCTAGTCCAGCGCATCCGCGAGCTCTATCCGGGTGCCGCCGACGGAGGCAACGGAGCACCGGCCGCAGCCGAGGCGCCGCCCGTGCTGCTCGGGGCTGTCGCGGCCGCGATGGCGCTCGTGAAGGCACATCGCATGCACGGTCACCTCGCCGCGCGGCTCGATCCTCTCGGCAGCGAGCCCGTCGGAGATCCCGCGCTCGAGCCCGAGCGCCTGGAGCCGCGCCTCACCGAGGATCTGATGCGGCAGATCCCGGCCAAGGTCCTGCGCGTGCACGTGCCCGGGGAGACGCTCGCGGACGCCCTCCCTCATCTGCGGGAGACGTACTGCGGGACGATGGCCTACGAGATCGAGCACATCTCGAACCACGAGGAACGCGTCTGGCTGCGCACGGCGATCGAATCGGGCCGTTACCGCAAGCCTCTGTCTGAGGAGGAGAAGAAGGCGCTGCTCCGGCGGCTGACCGAAGTCGACGGCATGGAGCGGTACCTGCGCCGGGCCTTCCTCGGCCAGAAGCAGTTCTCCATCGAAGGAGTGGACGTCATGGTCCCGATGCTCGACCAGGCGATCGAGCTTGGTTCGGCGGATGGAGCGCGCGAGGTCGTGATCGGCATGGCCCACCGCGGCCGGCTGAACGTCCTCGCCCACATCGTCGGCCGTCCGTACGACGTGATCCTGCGGGAGTTCGAGGGCGAGCGCGTCCTCGAGGCCGTTGGCGCCGACTCGGAAGGCGGCTCCGGCGACGTGAAGTACCACCTCGGCGCGCTCGGCGTCCGGAAGACTCAGAGCGGCGACACCCGCATCACGCTGGCTTCGAACCCCAGCCACCTCGAGTACGTCGACCCGGTAGTCGAAGGCGAGACCCGAGCGTGCCAGACCAACCACGAGACGCGAGAGTGGACGCACGATCCGCGCTCCGCGCTCGCCGTCCTGATCCACGGCGACGCGGCCTTCCCGGGGCAGGGCGTCGTCGCGGAAACGCTCAACCTCCAGTCGCTTCCCGGCTACTCGACCGGCGGGACCCTTCACATCATCGCCAACAACCAGATCGGCTTTACGACCGATCCGGACGAAGGGCGCTCCACGCGCTACTCGAGCGACCTCGCCAAGGGCTTCGACAACCCGATCGTCCACGTGAACGCCGACGACGCCGAAGCGGCGATCGCCTCCGTCCGCCTCGCCATGGCCTTCCGCGACCGCTTCCGTAAGGACGTGGTCGTCGATCTCGTCGGCTACCGCCGCTTCGGTCACAACGAAGGCGACGAGCCCGCGTACACGCAGCCGCTGATGTACAAGAAGATCGAGGAGCACGCGACGGTGCGCGAGCAGTACGCCGCCGCGCTCGTCCAGGCCGGCGTCGTCCAGCAGGCCGAGGTCGACGAGCTCGTGGACAGCGTTCAGCAGGCGATCAAGGCCGCGCACGAGGTCCTCAAGCAAGCGATCGCTGCGGGCAGCAGTCGCTCCGACGAGGAGAAGCGGCCCGGCCGCGGCAGCGATGCGCCGATCGAGACCGCCGCGCCGGCCGAGCTCCTGGTCGATCTGAACGACCGGCTGATGCAGGTTCCCGCGGGCTTCACCATCCATCGCAAGCTCGAGAAGCAGCTCGATCGTCGCAAAGAGACCATCGGCGAGGAGGGCGGCATCGACTGGGCCCAGGCCGAGGGTCTTGCCTTCGCCAGCCTGCTCGTCGAGGGCGTACCGGTCCGGCTCACAGGGCAGGACACCGAGCGCGGAACCTTCTCGCACCGCCACCTCGTCCTGCACGACTACGAGACCGGGGAGAAGTACGCGCCGATGGAGCACCTGCCGAGCGCGTCCGCTCCCTTCCAGGTCTACAACTCGCCTCTCTCGGAGATGGCGGCGCTCGGCTTCGAGTATGGCTACTCGGTCGCGTGCCCACGCGCCCTCGTTCTTTGGGAGGCGCAGTTCGGGGACTTCATCAACTCCGCGCAGGTGATCGTCGACCAGTTCATCGTCTCGGGCCTCTCTAAGTGGCAGCAGAGCTCCCGGCTCGCGTTGCTGCTTCCGCATGGGTACGAGGGCAACGGGCCGGAGCACTCGAGCGCGCGGCTCGAGCGCTTCATGCAGCTCGCCGCGCAGGAGAACATCCGGATCGTCAACTGCTCGACGGCGGCGCAGTATTTCCACGTCATCCGTCGCCAGGCGCTTCACCCCAAGCCGCGGCCGCTCATCCTCCTGACGCCCAAGGGCCTTCTGCGGCTGAAGGAGTCGAGCTCCCACCTGAACGACCTCGCGAAGGGGTCCTTCCGCCCGATCCTCGACGACCCGACGCTGGACGAGGAGGGGCGCCGCCGTGCGGGACGGCTCGTGCTCTGCTCGGGCAAGGTCTACTACGACATCGTCGGCCACGAGGCGCGCAAGCGGGCCGGGGGCGTCTCCGTCGCCCGGCTCGAGCAGCTCTATCCGTTTCCCGTCGCCGCATACGACGAGCTGCTTTCCCGCTACCCGAACATCACCGAGCTCGTCTGGGCGCAGGAGGAACCCCAGAACATGGGCGCGTGGAGAGCAGTCCGGCACCGTCTCGAAGAGGGACTGCCGGCCGAGGTCGAGCTTCGCTACGTCGGCCGGCCGTGGCGGGCGAGCCCGAGCGAGGGCTACCCGACCGCGCACTTGATCGAGCAGGACCGGATCGCGCGCGAGGCGCTCGGCGCCTACTAACCCGGCGCCTACTAGCCAGCCGCCGAGCTAACCGAGGGGCCGCTCCGGGCGTCGAATTCACGAATGGGCGGTCTCTTTTTCGCCGCGTGGCGCCTCGTTCTCAAGCGCGCCGCTTCGGACCTGCTCATCATCGCGGCTGCGTTCGTCACCTTGCTCCTGGCGGCGATGCTCCTCGCCGCGGGGCCGATCTACGCGAACGCGGTCGCCTTGAGCGGGCTCGAAAGGACTCTCGCGGACGCACCCGCTCGCGACTCGGGCCTCCAGGTCTCGGCGCGCGTCCCGCTGGAGGATTACCGTCAGACCAGCGCGCGCGTCGAACGCGACGTACGGGTCGTCTTCGGCTCAGCGACTTCGGCTGTCTACCGGAGCGCCTTCTCGGATTCTTATTCCATCCCAGACGAGGAGGGCAGGCCCGCGCGCGCGCTGGCCCTTTTTGCGTTCTACGAAGGACTCGCGGAGCACGCAACCCTTGTCGCAGGCAGCTGGCCTGGAGCGTCGGGCTCACTGGACGCAGCCGTGCCCAGCCCCGCAGCCGGCGCACTGGGTCTCGAACCGGGCGACTCGCTCACACTCACCTCGATTGGCGATCCGTCGCACGAGGTCGCCGTCAAGATCTCCGGGGTCTATCGGCCCGACAATCCGCAGGAAGCGTTCTGGTGGGGCAGCCCGCTCGAGACTGAGGGAAGCCAGAAGATCAGCTTCACGACCTTCGGCCCCTTCGCCGTTTCCGAGGCGGTCTTTCCGCGCGTGGCCGGTACAGACGCTCGGGCGCGCTGGCGAGTTGCGGCAGAACCGACGGGGTTCACGGTCGCAGCCCTCCCTGGGCTGGGTAAGAGGCTGGATGGGCTTGGCGAGCGTCTGGACGCCTCCAGCGACCGGGACATGTCGGTGGACACGGGTCTGGGTGAGGTCATCATCCGGACCGATCACCTCCTGACCGTCACTCGGTCCGGGGTCCTCATTCCCTCGGTTCAGCTGGCGGTTCTGGCGGGCGCCGCGCTTCTCTTCCTCGCCGGTCTCCTTGCTGAGCGGCGGGGACTGGAGGCCGCCATCATGCGCTCCCGCGGGGCGGGCTCGGACCGGATCGCCGGTCTCGCACTGATGGAGGGCGCGCTGCTCGCCGTGCCTGCGGCTCTGGCGGCTCCGTGGCTCGCAGCTCTCTGTTTACGTGCTCTGAACCACGTCGGCCCGCTCGCGCAGATCGACCTGCGTCTGGATCCACATGTGAGCGCCGGTTCCTACGCGCTGGCGGGATTGGCCGCGGGCCTCTGCGTCGCCGCTCTCGCTCTGCCGGCGCTGCGGTCGGGGGCGGTTACGTCCACCGTTGCCGCGCGAGGGCGCCCGAGGCCGCAGAGCTTCGTACAGACGGCCAGGGTCGATCTCGCGCTGGCCGCCCTCGCTCTGCTCGCGTACTGGCAGCTTCGGCGTTACCGGGGTCCGGTCGTCGAAAGCGTCCAGGGCCGGCTCGGGATCGACCCACTCCTGATCGCGGCCCCGGCCCTCGGCCTGCTCGCCGGTGCTGTGCTGGCCCTACGCGTCGTTCCTGCAGCCGCAATGCTGGTCGAGCGGCTCGCCGCCGCAGCACGCGGAATGGTCGCGGCGTTGGGTACGCGGGAGCTCTCCCGCAGGCCACACCGTTACGCCCGGTCGGCGCTCCTGCTCACGCTGGCGCTGGCCATCGGCTTGTTCGCCTCGGCTTACAGCCGAACGTGGTTGGCCTCACAGCGCGATCAGGCCGACTACCAGGCCGCCGCCGACGTTCGCGTCGAGCCGAGCAAGCGCTCGGGCTCGATCCCCGCGATGCGTCTGGCCGGCGCCTACGCGGGACTGGACGGAGTCCGAGGAGCGCTGCCGGTCTATCGCGCCCCGCTCGACCTTTCGCGCTCATCCGGGACGACGAACTTGCTCGCGCTGGACGCCGCGCGCGCTCCGGGCTCGGTGCGGTTCCGCGGCGACCTTGCGGACCGGCCACTCGGCGCGGTGCTCGCGCCGCTGAGCGCCAGGCGGCCGCGCCTCGCCGCCGTACAGCTTCCGGGGCGTCCCGGCCAACTCGTCCTCGACGTGACCGTCACGGTCGAGCGCCTGCGAACGGACCGGCTCTTCTTTGGTGCCGCCGCGCGTCCCTCGCTTGCGCTCGTTCTGCGCGACGCCGACGGGCTGCTCTACCGCCTCCCGGCGACGGGCTTCGGCATCTCGGGCGTCAGGCGCCGCCTCATCTACGACCTGGCGGGGGACTCCGTCGCCGAGCTTCCCCGCTATCCGCTGGGTCTGGTGGCGATCGAGACGCAAGTCCAGCCTTCCTTTCGGGTCAACCGTCACGTCTCGATCAGGGTCCACTCGCTGTCCGTCAGCGGCGCAAGCGGGGAGTCTGTCGCCAACGTCCCCGCGCCCGGAAAGCTCTGGCAGGTGAATGCGAGCAACGTGAGGAACATCGACGAGCCGCCCCGGATCGAAAACGTGGGCGACCCCGGGTTCTTCGCCCTCGACATCCTGACCGGCACGGTTGCGGCCTTCCAGACCGCACGGCCGGTGACCTTCACGGCGATTCCGGGTCGAAACCGTCCAGTGAGCCTGATTCCGGCTGTCGCTACGGAGCGCTTCCTCAGGGATACCGGCACGAGTCGCGGCGCCCGGATCCCGCTGGGGCCCGGCGGCCCAGCGCTTGCGCTCGTGGGCACAGCGCGCGGTTTCCCGACGCTTCCAAACGCTGCCGGCGGCGCGATCGTCGACTTCCCGACCTACGCCGTCGCGGCGTGGCTCGCCGACGGCACGATCCTCGAGCCGACCGAATGGTGGGTCGACGTGGACGGCCCCGCCGAGCCAGTGGCCGATCGGCTGGCGGGACCGCCGTTCTCGAGCGTGCGAGTCGTCGATCGCGCCGCGCACGCTCGGGCGCTCAGCACCGATCCTGTGGCGCTCGGCATCAGCGGGGCGCTCTACATCGGGTTCGCCGCCGCCGCGGTTTTCGCGGTGATCGGTTTTGCCGTCAGCTCAGCGATCTCGGCAACGGAGCGGCGGACGGAGTTTGCGGTGCTTCGCTCGCTCGGGCTCTCCGGTCGTCAGCTCTCGGGCGCTCTCGCCCTCGAGGGAGGGCTCACCGCGGGCCTGGCCCTGGCTGCAGGAACTGCCCTGGGTCTCGTCCTGGCTTGGTCGGTTCTGCCCTTCGTTGCGCTCAGCGACCAGGGAGGAAGGCCGTTCCCGGAAGTCATCGTCCACTTTCCGTGGCTGACCGCCGTCTGGCTCGAAGGCGCACTGCTCGCCGCGCTGGCGCTCGTTGTGGTCGTGGAGATCCGGCTCCTCGGCCGCATTCGCCTGGCACCTGCCCTGAGGGCGGGGGAGGATCGATGAGACGCGCCCGCATCCTGCTCGCCCCGGTGCTTCTGGCTTCCCGCCGGATCAGATCCGATCCGCCCGTGGCCGCCGCCGTCTTCGGAGTCGTTCTGGTCACGAGCTTCGTCTTCGCCGCCGTTCCGCGTCTGTTCGAGCGGAACGCCAATGAGGGAGTGCGGTTCGCGGTCGCCCGCGCGAACCCGTTCGCTCGCAACGTCGAGATCACGAGGGCCGGCCGCATCTCGCCCGGGCCAGGCGCTGACTCCCTCGCTCCCGTGTCAGCCGCCGGAATGCGTCTACAGCAGAGCTTCCCGGAGTCGTTGCAGAGAGTTCTGCAAGGTCGGCGCGCTCTTGTGGAGACGGTTCGCTACACGGTCGTCGACCCACCGGGTAGGCCCGGGCCACCGGGAACGACCCGGCTCTTGACGCTGGAGTTCGTCCAGGGAACGGAGAACCACGCGCGAGGGCGCTTTCCCGGGGCCCGTGCAGCCAGTGTGCCGCTTCCGTTCCGGGGGGAGCAGGACGACGCTCCGCTCGTCGAGGTGGCGATCTCGCAGGAGGCGGCAGCCCAGCTCTCGGTCGGCGTGGGCGATCGCCTCTATCTGGCGCCGGACCCCGAGGATCCGCTGGTTGACGACGTGGCACTCAGTGAGCGCTCGATGTTCGCCGTCGAAGTCTCGGGTCTCTTGACGCCGCGAGCAACGGGCGACAGGGCCTGGCTCCAGGATGCGCGCCTGGGCCGGGCCGTCACGCGCGACACGGACTTTCGCCGCTTCGTCTACGGCTACGCGCTGTTCGCCGGACCGGCTTACGGTCAGGTAGCACGCGCCACTCAACCGCTTCCTCTGCGCTACGCCTGGCGCTACGAGGTCGACGCAAGCAACTTCGAGGCGCGCGACTTCGATCATCTTGAGGCCGACGTCCGCCGGCTCGACTCACGCTTTGGCGAGACCACGTTCGGCCAGCGGCTCGGCACCGGGGTTCGCACAGGACTGTCGGAGGTTCTCGCCGGCTACCGGGCCGACCGCGATGCTTCGGCCGCCGTGTTTGCTGTGGGCGCCACCGGTCAATTGGCTCTGGCCCTCGCGGTCCTCGCCCTTCTGGCCGGTCTGGCGGCCGATCGGCGCGGAGAGGGCATCGCCCTCCTCCGCTCGCGTGGCGGCGCGACATGGCAGGTGCTGGGGGCCGAAGCCGTCGAGGGAATAGCCCTTGCGCTTCCCGCGGGAGCAATTGGGTATCTGGGCGCGCGGCTCGCCGTCGACGGCCACGCCAGCATGTTGTCCGTCTGGCTCGTCGTGGCGATCGTCGTCGCTACCGGCGTGATCCTCGCCGCGGCAGCCGCCGGCCCGGCTCGCCGCGGGGTCGGTGGACGTGGCCGCGACGAGGTGGCGGTGCCGACGCTTTCGCCCCGCCGCCTCGCGGTGGAGGCTCTCATCGTCCTGCTTTCGGCTCTGGGGGTCTACCTTCTTCGCCGGCGCGGTCTCACCGAGGAGGGCGGCGGCTTCGATCCTTATCTCGCCGCCGTCCCGCTACTGCTGGGGCTCGCGGCGGGGATCCTCGCCGTGCGGCTCTACCCGCTGCCGGTGCGGCTCCTTGCGGCGGCAGCGAGCCGGCGCCGCGACCTCGTTCCCGCGCTTGCCTTCCGGCGCGTCGCTCGACAGCCCGGAGTGACGGCTGCGCCCCTTCTCGTACTGCTCCTGGGCGTCTCCGTGTCGGTCTTCGCAGCGGCGATGGGGGCGACGCTGGCCGAGGCACAGGCGGGCGCCCAAGAGACCTCTCTCTCGCCAATGGCGACCGGCACGGTGGGCGCTTTCCGGGCCGGAGCGGTTCTGGCCGGCGCCTACGCGGCCGCCGTTCTCGTGCTGGCTCCGCTCTTGGCGGCGCGCTCGCGCTTGCGCGACCTCGCCTACCTGCGGGCGCTAGGCCTTTCTCGGGCCCAGGCGGTGAGGATCACCGCTGCGGAGCTAGCCCCTGTCGTCGTGGCCTCCCTTGTGCTCGGAACAGTCCTCGGCGTCGCCGTCGTCTACCTGGTCGAGCCGGGCCTCGACCTGAACGCGCTCGCCGCCGGGGAACGGAAGGTCGGGGTTCGCCTCGACCCGGTTGCGGCCGCGCTTCTCCTCGTAGCGCTTCTCCTCGTCTCAGCCGCCGCCGTCCGGGTCACCGGCCTTGTCATGCGGGGGACGAGCATCAGCCGTGTCCTCAGGATGGGAGACAGATGAACCAGATCCTTTGCGACAACCTCGTCAAGATCTACAAGATCGCCGACCTCGAAGTCGTCGCCCTGCAGGGCCTCGACCTGATGGTCGAGCCAGGGGAGTTCATCGCCGTCGTCGGCGCGTCCGGAAGCGGGAAATCGACGCTCCAGAACATTCTTGGGGGAATGGACACGCCCACGGCCGGCAAGGCGGAGGTTGCCGGCTTCGATCTGACCTCCCTCACTCCCAAGGAGCGCACGATCTACCGCCGTCGAATCGTCGGTTTCGTCTGGCAGCAGACGACCCGCAACCTGCTCCCTTACCTGGACGCCAAGGACAACGTCGAGCTCCCGCTCGTTCTCGAAGGCATGCGCGGAGCAGATCGGCGTGAATATGCAGGTGAGCTGCTCGCTCTCGTCGGAATGTCAAAGCGAGCGAGCCATCGGCCCGACGAGCTTTCCGGCGGGGAGCAGCAGCGGGTGGCGATTGCGATCGCGCTCGCGAACCGTCCGAAGGTGCTCTTCGCCGACGAGCCGACGGGAGAGCTCGACACCGAGACTGCCGGCGATGTGTTCGCCACCCTCCGGGCGGCGAACCGCCAGCTCGGGGTCACCGTCGTCGTCCTCACGCACGACCCGCTCGTCTCGGCGCAGGTCGACCGCACCATCGCCATTCGCGACGGCCGGACGAGCACGGAGACCCTTCGGCGCAGCCAGATCGACGATCTCGGCGAGCAGCGCGTCATCGCCGAGGAGTTCGCCGTCTTGGACCGAGCAGGGCGTCTCCAGCTCCCGGCCGAATACGTCGACGCGCTCGAGCTCGAGCGCCGCGTCCGGCTGGAGCTCGAGCCCGACCACATCGGCGTCTGGCCGGACCGGCCCGACTCCGGGGGCGAACGTGGTTGACCAGTCGATTGCCGTGAGTGAAGCGCTCGAGCGGGAGTATGAGGTCGGGAGCGGCGTCGTCCACGCTCTCCAGGGCGTCGATCTCCGTATTGACCGCGGCCGGCTGACGGTCATCCATGGACGATCCGGATCCGGCAAGACCACGCTGCTGAACATGATCGGCGGGCTCGACCGCCCCACCCGCGGTCAGGTCTGGGTCGACGGAGCCGAGGTCTCAGCCATGGGAGAAGAGGAGCTTGTGCGCATGCGGCGTGAGAAAATCGGCTTTGTCTTTCAGGCGTTCGGCCTCGTCCCGATCCTGAGCGCCGCCGAGAACGTCGAAGTGCCTTTGCGCCTCCAGAACACGGAACCGGACGCTCGCGCTGAGCGAGTAGCCGAGCTGCTGGAGCTCGTCGGCCTCGCTGGGCGCTCCCGCCACCGGCCCTACGAGCTGTCAGGAGGGGAGCAACAGCGCGTGGCGATCGTGCGAGCGCTTGCAAACCGGCCGAAGCTCCTGATCGCGGACGAGCCGACAGGCCAGCTGGACTCCGCAAATGCCAGAACGATCATGGAGGTCGTCCGCGGGCTGGTTCGCAGCGAGGGCGTCTCCGCGATCGTGGCAACGCACGATCCGCTTCTGCTCGACATCGCCGACCGGGTGGTGGAGTTGCGAGACGGACGAGTTGTCTCCTCGAATGGCGCGGGGCAAGCTCCGGCCGGGGGCCGCCGTTAGAAACTCGGCCTACCCCCCGCGGGGCGCCGCGAATGCCAGACGAGCCGCCTCGATGCGGAGCCGCTCGAGTCCGGCAAGCTGCTCCTCGGCGCGCCGGCGAAGCTCGTCGAAGTCGAACTCGCGCAGCCGCGGCTCCGTTTCGGCGATCTCCTGCAGAGCGACCCACAGCGCCCTCTTGCCGGTCACGCCGAGCGCCAGGCCTTCGAGCTCCACGAGCCGGCTGAGCGGCGAATAGCCGGTCAGCTGTCCGTTCAGCTTCAGACGGCCCACCCGCTCGAGCGCGAGAGCGAACGCCCGCTTGAGGCGTGACTCGGACACTCCGAGCTCGGCCATCAGGCGCTCCAGCGTCGCCCGGTCTTCGAGGATCTGGCCGAGCAGCCACTCGAGGAATTCGTCGAAGGACGTTCCGCGGTTTTCCCGTAGCGACCGCTTTGCGAGCTCCGTGCCGACGATCGAGCCGGCCAGGTGGTCGTTCAGGTAGATGGCCAGCCTGCGGTTCACATTTTTCGCTTTGCCGCCTCCGTGCTGAGCGAAACGTCGGTGTGGATGCCCCGCGCGGGTGTCGAGTCGTCCGCGCCGCCGCCGATGCTGCACGTATGTCCGTTCCGGCAAGGGCTCACCCGAAACCCTCCGTCCGGGAAATCGAAGACCTCTGGATTCCGCTCTCCGACGGCACCCGGCTCTCTGCTCATCTCTGGCTGCCACCGCGGGCGGAACTCGAACCGGTTCCCGCCGTCGTCGAGGTCTCCCCGTACAGGCACGAGGACAACACGCGGCGGCGCGATTCGGTTCGCCATCCCTACTTCGCAGAGCGTGGCTTTGCCTCGCTTCGGATCGATGTTCGCGGGAGCGGATCCTCCGACGGCGTCTTGCAGGACGAGTACTCCGAGCGCGAGCAGCTCGACGTCTGCGAGGCCCTCGCGTGGGTGGCGGCGCAGCCCTGGAGCACCGGCTCGGTCGGAATGATCGGTCTCTCGTGGGGAGGTTTCGCCGCGCTCCAGGCCGCGGCGCGCCGGCCACCCGAGCTCAAGGCGATCGTGGTCGTCTGCGCCAGCGCTGACCGCTATGGCGCGGACGTCAAGTACCGAGGCGGCTCGGTCCTCGGCTGCGAGCTCCTGCCCTGGTCTTCGACCATGCTCGCGATGAGCGTGCGCCCGCCCGACCCCGAGCTCCTGGGGAAGCGCTGGCGCGAGCTCTGGCTGGAACGGCTCGAACTGGCAATGCCGTTCGCCGAGACGTGGCTGGCCCACCAGCGCCGTGACGACTACTGGCGCTCGGGCTCGCCCAGCGAGGACTACGGGTCGATCGCCTGCCCCGTCTATGTCGTGGGCGGCTGGGCCGATCCCTACCGCCAAGCTGTCCTCGATCTCCTCGAGAGCCTCGATTGCCCGCGCAAGGGCTTGATCGGCCCGTGGTCCCACCAGTATCCGGAGGAAGGGACGCCCGGGCCGGCGATCGACTTCCGGCGCGAGTGCGTGCGCTGGTGGGATCAGTGGCTGAGGGGCGAGGAGACGGGGATCATGGAAGAGCCCCGGCTCCGCGTCTGGATGCAGGAAGGCGTACCTCCGAGAAAGGACCACCGTCCGCGGCGGGGCCGTTGGGTGGAGGAGGAGACGTGGCCCGCCCAGCGCATCGCCTCCCGGCGGTACGCGCTCGCTGAGGGAACGCTGCTGAGGGGAAAAGCGCCGAGACGCGCTCTGACGATCCGCGGCGCCCAGGTTGTGGGCTCTGCAGCGGGGACCTGGTGCCCCTGGGGAGTGGCGGAGCTTCCCCGAGACCAGCGGCGCGAGGACAGCCTCTCGCTCGCCTTCACCTCGGAGCCGCTCGAAGAGCGGGTCGAGATTCTCGGCTCGTCGGCGGTCACCATCGAGCTGTCCGCCGACCGTCCGCTCGCCCTCGTCGCCGTTCGGCTCTGCGACGTGTCCGCTTCTGGCGCGTCGACGCTCGTCGCCCGCGGCCTCCTCAATTTGGCTCACCGGGATGGGAGCAGCGACCCGGCCCCTCTCGAGCCGGGGCCGCGCTACATCGTGCGCGTGCCGCTCGACGCCGCCGCCTACGCCTTCCGGCCGGGCCACCGGCTGCGCCTCGCCGTCAGCCCGACCTACTGGCCCTGGGCCTGGCCGTCGCCCGACCCGGTCACCCTGACCGTCCACACAGGAGGGCCGACTCGGCTCGAGCTGCCGGTGCGCCCACCTCGCGACGAGGACGGCCACGCTACGACCTTCGCGCGCGCGCCGGAGACGAACGGCTCGAGCGGAACGTCGAGCCGGACGGTCTCCCACGATGCGCGGACGGGCCGCAGGACGCTCGTCCTCGACCGGATTCGCGGCCGGCGCCGCGCGCGTGAGGACGACCTGGAGGTCGAGGGCTCACAGAAGGACGTCTTCACCATCGTCGAGGGCGACCCGCTGTCTGCGGCCGTGGAGTGCGAGCGATCGATGCAGATCCATCGGGACGGCTGGTCGGCTCGGGTGGAGACGCACAGCACGATGACCGCCGACGTCGAAGTCTTCCGTCTCGTCACTCTCGTCGAGGCGTACGAGAACGGGGAGCGGATCTACTCGCGCGAGCGTTCGTTCGAGGTTCCCCGCGACCTCGTCTAGCTGCCGCCGAAAGTTCGAACGGCTTACGCCGCGAACTTTCGGGCGGACGACCTCTCTGAGGTGCGGCAGGACGGGGCCCCGACACGCGGCCCTCGAGGAGCTTCTGGCCGTGGCTCCCTAGCGAGCCGGCAGCGATTCGCTGGGCGGGCTGCCCGTCACGCTCGAAAGCGCCCGAGTGTAGGACCGCACCGACCTCGATCTCGCCGATTTCCTCACCCGGAGATAGCCGTCACGAAGGGCGGCTTCTACGACGCTGTTTCTCGCCGCCTCTTCGAGGAGGCAGCTGGCTACGCCGGCCGCGACGGCGTATGCGACCTGCTCGATGGCGGTCCGCTCGGCGGGGGCGACGGTGGTCAAGAGCCCGCGTGCTTTCAACAGACGCTCCCTTGCGACTTCCCTGGCTTGGCGGCGGAAGGCCTCGGCATCGGTCACCCTCCTGGAACCCCCTCGGCAAGCGTCCGCCTCGGCTGCACGGACGGCGCAGGTGCCTTGCGTGGAGCGGCGGTGAGCTTGAACCCTGCGAACATCGCCGCGATTCCGACGAGCTCGCCGGCGTAGACGAAGGAGTAATCGCCCGCGCGCGAGAGACCGGTTGCGAGGGCGACGATGATTGCTCCGCTTGCGATCCAGACATTCGCTCGCACGCGCTGCCGGCGCGCGATCGAGTAGAGCGAGCCCCCCAAGAGGAAGGCTGTGCCGAACGCATTGAGGCTGATGGCCCAGAGCGCCGCGTGTCCGGCAAGCGCTCCATTGGCAGGCGGACGGCCGCTTGGCGTCGTCGCGAGCACCTCCGCGTGAATCGGGGCCAGCGCGACGGTCACGACGGCCGCCAGCGTCGCCACCGCCAGCGCCCCCACGAGCGCATCTCGGATCCGCCGGGACAGGAGAAGCCAGGCGGATCCGGCGCCGAGATAGGCCACGGTCAGGACTCCGCCGGCCGCGTAATACGTCCGGAAGAGGCCGGGCGTCCAGCCCGTCCGCTGCGCGAGGGCCTCGCAGAGCGCCGCAGTGGCGAAGAGCGCGAACCCCGATCCCCAGAGGGCTTTCTGGCCTGCCGGGCGACGCAGGAAGCTCGCGACGAGCAGACCGGAGAAAAGGAGCGCGACGAGCGCCGCGGCCAGTGGCAGCAACGTATCGGCGATCGCCGGCACCGACCCGTCCGGGCGCAAGCTGATCGGCGTGACCGGTGCCCCAGGCGGGACGACGGTCAGGTAGG
>WNFV01009995.1_pt1 | contig 17833 bp, 13 predicted proteins | sample 5400101 | NCBI WGS metagenome assembly WNFV01 (sample SAMN13153361, study PRJNA577476) | soil metagenome | isolation source: 115 cm soil or saprolite under grassland replicate 1 | place: USA:California | collected 2016-06-15
TCAAGCATGGTGCCGAATCGGTGAAGCCGGTCTCGGAGACTACAATCAACAAAGAAGTCGGAACGCTCCGGAAGTTTCTCCGAGTCGCGCGAACGAAAGGGTACGCCGACAAGGTCACCCGATTTGAGATGAAGCCTGAGACGTCGCGTGACCGCGTGCTTGCAAGTGAAGAATTTTCAGCACTACTCGAAAAATCGCCGTCCTGGTTGAGACGCGCGATCGTGATGGCCTGGGAGACGGCGCTGTCGCGCTCGGATCTATTTCGCCTGACCTGGAGTGAAATCGACCTCAGGGAAGGAATCATCGAGCTACGAAACGGCCGCTCCAAGACCGGCAAGCCTCAAGCCGTGCCCATCTTCACGCCAGAGCTCAAAGCACTAATTTCCGAGCTGCAGGCAGAACGGCGCCGAGTCCCTAACGTCGACGGGCTCGTTCTTACGATGGACGGTCAGCCGATCGACAAATTGAAATTCGAGTATCACTTCAGGGCTGCGCGCAAGGCAGCAAAGATCAAGAACTTTACATTTCATGATTTGAGACACTGCGCGATCACCCGATGGGCAGCTGACGGTGTACCCACCGCGGCCGCGATGCTCGCCGCCGGCCATTCATCAGTCGCCAGCCACAAGCGTTACCAGAATCTCAGCAAGACCGATTTGAAAAATGCCTTCCAACTGTTCACGACGCGTTCACGGGAAAAACAAGAGAATAAAGAATCAGCTGCAAGTTAGCGATAAGATGGCGTCCCCGACGGGATTTGAACCCGTGTTATCGGCGTGAAAGGCCGGTGTCCTGGGCCGAGCTAGACGACGGGGACGTACTGGTGAGCCGTGCCGGATTCGAACCGGCGACCCTCTGCTTAAAAGGCAGATGCTCTACCGACTGAGCTAACGGCTCGCTGGCGGAATCGAAGCATTATTAAATAACGAGATTACCATGCTAAGTCAAACATTCGGGGACGATTCGTTCGCGCTGCGGAGCTCGAATTTTACGTCCTTACCGTTGTTTAGGATCTAGAATATCGCGCAATCCATTACCCAGGGTATTAAATGATAGGATGGTAAAAAAAATCGCCGCCGCGGGAAAGGCGATTACATGCGGATAGGTGCGCATGGCGCGGTAGCCGTCTTGGGCCAGCGTGCCCCAGCTGGTACCCCACGAGCTGTAAGGGTCGTTGATCCCGATGCCGATAAAGCTGAGGGTAGATTCGGCGAGGATCGCGGACGGTATGCTAAACGTGAGCGTGACGATGATCGGTCCGACGATATTCGGCAAAATGTGCAGTAAAACAATTCTGGCGCGCGAAGCGCCAAGTGCCGTGGCGCCCTCGACGAAGAGAAATTCTTTTGCTTGAAGCACCTGACCGCGGACGATGCGGGCGAAGCGCACCCAGGTCACCAACCCCAGAGCGACCAGGAGGCCGCCGATATTTCTACCGAACACGAGTGAGAGCAGAATGAATATCAGCATGTCAGGTAAGCCGTAAAAAATATCGACGATACGCATCATCAAGTGATCCCAATTGCCGCCTTTGAAGCCCGCGGTCAGGCCGTACGCCGTTCCAATGACCAGCGCGATCAGCGCGGTTCCCAGACCCACGGTTATCGACACGCGCGCGCCGTAAAGCACCCGCGTCAATAAATCACGTCCCAGACCGTCGGTGCCCATCCAGTGCGTCCAGTTGGGTGGCTCCAACAAGCGCCCCTCTTCAAGCCCGCCGACTGCATAGGGCGAGATCCACGGCGCGAGGAGTGCCGCCAGGAGCACGAGCGCGACAAAGCTTGCGCTGGCGCCAAGCAGGGGGCTCACGTGGCTTTGCTGCGTGTTCAGGTCGGCATTCATGTCAGTGCGTTCTGATCCGTGGATCGACGCAGCCATACAAAACATCGACGAGGAAATTGGCCGCGACCAGTATTGCCGTGTAAACCAGGGTGACCCCCATGATCAGTGGATAATCACGATCGGTGACGGCGGTGATAAAGAATCGTCCCATGCCGGGAATTGCAAAGACGAACTCGACGACGAAAGAGCCGGTAAGGAGCGCCGCCGCGAGCGGCCCCATCACTGTCAGGACCGGAATCAAGGAATGGCACAGGGCGTGTTTCACCACCACGGTCGATTCTTTGAGTCCCTTGGCGCGCGCCGTTCGGATAAAATCTTCGCCGAACGTATCGATGAGAGTGGAGCGCAACAGAGCGGCGAGATAGGCCGCCGGCGCGGCCCCGAGCGTAATCATCGGCAGGATCGCGCTGCTCCACTGATCCCAGCGCGCGGCCTGCAGCCAGCCGAGCTGTAATGCGACTGCCCAAATGAGCAATGCTCCCAAAATAAAATTCGGCAGTGAGATGCCGAGGGTTGCAACGAACATACAAAAACGGTCGATGCTGGAGTTGCGGTGGTAGGCTGCAAGCAATCCGGTTGGGAAGGAGACCGACAGAGCAAACAGAGCTGCCAAGCCGCCGAGCGAAGCCGATGTCGGCAGGGTGTCGGCGATGATCTGGGTCACGCCGCGATCGAGATATTTGTACGAAGGACCGAAGTCGCCCTGCGCGATGCCCGACAAGTAGCGAAGATACTGCTGCCAGATCGGCTCATCCAGGTGATACTTGGCTTCGAGATTGGCGATCACTTCCGGCGGCAGCTTTCTCTCGCTGTCGAATGGACCGCCGGGCGCAAGCCGCAAGAGCAGGAAAGTGAGGGTGGCGACCACCCAGAGAACGATCAGGCCGTGAAATAGCCGTTTCAGCAGTAATGAAATCATCGAACCGCGGAAATTCCGTCGCGGAGCGCTCTCTTGGTCATGCTAAGCCCGCGGGACAAAGCCTGTCGTCAGATTCCAATGCGAACGCGAGATCCGTTGCGATGCTCAGGATGACACGACGCAGCAAGATTGGGCGTATAACAACCGGCATATGCCGTTCCTGGGCAAAACCAATTTCGCAAAACGTTCACTTCAGGTCGACACATTGCCGCGTTTTTCCAACGCCAAGGAAAACCCGTCCTTGCGCACGTAAATCTGACTACAGTCTTTCCGTTGGGTTAAATCCTGCAACAAGGTGAGCAACGGATTCCGAGTGTCATGGTACTGCTTCGGCGCGCCTGCTGCGCGCATGGCCTCGACATCGTCGTCGCCGACGACGTAGCGCATCAATAACTCGTCGTCACTGAGACTGGGGCCGCCTAATTTGCGCCGCAATTCTTCGATGGTCGGCTGCGGCGGCTGCCATCGGGCGAACTCTTTGGCGCGTGATCGGTCCAAGATTTTTGCCTTGATGGTCGGGTCGACTTCGGCAGCCGCCTGTTTGCCCCAATGACCCGTAGCGTATTGGATCACTTGGTCGGTTACCTGGGCATATCGCTCACCCTTGATCACGTTAATCGCTGCTTGGCTGCCGACAAACTGCGACAGCGGCGTAACCATGATTGGATAGCCTAATTCTTCGCGCACCTGCACACATTCTTCCAGGACTTCAGGCAGCCGATGGAGCAATCCGAGATTCTTAAGCTGGAAGTGTAAATTGGAGATCATGCCGCCGGGAACCTGATGGACGTACTGGCTGTAGTCATACTCCACCGGCGCGCCGATGGGCATATTCTCGCGTTTCGCAAAAAACGTGAGATCCTTATCGACGGACTTGAGCGCTTGTTCGTCGATGACCGGTGAATAGCCCAAGGCGCGTGAATTCTGCGCGACATTGAAAACCGACGGGTTGGAAGATGCATTTGCCAGCGGCGGCACCGAAGTGTCAATCAACTCGACGCCTAATTTGATCGCCTCTAGGGCGCACAGCGGGCCGAGCCCCGTCGTGCAGTGGACGTGAAGCTCGAGCGGAAATGCGGGCGCTTCGCGCTGCATGACTTTGATCAGCGAAATCGTGCGCTCCGGCGTGAGCAATCCGCCTGGATCTTTGAGGCAAAGGAAATCCGGCTTGAGCGCGGCGGCCTCGCGCGCTTTGCGCGCATAGTGTTCGTCGGTGTGCTTCGGTGATACCGAGAAGATCAGGTTCAATATTGTAAGAAGACCGTTGCGCTTGGCGCGCGTGACCGATTTTTTCCACCCGGACGGATCGTTCGATGGATTGGAGATGCGCAGTTGTTTGATGCCGTTGGCGACCATGCGTTCGAACCATAGATCGTTTACCGAATCGGGAGTGAGCTCGAAGGCGCTCAAGCGTTCGGAGCCGATGGCGCGCAAAGGCGTCTTGGTAATTTTCTTGGCTATGAGGCGCATGCGCTCGAATGGATCTTCGCGCAGCTCGCGGACACACTTCTTGATATGGCTCGACGCGATCAGCTCGATGGCCTGAAAACCCGCGTTGTCGATGCGGTCGGCGACCGCCAGCATCATGCCCGTGCGCATGTTTTCCGCCCACAGGCTGGCCTGGCCGTCGCGCAGAGTCGTGTCGACAAACTTCACTTCGCTCATGATTTACCTTTCGAATGATGTCACCGCAAAGAACGTCAAGTCGGCAAAATATTCTCCGCTAAATTCAATATCATGCGGTTTGCGCCGCGGAGTACTCTTCAAGTTTCTTTTCGAGCCATGCGGTGTTGACCTTGCCGCCGCGATATTCGGAATCAGCTATGACGATTTTCAAGAATGGGATGAGCGTATCGATGCCGCTCACTTGAAAATCCTTCAATGCGCCCTTGGTTTGATCGGCGGCTTCCTCCCGTGTGCTCGCGTGAACGATCAGCTTGGCGAGAAGAGAATCGTAAAAGGGCGGCACAACGTATCCGGGGTAACAGTGGGTATCGAGCCGGATACCGTGGCCCTGTGGCGGGTGCCACTCCGTAATGCGACCGGGGCAGGGTCGAAAACCGTGCTGGGGCGACTCCGTGGTGATGCGGCACTCGATGGCGTGTCCGGTGAATTTGATATCCGATTGCTTATACGGCAGCGGTTCGCCGCGGGCGATCAAGAGCTGCTGCGCGACCAGATCGACTCCGGTGATCATCTCGGTTACCGGATGTTCGACCTGGATGCGCGTGTTCATCTCGAGAAAATAGAAATCCGCCGTATCGTTGTCGTAAATAAACTCGATCGTGCCGGCGCTCCGATAGCCGATGCTGCGCGCCAGCGTCGCCGCGGCCTGACAAATCTTGGCGCGGACCTCCGGCGACACGGCGTAGGCCGGCGCTTCTTCGACGATTTTTTGGTGACGCCGCTGCAAGGAGCAGTCGCGCTCGCCGAGATGGATTACATTGCCATGTTGGTCGCCCAGGATCTGGACTTCGATATGGCGGGCATTGCCGACGTAGCGTTCCATATACAGAGTGTCGTTGCCGCAGGCGGCGCGCGCCTCGGCTGCCGCCACCCTGAAGGTGTCCTCGATCTCGCCCGGGTTCGAGACCAGCTTGATGCCCCGTCCGCCGCCGCCCGCCGAAGCTTTGAGCAGGAGCGGGTAGCCGATTTGCTGCGCCAGCTCTGCGGCTTCATGGGGATTTCTCGCGTGATCAGACCCGGGAACCAGCGGCACTCCAGCACTGCGAGCGATCTTTCGCGCTTCGAGCTTGTCACCCATCATGGTGATGTTCTCGGCGCTGGGACCAATAAAGGTGATTTTGTTGTCGACGCACGCTTGCGCGAGGGCGGGCCGTTCGGAAAGAAATCCATAACCGGGATGAAGCGCGTCACAGCCAGTGCCTTGCGCCGCGGCGATCAGGTTCTCGACTTTCAAGTAACTGTCGCTGGAGCGCGCCGGACCGATGCATACGGCGCGATTGGCCAGCTTCGCCGCCATACTTTCGCGGTCAGCATCGGACACTGCCGCGACCGTCTCAATGCCCAAACTTTGGCATGCCCTGATAATGCGCACGGCGATCTCACCGCGGTTGGCGACCAGTACTCGCGTGACCTTCATGAATTCTCCCGGGAAAAATCCATCCTCTCAGTCCGTGCGGACCATGAGGCAAGACGGAATCGTAAAGTAGTCGCCGGAGTCAACCCCGTCTCTACCAAATTGCCGCATTCGCCGAATGACGGTGCAGGCACTTTGAATTCTCAATCGCGCGTAGAACAGAGAACACTAGACGATTTCAGCGAAACTCACGGTTTGACGATGAACAGGGTCTGGCCGAACTCGACGAACTGGCCGTTTTGCGCGACCACTTGGACGAGGGTGCCGTTGACCGCGGCGCGGACGCTGCTGAAGACCTTCATGACTTCGATCAAGCCGACCGTGGTATCTTCCGTGATCTGCTGGCCGACTTTAACGAAAGGCGGGGCGCCGGGCTCCGGCGCAACATAGAACGTTCCCAACAATGGCGCGGTTATCGGCAACATGCCTTCGGGAATCGCTACCGGTTTCGCTGCTTGCGCCGCCGGAGCGTTCGTCGCTGTTGCGGCTGGTTTGGCGGCCACGGGCGCGCCGGCAATGGGCGCCGCGGTGACGGTTTGTGCCGTTGACGTCAGAGGAATCGGGTCGCCTTTGCTTACGGTGATTTTCAGCTCGCCGACTTCGAGTTGAAAGTAATCGAACTTCGACTCGTCGATCAGTTTTAGAATGTGCAAAACATCATCTTCCGTGAGTTCCATGACCTCGCCTTCCGCTGTCGTGATTGGTGTTATTTCTTATGTGATTTCCGGGCGCTTGGCAAATTGTTCGACGAGTATATGGGCGACATTCGTTTGGCAATGACGAAAAGCAGCCTTTTCCGGCGGCGGAAAAGTAGCCGGTGCTATTACTTTGCGGCAGGCTTTACGTTGCGGAGATCCATGCGCGCCATCGAGTTGTATTCCAAACCAGTGAACTTCGGACTGAGCATGGTGCTCTCCGCTTTCCAGTAAAGCGGCACGATGGCGACGTCGGTTTCGGTGAGAAGTTTTTGCGCCTCGTCGTAGATTTGGCCGCGTTTCTTGGCATCGAGTTCGCGTGCGGCGAGCTCGAGCATTTGATCATACTTGGGATTTTTCCAGCGGCCATGGTTGTTGCCGCTGTTGGAGGTGAAAAGCTTCATGAAGTTGTCCGGGTCGGGATAATCGGCGCCCCAGCCGGCGCGGAAAACCGGAAACGGATCATTCTGAAGCTTCTTCAAGAAAACCTTCCACTCCTGGTTTTCGATTCTAACGACCACCCCCAGGTGCTTTTGCCACATGCTCTGGATCGCCTCGGCGACAAGTTTCTTTTCCTCGTCGGTGTTGTAACCGAGGACGATGCTCGGCAGACCTTTACCATCCGGATAGCCGGCCTCGCTCAAGAGGCGACGAGCTTCGGCGGGATTGAATCTCAGGCCGATCTCGGGATTGTGCGCCAGCATGCCGGGAGGAATCCACGAAGTCGCCGGCGTCTGGCCGCCCTGAAGAATTTTTGGGAAAACCTCTCGGTCGATGGCCAGAGCAAAAGCTTTTCTCAGCTTGGGATTGTCGAACGGTTTTCGATCGACGGCGAAGCTGTAATACTCGCCACGCAGTTGGGGCACGAGTTTATACCCCGGCATTTTCGCCAAGCGCGGTTTGTCCAGCGGCGGAATGCTGTGATCGTCTATGAAGTCCAGGTTGCCTTGCTCGAACATTGCGACCGCCGTCGTCTTTTCATTGACCATGATCATGGTGACTTTGTCGATGGGATCACATCCTGGCGCTGCGGATAGGTAACTTCAAAGGTTGTGATGGCAAGAAAATACGACGCCGGATAGCGCAAGGTCACCACCAAGGTTTGATCGTCTTGAGCCTGCACCCCGACTGCCGAAGGGTCTTTGATTTTCCCTTCGGCGTACTCTTGTGCGTTGACAATATCGAATAGAATATACGCGTATTGCGATGCCGTCTTCGGATTGAGCAGCCGCTTCCAAGAATATTCGAAGTCCTGGGCGCGGACTTTTTTGCCATCGGTCCACGCCACGTCCTCGCGCAGGTGAAAGACAATCTTCTTTCCGCCGTCGAGAAAATCCCAGGATTTGGCGATGACTGGCGCGGGTTTTAGATCCTTGTCGAATTCGGTAAGACCGACCATGAGATTCGAAATGACATTGAACGAAACATGATCCGTGGCCAAAGACCAATCGAGGCTGGGCGGCTCGGTGCCGAGGTTCACTCGGAAATGGCCTTCAGTGCCGGTTTGCGGCGCGGACTTGCACGCGCCAAACCAGGGGGCAAGCGCCATCGCGACGAGACAAAGAGATAGGCGGAATTTCACCGGGAAAGCCAAAAAATCTGTCTTGCGTGAAACGGATTTAGTGGGTATTAGTACCGCAATACCATTTCGCCTTCAAGAAAGGGTTCCCTAGACAACTTTATGGACGCAAAGGAACTGTTGCTGAAAAACGTCGTCGTCGAGGGACATCGGGATGTTTACGAGCAGATCTATCGCACATCGGTCGGTGAGAAGTCGCCGATTCGCGATGCGATCGCGCCGCGCTTGATTCGCGACGGCATCAACCTGACCGTGTACGCGATCAGCGGCGACTCTTATTCTCACTCGCAGAACACCGGCCGCTATCTGGAAACAGCGCTGGATCAGATCGACCAGTTTCTCGAAGAGGCGCCGCGCTCGGAAGGAATGATTCAGATGGTCAAAACCCGCGGCGACCTGCCGGACAAGGCGGAGCCCGGGGCGGTCAAGTTTCTACTTCATTTCGAAGGCTGCATGCCTTTGCGCGGCAGCATCCCCAATCTGAGAAATTTCTACCGCCTAGGCTTGCGCTCTCTGCAACCGGTTTGGAATTTCCGCAATGAGCTGGGCGACGGCGTATGGGAAAACCGCACCGGCGGCGGCCTGACGAATTTTGGCGTCGAAGTGATCAAAGATGCGAATCGATTAGGCATGGTCGTCGATCTCTCCCACATGAACCGTGAAGGTTTCTGCCAGGCCTTGGATGCGGCGACGGCGCCGCTGCTCGTCAGCCACGCCAACGCTTGCGGCATGCTCGACAACGTGCGCAATCTCGCCGACGATCAGATCAAAGCTATCGCCAACCAGGGCGGACTGGTTGGCATTCTTGCATTACCCGAGCGCGTCGCAAAAAAAGAGGCCACCATCGAAGATCTACTCAAGCACATGGACTACATGATCAATTTGGCGGGTATAGAGCATATCGCGCTGGGCATGGACTTTGTGAAGTACGATGGACCCCGTACGCTCAAGGACCGCCACCACCCGCTGCACAAGCCCGAGCTCGTCAAAGGCTTCGAGGAGATCGAGGATTTACCCAATTTAATAAATGGCTTGCAGCACCACGGTTATAAGGACGAAGAAATCGCGCTGATACTCGGCGGCAACTATCTCCGCGTGCTGAAAACGATTCTCCCCGAGCAGTCGGTCCTCTAGACGAAAGCGAATGACGATATGAATAAAGGAGCGTGGACGATGAAACGGATTGGATTGCTCATAATCTTGACGTTGCTGTTGCTCGTCACCGTCGCGCAGCGAAGCTCGGCGAAGATCATCGTCGGCCTATCGTCGGTCAACGTAGCTTTTCTGCCTGTCTATGTCACAGAAGCGAAAGGCTTCTTCAAAGACGAAGGGCTCGATGTTCTGCTCGTCTTATTCAATGCCGGCGCGACCAATCTCCAGGCCCTCATCGGCGGCGACATCCACATGATGGGCAGCGCCTTCGTCGAAACCATCGGCGGTCGCGCCGCCGGGGTCGATATCAAAAACTTTTGGGGCGTGTGCAACATCATGCCGTTCCAGCTTTACTCACAGGCCGACTTCAAGTCGATGAAGCAGGCCAAAGGTAAGCGCTTCGCGATCAGCCGCTTCGGCTCGCTCACCGATTTTTTGACCCGCGCCACGTTGCGCCATTTCGGCGTGGATTCGAAGGAAGTTACGATTCTCCAGATCGGCAGCACGCCGGCGCGCTTCGCCGCGCTATCGGCCAAGGCGGTAGATGCTTCTATAGTGTGGTTTCCGGTGACGGAGATCGCCAAATCCCAAGGTTACAACAAGTTGCTCGACCTTAAAGAGATCTTTCCGGAATGGCCGTACGAAACTTTTGCCGCCAAAGAATCCTACCTCGGTAAAGAAAGAGATCAGGTCAGTAAATTTCTCCGCGCTTATCAGAGAGGCGTCAAGTATACGATTGACAACAAGGTCGAAGCGGTGAAAATCATGGGAAAATACGTCAAGCTGGACCCGGCCTATGCTCCCGCGGGTTATGACGAATATCGCGATTCGTTTCCGCTTAACGGCCAAATCGCTGAAAAAGTGATTCCTGCCGTGATCGAAGAAGAATTTCAGGCCGGCAGAATCAAAAAGAAAGTAACCGTGGAAGACATGGTGGACCGTTCGTTTATCAAGGCGTTAGGCAAATAGAAAATATTGTCGACTAAGCATTTACCTTGGAGGTGATCTATGATTATCGATCTAGATTCTCATCTGCGTGAAGGTTATTTCATGGACGAAGTTTATAATCTGCCGGAACCTTACGCGCGCTTCACGCCGCAAAAGGCGGGAGAGGGTAGAAACCATAACACTAAATGGATTCATCAGCTCGATCCCGGCGATCCGCAGGGCCGCGCCGCGCACCGCCATCCTTATATTTACGACCCCAAAGTCAATTGGCGCAACGGCGAGATCGCGGCAAGGCAAATCGCCGGCCATGATATGGAGTTTCGCGCCAACGACATCAAGAAAGAAAGCATCGAAAAACAGGTGCTTTTCCCCACCGGCATCAATGTCGCGACGGAAAACGTCGGCGGTCTGGGGCTCGCCTGCGCCCAGTCCTACAATAACTGGGTGAGAAAACTGATCAGAGGCCACGAAGATCTTTTCCTGCCGGTTGCCATGGCGCCAGCCGGCTGCCCGGAGGAAATGGCCAACGAACTTCACCGCTGCGTGAAAGAGTTGGGCTTCAAGGCATCGCATCTCGTGCCGTACATCGGCAGACGCAACGTCGATCATCCGAGTTTCTATCCTTATTATCAGGCCGCCGAAGAGCTCGGCGTACCGCTCTTCTGTCACCCGAACAGCAACGGCGAGGTGACCGATCGCTTCGATAATTTTTTCAAAACCCACGTTTTGGGCCGGGTGATGAACTGTACACCGGCGCTGGTCGCCCTCGTGCTCGGAGGCGTATTCGAAAAATTTCCCAAGCTCAAAGTCGCGTTTTTCGAATGCAGCGCGGAATGGCCGCTTTACTGGATGCATCGCATGGACGATGACTGGGAGTGGGCCAAGGATTTTCCCCAGGTCTCGGGGGAGCTCAAGATGCCGCCGTCGGAATACGTCAAGCGCAACTGTTATATTACCTGCGAAGCCGACGAAGGCGATATGACCCAGTCGCTGAAAGAGGTCGGCGAAGATCATATCTTGATGGCCACCGACTATCCGCACTTCGATTCGGAATTTCCCCATACGGTATCGGGAATTCGCGAGCGAACGGATCTCAATGCTAAGCAGAAGGATAAGATTCTGGGAGAGAATGCCGCGAAGTTGCTGAATCTCTAGTTACCGAAGTCGGTTTTAAGTACAGCGCCTGTACGGACAGAAAAGTCCGACAGGCGCTTGCTACTTTGCGGCGAGAAAGCTGGCCAAGCAAGAAATAACAATTCGCAACGCTCATTTGATGACTCCCGCCCTTTTCGCAATCTGTTCGACGGTGCGATGTTCTTCGCGGATTTCTGCAATTAGCTTGTCTGGCGGTTCGTAGTCGGCGACCATTCCTAAATTTGCTAGCCGGGAGGCGAGCGCGGGGTCTTTCATGACCTTTTCGAGAGCGGCGATAAGTGTCTTCGATACCTCGGGCGGCACACCCGCGGGCGCGAAAAAAGCCGACCAAACACCAAGAAGATTCTGTTTGTATCCGAGCTGGGCCAAAGTCGGGATCTGAGGAAACTCAGGCATCTTAGTCGATGCGACAATTCCTCGCATGGTTCCGGCTTTTAAGTGTTCGGCGACGACCCCTTGAGCGGCGGCGGCTCCTTCTATATGTCCTCCAAGCGCCGCAGTCACAGCCGGGCCGGCGCCCTTAAACGGTATCATCGTCAGCTCGGCTCTGGTGAGGGAGTTGACGATCTCGACGGTAAAATGACCGACCGACCCAGGACCCACCGTACCGACCCGAATGTTACCAGGGTTCTTCTTGCCATACTCCGCCATTTCGGCGAAATCTTTGAACGGCGCGTCTTTGTGCACGGCGAGCACGATGGGCGTGCGTATCGCCAGGCCGATCGGCGTGAGATCTTTGAATGGATCGTAGGGCACGGCGTTGGGCGTGAGAATGCGATTGAACACCACCGACGCGTTATTTGTAATCACGATCGTGTAGCCATCTTTGGCCGCTTTCACTGCGCTGTCGGTGCCTATCGTTCCACCTGCGCCTGGCCGGTTAACCGCAACAACCGGCACTTTGAGCAACTTGGATAACCCCTCGCCGATGGTGCGCCCGGCCACGTCCGTGGAGTCGCCTGGTGCGAGGGGAATAATCAGATTGATCGGTTGCTTGGGATAAGCTTGAGCAAGGACGCCTTGCGGTAAAAAGAAAAACAACGCGAGCGAAAGCACGTTGAAGAAGCCGGTAATCATCGAATTCCTCCTATGTAACTAACGGGAAATTTCTCCGCCCCATATCTCTTTGAGTAAACCGCTTTTGTCCAAATCCTCCGCGAAACGGTTTTCGATCATCTCAGCGGCTTTGCGCCGCACGTTGGTGCCTTGTTCGCGTGCGACTTCGATGACACCGGCCACGGTATTCTCCGGCACGAGCAGACGGCGGTTGACCAGCAACTTGGCGTAGGCGTCGTAGGCCGATTGAAGTGCGTCGGCGTCGTTGAGCTTGAGCGCTTTGCTGACGGCCGCTTTGCCTTTGTCCGGGTTCTTTTCGACGAACTGGATCGACTCGGCCAGCGCGGCGACCCATTTCTGCACCAAGGCTGGTCGCTCTTTGAGCGACTTCGCGTTGGTGTGAAGTGAGCTGTAGACCGAGGGAACGCCGAGATCGTTCAGACGATAGATCAAATTGAAGCCGTTGCGTCGCCCGCGGACATCGAGCGGCGGCGTGACCAGAGCGGCTTCCGCGATGCCGGCATGCATGGCATTGAACGGTTCCACTTGCCCGGTGCCGCCCACGGTGCGAATCTTAACATCGTCGTCGGTGAGATTGAATTTTTTCATCAGCGCGCGGGCCAACCTGAATGTCAGATCGCCAGCTCGCGTCACGGCGATGCTCTTGCCCTTCAGCTCTTCCGGGCGTTTGATATCTTTACGCGCGAGCAGGACCCAGGGCAGGCCAACGAGAGGAGAAGCGATCAGTTTAGCATCGCTGCCTGCCGCCATACCGGGTATGGTCGCATCGGCGGCGCAATAGAGAAACTGAATTTCGTCGGCAGCCAACGCCGCGAGCGCCACGCCGCTGCCACGGATGGATACGTATTCGACCTTCATCCCGTATTTTTCAAACAGCCCGTTGTCGAGGGCGGCGTAGAGATGGATGAAGCCGCCGGTGATCGCGCAGGCGGCGACCCGCACGGTTACCAGGGGTTCGCCCGGCTTAGCGAGGTACGGATTAGCGCCAGCGGAATAGGGGAGAAGCAAATGGGCGAAAAGAATCACTGCGCTGAAAATCTTTTTCATCACGGCCGGGCTCCTTTCCTGACTGCGCATACATCCGCCGATGACTCGTTGTCAAACTGAATAACTTTCTTGTATTCCCGTGTGGAGCCCTTATACAATCCGATCTTCCGTTCGACTTGGCCGAAGGAGGAAATCGCAATGAAGAAATGGCTGGAAATCGCGTCGGTGCTGATTGTCTGCGGCACACTTCAGTCGACGGCACCTTGTGATGCGCAGTCTCTCAAAGTCGGCATGACTTCGAAGACGCTATTTTATCTACCATTTTATGTCGGCCAGAAAAAAGGCTTCTACAACGCAGAGAATTTGAAAGTCGAACTGATTCTCATCGGCCGCAGCGACGTTCAACTCCAGGCGCTGATCGCCGGCGAGATCCATTTCGGCACGCTCAACTCCGACGGCGTGATCCTGGTCAACGAAAAAGGCGGCAATCTCAAGGTCATCGCCGGCGTCGACAACGCCGCTCCGTATATCCTCGTCGGCGGCAAAGCTTACAAGAAAATCGAAGATCTCAGAGGGGCGCGTCTCGGCGTTTCCGGGCTCCGCGGCGGCGCAACTTCGATTCTGGTCGATTATCTAAAGAGCAAGGGGCTGCAATATCCGCGCGACTATACTTTCACCGTTATCTCGGGCGGCACAGCGGCGCGCTTGACCGCATTGGAAAGCGGCGCCATCGCGGCCGGCATCCTCGGCATTCCGTACTCGGACATCGCCATCGATCAAGGTTTCAACAAGCTGGGTGATACGATGGAGCTGATTCCAACTTACCAATTCAACGGCATCACCGTAAATCCGCCCTGGGCGGAGAAGAACCGTGCTACGGTTGTGAAGTTCTTAAAGGCGCATATTCGCTCTCTGCGCTGGATCCACGAGCAACCAGACCAGGCGACGGAATTATTTACCAGCGAGATGGGTGTGAAGCAGCCGTACGCGAGGAGAGGAATCGACTATTTTACCAAGAATAAAGTCTTTCCCATCGACGGCTCAGTGACCTTGGAAGGATTGAAAGTGAATATCGAGGTCCAGTTTAGGGACGGAATACTTAAAGAGCCTCTGCCTGCGCCGGAGAAATACGCGGATCAAAATTACGTCCGGCAAGCGCAAAAGGAATTGGGGTTGTAACGCGCTCTTTGCTAAGTCCTTTTGTCACTACGAGTTTGCGCCGAATTGAACGCTTCGGCGGAAAGCTTTCTTTATGCAATTGACCCGACGGGATTTTTTCTGCTATCAAAAACACCAACCTTTGATTCCGACATAAAAGTTATCTGATTAGAAAGGTCATGAATGCGCTACGGATTCGTCATCGATCAAAACCGTTGCATCGGCTGTCATGCCTGCACGGTGGCCTGCAAGGAAGAGCACAACATCGCCGTCGGCGTGAATCGAACCTGGGTCAAGTACATCGAAAAAGGATTCTATCCCGACACGCGGCGACACTTCGCAGTGCTGCGCTGCAACCATTGCGACGACGCGCCTTGTATCGAAATTTGTCCCACGGTGGCACTTTTCCGTCGTCCCGATGGCATCGTCGATTTCGACCACGAACGGTGCATCGGTTGTAAATCCTGCATGCAGGCTTGTCCCTATGATGCGCTTTACATCGATCCCGATCGTAACACCGCCGCCAAATGTAATTTCGATGCTTCGCGGGTGGAGATGGGATACAAGCCCGCGTGCGAAGTGGTTTGTCCGACCCAGGCGATTCTGTCCGGCGATCTGGACGATCCGAACAGCCTGGTTAGCAGGAGGATTGCGCTGGAAAAGGTCAGTGTGCGCAAGCCCGAGAAGGGGACGAAACCCAAATTGTTCTACGTCGGCGTCGACGGCGATCTGCTGAACCCGACCATGATGGAGCCGCAAACAACGTACTTTTGGGCGGACAAAGATCCGGGCGAGGATCTTTACGCACTTAAGATGACGGCACCCGATCGTCCGATCCCCGGCGTGGCGCGGGAAGTGTACGACGTGCCGCACATGATTCCCTGGGGAAAGAGGATCGCGTCTTACCTTTGGACGAAATCGATTTCTGCCGGCGTAGTCCTCATGTCGGCGTTATTTCTCAACATGGGGTTTGAGCAAGATGCTTTGGTTCTCGGCGTTATCGGACCGCTGGTGTCGCTGCTGTTCCTCGCCGCCACCATGGCGTTGCTGGTACTGGATCTAAAAAAGCCCAGTCGATTTTTTTTCCTGCTGACCAGACCCAACTTGAACTCGTGGTTGGTCCTGGGCGGTTACGTCCTGATGATCTTCGCTGTCTTGCTCCTAGCGTGGATCATCCAGGCAGCGGCCGTCGGCGCGGTATCGCCGTTGATCGTCTGGTCGGCGGCGCTTTTTGCCATCGCCTCGGCCGGATATTCCGCGTTTCTCTTTGCCCAGGCGCGCGGACGGGATTTTTGGCAGAGCCCGCTGCTGTTCTGGCACCTTTTGGTTCAAGCGATCGTCGCGGGAACGGCAATCTTCACGCTGATTGGAACTGTTTTCGGTGTCTCACTGCCGCTGTTCGCTTGGCTCGGTCACTTGCTGGTCATTTCTCTATTTGCCGGGCTGGCGATGATTCTCGGCGAGCTCGTTATGAAGCACGGCAGCGAGGAGGCGGTTCGCAGTGCAGACCTGCTACTGACGGGAGCGCTGAGCAAATCATTTTGGCTCTTCGTTGTCGGTCTCGGCACTTTGGTTCCGGTGGCACTGATTTTCTGGCAGGTGAGTTCCCTCGTTCCAAACGTCGTCGCTTCGCTTCTCGCCTTGTTCGGCTTGTGGATGTACGAATATCTTTGGATCAAAGCCGGCCAGGCGGTCCCATTGAGTTAGAAGGAACTTCAGCATGGCCGATAATCGAACTCCTCTCAATCCGTCCGCGCAGAGACTCGAAGCACCGAGCAGCCTGGCCAGCTACCCGCCGGTCGAAAAATGGCACGACTGGGTCGAATACGATACGGCTCAATGGCCGCGCAAAGTGGAGAAACATTACCAGATCATTCCGACGATCTGTTTTAACTGCGAAGCCGCTTGCGGGTTATTGGGTTTTGTCGAGAAGGATACCAATCACGTCCGGCGCTTTGAAGGCAATCCGGAACATCCCGGCAGTCGCGGGCGCAACTGCGCCAAAGGACCGGCAACGCTGAATCAGATTACCGATCCCGAGCGCATTCGCTATCCATTGAAACGTGTCGGTAAACGCGGCGAGGGAAAGTGGGAGCGGGTGTCATGGAACGAAGTGCTCGACGATCTCGGTGGGCGAATACGCACGGCGATCCAGCAAGACCGGCGCAACGAGATCATGTACCACGTCGGTCGGCCGGGACACGAACTGCTTTATCATCAGCGGATTCTTCATTCGTGGGGCGTCGACGGTCACAACAGCCATACCAACGTCTGTTCCGCCGGCGCGCGCGCCGGATACGCTTTCTGGTCCGGCATCGACCGGCCGTCGCCGGACCATGCCAACGCCCGCTTTATTCTGCTCCTGAGTTCGCATCTCGAAAGCGGTCACTACTTCAATCCCCACGCGCAACGAATCATCGAAGGAAAGGAGCGCGGCGCAAAAATCTGTGTGATCGACACGCGACTATCGAATACGGCGTCGAAAGCCGACTACTGGATTTCTTCCTGGCCCGGCAGCGAAGCGGCGATCATTCTTGCGATGTGCAACATTCTTTTGCAGGAAGATTTGTTCGACCGGCAATTCGTCCGGCAATGGGTCAATTGGCAAGAGTATCTGCGCGAAGAGCACGTCGAGAAACCGCAGACGTTCCAGAGTTTCATTGCTGTTTTGAAGCAGACCTACGCTCCGTACACGCCCGACTTCGCCGCCAACGAGGCCGGTGTGGATGCTAAAGTCATTGTTGAAGTTGCGCGTGAAATCGCCAAAGCGGGCTCAGCATTTTCCTCTCACGTCTGGCGCAATACCGCCGCCGGTAACCTGGGCGGGTGGCAGGTGGCGCGCGCACTGCAGTTTCTCGTCGTCCTGGTAGGCGCGGTGGGTACAGCCGGCGGCACTGCGCCCAACGCCGCCAACAAATACATTCCAGCGCCGCCGCTGATGCCGCCACCGGCAAAAGTTTGGAACGAGTTACTGATTCCGCCGGAATACCCGCTGGCGTTTTTCGAGATGAGCTTCTTGCTGCCGCATTTCCTCAAAGAGGGACGCGGCAAGCTGGCAATGTATTTTACCCGCGTTTACAACCCGGTGTGGACCAATCCGGACGGCATGAGTTGGATCGAGATGCTCTCCGACGAAAGCAAAATAGAGCGCCATGCTTGCCTTACGCCGACATGGAGCGAGACCGCGTGGTTCGCAGACTATGTTCTTCCCATGGGCCATG
>WNFV01006485.1_pt1 | contig 17821 bp, 24 predicted proteins | sample 5400101 | NCBI WGS metagenome assembly WNFV01 (sample SAMN13153361, study PRJNA577476) | soil metagenome | isolation source: 115 cm soil or saprolite under grassland replicate 1 | place: USA:California | collected 2016-06-15
GGGCACAGAGGAAGATACAAAATCTGTGCCGTGGCGTCTAGGCCGTGGCTTGTACCACCCTCAAGAAGTTCTCCAGTAAGCGCTTGCCATGCTCGGTCCCGATGGATTCGGGGTGGAATTGGACCCCGTAGATCGGAAACTCCCGATGCTTCATGGCCATGATCTCCACGTCACCGCCCGGCCGATCGGCGCTCATGGCCGTGATCACCAACGTCTCCGGGAGGGAGTGGGGCTCGACCACCAGGGAGTGGTAGCGCATCGCGGTGAACGGGCTAGGGATGCCGTCGAACAGCTCGTCCTGGTCGTGCACCACGGGGCAGGTCTTGCCGTGCATGAGTCGGGGCGCGCGCACGACCTTGCCGCCGAACGCCTCGCCGATCGCCTGGTGGCCGAGGCAGACGCCGAGCACGGCGACCTGGCCCGCCAGCGCCTTGACGAGCGGCACCAGGATGCCCGCTTCGGCGGGGGTCTTGGGGCCGGGGGACAGCACCGCCGCGGTCGGTTTCAGCGCGAGCACGTCTTCGACCCGCACGGCGTCGTTGCGGTAGACGACCGGCTCCTCCCCTAGCTCGCCCAAGTACTGGACGAGGTTGTATGTGAAGGAGTCGTAGTTGTCGAGGACGAAAATCATGTCGCGTCGAACCCGGCGTAGTCGCCCTGCTGGTACACGTTGCCTTTGTACTCCTGGTCCATGTGGATGCCGATCTTGGATGTGTAGTACCCGCGCACGGTCCAGCGCTTGAGCTCCCGGAAGAAACGTTCGGCCGGAGACTTGGGATCCGACTCACCGGCCGCCATCCGCGTGAGCACGGCGATGCGCTGGTCGGGCGTGCCCTCGAGAAACGCTTTCCCGTGGAGGTCGCGCGACAACTGCTCCACGGCCTGGAGGCCCGCCCGCCAGCGGGCCGGCAACTCGGGGTCGAGCGATTCCGCGAGGCGGCCGTCGATGTAAGCGGCCACGCCGGCGGCGCGCGCACCCGGGGAATGGTCGTCGGTGGGGATGATCAGTTCGGTGAGCTCGTCCAGGAGCGCGAGCTCGGCCGAGGTCAGGAACCCCGCGACGCGAGGCTGGGGAGTAGGCGTCCCCGCCCCGCCAGGTATCAAGGGGGTCACGAGCGCCGCGGCCGTAGCGGCGATCATCTCGCGGCGCGAGAGCTCTGAACCGTCGGTCATACGTTCCCCCCCCCCTTCCGGAATTCGTCCGCGAGGTAGTCGCAGGAGCGCCAGGCCAGCGCCATGATCGTCCACGTCGGATTCTGACACGACGCGCTCACGTGGCTCGAGCCATCCACCACGAACAGGTTCCGCACGTCGTGGGACTGCTGGAACTGGTTCAACACCGAGGTCTTGGGATCACTGCCCATCCGCGCCGTCCCCAGCTCGTGGATGGACCAGCCTTCGGTGAGGATCTCGCGATCGACCCCCACCACCTCGATCCCCGCCGCCTCGAACATCTCGCGGGCCGTGGTGGCCATGTCCTCGGCCATCTTGCGCTCGTTGTCGCCGAACTGATAATGGAAACGGAGCGCCGGGATCCCCCAGCGATCCTTCTCGACGGGATCCAGGTCCACGTGGCTCTCGTAGCGCGGCAGGACTTCGCCGAAGGCGCCCATGCTGATGAACGCGCCCGCGTAATCGCGCACCGTCTTCTTGAATTGGGTGCCGAACCCCGGCGCAGAGGTGTGGCTCGGGAACATGGAGTGGCCGCTCGAGCCCTCGAAGCCGTAGCCCCGGATGAACCCCGGCTCGCGGTCCTTCAGGTTCCGGAACCGGGGCACGTAGAACCCGCCCGGGCGGCCGTCGTCCAGGGTGTGCGGCTTGCCGACCAGCTCCTTGACGAGGCCGGTGACGCCGGGTCCCATGACGTGCTCGCAGAAGTTGTGGCCCACGTGACCGCTCGAGTTGCCGATGCCATTGGGGTGCTGCCGGGAACGCGACAACAGCAACAGTCGGGCGGACTCGAGCGTGGACGCGGCCACGATCACGACCTTCGCTTTGGCCTCGTAGGACTTGTGCGTCTCGCTGTCGAGGAAGGCGACGCCGCGAGCCCGGCCGCTGTTGCGGTCCACCAGTACCTCGTACGCGGTGGAGTTGGTGCGCAACGTGAGGCGGCCCGTGTCCATCGCGGGGTAGATGAGGCCCGTGGGCGAGTCGAAGGCGGCGTGGATATCGCACCCGCCTGGGCGCCGGTTGCAGGCGCCGCGGCCGAAACACTTGCTGCGGTACTTGTTGTGCTTCACGCCGTCGGTCGTGACGCCGGCCCGATAGGGTGTCAGGACGCGTCCCATCGTTTTCAATCGTTCACGCAGCTGCACTTCGGCGACGTTCAGCTTGGTGGGCCGCTGAAACAGGCTGTCCGGCAGGTGCGGGAGGTTCTCCTTCACGCCCGAGATGCCGAGGTAGAGGTCCACCTTGTCGTAGTAGGGCGCCAGGTCGGCATAGGAGATGGGCCAGTCCTCGCCATAGCCGTCGTGCGACTTGGCCTTGAAGTCGTAGTCCGAGAGGCGCAGCGCGAGGCGGCCCCAGATGTTGGTCTTACCGCCAAGGAGACGCGCCCGGACCCAGGCGTAGCGCGTGCCGGTGTAGGGGTGGTCCTTCTCGTCCACCAGGATGTTCTTGACGTAGTCGGAGCCCCCCCATCCGCCGACATACGAGTAGACGTGCCGGAACGCCGAGGCCTTGGCGTAGGGCGGCTGCCGGACCGTGTACTCGTTGAACGATATGGCGTGCGAGCCGGGCGGCGCGTCACCTCGGCGCGGGTGATCGTACGGCCATTCCATGGAGCGCAGCTCCTGCTCGATGGGGATCCTTTTTCCCGCCTCGAGCAGGAGCACTTGCATGCCGCGCGAGGTCAGGACGTGCGCGGCCATGCCGCCGGCGGCGCCCGAGCCGACGATTACGGCGTCGTACGTCTTGGCGAGGTCCACGTCCTGCGGGAGCGACGGGGCAACGCGAATCATCGTCATCTCCGCGATCCTCCATACTCGAGCTCATGGCCTAATCCAGACGCAGCTCCTGCCACTCGACGTGGCCCTCTCGCACGGCGTCGCGCACCCGCCGTTCACGCCCGCTCAGCTCGGCGGCGCCCGTCTTGATCTCGACGAACACCACGCGGGAGACCTGGCCGTCGCTCAAGCCGTCGAACACCACGAAGTCCACGGGCGAGCCGAGGAAACGTACGTCCTTGGGATTGAACGGGAAGTCGGGGAGATACGGCACCAGCTGCTCGTACACCTTGCCGACGGTCACGGCGAGGCTGCGCTGCACGGCGTCCTGGCGCACGGCGCGGGTGTAGCGCGCCTTCCACAGCAGGAAGCCGAGCGCCAACGCCAGGCCCGCGAGCAGCGCGATCAGAAGAATGGTCGGGAGGCTCACGGTGCAGCTTCGATCTCGGCCAGGTACGCCACGGCGGCCTCCTCCACTTCGGGATTGGAGCGGACTGTGCCGTGCGCCAGCTTCGCGCGGAGCTCGCGATACAGCTCGATGGCGGCGCGGAGGGCGGCGGCGCACGAGTCCGATGTGTGGCCCGCGATGGTCGCCTCCATTGCCATCGCGAACCGGGGCGCGGCGGCTTCGAGCCGCCGGAGACCCGCCGCCGGCGCACCGGTCGCCGCCAGCGCCAGCGGGCCCAGCACGCGGGCGCGCAGGAACGCCAGGAAATCGACCGCCTCGAACAGCTCCCCCCGGCCGATCTTCCCCGCCGCGTAGTGGACCCAAGTCCAGAACCGGTCTTCGATCCACTGGAGGTCCGGCTCGGGATAGTGGGCCTCCCCGGCGCGCAGCGCCGCGCTGACGCGTCTGTCGCGCTCCCACAGCACCGCGGGATCCTCGACCCGCACGGCCAGGTCCGTCAGACTCACGAACTTGAGATCGACGTGGAGCAACGGGGGGCCGTACAGGCAGATCAACAGGCGCGGCTCGCCCACGTGCTCACCCGTGAACGCCGCGAGCAACCGTCCCAGCCCGTCGGCGATCTTGCGGCGCTCGCGCAAGACCGCGTCGTAGGCGCTCGCTTCGACCGCGATGACGAGGTCGAGATCACTGTACTCATCCATCGTCTGAGAGACATAGGAGCCGCCCGCCGCGACGCCGACGATCCGCGGATCGGGCGCGAGCCGCTCCAGGGCGTTCTTCAGGAAGCTCGCGTGCGGCTCAGGCACCACGTCGGAGTGCTCAGCCCCGCTTCGACGCCACCGCCGTTGCGACGGCCCCGGCCAGCGCGTCGGCGACGTCCAGTACCGCGCCGAGCGCCTTGCGGACAAACTGCAGCGCGCCCCACAGCGCGGGGCGGCGCCGGCGTTCCGGCGTCTCGCCCGACTGCGGTCGCTTGGCGGGCGGCGGCGGTGGTGGGGTCGCCGCGCCGACCGCGGTCGGCGGCACGCGGCCCGGGGGCACGAGTTGGGCCTTCTCTTCGGTCTTGGGAGGAACGGCGTCGTCTGACAGCGTCATAGAATCCCGCCGGGGATCAGGCTCTGGGATGATAACTCTTGTGGACGGTGCGCAGGTAGTCCCGATCCACGTGCGTGTAGAGTTGCGTGGTCGAGAGGTCGGCGTGGCCCAGCATCTCCTGCACCGCGCGGAGATCGGCGCCACCCTCGAGCAGATGGGTGGCGAACGTGTGCCGCAAGGTGTGCGGCGTCACGCGTTTTGTGAGCCCGGCCCGGCGCGCGGTGGCCTTGATGATGCCCCACGCCCCTACGCGCGACAGCGGCGTGCCGCGGGCGTTCAGGAACAGGATGCCCCGTCCCTTCCCCCGATCGAGCGCCGGACGGATTTCGCGGGCGTACAGGGCCACCGCGCCGAGCGCCCGCCGGCCGACCGGGACCACGCGTTGCTTGGCGCCCTTGCCGAACACGCGCGCGACGCCCTCCTCGAACAGGATGTCCTGCAGCTTGAGCCCCACGAGCTCCGAGACCCGCACGCCCGTCGCGTACGCGAACTCGAGCAGCGCGCGGTCGCGGATCGCCAAGGGCTCGTCGGTGTTCGGGGCCGCGAGGAGCTTGTCGACCTCCGAGACGCTGAGCACCGCCGGGAGCGTCCGCCACCGTTTGGGGGACTCGATCCGCTCGCTCGGATCGCGCGCGACCACGCCCTCCCCCACGAGGAACTTGTAGTAGGTCCGCACCGCCGCTACCTGGCGGTGGATGGTCGCGGGAGCGAGTCCCAGGTCCTTGAGAAAGTAGACGAACTCGCGGAGCCCTGCGGCGGTGACCTGGGCGGGGCCGCGGACTCCCTTGCTCTGCCCGTACTCCGCGAGCCGGTGCACGTCGCGCAGGTAGTTCTCGACGGTGTGCCGGCTGTTCCCCGCCTCGAGCGCGAGGTAGTCGCGGAACTGCTCGAGGTGAAAGGCCCGCGCTAGCGCTTGAGCCGGCGAACGATCCATAGAGCCAAAGCGAACAATAACGCCGTGGCCACGACGCCGAGCACGGCGTTCACCCGCTGCAGCACCCGCAAGACGTCCTCGAGGTTGGTGCCGAGCCTGGCGATCAGGAACGTGAGCGCCCCGTAGTACAGCGCTGACGCGAGCGCCAGTGGGATCAGCGCATTTCGCGCTGGGACGCCGGCCAGCCCCGCGAACGGCATCACGACCCCGCGCCAGACGGGGAGCAGCCGCGACAGGAAGATCCCGTACGCGCCGCGACGCTGGTACTGCTCCGCGATCCGGGCGATGGTCGCGTCCGAGAACAGGCGTTCTCCGAGCATTCCGCGGAAGAGCGCGCGCCCGTGCCGCCGCGCGAGGACATAGACCGACGCTCCCGATCCCACGTTGGCGGCCCAGGCGAGGGCGAACACCAGCCAGGGATCCATCACACCCCGACCGGCTAGGAACGCGCCCAACGCGACCGCCGTGTCCGCGGGGACCGGGGGGAAGACGTTCTCGACGGCGGCGAGGGCGGTGAGCAGCCCGTAAAGCGGCCCGGGCGGCAGGCCCTCGAGGAAGGCGACGAAACCCGTCACCCCTTGGGCTCGCCCAGCGTAGCGACGGCCAGCACGGCGACCCCTTCCCCGCGGCCGATCCACCCCATTCCCTCGTTGGTCTTCGCCTTCACCGACACGTGGGCGGGACCGGCCAGCAGCGCTTCGGCGAGCTTCTCTTGCATCGCCTCGATGTGGGGCGCGAGCGTGGGGCGCTCCAGGATGACCGTGACGTCGGCGTGGATGAATTGGAATCCCGCCTCGACCACGTGCAGGAAGGCTTGGTTCAGGAGGTAGATGGAGTTGGCGTCCTTCCACTGGGGATCGGTGCTCGGGAAGAGGCGGCCGATATCGCCGAGGCCGGCGGCGCCGAGGATGGCGTCGGTGACGGCGTGGGCGACGGCGTCGGCGTCGGAGTGGCCGGCGAGGCCCTGGGAGTGCGGAATCTCGACGCCCCCCAGCACCAGCTTGCGGTGTTTGCCCTTTGGCGCGAAGGGATGGGAGTCGTACCCGATGCCGACGCGCACGGTCAGGCCTGGAGAATCCGGATCGCGAGGTGCGCGGCGTTCTTGGCGTTGTCCACGCCGACCGTAGCGACCGGTACGCCCGGAGGCACCTGCACGGTGGCGAGGAGCGCGTCGAGCCCGTTGAGGGGGCCGACGGCGAACGGCACGCCGATCACGGGCAGATCGGTGAGCGAGGCGGCGAACCCGGGGAGGGCGGCGGACAGCCCGGCGCCGGCGATCACGACCTTGAACCCCTTCTTCCGCGCGCCTTTCAGGAGCGCGCCCGTCTCGTCGGGCTGGCGGTGCGCCGACGACACGTGGAACTCGTAGCTCACGCCGGCCTTGGTCAGTATGTCGAAGGCCGGTTCGATGCGGGGTTTGTCGGAGTCCGACCCGACGAGGATCAGGACATCGGGCATCTCAGGCGGCGTCTTCCAGGACGGTGTAGTCCTGTTTCCGCCGTTTGGGGGTGTACCCCGCATCGGCGATGAGCCGCTGCATCTCGCTCAAGGTCGTCCGGTGCGTCGTTCCCGCGGCGGACACCACGTTTTCCTCCATCATGAGCGACCCGAAGTCATTGGCCCCGAAGCGCAGCGCCACCTGACCGATCTTCATCCCCATGGTCACCCACGACGCCTGGATGTTCGGCACCTCCGGGAGCACAATCCGGGCGATCGCCTGGGTGCGGAGGTACGTCACGGCGTCGGTCTTCGGGAGGTGCGACAACTCGGAGTTCTCGGGCTGGAGCGGCCAGCAGATGAACGCTGTGAACCCGCCGGTGTTGCGCTGGACCTCGCGCACCCGGAAGAGGTGCTCGATGCGATCGGCCGGGGTCTCGCCCAAGCCGTACATCATCGTGACCGACGTCTTGAGGCCGAGGCGGTGGGCGATCTCCATCACCTCGAGCCAGCGGTCGGCGCCGGCTTTCTTCCGCGCGACCTTGTCGCGGATCTCCTGCACCAGGATCTCCCCGCCCCCGCCCGGGATCGAATCGAGTCCCGCCGCCATCAGCTCGCGGATGACCTCTTCGATCGACATCCCGAAGCGTCCCGCGAAGAAATCCACCTCGGACGGGGAGAAGCCATGAATGTGGACCGGGTGGTGCTGCTTGATGTAGCGCAGCAGGTCCAGGTACCACTGGAACGGGATGTAGGGGTTGTGCCCTCCCTGCATCAGGATCTGCACGCCGCCCAGCGCCTTGAGCTCGTCGATCTTGCGGCCGATCTCCTCGTACGAGAGGAGATAACCTTCGGGGTGTTTGGGCCGCCGGTAGAACGCGCAGAACTTGCAGTCGGCGACGCACACATTCGTGTAATTGATATTGCGGTCGATGATGTAGGTGACGACGTGCTCGGGGTGCAGCTTCCACCGCATCTCGTCCGCGAGCCGGCCCAGCTCGAGGAGGGGGGTCTTGTCGTACAGCTCGACGTACGAGCGGAATTCAGCGGAGGCGCGATCGACCATCGTCATGCCACCTGGAGGAACTGCAACGATCCGTCGGGGACGATCCCCTCCGCGGCGAGGCGGCGGAAGAAATCGGTCAACCCGGCGAGATGCTTGTAGGTGAAGGCGTAGTCGAGGCCGCTCAAATACTCGAGGCACGTTGCACGTTGTACGTTGCACGCAGCCGCGCCGTCCGCGGCGAGTTCGTCCAAATGTGCGAGTCCCCAGGCTCGAGACGCGAGGAGCGCCTGGTGCGCGCGCGGCACCGCGCCGGCGTCAGCCGCTCTTCGCGCCGCCCAGACCGCAAACACGAATGGCAGGCCGGTCCACCGCTTCCACTCCTGCCCCAGATCGTAGCGGTGCGCATACGTACCGCGCGCCGCCAGCGCCAGTGCCGCATCCCCGATGACGAGCACCGCCTCGTGCGGCAGGGCCGCAAGGGCGTCCAGGTCCTGCGCCTCCGCGCGGGCCTCGGCGAACTTGGGCCTAATCTTCCAGACCTCGCGGCACAACAGCTCGAGCAGGGCCACCGACGTGCGCGACGAGGCGGACAGCAGAACCGTCCGACCTTCCAACAGTCCAACCGGCGTCTTGCTGAACAATGCCACACTCCGCACCGGCCCGTCGCACGAGATTGCGATGTCGGGCAGCAGGACGAGGTCTTTGGCGTGGCGAGCGTACTCGACCGCGCTGATCACGCTGACGTCCAGCTCCCCCGCCACGAGGAGGTCGTTCAGCTCGGCCGGCGTGCCCGTGACGAGCTCCGCGGGCACACTAACGATGCCGCGGTCGATGGCGCCGTACACGGGGGCGCAGTTGAGGTAGCCGATTCTCCCTAGCCTCATTCGGCCCCGTCCACCGCGCCGGCCATCTCCCGCTTCCGGTGCTGGATCTTGAACAGCGCCCCCTGTGGCTCAGGACCTTCGCGCCGCACGGGTGCGAGTTTCGGCTCGTAGCCTTCGAACGTGCGCACGGTCCGGTACAACGCATCGCGCTCGACCGGCTCCTTCCCGGCGCCTCGGATCAGCGTGATGATTTCGTCGTACGACAGCCACATCGGCGTGGGCGCCCCGGCTTCGTGGTACACCCGCTCGAACACGACCGTCCCCTCGAGGTCGTCGCATCCGAAGGAGAGCCCCACCTGCGAGATGAACGGCGTGACCATGGGCCAATGGGTCTTCACGTGGGGGATGCTGTCGAGCAGGAGCCGGCCCACCGCGATGTTCTTGAGATCGTCGAAGCCCGTGGTGGCGGTCCCCGTGCGTCCCAGCGTCTCCCCCAGCTCGTTGTGGTCGGGGTGGTAGGCGAGCGGGATGTACGTCAGGAATCCTCGCGTCTCGTCCTGCAGGGCGCGCAGCGCGAGCAGGTGGTCCACGCGGTCCGCGAGCGTCTCGACGTGCCCGTACAGCATCGTGCAGTTCGACGGGATGCCGAGCTGATGCGCCTCGCGGTGCACGGCGAGCCATTCGTCCCCGGTGAGCTTGCGGTCGGCGATCGTGGCTCGCGCCGCCGGCGAGAACACCTCGGCGCCGCCGCCGGGCAACGAATCGACGCCCGCCTCCCTCATCGCCTTCAGAACGTCCCGCACCTCCATCGCCTCGATTCTCGCCAGGTGCGCCACCTCGACCGCGGTGAGCGCCTTGATCATCACTTGGGGATGCCGCTCCTTCAGTCCCCGGAACATGTCGAGGTAATACGAGAGGCGGAGCTTCGGATGCAATCCGCCGACGATGTGGAACTCGCGGGTCGGGTTTCCCGTCGCGGCGTCCGCCTCGGCGAACACCTCCTCGAGGCTGCGGGTATAGGCGCCGTCTTCCTTCGGCATGCGCGCGAACGAGCAGAAGACGCACGTGTTACGGAGAATGCAGACGTTGGTGGGGTTGATGTGCTGGTTCGCGGCGAAGTAGACGCGCCCGTCGTTCTTGCGTGTGTTCGCGATGTCCGCCAGCCGGCCGATCGTCAGCAGGTCCGCAGATGCAAAAAGCGCGAGGCCATCCTCGCGCGTCAGTCGTTCGCGGCGTTCGACCTTCGCGGCAATGGGAACGAGGTGCGGGTCCGTCCGACCGTGCGTCATGCCGCTCTCCGCACGGCGAGCGTCACGTTGTGCCCCCCGAATCCGAACGAGTTGGAGAGCGCCACCTCCATCTGGCGCCGCACGGCGTGGTTCGGCGCCGCATCGAGGTCGCAGGCCGGGTCGGGGTGGAACTGGTTGATCGTCGGCGGGACGACGCCGTGCTGCAGGGCGAGGCTGCACACGGCGAACTCCAGCGCCCCCGCGGCGCCGAGCAGGTGGCCCGTCATGGACTTGGTGGACCCGAAGATCAGCTTACGCGCCTGGTCTCCGAACACCGCCTTCACCGCTGCCGTCTCCGCCGCGTCGCCGTGCGGGGTGGACGTGCCGTGCGCGTTGATGTAGCCGACCTGCTCGGGCCGGATGCCGCCGTCCTGCATCGCGAGCCGCATCGCTTCCTGCGCGCCGGACCCATCAGGGGACGGGGCGGTGATGTGGTACGCATCGGCGGTCGCCCCGTAGCCGACGATCTCGCCGTGGATCTTGGCGCCCCGCGCCTTGGCGCGCTCCCACTCTTCCAGAATGACGATGCCCGCGCCGTCGCCCATCACGAAGCCGTCCCGGTCCTTGTCGAACGGGCGGGAGGCGGTCGCGGGGTCGTCGTTACGCTCCGACAGCGCTTTCATGTTGGCGAAGCTGGCGACGGCGAGGGGCGTGATCGCGGCCTCGGATCCGCCTGCGACCATGACGTCGGCCTCGTCGTGCTGGATGAGCCGGAAGGCGTCGCCGATCGAGTGGCCCGACGTGGCGCACGCCGAGGAGGTGCAGTAGTTCGGGCCCTTGAAGCCGTAGCGCATCGACACGAGTGCCGACGCGACGTTCGACATGAACATCGGAACGAAGAACGGCGAGACGCGGCCGGGCCCCTTCTCCATGTAGGCGCGCATGTTCTCTTCGAACGTCGCGATCCCGCCGGTCCCGGACCCGATGATGACGCCGATCCGCTTGGGATCGACGCCGCCGGTCTTCTCGAGGCAGGAGTCGTTCACCGCCTGGACCGCCGCGCCGATGGCGAACTGCGCGAACAGGTCGAAGCGGCGGATCTCCTTCTTCTCCATGTAGACGCCGGGCTCGAAGCCCTTCACCTCGCAGGCGAAATGCACGGGGAGCTGGGCGTGGTCGAAGCGCGTGATGGGCCCCGCCCCCGACCGGCCGGCGACGAGGGCTTCCCAGGTTCTGGCGACGTCGTTGCCCACCGGCGTCACGAGGCCCAGGCCCGTGACCGCCACCCGGCGCTTCACTATTTGCCCTTCCCCATCTTGTCGTGGAGGTACTGGAGCGCCGCCCCCACCGTGCGCAGCTTCTCCGCTTCCTCGTCCGGGATGTCGATGTCGAATTCCTTCTCGAAGGCCATGACGAGCTCGACCGTGTCGAGGCTGTCGGCGCCGAGGTCCTCCATGAAACTGGCGTCGTTGGTGAGCTTGTCGCGCTCGACCCCCAGCTCCTCGACGATGATGTCTTTGACCTTCTCCTCGAGCTGCTTCATGTCCATTGCCATGGGTGACCCTCAGCGGAGGTAAAGGGGAGCCTGCTCACATCACCATCCCGCCATCGACGACCAGGACCTGCCCCGTAATGTAGCTGGCGAAGTCGGAGGCGAGAAAGAGGACGGCACCGGCGATGTCGGGCCCCTGCCCCAGCCGTCCCAGCGGGATACTGTCCTGGAAGTACTTCTTGGCTTCCGCGGAGATGCCCCGCGTCAGCTCGGTCTCGATATAGCCCGGCGCGACCGCGTTCACCAGCACGTTGCGGGAGGCCAGCTCCTTGGCCACGGACTTGGTAAAGCCGATGATCCCGGCCTTGGACGCGGAGTAGTTGGATTGCCCCTTGTTGCCGTTCAGGCCCACCACGCTCGTAATGTTGATGACGCGGCCCCAGCGCCGCTTGATCATGCCGCGCGCCGCGTACTTGGTCATCAAGAACGCGCCCTTCAGGTTCGTGTCGATCACCGAATCCCAGTCGGCTTCGGTGAGGCGGAACAGGAGGTTGTCCTTGGTGAACCCGGCGTTGTTGACCAGAACATCGATCTGGCCGAAGTCCTTGTCCACCGCGTCGGCGAGCGCCTCGACCTGCTGGGCGATCCCGACGTCGCAGGCGTAACCCTTGGCACCGCCGCCGAACGCCGCGGCGACCTCCTGGGCCTTCGCCCCGTCGCGGGAGCACAGCGCCACCTTCGCCCCGGCGCCCGCGAGCACCTGGCAGATGTCGTGCCCGATCCCCCGCGTGCCCCCGGTGACGAGGGCCACCTTCCCGCTCAGATCGAGCTTCACGCCGCCTCCAAGAACCTCGTGACTTCGTCGGCCGTCCCCAGGCTCATCACGTTCGCCCCGGGGACGATCCGCTTCAAGAGGGCCGCCAGCACGGTCCCCGGGCCGATTTCGATGAACCGCAGGTCCTTCGCCGCTCCCGGTCCAGCTCCGGCGAGCCGCACCGCGTGCTGCATGCACTCCACCCAGCGCACCGGCGCGGTCAGCTGATCGGCGAGCAGCCGGCGCGCACGGGTTGCCTCTTTCACCGCCTCGGCCGTCGCGTTGGCGAGCACGGGGAAGGCGGGGTCCAGGAACGCCGCGCGCTCCAGCGCTACCAAGAGATGGTTTGCGGCCGGCGCCATGAGGGGCGAGTGGAAGGCGCCGCTCACCTTGAGCGGGATGACGCGTTTCGCGCCCCGCGCCTTACAGGCCTCGCCGGCGCGCGCGACGGCGTCGGGGTCGCCGGAGATCACCGTTTGGTCGGGGGCGTTGAGGTTCGCCGGAACGACCACGCTGCCCTGCCGCGACACCTCTTGGCACGCCGCCTGGACGGCCGCGGTTGCCAGTCCAAGAATCGCGGCCATGGTGCCGGGCCGCTCCTCGCCGGCCTTGTGCATCACCTCGCCGCGGCGGCGGACCAGCTTGGCCGCCTCGCCGGCGCCGAGCGCTCCCGCGGTGACGTACGCCGAGTACTCGCCGAGGGAGTGGCCCGCCGCGCCGATGGCGCCGTCCAGCTTCGACCGCACGACGGCGAAGACGGCTGCGCTGTGGGCGAGAATCGCGGGCTGGGCGTTGTGGGTCGCGGTCAGCTCGTCGTCGGGCCCGTCGAACATCAGGCGCGAGAGGGCGACGTCGAGGGCGTCGTCGATCACCTGGAACGTCTCGCGCGCGACTGGGAACCGCTCCGCGAGGTCTTTTCCCATCCCGACTTTTTGCACGCCCTGCCCCGGGCAGAGCCAGACGGTCGCTACCACCGCACCACCATGCTCGCCCACGTGAAGCCGGCGCCGAACGCGCAGAACATCACCGTCATCCCCGGCTGCAGCCGGCCGGTCTTCACCGCCTCGTCCAGGGCGATCGCGATCGACGCCGCTGACGTGTTCCCGAAACGGTCGACGTTCACGTAGACCTTGTCCATCGGCAGCCCGGCGTGCTTGGCGGTCGCCTCGATGATCCGGATGTTCGCCTGGTGGGGAATGAGGAGGTCGACGGCGCCGGCCGCGAGGCCCGCGCGCGTCAGCGCCTGATCGCAGGCATCGGCCATCGAGAGGACGGCGGCCTTGAAGACTTCACGACCCGCCATCTTGATGTAGTAACTGTGATCCTTGAGCAGCTCCTCGCTGGGCGGATGCGACGCGCCGCCCCCCGGGCGGTACAGCAGCTCCGCCAGGGTGCCGTCGGACTTGAGGTACGACGAGAGGATGCCCCGCCCTTTCGTGCTCCGGCGCACGATGGTCGCCCCCGCCCCGTCGCCGAACAGGACCGCGGTCGTCCGGTCGCTCCAATCCATGATACTGGTGAGCTTTTCCGCCGCCACGACGAGCACGTTTTCCGCTTGGTCCGTCGCGACGACGCCCTCGGCGACGCTCAGCGCGTACACGAACCCGGAGCACGCGGCGCCGACGTCGAACGCCGCGGCGTCGTAGACGATGGCGCCCAGGTCGAGCGGCGTGAGGCCCGTTTCGGCCAGCACCTGGAGCGCGGCGGCTTTCCCCATGCACGCGTTCGTCTCGTCCTTCGAGGACACGCGACGCTCGCGGATCCCCGTGCGCTCCCGGATCCATTGGTCCGACGTGTCCAGGATCGTGCTGAACTCGTCGTTGGTCATGACGCGGGACGGGGCGTAGCTCCCGGTGCCGGCGAGCTCGGCGAAGGGGCGCTTCACGCGGGGACGCCTCCCTGGGCGAACTCCGCGGCGATGTCGTCCGACAGGTGGCTCTTCACCGCCTGCACGGCGACGCGGATCGCGTTCTTGATCGCCTTGGCGGGCGACGAGCCGTGGCAGATGATCACAACGCCCTGCACGCCGAGCAGCGGGGCACCGCCGTACGTCGCGTAATCCAGCACCTCGAGGACGCTGGCCATCTGCGGCAGCTGCAGCGCGGCGGGCGCTTCCCGCTTCATCAGGGCGGCGAACACGCGGGCCGCCGATTCGTAGAACTTGAGCACGACGTTGCCGACGAAGCCGTCGCAGGCGACCACGTCCAGCGCCTGGCCGCGGTACTCGCCGGTCGGGATGTCGCGTCCCTCGACGTTGCCCACGTACCGGATCCCCGGCGTCTGCTTGAGAAGCTGGTGGGCTTCCTTCACGACCGCGTTCCCCTTTTCATCTTCCTCCCCGATGTTCAGGAGGCCGACGGCGGGACTCGACCGGCCGAGGACGTCGCGCGCGTACACCGATCCGAGGTGCGCGAAGCCCACCAGCTCGCGCGCGTCGCAATCCACGTTGGCGCCGGCGTCCAGCACCAGCACGGGTTGGCTGGCGGTGGGAAAGAGCGTCGCGATCGCGGCGCGCTGGACGCCGGCGTGCAGCCGCAGCAACAACGTGCTGGCCGCCATCACGGCGCCGGTGTTGCCCGCGGAGATGAAGGCATCCGAATGGCCCTTTTTCTGGAGCGACAGGCCGACGGCGATCGAGGATCGGGGTTTGCCGCGGATCGCCGCGAGCGGCTTCTCGCCCATCCCCACGACCTCGGGGGCATCCACGATGTCGAGGCGGGACCGATCGGCGCCGGGGAACTGGCGCAGCGCAGCCTCGACATCCGCGGTCCGTCCCACGAGCTGGACGCGGAACTCGGGGGCGAGGTCCTGCAGGGCCTGCGCCGCGCCCTCCACTTCCACCCGGGGGGCGTGGTCTCCCCCCATCGCGTCCAGCGCGATGCGGATCACGTCAATCCTCGACGGTCACCCGCTGCTCGCCCTTGTAGTAGCCGCAGGTCGGGCAAACGCGGTGCGGCTGTTTCATGTCCCCGCAACGCGGACAGGGTTGGAGCGTGGGCGCCACCGCCTTGTAATGCGTGCGCCGCGCGCGCTTCTTGCGCTTGGAAGTCCTGCGCTTCGGGACGGCCATGTTACGATTGTCCTCGTTCCTTCAGGGACTCGAGTGCCTGCCACCGCGGGTCGGCGGCCGGGGCGCAGCCGCAGGGGCCCGCGTTCAGGTCCTGGCCACAGCGCGGGCAGAGCCCACAGCAGCCCTCGCGGCACAAAACGTACCGCGGGACCGCGAGAATCACTTCTTCCCGCACGGCCGGTGTGACATCGATCGCCGTCGCGTCGGGGGCCAACGGATAGGAGTCGGGGTCGTCCAGGGCCTCCGCATCCTGTGTGAACAGCGCGCCGATATCAGCGGAGACCGGCACGGCCACGGGGGCGAGGCAGCGCCGGCACGCCGCCGCCACGACGGTGGCGAGGGTGCCGTGCCAATAGAATCGCCCACCTCCCGTTGCCTGCAACCGCCCGCCCACCACCACCGGGGCGCCCAGCGCGACATCGAGGCCCGCGAACAGGGGGTCGGCCTGGGCGAGCTCGCCCCGGGTTTCGACCGGGCCGAGGGCCAACTCCCGCAGGTCAACGCGCAGCATGGACAGCGAAGCTAAACCCTTGTGGGACTTGCGTCAACAGAGCGCCGCCAGCTCGCTTTCGGGGAAGAAGAAGGCCACTTCCCGCGCCGCGTTCTCCGCCGAATCGGAGGCGTGGATCGCGTTCCGTTCCTTGGACTGCGCGTAGAGCTGGCGCACCGTGCCCGGCTTCGCCTCGGCCGGGTCGGTGGCGCCGATGACGTCCCGCAAATGGGCCACCGCGTTGTCCCGCTCGAGCGCGAGCGCGAGGGCGGGTCCCGAGGTCATGAACGTGACGAGCGGCCGGAAGAAGGGGCGCTCGCGATGCACCGCGTAAAACGCCTCGGCTTGCGCTTGGGAGAGTCGGACGAGCCGGGCGGCGCGGATTTTGAACCCCTGCCCTTCCAGGAGGGCGAGGATCTTGCCGGTATGACCGGCCTGTACCGCATCGGGTTTGATGATGGCCAGGGTGAACATCGGGTGTCGGGTACCGGTTATCGGGTTAAGGCGCTGCCACCAAGCGCCGGATAAGGTCCGCGCGGGTCAGGAAGCCGACGACCACGCCCTCGCGCACCACCGGGAAACGGTCCACGTCTTTGTTGTTCATCAGGTTCGCCACGTCGGACAGGGTTTGGTCCTCCGACAGACAGAGCACCGCGCGCGCCATCACATGCTTGACCGGGAGCTCGCGCGGATCGGCGGTGCCGCGCTGCAGCTGCGCTTTGCTGGGTGCGCGGAACTCGCCGCTCTTGGTGCGCTGCAGGTAGTCGGGAATGAGATGGCGGAGCAGCTCGCGGTGCGTCACCATGCCCAGCAGCGTCCCGCCCTCGTCCACGACGGGGACGGCGCGCACGTCCTTGTCGATCATGAAGCGGGCGACCTGAGCGAGGCTCTGGTCGGGGTGCGCGCTGAGCACCTGCGGCGTCATGACATCGCGCACCGTGAGGTGGCTGGGGAGGTCGACTGCGCTCAGGGCACTGATCGCGGCGACCTGCTGCGGCGTCTTGGCGGCGAGGATGGCGAGCACCGTCTCGGGGTCCGAGAGCATGCGGGCGAACGCGCCGACCACCTGCAGGTACGTCGGCGTTTCGCGGGGCGGCGCCACGATGAGAATCACGATTCGCGCCGTGCGGTGTGGGTCCTTCTCCCAGCGGATCGGGCTGGGGGAGATCCCGACGGCGGTCACCAGCTGGCGCACCGCTTCCGTGCGGAAGTGGGGGAGGAAGGCATGCTCGCCCACGCTCACCATGTCTTCGGGCCAGGCGTTCCGGATCACGGCGTTGAGCCGGTTGGGCTCGGCGACCGCCCCGGACGCGACGAGCAGCTCGGCGAGGCGCTCGGTGGCTTGTTGCACCGTGGGCGCGGCCAGCGGCACGAGCACGTGCCGGGGGTCGACGACGTCGCTGAGCTTCACAACCGCTCCTTGAGGAGCGGGACCACGTCGGCCGGGCGCTTCATCACGCTGATCCCGGCGCGCGCCAGCGCCGCCATCTTTTCGGCCGCGGTTCCCGACGAGCCGGAGATGATGGCGCCGGCGTGGCCCATGCGGCGTCCCGGGGGCGCGGTCTGGCCCGCGATGAACCCGATCACGGGCTTCGTCACGCCGTGCTGGATGAAATCGGCCGCCTGCTGCTCGTCGGTCCCGCCGATCTCGCCGATCAGCACCATCGCCTCGGTCTCCGGGTCGGCCTGGAAGGCGGAGAGGCACTGGATGAAGCTCGTCCCGATGATCGGGTCGCCGCCGATGCCGACGCAAGTGGACTGGCCGTAGCCGTGCGTGGACAGCTGGTGGATGATCTCGTAGGTGAGCGTGCCGCTGCGCGACACGACGCCGATGGTCCCCGGCTTGCAGATGTTCCCGGGGATGATCCCGACCTTGCTCTTACCGGGCGAGATGAGCCCCGGGCAATTCGGACCGATGAGCCGTGCGCCGTGTTCGGTCACGTAGGGCATCGCGCGGGTCATGTCGAGCACCGGGATGCCCTCCGTAATGCAGACGACGAGGGCGATGCCGGCGTCGGCCGCCTCGAAGATCGCGGACGCCGCGACCGCCGCGGGGACGTAAATAACGGCCGCGTT
>WNFV01008888.1_pt1 | contig 17819 bp, 17 predicted proteins | sample 5400101 | NCBI WGS metagenome assembly WNFV01 (sample SAMN13153361, study PRJNA577476) | soil metagenome | isolation source: 115 cm soil or saprolite under grassland replicate 1 | place: USA:California | collected 2016-06-15
GCACTTCGCGCAGAACGATGACGGCTGTGGCGAGCACGGTGATTCCGGGGCGGCTACTTTGCGATGATGCCGCCTCGGGCGGTTTTTTCGTTGAACTCGCCGACGAACTTGTAAGTTCCAGGCTTGAGCGGCCTCACCGTCAAGGTCGCTTCGCTCTTGCCGGGGATGACTTTTTCCAGCTTGAGGTCGTGACTTTCGAATTCTTCGGCGGTCGCATCGAGATTTTTCACAAGAAGCTTGAAACGCTTGCCCGCCGGGACCTGAAGCTCCGAGGGTTTGAACCTGTGATCCTGGATGGTCAGCGTGAAAGACGGGTCCTGCGCATAGGAGGGCGCCCAGGCGAGCAGCCCCAAAATCCACACGTAATTCGACCAATACAGGGGGTTGGACACGGGCCGCTTTCCCGGCAAGAAATGGAACGCGAATGATAGTGATTCTCATTGAGTCTGTCAAACCCACGGCTGGGGGCTTTGACGCGGCCCACCGGAAATCGCTGGGAAACGAGTCGGTCAGCTACTGGGAGAGGGAGATTCGCCGCGCCCCATCGAAGCGCCTGACCCAGTAGTCGATGCGCATGTTCTCGACGCGCACAGCCGCGCCGGGCCGGGGCGCGTGGATAAAGCGATCGTCCCCGAGGTAAATCCCGACGTGGGAGTACGACCGCCGCTCGGTGTTGTAGAACACCAGATCGCCCGCTTCGAGCTGGTCCAGACTCACTCGCTTGCCCATCTGGCTTTGCGCCCGGGCGTTATGCGGGAGCTGAATGCCGAAAGCTTCGCGGTAGACGTGCGCCACCAGGCCGCTGCAGTCGAAGCCGTTCTCGGGCGACTGTCCGCCGCGCCGATACGGGACGCCCGCGACAGCGAGCGCCTGAAACACCATCTCCGGACTGCGGGCGGGAGCCGACGCATCCCTCGAGGGCGAAAAACCGCAACCGGAAAGAACCAGAATACCGAAAAACAGGTAGTTACAGCGCATAATTGAAGTACCTTAGACCACGGAGGGTCTGTTGTAAAGACTAGATGTCCTTATTGAAGCTTCGACGTTATATATTGCCTGGAGCTCCGAAAAGTCAGGCTGGGTCAAGGTGAAGAAATCAACGGGCCCCGGCGGGGGGATGCAGGAACGCCTCGAGGCGATATTCGGCCTGACCGGCCCGCTCGCCGCAAAAATCTCCGAATATCGCGTGCGATCGCAGCAGGTGGAAATGGCGATGCGCGTCGCCGAGGCAATCCGCGACAACGCCGCGCTGGTCTGCGAGGCGGGCACCGGCACCGGCAAGACCTTCGCCTATCTCGTGCCCGCTTTGCTCTCGGCCGGCAAGGTCATCATCTCGACGGGTACCAAGACGCTTCAGGACCAGCTCTATCACCGCGACCTGCCGACGGTGCGCGACGCGCTCAAGGTTCCGGTGACCACGGCCCTGCTCAAGGGCCGCGCCAACTACGTGTGCCACTATCATCTGGAGCGCAACCTGGCTGAGAGCCGGCCGCCCGGCCGCGGACCCGCAACCGACCTGCAGCGGATCGCGCGCTTCGCGCGCGTCACGCGCACCGGGGACAAGAGCGAACTTGCCGACGTGCCGGAGGACGCTCCCGCCTGGGGCCTTGCCACCTCGACCCGGGAAAACTGCCTGGGGCAGTCGTGCCCCAAGTTTCGCGACTGTTTCGTGATGGCCGCGCGGCGCGAGGCGCTCGCCGCGGACCTCGTCGTGGTCAACCACCATTTGTTCTTCGCCGACGTCGTGCTCAAGGACGAGGGCATGGCGGAGCTCCTGCCCGCCTGCAATACCGTGATCTTCGACGAGGCGCACCAGCTGCCGGAGACGGCTACGCTGTTCTTCGGCGAGGCCCTTTCCACGGGCCAACTCATCGAGCTCGCGCGGGACGCCCGCGCCGAAGCGCTCGTGGGCGCGAAGGACATGGCGGAGCCTCCGCGGCTCATTACCGCGTTGGACAAGGCGGCGCGGGATCTGCGCCTCGCGCTCTCCGGCGAAAGCGCGCGCTTCTCCGCGGCATTGGTCGGGCGAAATCGCGGATTTTCCGACGCGCTCGCCTCACTCGACTCCGCGCTCGGGTCCCTGTGCATCGCGCTCGAGCCGCTCGCCGAGCGCAGCGAGGGTCTGGCGCACTGCGCCGACCGCGCGAGAGAGGCGCAGGCCCTGCTCGGACGCTGGCGCGACGACAGCCGCGCCGATTGCGTTCGCTGGGTCGAGGTGTTCAGCCACTCGCTTCAGCTGAACGCCACGCCGCTTTCCGTCGCCGGCGTTTTCCGCAGGCAGCTCGACGGCCACCCGCGCGCCTGGATCTTCGCCTCGGCGACGCTCGCCGTCGGCGGCGATTTCAGCCATTATGTAAGCGGGATGGGGCTGGACGACGCCCGCACTGCGTGCTGGGACAGCCCGTTCGATTACGCCGGTCATGCTCTGCTCTACGTTCCGAAAAAGCTCCCGGACCCGAACAGCGACGAGCACACGCGCGCCGTCATCGCGGCCTCGCTTCCGTTGATCCGGGCGAGCGGCGGGCGCGCTTTTCTCCTGTTCACTACTTTGCGGGCAATGCGGCGGGCGCACGAATTGTTGCGGGAAGAATTCCGGCGGCAGGGGCTGGGATTACCCCTGCTGATCCAAGGCGAAGGCTCCCGCAGCGAGCTGCTCGAGCGATTTCGCCGGCTCGGGAACGCGGTTCTGGTCGGGGCCGCGAGCTTCTGGGGAGGCGTCGACGTGCGCGGTGAGGCGCTCTCGCTTGTCGTCATCGACAAGCTGCCGTTTGCGCCGCCCGAAGATCCGGTGCTCGCGGCGCGGCTCGAGTCGCTCGAGCGCGAGGGCCGCAACCCCTTCCTGGATTACCAGTTGCCGCAGGCGGTTATTTCGCTGAAACAGGGCGCCGGCAGACTGATCCGCGACGAAACCGACCGGGGCGTGCTCGTCATCTGCGATCCGAGGCTGTTTTCCAGGCCGTATGGCCGGCGCATCCTTGCCAGCCTGCCGCCGATGAAGCTTGCACGCGAGCCCGACCAGGTTCTGCTCTTTATTGCCGCCTCCCGGAAGGCGCCCGGCGAGGCGCTCGCGAGTGCGGAAGACGGCTCCCGTTCCGTCGTCAGCGGGCGAGCTGGCTGAGCAGGCTCTTCAAGTGCGCGCTTTCGGGAAAATTTCTTCTCAACACCCGCTCGGCATCGTCGCGCAGCTCCGGCATGCCGAGCACGTCGTAGGCCCGGACCATGATGAGCAGCGCCTCTTCCTGGACCGGTGCCTGCGGATAGTTTTTCAGCGCGTATTGGGCGCGGTTCGCCGCCGCGACGTACGCGCCCCGCTTCATGTAATAGCGGGCGACGTGGACCTCGTGGGAAGCGAGCGCGTTGACGAGGTATTTCATCCGCGCGAGCGCGTCCGGGGTGTACTTGCTTTCCGGAAAACGCTGCACCAGGTCCTTGAACGCGTCGAATGACTCGCGGGCCGACTTGGGATCACGCTCGGTCCGGTCCTGGCCGGACACCTTGCCGAACAGGCCGAGGTCTTCGTTGAAGTAGACCAGGCCCTTGAGGTAATACACGTAATCCACGCTGGGGTGGTTGGGATGCAGCTTGATGAACCTGTCTGCTGCAGCGACAGCGGAAGCCTGCTCGCTCTGCTTGTAGTACGCGTAGGCGGTCTCGATCTGCGCCTGCTGCGAGTAGCGCCCGTAGGGGAAACGCGCCTCGAGTGTTTCATAATGCTTGATCGCGAGGTCGTACTGCCCGCTGTCCAGCGACTCCTTCGCTTCTTGATAGAGCTTCGCGGCCGACCAGCCGGAGCTCGGGTCGCGCTTGTCGAGGGAGGAACAAGCCGCCAGCAGCAATATGAATAAAGCTACACTACGTTTCATGATGGACCGCGCCGATGAAGGGGGAAATTATACCGCGGGGAGCGTGACCCGACGCGTTCCCGAGACTCTTGCGGGACTGCGCCTGGACAAGGCTCTTGCCCGGATGTTTCCCGAGCATTCGCGCAACCGCCTGCAGAAATGGCTCAGGGAGGGGCACGTCAGCCTCGATTCGCGCGCCGCCAAGCCCAAGCAGAAGATCTGGGGCGGCGAGCGCGTCGATATCCGCGCGCAGGCCGGCCCGGCGGAGACTGCGTTTCGCGCCGAGCGCATTGCTCTGGACATCGTCCACGAGGACGAGGCCGTGCTGGTGATCGACAAGCCGGCGGGGCTGGTGGTCCATCCGGGCAGCGGCAACTGGCAGGGGACGCTCCTCAACGCGCTCCTGCACCATTCACCGCAGCTCGCGGCGATTCCCAGGGCCGGTATCGTGCATCGGCTCGACAAGGGCACGAGCGGGCTGCTCGTCGTGGCGAAGACTTTGCGGGCGCAGACCGATCTGGTTCGGCAGCTGCAGGCTCGAACGGTGAAGCGCGAATATCTTGCAGTGGTGCAGGGGGTGGTCCGGTCGGACGGGGAAATTGCCGCGCCCGTCGGACGCGACCCGCGCGACCGTGTACGCATGGCTGTCGTGAGCGGCGGCAGGCCTGCCCTGACTCGATACAAGGTGGCGAGACGCTTCGCCGATGCCACCTTGCTCGAATGCAGCCTCGCCACCGGCAGGACGCACCAGATCCGCGTGCACATGCAGTCGCTCGGCCATCCGTTGCTCGGCGACCCGACCTACCGCGGCAAGCGACGGGGAAAATCGCAAGCTGTGCAGCTTCACCGCCAGGCCTTGCACGCCGTCCAGCTCGAATTTTCACACCCGGTTTCCGGCGCGCGCAGGCGCTTCACCGCGCCCCTTCCCGAAGATTTCCAGGCGCTCCTGGACTCGCTCGAGTGAGCAGAGCACCGCACCCCGAGTGGATTATTCCGGTCTGGCCGGCGGCCGGGCGGGTGCGCGCGCTCATCACCACGCGCGCGGGCGGGGTAAGCTCGGGTGATTTCGCAAGCCTCAATCTGGGCGCCCGCGTCGGCGATGACCCGCAGCGCGTCGCGCGCAACCGCGCCATCCTGAGGGCGTGCCTGCCCGCGGAGCCCGCGTGGATGAAGCAGGTGCACGGGACGGTCGTGGTCGACGCCGCGAAGGCGACGCCGGACACCGAAGCCGATGGGGCCGTAGCTCGCGCCGCAGGCTCGGTCTGCGCGGTGCTGACCGCAGACTGTCTGCCGGTCCTGCTCAGCGACCGCGCCGGCAAGACCGTGGGGATCGCTCACGCCGGCTGGCGCGGGCTTGCGGCCGGGATCATCTAGAGCGTCGTGCGGGCGATGGACGGGTCCCCGCAGGACCTCATCGCCTACATCGGACCGGGGATCGGACCGCGCAACTACGAAGTCGGCGAGGACGTCCGCCGGGCCTTCGTCGGCAAAGATCCCGATGCGGCGACGGCATTTGTTTCGCGGCAGAACGGAAAGTACCTCGCCGATCTCTATGCGCTCGCGCGCCAGCGGCTCGAGGCGGCGGGCGTCGTCGAAGTCCACGGCGGCGGATTCTGCACCGCGGGCGACGAGCGGTTTTTCTCCTTCCGCCGCGACGGAAACACCGGCAGGATGGCGAGCCTCGTCTGGCTGGAGGAGAGCTAGCGCGTGGCTACGCTTGCGTGGATCTCCGCGGCGACCGTCGCGGGCGGGGTGATCAGCATCGCGATTGCGGCGCTGTTCGCCTTGTCCGCCCCCGCGAGCTGGGTGCCGGCGCTGGTGAGCTTTGCGATCGGATCCCTGCTGGGAGCGGTATTCCTGGAGATCCTTCCCCATGCGATCGGAAGCACCGGCAATCTACAGGCGCTGTTTGCCACGGTGCTCGCCGGCATCCTCGGGTTCTTCGTGCTCGAGAAGCTGGTGCTGTGGCGCCACTGTCACATCGAGGACTGCGAGGCCCACGATCATCACGCCGAGCCGAACGATCGCGGCCGCAGCGGCCTGATGATCATCATCGGCGACGGCTTTCACAATTTCGTCGATGGAATCCTGATCGCCGCGGCGTTTCTGCAGAGCACGGAGCTCGGCGTGGTCACGGCGGCGGCGATCATCGCGCACGAGATTCCGCAGGAAATCGGCGACTTCGTCATTCTCCTGCACTCGGGCTACGGCAAGCTCGCGGCGCTGGCGCTCAACCTGCTGTCGAGCCTCGCCATGCTGGTCGGAGCGCTGCTCGCGTATTTCACGCTGCGCGCCGCGCAGGAATGGATCGGCACGGTGCTCGCGCTCGCCGCCGCCAGCATGATCTACGTTGCGGTCGCCGACCTCATCCCCGGGCTGCACCGGCGTCCTGAGCTGCGCGCCACGGCCCAGCAGGTGGTGCTGATCGCGCTCGGCGTCGCTTTGATCTGGCTGGTCGGCGATCTGGCGGCGCCGGGCTAGCGGGACGCGTCGACTGCTAAAGCAGCTCGGGGTCCACCACTGCGCGCAGCGCGATGTTTCCGTTTTCGTGCGAGAACCACCACAACGCGCCCTTGCCGATGTCCCAGTCGGCCTCTGCGCCCGAGAGCAGCATCGCCGCGACGCGACCCAGCGTCGGCTGATGTCCGACGATCAGTACCGCGCCGGAACGTGCCGGCCACTGGGCCGCGGCGATGATATCGCCGGCGCGCGCGTCGGTGCCGACCGCCGGTGAAGTCACGAACGGCACACCGAGCGCCTGAGCGGTCTGCTGTGCCCGCGCGGCCGGGCTGACCAGAATTTCGCAGCCCCGGGGCAGGCGGGGTTCGAGCCAGGCGGCGACGCGTCTCGCCTGCTCCCTGACGCGCTCGGTCAGCCGTCGCGCCGAATCGGGGCTGCCGTCCTCGGTGTCGGCGTGCCGCCACAGAATCATGTCCATCTTTTGTCGGCCCTTCGAACACTCACTCCGATCGAGCTGCCGCAATCGGTCGGAGGAGTATTATCCGCAAACGCCACACTTGTTAAAGGAGCCAAACGATGGCCAAGGCCGACGGAGTCTACAGAATCACCGAAGTGATCGGAACCAGCCCGACTTCGTGGGAGGACGCGGCAAAGAGAGCGGTGGAGACTGCGTCCAAGACTTTACGCGACCTGCGCATCGCGGAGGTGGTGAAGCAGGACTTGAAGATCGAAAACGGCAAGGTGGCGGCTTACCGCACGCGGGTGCTGCTGTCGTTCAAGTATCAGAAATAGATTTTCCCGCGGCGCGCTGAAAGGCAGCCGGCGGAATCCAGCCGCCCTAGGCTTTCGAGCGGGCCCGGCGGTGCGGGCAATTGGGCTTGGTGCAGTCCGCGTACAGGTGCAGCGAATGCTCGCGAATCGCGAAGCCGCGTTCCTTGGCCACGCGGACCTGGCGCTTTTCGATTTCGGCGTCGTAGAACTCTTCGACGCGTCCGCATTGGATGCACACGAGGTGGTCGTGATGCGTGCCCTCGTTCAGCTCGAACACCGCCTTGCCGGACTCGAAATGATGGCGCTGGAGGATGCCGGCCTGCTCGAACTGGGTGAGGACCCGGTACACGGTGGCAAGACCCACGTCCAGTCCCTCGGTCATGAGTATCCGGTAGACGTCCTCCGCCGAGAGGTGGCGCACCTTGCTGCTCTCGAAAAGCTTGAGAATTCGGAGCCTCGGCCCCGTGGCCTTCAGGCCTATGGTTTTCAAGTCGTGGACGTTGGTCACGAAAGGATATCCGCGTCGGGGAGAAGGCCTGTTTCCGCTATGATATAGCGTTTTGTCTCCGGGGAAAGACACCCAACCGTGCCGCGAATGCTGATCTTGGCGTTGTCGTTCCTCGCAGCGGGGTGCGATCTCGCGCCCAGCCTCACCCCCTACCGGATCGAGATCCAGCAGGGCAACTACGTGACCCAGGAAATGGTCGCGCAGCTCAAGCCCGGCTTGACGCGCGATCAGGTGCGCTTCGTTCTCGGCACGCCTCTGGTGAGCGACATATTCCATGAGGAGCGCTGGGACTACGTCTTCATGCGCCAGCGCGCCAACAGCAGCGAGATCGAGTATCGCCGCATCGCGGTGTTCTTCGATGCCGGGAAGCTGAAGCGCGTCGAAGGAGACGTCGTGGCCGCCGCGGCCCCGGAAAGAACCGAACAGTGAAGCTCGCCGTCGCCGGCGCGGGCGGCCGCATGGGCCGCACCCTGATCGAGATGATCCTCAGGTCGGAGGATCTGAAGCTCGCCGGGGCGCTTGAGGCGCCCGGAAGCCCCGCCGTCGGCAGGGACGCAGGGGAGCTTGCCGGGAGATCGTGTGGCTTGAAGATCGTGTCCGACCCGGCCAACGCGGTTGCCGCAGCCGATTGTCTGATCGATTTCACCCGGCCCGAAGGGACGCTCGAGCACGTGGAACACTGTCTCAAGAAAGGCGTGCGCATGGTGATCGGGACGACCGGCTTTTCCGCGCAGCAAAACGAGCGTATCGCCGCCGCGGCCGGGAGAATCGCGATCGTGCTGGCACCGAACATGTCGGCGGGAGTGAACGTCGCCTTCACGCTTGCCGAGACGGCGGCGCGCGCGCTCGGTGACGGATACGACGTGGAGATCATCGAGGCGCACCACAGGCACAAGGCCGACGCGCCCTCGGGCACGGCGCTCAGGTTCGGCGAGGTGATCGCGCGCTCCCTCGGCAGGGACCTGGCACGCAATTCTGTTCACGGCCGCAAAGGGGAGGTCGGCGAGCGCGATCCCAAGGCGATCGGGTTTCACGCCGTCCGCGGCGGCGACATCGTCGGCGAGCACACCGTCATGTTCGCCGGAGAGGGCGAGCGCGTCGAGATCACCGTGCGCTCGGGCAGCCGCGCGACCTACGCGCTGGGCGCCCTGCGCGCCGCGCGTTTCTTGAGCGGCAAGGACCGCGGCCTGTACGGCATGCACGAGGTGCTTGGACTGGGCTGAGCCGGCCGGGAGTTCAAAGAGAAGCCGGGAGCGAAGTCCGCCGGGGCGTTCGACCCGGGATGCTCGGCCCTCAACCGTCCTTCTGCAGCGTCCGCAGCGCCTGCTGCGTCCATACTTCATCGATCGCGTCGAGCAGCTCGTCGGCGCTCTTGTAGCGCTCGCGCGGGTCGACGGCGAGCATCCTGTCGAGCAGCTTCTGGCAATCGGCGAGCGTCTCGGGCAGCTTGGGCCGCGGCGCGCTGATGTGCAATGCGATCAGCTCGGACACCGATTCGGCCTCGAACGGGCGTTTGCGCGTCAGCATTTCGTGGAAAATGATTCCCAGGGCGTAAATATCGGACCGTATCGTCGCCGGGTTGCCCTCGATCTGCTCCGGTGAAACGTAATAGGGAGTCCCGTAAAGCTCGCCTTGGCGGGTGCGCCCGAAGTCCTCCCCGAGCCTCTTCGCTATTCCGAAATCTGCGAGCGCGATGCTGCCGTCGGCCCGCGCCATGAGATTGCCGGGCTTGATATCGCGATGGATGATGCCGCGGTTGTGAATCTCGCGCAGGGCGCTTCCCGCCTGCGCAAGCAGCGACAAACCTTGCCGCCCGCTCAAGCCCGTGACGATGATGTCGGCGAGGCTGCCGCCGGGAAAATACTCCATGGCGATGTAAGCGTGGCGCTCGCTGAAGCCGCGGTCGTAGATCTTGACCACGTTCGGGTGATCGATCGACGAGATGATGTCGAACTCCTGGACGAAACGCTGCAGCACGGTCTCATCCAGGCTTGGGGAGGCGCTGAGGATCTTGAGCGCCACCTGCTGCTTGTCGCTCTCGCGCTCGGCGAGGTAGACGACCGAGGAACCTCCTTGACCGATCTTCGAGACCACGCGATAGCCCTGGACGGTCAGCTGCTTCTCGCCCAGAGTATCGCCGAACTGGCTGGTGATCATGCGCAGGGTCATGCCCAGCGCAGCCTTGACCGCAGTGGCGGCGATCCGGGCGTTGGCGGCGAGCGCCCGGCGCATGTCCTCGGGGATCTGCACCGAGGCATCGTCCTCGCCGCCGGCCGCGATGCCGATGATCTCGGACGCCTCGATGGGTTGGCTGCGGCCGCGCAGCTGGATCGTCCGGCGCAAGCCGACGGCGACCGCCGGGCCGGCGGCGGTGACCGTCGCCTGGCTGGCGGCCACCGCCCAACCGAGCTCCTTGGTCTGGCCTTCCAGGCGCGAGGCGATGCTGACGCTGTCGCCGACCGCGGTCAGCTCGCCGCGGCCCGGCGCACCGACCTGGCACAACAGCACTTCGCCGCTGTGGATGCCCACGCCGACGGAAAATTCGGGCAGGTTGCGGGAGGGATGGTGCCGTTTGATCCAGTCGCGGAAATCGAGCGCGGCAAGCTGCAGCGCGAGGCCGGCGCGCACCGCCCGATGCGCGTGGCCCCCCTTTTTTTCGTTCTGGCGGGGCTCGAACAGCGCCATGATCCCGTCGCCGATGAATTTCATCACGAGGCCGCCGCAGCGGATGATCGGCGCGCAGGCCGTTTCGAGGTAGGCGTTGAGAAGCTCGGCGATCTCGTCGGCGGCGAGCCGTTCCGAATACGCGGTGAAGTTGCGGATGTCCGAGAAGATCACCGTCGCGTCGGCGATCCTGCCGGTGAGGCTGCCGGCGTCGGCGTCCTCGAGCATCGCGGCGCCGTCGCCGCCGGAGATGTCCTCGCGGAACTTCTTCGTGAGGCGGTCCTGCTGCGGGACGAGCCGCGCCGCGAGCGCGTGGGTCAGGCCTTCGTATTTCTTCAGACGGCTGTTGACCGCTTCCATCAGCTCATTGCGGGTGAAGGGCTTCGGCAGGTAGTCGTCAGCCCCGAGGTTCATGCCGCGGCGCGTGCTGGAGCGGTCGTCGAGCGCGGTGAGGAAGATAAAGGGAATGCCGGCGAGGCGCGGCTCGGCCCGCAGCGCCTCGAGCACGGCGAACCCGTCCATCTCCGGCATCTTGACGTCGCACAGGATCAGGTCCGGCGGATCGCTGCGCGCCATCTCCAGGCCGACGCGGCCGTTTTCCGCCCCGGAGGCGGCGTAGCGCTCCACCTTCAGCATCAGCATGATGTTGTTGCGGATGCTCGCTTCGTCCTCGATGACGAGGACCTTCTTTGCGGTTTCCCCGGCCATCAGCTCGCTTCAACCGGCCGCTCGCCCGGCCTCAAGGGGAGCACCACGGTGAACCGGGTTCCGGCGCCGGGCGCGCTCGCGAGGCTGATTTCGCCGCCGTGAAGCTCCACCGACTTCTTCACTATCGACAGACCGAGCCCCGTTCCCGGGCGGTTCTCGACATTCGAGGCGCGGTGGAAGCTGTCGAACAGCCGCGGCTGGTCCTGCACCGGGATTCCGATCCCGCGATCCTGGACCTCGATCACGGCCTGCTCGTCGCGCCGGGAAAGCGACAAGCTGACTTCGCTTCCCTGCGGGGAATCGGAATTCGGAAGCTACCCTGCGACAGAGCTCGCTCAGATCCATTCGGCCGAGGTTGAGCTTGAGCACGCCGGATTCGGCGCGGCCGAGCGTGAGCACGTCGTCGATCAGCTCGCTCATGCGCTTGGCCCCGCTCTGGATGGTCCGCAGGAGGTTGAGTTTCTCGGACGGGCTGAGACTCTCGGAATAATGCTCGAGCAGCTCCGCCGACGACAGCATGGTCGCAAGCGGCGTGCGGAACTCGTGCGAAGCGGTCGAGACGAATTTCGATTTCATCTCGGAGAGCTCCTTTTCGCGCTGCACTGCGGCCAGCGCCTCGACCTCGGCGCGCTTGCTGTCGTCGATGTCGACGTTGACGCCGGTCATGCGCAGCGGCCGGCCGCCCGCGTCGCGCTCGACCACTCTTCCGCGGCCCTTGCTCCATACCCAGCCTCCGGCGAGCGTCTTGACGCGATGCACGGCCACGTACTCGGACTCCCCGCCGTTCAGGCAATTGCCCAGGGCCTGCTTCACCTTCGGCAGATCTTCGGGATGCACCATTTGCGCCAATTCGTCGAGGGCCAGGGCGCTGGTTTCCTTCCCCACTCTCAGGATGATCGCCCAGGTGCCGTCCAGGAGAACGCCGGTCCTGCGCGCGTCCCAGTCCCAGATCAGGATATTGGCCGCCTCCAGCGCGAGGTCCAGCCGCTCCTTCTGCTCTTTGACCTGCTCGAGCAAGAGCTCGTTTTCCCGGCTGAAGCGAAGCGTTTCGATCAGCGCCTGGTTGGAGGACACATATAGCGCCAGGAGCACCGCGGAGAACACCAGAATCAGGATCCCGGCGGAAGTGTTGAACGCGCCGCCCAGCGAAAAAAGCAGACCGATCAGCGGCGCGAAAATCGGCACGATCAGGCAGGCGAAGGACTTGGGGCTGGGTGCGAGCGCCGGAGGCAGGCCCATCGCGACGCTGCCGATGAGGAACGGGAGGAGGATTTCGTGAAACTGGGCGCGCTCCGGATAGAGCAGCATCACCGTCAGGCCCCAGGCGGTACCGACCAGCGCGCTGGTGAGGCAGAAGAAGCCTTCCCAGCGCGCTGCAGCCTCCGGTCCCGGCCGGCGCAGGCGGTAGGCGCGATTGAGGAGGATGCGGACCAGGCTCGCCAGCACCAGCCAGATCAGCCAGGCGACGAGCAGCTTGTCGCCGATATAGCCCCAAAGGCCGAACGCAGCGACCGCCGAAGTCAGGAGAATCGCAGGGACGTCGTTCCCCGACAGCCGGTAGAGGAGCGACACCCGCTGCGGCAGGAATTCGGCCGAGGATATTGCGCCGAGCGCGGCGCGGGACGCAGTCACGTTTTCCTTCCCATGGGCGGGGAAACCGGCCGTTGCCCTGGCCTCTGGAGGCAGCGGCGACCCGCAATTCTGGCACGGTTCGGCTTCCAGAGCAGGAAGCGGACCGAACAGCCGCGAGTTTGAAGGGGCGGGGAAATCACGGTATACTTTTTCACGTTTGATGCGGAGCGGGACCGGCGTGAGCCGGTCCCGCTCTGCACATCTGGCCCCAACATGAGCTTCTCGCCGTGCCCACCGCCGCGCCCGCCCTCCTTGCGTTAGCCGACGGGTCCGTTTTTCGGGGCTCTTCGGCCGGGGCGACCGGTCTTGCTTCCGGGGAAGTGGTTTTCAACACCGCCATCACCGGGTATCAGGAGATTCTCACCGATCCCTCGTATTGCCGCCAGATCATCACCCTGACCCATCCGCACATCGGCAATACCGGCGCCAATCGGGAGGACATGGAGTCGGGAAAGGTGTTTGCCGCGGGCCTCGTCATCCGGGACCTGTCGGCTGCGGTCTCGAGCTGGCGGGCGGGGCAGAGCCTCGCCGAGTTTCTCGTCGCGAACAAGGTGGTGGCGATCGCCGGGATCGACACGCGCAAGCTGACGCGCGTCCTGCGCGAGAAGGGCGCCCAGAACGGCGCGCTGCTTGCGGGTTCCGACGACGCGACGCAGGCGCTCGAAGCGGCGCGGGAGTTTCCCGGGCTTGCGGGAATGGATCTGGCGAAGGTCGTCACGACGGCCGGGCCCTACGAATGGTCGGAAGCGGGCTGGCGGCTCGGCCAGGGGTTCGGCAAAGGCCCCGAGGCGCGCTTCCACGTCGTCGCGTACGACTACGGCGTCAAGCGCAATATTCTGCGCATGCTCGCCGGGCGCGGCTGCCGGGTCACGGTTCTGCCGGCGCAGACGCCGGCCCGGGAAGCGCTGGCGCTCAAGCCCGACGGGGTGTTTCTGTCCAACGGTCCGGGCGACCCCGAGCCCTGCGACTACGCGGTCCGCGCGATCCGCGAAATCATCGACACCGGGACGCCGACCTTCGGCATCTGCCTCGGCCACCAGCTGATGGGCCTCGCCTCCGGGGCCAAGACCCTGAAGATGAAGTTCGGCCACCACGGCGCGAACCACCCGGTGAAGGATCTGGAGAGCGGCGCGGTCGTCATCACCAGCCAGAACCACGGCTTTGCGGTCGATCCGGACACGCTCCCGGCGAACCTGAAGCCCACCCACGTGTCGCTCTTCGACGGCAGCCTGCAGGGCTGCGCGCGCACCGACCGGCCCGCGTTCTGTTTCCAGGGGCACCCCGAAGCGAGCCCCGGCCCGCACGACATCGGCTATCTGTTCGACCGGTTCGCGAAAATGATGGAAGAGCGCAAGCGTGCCTAAGCGCACCGACATCAGGAGCGTCCTCATCATCGGCGCGGGGCCGATCGTCATCGGCCAGGCCTGCGAGTTCGACTATTCCGGCGCGCAGGCGTGCAAGGCGCTGCGCGAGGAGGGCTACAAGGTGATCCTGGTGAATTCCAACCCCGCGACGATCATGACCGACCCGGAGATGGCCGACGTCACCTACATCGAGCCGGTGACCTGGCAGATGCTCGAGGCCGTCATCGCGCGGGAGCGCCCCGACGCGCTGCTGCCGACCATGGGCGGCCAGACCGGGCTCAACTGCGCGCTCGATCTCGCGCGGCACGGCGTGCTGGAAAAGCACGAGGTCGAGATGATCGGCGCGAGCCGCGAGGCCATCGACAAGGCCGAGGACCGCGAGAAATTCAAGCAGGCGATGGCGAGAATCGGCCTCGAGTGCCCGCGCTCGGCGAGCGCGCACTCGATGGAGGAAGCGCTGCAGGTCCAGGTCTCGATCGGCTTTCCCGCCGTGATCCGGCCCTCGTTCACCCTGGGCGGCTCGGGCGGCGGCATCGCCTACAACCGCGAGGAGTTCGTCGCCATCTGCGAACGTGGGCTGGAAGCTTCGCCCACGCACGAGCTCCTGATCGAGGAGTCGGTGATCGGCTGGAAGGAGTTCGAGATGGAGGTGGTGCGCGACCGCAAGGACAACTGCATCATCGTCTGCTCGATCGAGAACCTCGATCCGATGGGCGTGCACACCGGCGATTCCATCACCGTGGCCCCCGCCCAGACCCTGACCGACAAGGAATACCAGATCATGCGCGACGCGGCGATCGCCGTGCTGCGCGAGATCGGCGTGGACACGGGCGGTTCGAACGTGCAGTTCGCCGTGAATCCGAAGGACGGGCGCATGCTGGTGATCGAGATGAACCCGCGCGTGTCGCGCTCCTCCGCGCTCGCTTCCAAGGCGACCGGATTCCCGATCGCGAAGGTCGCGGCCAAGCTCGCCGTGGGCTACACGCTCGACGAGCTGAAAAACGAGATCACGGGCGGCGCGACGCCCGCCTCGTTCGAGCCGAGCATCGACTACATCGTCACCAAGGTGCCGCGCTTCGCGTTCGAGAAATTCCCGCAGGCGAACGACCGGCTGACGACGCAGATGAAGTCGGTGGGCGAGGTGATGGCGATCGGCCGCACCTTCCAGGAATCGTTCCAGAAGGCGTTGAGAGGGCTCGAGGTCGGCGTGGACGGGCTCAATCAGAAGACCACCGACCGGGAGAAAATCGAGAAGGAGCTCGGCGAGCCGGGACCCGAGCGCATCTGGTACGTGGGCGACGCCTTCGAGAACGGGTTCACGCTGGAGGAAGTGCGCGAGCTCACGCACATCGACCCGTGGTTTCTCGCGCAGATCAAGGAGATCGTCGACCTGGAGATGGAGCTCGACGACAAGCGGCTCGCGGACATCGACGCGCACACCCTGCGCGCGCTCAAGCGCAAGGGGTTTTCCGACAGGAGGCTCGCGTACCTCTTCAACGCGGGCGAGTCGGAAGTGCGCGCCGCGCGGCGGGGCTTCGGCATCCGCCCGGTGTACAAGCGCGTCGATACCTGCGCGGCGGAGTTCGCGACGCGCACCGCGTACCTGTACTCCACCTACGAGGAGGAATGCGAGGCCTTGCCGACCGACCGGAAGAAGGTCATCGTCCTCGGCGGCGGGCCGAACCGCATCGGGCAGGGCATCGAGTTCGATTACTGCTGCGTGCACGCGGCGCTCGCGCTGCGCGAGGACGGCATCGAGACGATCATGATCAACTGCAACCCTGAGACGGTCTCGACCGATTACGATACCTCCGACCGCCTTTACTTCGAGCCGCTCACGCTCGAGGACGTGCTCGAGATCGTCGACAAGGAGAAACCCTACGGGGTGATCGTCCAGTTCGGCGGGCAGACGCCGCTCAAGCTCGCACGCGACCTGGAGGCGAACGGCGTGACTATCATCGGAACGACGCCCGACATGATCGACATGGCCGAGGACCGCGAGCGGTTCCAGCAGCTCCTCGACCGCCTCGGTCTTCTTCAGGCGCCCAACCGCACGGCGCGCACCGAGTCCGAGGCGCTGCGCCAGGCGGAGAGAATCGGCTATCCGCTCGTCGTGCGTCCGAGCTACGTGCTCGGGGGCCGCGCCATGGAGATCGTGCATGAGCAGAAGGACCTCGAGCGCTACATGCGCGAGGCGGTGAAGGTCTCGAACGACTCGCCGGTGCTGCTCGACCGGTTCCTGAGCGACGCCACGGAAGTGGACGTCGACGCGGTGAGCGACGGCGAGCGCGTGGTGATCGGCGGCGTCATGGAGCACATCGAGCAGGCGGGGGTGCATTCGGGAGACTCGGCGTGCTCGCTGCCGCCGCACTCCCTTTCCCCCAAAGTCGAGCACGAGCTGCGCGGGCAGACCGTGGAGCTCGCCCGCGCCCTCGAAGTCGTCGGCCTGATGAACGTGCAGTTCGCCATCCAGAAAAAAGAGGGGCGGGACGTCGTCTACGTACTCGAGGTCAATCCCCGTGCCTCGCGCACGGTGCCCTTCGTCGGCAAGGCGACCGGCGTCCCGCTCGCCAAGATCGCGGCCCGCTGCATGGTCGGGAAGACCCTCGCACAGCAGGGCGTGCGTGCCGAGGTGGTTCCCGAATATTTCTCGGTGAAGGAGGCGGTCTTTCCGTTCGTGAAATTTCCGGGAGTCGACACCATCCTCGGCCCCGAGATGAAATCGACGGGGGAAGTGATGGGCGTCGGGAAGAGCTTCGGGGAAGCTTTCGTCAAATCGCAGCTCGCCGCGGGCGCCAAGCTTCCGGAGACCGGCACCGCGTTCATCAGCGTCCGCGACGGCGACAAGCTCGCGGTGGTGCCCGTCGCGCGCGAGCTGGTGAAGCTCGGTTTCCGCCTGATCGCGACGCGCGGCACGGGCGCGGTGCTCGCCTCGCACGGGATCGCCGTGACCGTGGTCAACAAGGTGGCAGAGGGCCGGCCGCACATCGTCGACATGATCAAGAACGGCGAGGTGAGCCTGGTGGTGAACACGGTGGAGGAGAAGCGCAGCGCCGTCTCGGACTCGCGCTCGATCCGCACCAGCGCCGTGCAGCGGCGCGTGACCTACTACACCACCGTGGCGGGCGCCCGGGCGGCCTGCGAGGGCATGCGGCACACGAAGTCCCTGGTGCCGTATTCCCTCCAGGAGCTGCACGGAGGCCTGCGCTCGCGCGGGCCTATTGCAAAATGGCTGGAAAAGTGGTCACATTAGGCCGCCTTCCGCGATTTCTTCCGTTCTGAATCAACCATGCCGCAGCTCGGCGCTCGGGGCGCCGCGAGCGGCTTATTTTTGGCGCAAAGCATGAGCACGATTCCGCTGACGACGACCGGGGCCGAGCTGCTGCGGCAGGAGCTTCAGCGGCTGAAAACGGTCGACCGGCCGAGCGCGATCACCGCAATCGCCGAGGCGCGCACGCATGGCGATCTTTCGGAGAACGCCGAGTACGACGCCGCCAAGTAGCGCCAGAGCTTCATCGAAGGCCGGATCAAGGAGATCGAGGCGAAGCTCGCCAACGCCCAGGTGATCGACCCGAAAGTGGTCGACGCGGACGGACGATGCGTGTTCGGCGCCACCGTCGAGCTCGAGGAATCGAAGGGGGGCGAGTCGGTGACCTACCAGATCGTGGGTGAGGACGAAGCCGACATCAAGAAAGGCAAGGTCTCGATCAGCTCGCCCATCGCGCGGGCGCTGATCGGGAAGTATGCCGGTGATGAAGTCGAAGTGCAGACACCGGGCGGCGTGCGCAAGTACGAAATACTCGAGGTGCGGTACGAGTAGGGTCTAGCGTGGTTCCGAGTTGTTGTGCCTGCCTATCTCGCCGACGATCT
>WNFV01004266.1_pt1 | contig 17818 bp, 19 predicted proteins | sample 5400101 | NCBI WGS metagenome assembly WNFV01 (sample SAMN13153361, study PRJNA577476) | soil metagenome | isolation source: 115 cm soil or saprolite under grassland replicate 1 | place: USA:California | collected 2016-06-15
CGAGCAGATCACCTGGTAGAGGAGGAACAGCTCTCCGCCGTCGAGCCCTACCAGGCGAGCGTCGACGCCCGACGCAACCGAACGCCAGGGGGATCCCTCCATCGAACTCCTCTCGTCTCAACCACTGGCAGTGGCGTCCCTGCCACTATTCGTGATGCACGAGCCGTTCCCCTTCAACATATGAACCTCAAACAGTCGCGTTCTCACGTGAACGGGCGGGGGCAGGGGTGAGTCCCACCGAGTGGTGTAGATCGGCCCCTGTCCTCTCGGTCCGCCCCGAGGTGCAACAGATGATGCGGGAGGAGAATCCAAACGCCCTGCTCGACGCGTGGATCGCCATGAACGCCGCCATCGCTCAACGGCTCGCGCCGCTTCTCCACGTCATGGTCGTGGCCGCCGATGCTGATCTAGATGCCGCCGCCCTGCTGGCGACGACCGACCGCAATCGCGCTGATGGGTCTGGTCGGTGACCAGCCGCCTCGACGATCGGCGGGCTCCGGCCTGGCCTCGACGTCGCCAGCGCGGCAGCCATCGCCGACGTGCTGATCGACCCCATGCCCTATCAACGCCTCGTGGTGAGCACGGCTGGACGTTCGACGCATGCGTCGATCGCCTACAGCGGATCGCAGCTGCTGCCCTGCTTCGGTGAAGCGGGATCGGCTCGCACCGCGCGCCGTGTGGTCGTGGGAGTGCTACGCCGCGCGGAGTGAGAGAAGGAATGGCTCGACGTCGGGCCGTAGCTCATCAAAGACATCCCGCGGAGCGGTGAAGGTAGCGACGACCGCGGTGCCGTCGCGCAGGGCGATCGTCGCGAGGAAGTGAAGCGAGCGACTGTTCTGGGATCCGGTGTACTCAAGCACGCCAAGCTCCTGGTCGGTGCCGTCGACTACGGCGCGCTCGACGAGCTCGAAGTCGGCGATGAGTGAAGGACCTTGCTCGACGCTGACGTCGAGGTACTCGGACAAGTCGAGACCGGGTGCTCGTTGGGTCAACACGTTGACGTTCGGCGCGAATCCGCCCTCGGGCTGGCCGACCACCCAGGCTTCGATCTCGGCTGCGATGGTGCCGTGTTGCGGGTCCCAGGTGGGGTCGACCTTCATTTCGTAGGAGCCCTGCGGATCCTTGAAGAGACCGGTCTCGGTCTCGGTGGTCGACGTCGTGCTCGGCTGGGTTGCATCGACATCGGATGAGTCATCGGAGCCGCCGCACGCGACGAGAGCGGCGCTCAACGCCAAACAGATGGCGACGCGACGGAAACACCCCATGTCGTCGACGTTACGCTGCCTGACCTCCGCGAGGAGCAGAGAGGCGTGGGCGGCGGCGGGGACCCTGTCGTGGAGGCAAACCAGCCGGTTCTTCTCGGCTTCGCTCCCCGAAGAGGTTGAAGTAAACGATCTCGACCAAGCTGGACAAGAGTCGACGGGCGGGCGCCCCCGCTGGGCGAACAGAGATCCGCGCCAGTCCCGTGTGCTTCGGGTGTGGACGAGGCTCCGCGGGAACCGCGACGGAGCGATCAGGCAGATATGGCGCAGCCGCGTGAGCGGTGCACGAAGGCAGAACGCAGCAGCACTTCACCGACGTGCTGGACATCGCCCGCAGCGTCGGCGTGCAACCACGGCCGGCCGCTCAGTTCAGGAAGTCGGTGGTCGGTCGAGGCGAGTGGGGTCGAGCGATCGGGCCGGAGGAAGTCGAGCGCTGACGGCGGGGCGCGTGACTGCGGTGATGTACGGGCGCTCGCTGGCGGTGCCGCTAAGTGCGGTGGGCTCCGGCGCCGACGCGGTACGCGTCCTGGACACGGGCGGCGAAACGATCGTCGAGCTGGTCGATGGACTCGACGACGAACCGATGGACCCACAGCTTGGCCGTGTAGGGCACGACCCGCGTGAAGGGTGGCTCGTCATGCTGCTCCATGAGATCGAGGAAGCCAGACAGACTGTTCGCCCGAGGCGTGGCGCCGGCGAATCCCCTCACCTCGCCCTTGAACGAGATCGCCGTCTTCGCCACCGTCACCTCGTACGGGCCGCAGTCCGCGATCAACCGCTCGAACGCTTGGTACAGGTCGCGAACGTGTGCGGCTCTTCCTCGGAGGTGATCCTCCACCGTCCAGGCCACGATGTCGACGCTACCGAAAGCCCGTATAGAGCTGCCGCGATTCGCTACCGCTGATCTGCGCTACCTCGGGCCGCTCGCTAGAGAAGTGCTCATCGGGCATTCGGTGTGGATCTGAGCTCCTCCGGCACTGTAACTTCTTATTACAGTGCGGAGCGTCGCCCGCAGCGACATCACCCTCAGCTACGACGAGGAAATGGCGGGGTACCTCTTCCTGGCCGAAGCGGCCGCTGCCGCGGTTGACGAGAGCCACTGCGGGACACCTGGGCCGAGGAGGCCCGGCTGATGATCGAGCTGATCCTCACGCGCACCGACGAATGAGGCGACTATGACCACCACCGACGACACGACCCACACGCATCTGCTCAAAGTGGTCCGCTACGCGGCTCGCAACGCTGATGTTGCGACCAGCAAGCGAGACGCAGCGATCCGGGAAGCGCACCGCGCGGGCGCATCGCTGCGCGACATCGCCGCCGAGAGCGGCATCTCGCACATGACCGTCAAGCGCATCGTCGAGCGGTCGGCTGGCTGATCCGCCGCGCGGACCTGCGGTGGGGAGCAGCCGCCGCGGAGGAGCCTTGTCCACAGGCCCTCGCCGGCGCGATCTGTACCCCCAGTGCGGCTGGCACCGACGTCGCGGTCCGGGTATTAGGTGCGCGCGAGGCGGAGACCATGCGCTGATCGGAGGGACCGAAATCGCCGATTCCGGTGCGACGCCTTCGCGCGAAGTCAACTGCTGCCGGCGCGGGCGGCGTCCATCCGCGGCCGCGTCACAACGGTGGCGGCGCCGCTGGCGACGACGGCTGCGGCTGCGCCGCTGCTCCACCAGTGCCGCGGAAGCTCAGCCAGCCCGGACCCGAGGTCGTTCAGCGAGTAGCCGAAGAGGACCAGCGAAGCGCCAAAGGCGACGACTGCGAGGGTGTGTAGTGGGCGTCGCATGAGAACCTCCATGTGTACCTGGACGGCAAGAAACAGGACATCGACGGTGTCAGCGAGGCGTCGCGGGGATCGTTCCAGTAGCTCCGCGAGCTCGTCCCCGTAGCGGTCGCGAAAGCTCGCGGGCAGGAGCCTGGCGGCGAGCTGCACACGCCGTCGTGTCATCGGGCCGCTGCCCGGGCTCGGCCCAAGAGGGCGGTCATGGTGGCCAGGTCCTCGTCGAGGCGCAGCTGCCCCGCCGACGTGATCTCGTAGGGGCGGCGTCGCTCGGCACCCGGCATGGGGTTGATCAGGCCATCTCGCTCCAGCGAAGCGATTGCGCCGTACAGAGTGCCGGGACCGAGCCGAACACCAGCAAACTGCTCGATGTCCTGCTGGATCGCGTAACCGTGCTTGGGGCCGTCACTCAGGCTGACGAGCACGAGCAGACGTCGATCGGCCACAGCGGCACACTACTACGTCTCACGTAGTAACTGCCGTTAGGCCGTGCCGTCGTGTCGGTCGAGGCCGTCGGCGAACTCAGCCAGACCAGACGCGAGGCGTCGGGCATCGAAGCGCGACACGAGCCGGCGATCTGTGACTGGGGCTCCCGCGGGAGCCTTGTCCAGAGACTCCCGCTCAAAACGACAGCGCCGCACGTCGGAGTGGCCCCCCCGAACCGGCGATCTGGCGGGGACGGGGAGCGGAACGACCGGTCCGGGGATTGCCGGAAGCCGCCCCGGCACCGCCTGGTGCCGGCGGTGGCGGCAACGTTCAAGTTCGCCCTCCGACACGCTCACGAGCCCACGCGCGGCTGCGGTCGGCAGCGTAGGTGACGGCGAGACGCAGCTCGGTGTAGAAGGGTCGCAGGACCGCGCGAGGTGACACCTCGTCGAGACCTGGATGACACCGAGGAGGCAACGATGGGTGAAACGGGACGCGCGGCGTTGTTCTTCGGTCCGGGCAAACCGATGGAATTACGCGACCTCTCGGTTCCAGACCCCCGGCCGGGCGCCGTCGTAGTCCGAGTCACGCGTGCGAACATATGCGGCTCCGACCTCCACATCTGGCGCGGCGACGGCACGCTTGGCGCAGCGGCGAGCGCCGATGGCCGGCAGATCGGCCACGAGATGACTGGAGTCGTGCACGCGTTGGGCGACGGCGTCAGCGGTGACTGGGCCGGGCAGCCGCTCGCGGTCGGCGACCGCGTCGTTTACCAGTATTTCGCCCCGTGCCGTCGCTGCCGGCCGTGCCTGCGGGACATGACCGAGGCCTGTGTGAACGCGTTCAAGACGGTCATGCGCCTGGACCCGACCGAGTTCCCGTACTTCGGCGGCGCGTACGGCGACTACTTCTACCTCGCGCCGGAGATGGCGGTGTTCCGCGTGCCCGACGCGGTCACCGACACGATGGTGGTTGGCGTGAACTGCGCGCTCGCGCAGGTGGTGCACGGGCTGGAGCGCGTCGGGGTCGGCTTCGGCGACACCGTCGCGATCCAGGGCGCGGGCGGCCTCGGCCTCTACGCGACCGCGGTGGCGCGCGAGCGCGGCGCGCATCGGGTCATCGTCATCGACGGTATCGACGACCGCCTGGCCCTCGCCCGGGCCATGGGCGCGGACGAAGTGGTCGACTTCCGCGAGTACGACACGCCCGAGGCGCGGGCCAAGCGCGTGCGGGCCCTCACCGACGGGTGGGGTGCCGACGTGGTATGCGAGCTCGTCGGCTTCGCCCGCGCCATCCCCGAAGGCCTCCGCATGCTCGCCGCAGGCGGGCGCTACCTCGAGATCGGCACGTTCTACCCGGGCACGACCGTGGAGATCGATCCGGGCCGGCTGGTGATGGGGAATCAACGCATCGAAGCGGTGGGTGCCTACAGCGCCGCCAGCCTGCACGCCGCCGTCGACTTCCTCGGCCGCAACGCCGGGCGCCTTCCACTCGATCAGGTCGTCGTCGACTACCCGCTCGACGCGATCAACGACGCCTTCGAGGACCAGAACGCCGGGCGGGTCACCCGTGCGTCCATCGTCATGGCCTGACCGTCAGCGCACCGGGGCGACGAAGTCGGCGACGCGGCCGACGAGCTCCGCGCGGGCGGCGTCGACCGCGGAGTAGAGGTCGCCGCCGTCGATCGCGTAGCTGGCAGACGCGTCGAGCCGTAGTCATCGAGGCCCTCGGGTGGAGGTCCGAACCTCTGTCGCTCGGCGGCTGTCTCACCGCAGCGTCGATCCGAGAGGCTGAATCGTCGCCAGACCAGCTGTCCGCGGCCCACTTTGTTTCGATGACGACTCTGCCTGGGCCGAGCGCGACGTGGTCGATGTCGCCCCAACCGAGAACGACGCGATTGATCACGCGCCAGCCTCGCCGATGGAGGCGGCGCAGCTCCTCTGCTGTCCGTGTCTCGCCCGCCTCGCCCATGGCGAGCGACGCGGCGCCGCTGCGGAGAAGAACGAGATTGACAAGCAGCCCGCCAAGCGTCGCCACGTACGCGCCGGCTGCGAAGGATCGTGTCCATCGCGGAAGCAGCAACAGCAGCGGTGTCATGCCTGCTGCGCTTGCGACGGTTGTCAACGGCGCTCCACTTTTGACCCCCCCCCTGCGACGGTCCACTTTTGACCCCCTTCGCTTGGGGTGTGGTCACGCTGCGTCGTCGGTAGGCACCCTCCCGAGGTCGCGGTCCTTCAAGCGATAGCTGTCGCCTTTGAGGTCGATGACTTCGGCGTGGTGGACGAGCCGGTCGATCATGGCGCCGGCCAAGGAGGCATCGCCGAACGTTTCGGCCCACCGGCCGAAGGGCTTGTTGGAGGTGACGATGACCGAGGCCCGTTCGTAGCGGGACGAGACGAGTTGGAAGAAGAGGTTGGCGGCTTCGGCTTCGAAGGGGATGTAGCCGACCTCGTCGATGACGAGGAGCGGGACGCGCCCGAGTCGGGTGAGCTCGGCATGCAACCGCGATGTGCCTGATTCACCCGGTGCACGCCAAGACCGGGGCCGACAGGGATCTGGGTGTGCGCGTCTGACGCTTTCCTAACCCGTGATCCCTTCGCCGAGCATCGAGCGACTCGCGGGCGCGCCGCGGCGACAGGCGCTGCACGGTGGAGCCGCTTCTGCGACACTGACCTCACCGACAATCGGAGGTGGATCGTATGGGCAGCTTCGTGTTCCTCGGCCACGGCGGCTTCAACCCCGCGAGCGGCACGTACCCCGGGGAGGTCCTCGTCCCGACGCGCACCACGCTGCGGTTCTTCTCTGATGCCGGCCAGGCGCTCGTGCTGCCGGCCGCCGCCGGGGCGTCCGACTACAACAAGGTGGTCAACGTGTGGGAGCACTTCCACGAGGACGAGGCGCCCATCCCCGAGCGTTGGGTCACCTACAACTACGGGCTCTATCCGGAGGACACCGAGGAGGAGCGGCAGCTGGCGCTGTCGCTCAACTGGGGCGCTTCTGTGGTCACGCTCCCGGCCGGGTCGGCCCCGCAGTTCCTGTGCCAGGGGACGGCCGATAGCTGCCCGACGCCGGCGCTCAACGTGCAGCAGCGGACCTTCGAGGAGACCGGTGAGGGCGAAGCGGTCCCCGACGATCGCTGGAACCACACCTGCGACGGGATCCTCGGCCAGTACGCCGGCAACGACCTCGTCTGGATCGCCTGCACGTCGTTCATGGTCAGGACCCCCGAGCTGCCGCCGACGATGACCGCCGACTACAGCGGCCCCGGCGCGAGCGATGTGTCCAACTGGGTGCCCGACGACGCCGCCTGGGACGAGATCAACCGGTTGAACCAGCAGAACGTCAAGGCCACCGAGGACGGCGGCCGCGTCGCCGTCGTCGCTGGCGGCCTGTTGGTGCTCATTGGCGACGGCCACTCCCGGCGGGCCGGAGACTACGTCAACCGGCAGGGCGACAAGGAGGAAGGAATCCTCCAAGTCGAGAAGGGCGGCACGTTGAGCCGGGGCTCGATCGAGGTCACTGGCATCACCCGCAAGCAGGAAGAGGTTCGCACGACTATCGGCCAGTTCTCCGACAAGCGGGTCAGGTTCGTCTGAGGCGACATCGCCGACTCGTTGCGGTGTCCGACCCCGCGACTCCGTCGTGCGTCGTGTCCGTCGGGCTCGGTCCCGCACTCGACCCCGTGGACGATCTCCGCGAGGCGGCCCGGCCTCGATGAGGTCCTCGAACACTCGGGGCGACGCCTAGGTGCCCGGCGTGCCGCCGGAGTCGTCGAACGACCACGCCCGACGCTCCCTCGCCGATCACGTGGCCGCCGCCGGCGACGACGCCACCGCACAAGCCGACATCGAAGCCGGCGGCGAAACCGATGACGATGTCCGGCTCGCCGAACTCGGCACCGAGCTCGAGCTCACCTCCTGCGTCGAATGAACCGATCGTCGGCAGTAGTTCGCCACCGCGAAGGACTCCCCGAGATTCGCGGTCACCCTTCGGCAGGTCGGTCACGGATCCCAGGACGCTCAGCCTGATCAGATGGACCAGCTAGGTCTCACGGCGGATGGTGATCGCCGCCAGTTCGGTGCGGTTCGTGACGGACAGCTTGGTGAAGATGTGGGAGAGGTGCACTTTGACGGTGCCGCGTGAGATGAACAGGCGCTCGGCTATGGCCGGGTTGGTCAGCCCTTCGGCCACGAGGTGCGCCACCTGAAGCTCGGTGGGCGTGAGGCTCGCCCACCCGGCCGAGGGTCGCTTGCGCGAGCCTCGACGTTTCCTTGCGTACGCCGCTGCGGCCTCGAGCGACAGCGCGCGGCCTTCGGCCCAGGCGGCTGAGAGGTCGTCGTCGCCGAGCTGATCGCGGAGACGGTCGATCACGCCTGCGTGGCTCGGGGCCTCACTCGGCCTGCGCACGTAACCGGTTGCGTCTCGAGCGGCTTCGGCCGCACCCAGGAGCCGGGCAGCCTCGGCCCAGCTCTCGAGGTCGGCGGCGAGCGCGGCGAGGTCTTCGATGGCTTCGACGACACCGAGCCGGTCCCCGCAGGCGAGGTAGCCAGCGAGTGCGTCGTGGACGAGCTCGTCAGCTCGGTGCAGGTCATCCCTCCAGCGGGCGATGCGAGCCAGCCGCTGACGGGCACGGCCGAGGGCGACGGGGTTCGCCGACTGGCGAGCCGTGGCCATCGCGGCCTCCCACGTCTCGACCGCCGTGTTCGTGTCACCCGTCGTTACAGCGATGTCACCGATGCGCACTTGCACGAGCGCTCCGGCCCAGCTGTGGGGCGTGACGAGCAGCAGGGGGACCGCTTCCTCCAGTGGCGGCACTGCCGCGACGAAATCCCCCTGGGCGTAGGCAAGCTCCCCGAGATACCAGAGCGACGCGGCGAGCGTGTAGAGGTTGGCGGACTCCCGCCCCACTCGCAGTGCCTCGCCCAGCAGGTCCTCGGCGCGGCCGTAGTCGCCTGTGAACACCGCCACGCCGGCGAGCTGCGCCATCGCCAGTGAGTCCCAGAACGACTCGCCGAGTTCGTGTGCCGCCGAGATGAGTTCGGTGAAGGCGGCTTCCGCCACCGCGAAGTCACCTTCGATGCTCGCAGCCCAGCCGAGGAAGTTCAGTCCGCCGAGCAGTTCGAGGCGGGCGCCGACCTGTCGGGCGACCTCGACGGACTCGGCCGCGCACCTCCGGGCTGCGGTGAGGTTGCCGGCGTTGATCTCGAGGTAGGCCAACGCGTAGAGCGAGGCGGCGAGATAGAGCGGGTCGTCCTGGTCGCGGTGGATGGCGATCGCTTCCTCGTAGAGCGCTCGGGCCGGAGGGTTGAGGTACATCGTCGGAAACGCGAGCGCGTTGAGGGCTCGACCGATGCCTCGTTGGTCACCGAGAACGCGGGCGATGCGCAGGGCCTCCTGCGCCCAGGTCTCTTCGGCCAGGAAGTCTCCGGTATACGCGCACAGCCCGGCGGCGCCCAACAGCGCGTCCAGCCGAGCGGTCGAAGCTGCGCCGGAGCGGGCGAAGGCTGCCCGCGCCCAGGTCAGCCCTTCAGCGAAGTGGCCGCGAATTCGCCAGTACTGGTACAGCCCCCCGACGATCCGGAGGGAGAGATCGGGGTCCTCCGATTCCAGCCCCCAATCGATGGCTGCCCTGAGGTTGTCGTTCTCCTCGGTCAGCCGGCGTAGGGCCGAGGTCCAGCCGAAGGTCTGAAGCTCGAAGGACTGCTCGGCGGCCAACTCCGAGAAGAACCGCAGGTGTCTGTCGCGGGTTGCGGAGACTTCGCCGTTGTCCACCAGGTGCCGGTTGGCGAAGTACCGGATCGTCTCCAGGAGCCGGTAACGGGAACCGACCTCCCCCTCGACCTGGACGAGAGACTTGTCGACGAGACGACCGAGCACGTCGAGCACTCGATAGGAGTCGATGCCCTCCCCGGCGCACACTGCCTCGGCGGCCTCCAGCGTGAAGCCGCCAGCGAAGACGGAGAGGCGAGCCATGAGCACCCGCTCCTCTGAGGCGAGCAGGTGGTAGCTCCATTCGACTGACGCTTCGAGCGTCTGCTGGCGTGAGAGCGCGCCGCGCTGACCGCCGGTGATGAGACGGAACGAGTCGACCAACTCGTCTGCGATCTGCTGCGGCGACAGCACTCGGGCCTGCGCGGCCGCCAACTCGAGTGCCAGCGGAATACCGTCGAGTCGCCGGCAGACCAGGGCGACGCCCGGCGCGTTGTCGACGGTGAGGCGAAAGTTCGGACGAACTCGCGCGGCTCGCTCGACGAACAACCGCACGGCGTCGTACGAAGTCAACTCGACTGGTGTACTGACGACTCCGTCGCCTGGGAAGGGCAGGGACGACACCCTCCACGTGACCTCGCCCGCGACGCCGAGCGGCTCGCGACTCGTACACAGCACGGAGACTCGCGGGCAACTGCGAAGCAGCCTCTCAGTGAGCTCCGCGCAGGCCGACAACAGGTGCTCGCAGTTGTCCAACACCAGGAGGAGATGTCGGTCCTCGAGTTGACGGGCAAGTGTCTCCCTGACGTCCTGGCTCGGGACCTCTCGGACGGTGAGGACCGACGCCGCCGAGGCAGCGACCAGCGCTGGGTCGGCGATCGAACCCAAGTCCACCCACCACACGCCGTCGACGAAGTCCTCGACCCGAGCGCTGGCGACCTGAAGCGCGAGCCTTGACTTCCCGCAACCCCCGGCTCCCGTAAGGGTCAACGTCCGAGCTTCCGACAGCGCCTCTGCCAACTGGGCCAGTTCTGCCGCACGACCGACGAAGCTGGTGAGCTGCGGGGGCAGGTTGTGACGGCCTTGCGCGGCTGACACGAGAGGCGGAAACTCGGTGACGAGGTCCGGGTGGCACGCCTGGAAGACCCGCTCGCGCCGAACCAGCCCTTGGAGTTGGTGGCTACCGAGATCCTCGAGCGTGACTTCGGAGGGCAGGCGGTCGACCACTAGCTCCGAGCTCGCACGGGACAGCAGGATCTGACCGCCGTGTGCGAGGTCCCGCAGCCGAGCACACCGATCGAGGGTGCCGCCGCGGTGCTGGCCACGGTCATCGACGCCAACCTCGCCCGTGTGTATCGCGATGGCGACGACAAGACCGGCGCCGTCGTCCGTGAGCGCGCGCTGAAGAGCGAGGGCACAACCCACCGCATCGGACACGCGCGAGAACGCGCACAGGACACCCCCTCCCTTGGCCCGCTCGATCGTGCTGTCCCCGCCGTGCGCCTGGGCGCAGCCCATGACGACCTCATGGAGGCGAATCTCGCCAATCCGACCCTTCGTCGATGTGCCAGCGGCGGCCCCCGCGAGCAGGAGGGTGACGGTGCCCGTCTGCAACATGGGATCACCTCCGCCGGCAGTGCTCACGGCTCGCGTACCCCGTGCCAGGTGGACCGGGCTGACGCCAATTCTGCCAACAGCTCGCGCAGCTCCACACGCTGAGCATGTCGCAGACGGCCACCAGGATCATCTGCCACATGGCCGAGGGCAGCGCCGAGATACCCCACATGGCAGATGTACGCGCCGGACAGGTAAGCGCACCGTTCCCTATCGCAGTGACAACGCAGATGAAAGGAACCCACGATGCAGCACGACGAACAGAGGAACACAGCCAAGCGGTCCACGAAGGCAATCGTCGGTGGAGCGATGGTCGCCGCCACTGCCCTAGCCGCAACCGCGGCCATGGCCGCGTCGACGACCGTGACGGACACCGACAACGTCCACCTCCGGGTCGTGAAGAGCCACTTCGACGACGGCTTCGTCGGCGACTGGCACACCCATGCCGGCCCCGTGATCATCCAGGTCCAGAGGGGCTTCTTCAAGATCTACCAAGGCAGCTGCGCTCCGACGGTCGTCGGCCCCGGCGAGACCTACATCGAGATCCCCAACGTGCCGGTCAGGGGCGCGGCGAACGGCGAGATCGAGTGGACCACGACACTGATCTACGAGACCGGCCAGCAACCGTCCACGCCGGCAGCTGACCCCTGCTAGTGGGACTGGCCGAAACCGGAGCGCTCGCTGAGACCGCAGCGTCAAGAGAGGCGACGGTTGATCTTCACCGCCCTAGCCGCGCCATCGGGCCGCCGGGTAGCGTTGGGCCACCCGCAACCATGGGAGGGCGCCATGAAGCCCACGCGCGTGGCGAGCCGCTTGTTCGGTTTCGGCGCGATCTGCATGGCTACCATCGGCCTGGCCACGGTCGCACCGGCGGCGGCGGTGAACTTCGTTCCGGGGTCCGCTGGCCTGGGCGATCCGTTCTTCCCGAACGCCGGCAACGGCGGCTACGACGTGACGCACTATGCGTTGACGTTGTCGTACGAGCCATCCTCGAACCAGCTGACGGGCACTGCCGTGATAACGGCGAGCGCGACGCAGAACCTCTCCAGCTTCGACCTCGATCTGCGGGGCTTCTCGATCTCGCGCTTGCTCGTCAGCGGCCACGACGCTGCCTTCGCCCGCAGTGGTGAGCAGGAGCTCGTGATCACGCCTCGGGCTGGCCTGAGAGCCGGCACGGTGTTCACGGTGGTGATCGACTACGCCGGCACGCCCGCCGTGGTCACCGACCCCGATCAATCGATCGAGGGCTGGGTCCCTACCGATGATGGTGCCTTCGTGGTCGGCGAGCCGCAGGGGTCACCGGCGTGGTACCCGGTGAACGACAACCCGCGCGACAAGGCAACATTCGACTTCAGCATCACCGTGCCGGCCGGGCTCACGGCGATGGCGAATGGAGTCCTCGTTTCCAACCAGACGGCCGGTGGCAGAACGACCTGGGTCTGGCAAGAAACCGATCCCATGGCCCCATACCTCGCAACGGCGACACTCGGCCGGTTCGACCTGACCATCTCGACCACCTCGGCGGGAATTCCGACGTACGTCGCCGTGGATCCACAGCTTCCACAGGGCCAGGTGCTGGACATGCTTCCGGCGGCGGTTGACTTCTTCACATCGATCTACGGGCCGTATCCGTTCAACGCCGCCGGTGCCGTCGTCGACAGCGCCAAGGTCGTCGGCTACTCACTCGAGACGCAGACAAAGCCGGTGTTCGACCGGATGCCGGACGAGGCGACGCTGGTTCACGAGATCTCCCACATGTGGTACGGCGATTCGGTGACGCTCACGACGTGGCCCGACATGTGGCTGCACGAAGGCTTCGCCACCTGGTCGGAATGGATCTGGAGCGAGTACCAGGGCAACAAGTCGGCGGCGCAGTGGTTCAACCAGCTGTACAACACCCCGGCGCGGGACACCGCCTTCTGGACGCCTCCACCCGGCGACCCTGGTACACCCGTCTTCCTGTTCAACGGCACGATCTACTACCGCGGGGCGATGACCCTCGAGGCGCTACGGGAGAAGATCGGGGACGAAACGTTCTTCACGGTGCTGCGCGACTGGGCCACGCTGAATCGCTACGGCAACGTGACGACAGCCCAGTTCATCGACCTCGCCGAGCAACGCAGCGGGATAGACCTGAAGAACTTCTTCGACGTCTGGCTGTACCAACCCGACAAGCCCATCGCCTGGTAGACGAGATCAGTCGTACACCGAGCGACGCGAACGATGCGCGGAGAACGCTCCTCAGGCCTTCATCGACCTGCTCGCCGGCGGCCATCTCGCGACGGGGCGGGGCCGCTGACCGTAGCCACCCACCCTCTCGAGCCGGTGGACCCACCATCAACGCCAAATCCATTCTCACTGGCAGCTATGTGCGGGGGTCGTCCTCTAGGTGGGACACGGCGCTGACCCCCACAACAGCACGTGCCCGGATGACGGTGGGATCCTGGAGCGGTCGGCTCGGGATGTCGTCTTTGGTTTGATCCGTGGAGTGGCCGGCTCGGTTGGGGCGGCTCACCAGGCGTTCATCGTGTTCGGGTTGAGGGGTACCCACTCGAGGGCCGCTGCCGCGTGGGCCCGTGCGTCGTCGAGGCGTCGCTACGCCAGGGCAACAGCCGCCGCCTGCTCCTCCAACCATGCCCCCACGAAGTGGATCAACCCCGCCTCCAGGATGCTGCGTTGTGCGAACGTCCCAGGTCTGGACCGAGCGAGCCGGCACCACCCGGCCTTTCTTCGCAGCCTCCGACCGGGGAAGGTTCAGGGAAGAGGTGCCTCCTACCTTGACCACTGTCGCACCGATGCCGACCACCAGAGGTGACGCCATGCTCCCTCCCAACTGCAGATCATGTGGACGCCGCGAGCTCCGCGGCTGCCGCGGCCTTCGGTGTGCCGTCCGGCGGCAGACAGGACTCACCCCGATGGCACGCATCGGTCGTCGGGGCAATCTGAATGGAGGAATCGATGGCTAGTGAACCGACGCTGTACCACGGCAACCGAAGTGTCGACGGGTGGGTGGAGTACCTGCAGGAGCTGTTACTGGAGAAGACGCTGAAGAGCTCGCTTGGCGACCACGAATTCCAGGCGGGCGTCTTCGACGACGCCACTCTCACCGCGGTCAAGAAGTTCCAGGAGACCAAACGGCTCAAGGTCGACGGGATCGTCGGCGACCAAACCTGGGCGGCGCTCCAGGGCGAGGCGGCGCCGTTCCCCAGACCCGGCGACGATGGTCGCAAACGGGGGGCCCACGTCGAGCATGGTGTCGAGATGCGCTTCACGGACTGGCTCGTCTACAGCGACTCCCAGGACGAGCTCACGCTCGGGGCATTCAGCGTGGGAGACGTCCAACCCGAGTCCGGGACCGTTGACCCGCTCGTCACCATCACCCGCCGCGACGGGACGTCCGACTACGTCGCCGTGCGGCACGAGTTCCACGAGCTCACCCACTACTTCCATGTCCCCGAGGTCACCGGTGGCGTGCCCGGCGAGTACCGAGTTCGGGCCGAACTTCCGGACCACACCGGCGGCGACACCATCGAGCGCACCTTCGCCAGGGAGACAACCTGACGACCGACTTGTTGTTGTCGGCCGGGAAGGGAGCCGGAAGGTGGTCTGCTCATGCTCCCTGGCGCCGCCGCCAACGCGCCCTCGGCACGCTCACCCCGATCGAGTTCGAGCTCGCCTTCACACCCCAGGCCACCGACGCCGCCGACGCGGCATGATCAGTCACAACCACCGTCACGGACAACATCCACACTGTGCTCGTGTTCCGGGTTGGGGCCGACGCGGCGTCGGTGGCCTCGGACGCAGTAGCCGATCAGTACTTGCCGCAGGCGACGGTGATGTCGAGCGCGACGGCTCTGAAGGCACCAGTGACGGGGTCGGCGGCTGCGAGGGTGATGACACCGCTGCCGGCCGTGGTCTTGGTATAGATCACTACGCGCGCACCCCAGGTGTTGGTGGTGGCGGTGACGGCGCACTTGCTGGCGTCAGGGATACCGGGGATGACGACATAGAGGTACGGGTTCACACCAGTCTGGGTCCCCGGGTCGCTGGCTGAGATGACCCCGCCGCTGCTGTTCGTCTTCACCCAGTGGACGTCGGCGTTCTTGCCGTCCAGAGCGAGAGGCGCCCAGTTGGAGGGAAATTCAAGGCAGGGGTAGGAGTGGACGCCGTTGACGTTCACCCAGGAGCCGTGCGGACTGGTGCACCCGAACTGCCCGACGGCGCCGTTGTAGTAGATGACGTCGCCCTTCTTGACGGGATCGCTCTGCGTGTAGGGCGGGGTCACGGTGGTCCAGACCCCGCGGTAACGCATTCCGCCGCCCCAGGAGATCCGGGTCTCACCGGTGACACACGTTTGGCCGGCGTCGGTGTCGATGATCCGGACGTTGCCGTTACTGGTGCGGCAGGCGGTAATGGTGTTGTTCCCGGAAGGGATGGAAGCGCGGGCAAGCGTGGTGGTGCCCACCACGAGGCCCAGCGCAGCGACGATCGCGATCAGGAATCTGGCTGCGGACTTCATCGACTGACCTCCAAGAGACCATTGGTGACCGCCGGCCGAGGCTCACGGTCACGCATCACGTGTGTTCTTCCCGATCGGGCGGCAGCGTGCCCATGGCCTGCTGCCTTGCCCTTGGAGCACCGGCGCGGTCCGTCTTGGCGATTGGTCGAGAGACAGCCTCGATGAGCCCTGACGGCAGCTCCATGTGGTGGACGCTGCTGGCATGGCGCTGCGCGATGGCGACCGCTTCGGTGGCGGCGCCCTCGACAGCGAATCCGCACTCGCATTCCACCCGGTACATCACGCGGTGACTGTGGCCCCGACCCGTTACTGTCGCGTTATTGCGGCGCATCGAACGGCGCGCGTGGGGATGCCATGCGATGAGCGCGGCCGAGGTCGAGATAGGAAGCGGCCTCTCGGTCGTCGTTGACGGGCGCCGGATCGATGCCACGTCGCTGGGCGGTCGTGTCGCCCGACGCGCGTTGGCGGTACTCGCCGTCGAGCGGCACCCGTTACCACTGGACGTGCTTGCCGATGCAGTGTGTGCCCGACGCCGCCCCGTACGTGGGAGACGGCCCTTCGGGGCGCGATCCACCGGATTCGTCGGGCGCTCGGATCCGACGTCGTGTCGACGGCGTTCGGGTGCTACCAGCTGAGCGTCGGCACGACCGTCGACGCACTGGTCGCCATCGACCTGGTGCCGGCGGCCGAAGCAGCGCTACACGCGCGGAACCCGGGCGAGGCATCTCGCTTGGCGGCGGCGGCCGCCCGGGTTCTCGATCAGCCGTTCCTGCCGGCCGAAGACGGCGTGTGGTTCGAGGACCGACGCCGGGAGCTGGCGGTGGCCGCCGTACGGGCCCGTCTCGTCGAGAGCGCGGCGGCGACGGCTACCGGCGAGCACCAGCGGGCGATCGAAGCGGCCGAGGCCGCGTTGCGCCACGACCGGTATCAGGAGGACACCTATCGCCGACTGATGGCAGCCCACGCGGCAGCCGGAAATCGAGCTGAGGCGGACAGGTGCACACCCTCCAGCACTCCCAACGCGGCGGACACCGCGGCGTCATGGGCGTTGCGGACCTCGTTGGAGGTCTCCGGATCCCCAGCACGAACAGCAGCGACACCGATTTACGTCTCGTGGGCGCGGTTCGAGCGAGCGTCGTGAGGACCGTGAGCAACCTCGATTCTTGGTGCACGCAGTTCACGCGGGCTGCGGCTCGGGTCAGCCGTTGCAGGTATTGACGACGACGTCGTCGCCGACGAGTCCCGCTTGCAGCAGCTGGATGCCATCGCCCAGCCCCGGCTGCCCGTCGTCGTCCTGCGCGAAGCCCTTGACGACATCGCCGACGAACCCGGCCGGTGCGGTCGTCGCGGCCCCACTGAATGTCGTGCCGACGCACGCCTGCACCGCCGGAGGCGACGCACCGGCAACGCCGGCAACGCCGGCAAGAGTGCCCACGATGAGGCTGAGTCCGACGATCGACCTTCGAATCGCGTTGCTGTTCATTACTCACTCCTCGTTCATGAAGTTGACGGTCCGTCCGTGGGCCGCCACCGGTCACTCTGACGCAGCGCGGTAACGACTCGGGGGTCGCCGCGGTAACGGAGCGGTAACGCGTTGGTGGACGGGGGGCTGGAACCCGCAGAGACTCCAATCCCGTGGGGATCCGGGTTCTCGGACCGACGGACATCGACGGCGCGGGCGTCTTGGCGGGCCGCGACCGGAAGGTCCTGGCCGCGCTGGTCGTCATGGATGGTCGCGCGTGTCCCGCCGACCGGATCGCCGCCGCGTTGTACGGCGACGAGCCGCCGCCGATCTGGCGGAAGGTGGTGCAGGGCGCGGTGATGCGGTCCACCCGTGCATTAGGCGATCTGGATCAGCCGGGCGGTCACGTCTGGACTGCCCCCCGCGCGTGGGACGGGTGGGGACGGATGATCCGCTGCCCGGGGCGCACGTGCTCAACTGCTGGCGCACGCGAATCGCTGGCCAAATCGTGCAGCCGACCTGCCGTTGACATGGCGACCGTCTTCGATTCGCGCTGCCGCCGCGACTGCGACGTAGCCATTTCGGGCATCGCAATGGCTACGTTCCTGGCTACATCGCGCGCCGCGAGGACGCCTTCGCGCGACGGCGTTTCGGCAGGTCACACGGGTGGGCCGTAGAGGACTCGAACCTCTGATCCCTTGCGCGTCATTGCCCGCTTCACAGGTGTCGTTGTCACCCAGCCGTGCCCGCGGGTCCCTTCCCCTCCCCCGCCGTTTCACGGTCGGCCGCAGGTCGCAAGGGGTCAGCCGTCCCCGGTGTCCTCGGCTGTCCCGTCGAGTCACCATCGGTGTTGCTGCGCTGCACACACCCGTTCGGGGCCGAAATGGCTACGTTCGTGGCTACGTCGCGGTGAGGCCTCGCCAGCCTCTTTGGGGCCACGGACGCAAGGGATCAGCGGTTCCATCGTGTGCCCGCCGACTGCCACCCGAGCGACGGCATCCGAGCCCGTCGACCACACCGGGCTCCGCAAGGACCTCGCGGCGATC
>WNFV01004270.1_pt1 | contig 17813 bp, 11 predicted proteins | sample 5400101 | NCBI WGS metagenome assembly WNFV01 (sample SAMN13153361, study PRJNA577476) | soil metagenome | isolation source: 115 cm soil or saprolite under grassland replicate 1 | place: USA:California | collected 2016-06-15
TGCGCCTCGTGTCACAAGCCTCCCGCCTCCGCCGAGGCTGCGGCGGGCAAGGCGGCTTCCGCGCCGGCGCTGACGGGCAAGCCCGCCGAGCTGTGCGCGGCCTGCCACTCCGATTTCGCCGAGCGCTTCAAGAAGGCGGCCTGGACTCATGCCCCGGCGAAGCAGGGCGATTGCACCTCCTGCCACACGCCGCACGCCTCGAAGGAGAAGCACCTCGTCAACGAGGCCGGCGCGGCGCTCTGCGTCGGCTGCCACGCGACGGTCAAGGCGGACCTCGCGAAGAAGGCGGTCCACACGCCGGTCAAGAACGGCGAGTGCGTCAAGTGCCACGACCCGCACTCGGCCGCCAATCTCAAAGGGCTCGTCAAGAAAGGGAGCGACCTGTGCTTCTCCTGCCACGCCAAGGAGAAGACGCTCCTCGCTTCGAAGACGGTCCACACTCCCTTCGGCAAGGGCAACTGCGCGTCCTGCCACGACTCGCACGCCTCGGCGCAGCCGAACCAGCTCCTCGCTGCGACCGGCCCGCTCTGCCAGAAGTGCCACGACATCAGGAACCCGAAGACCTCGCAGGCGCACAAGGGGCTCGTGACGTCCGGCTCCGATTGCGCGGACTGCCACAACCCGCACGCCTCCGAGCAGGCCGGGCTCATCCGCTCCAAGCCCCACGAGGTCTTCGCGACGTGCGCGCGGTGCCACACGCCGAGCGCGGGCACGCCGCAGCAGATGGCGGTCAAGGCGACGGATCTCTGCGTGCGCTGCCACTCGGCCGTGAAGCTCGCCGCCGCGAAACCCGACGCGCACAAGGCCATGGAGAAGGGCTGCGTCAACTGCCACACGCCGCACGCGGCCGACCAGAAGGGTCTCGTGCGGGCGCGCGACCAGCGCACGCTCTGCCTCTCCTGCCACAAGGACATGGCCAGGCAGCTCTCGTCGTCTCTCTCGACTCATCCGGTCAAGGAGTGCACGGGATGCCACGCGCCGCACTCCTCGGAGCAGAAGCCGTTGCTGAAGGCCGCGAGGGTCGAGCTGTGCAAGGACTGCCACAAGAGCCACAGCCAGTTCGCGCACCCCTTCGGGCCGGGCGTCAGCGACCCGCGGACGGGAGAGATGATGACCTGCCTCTCCTGCCACAACCCGCACGGCACGCAGTACGTCGCGCTCTTGACCGCCAGTCCGAGCCGCGCCCTGTGCATCCAGTGCCACAAGGACAACCCGGAGGAAGAACGGCAGCGCAAGAGGACCACGGGAGCCGCGGCGCCGGGAGGCGGGCAGTGATCCGGGCAGTCGCGCTCGCCGCGGCTTTGGGCGCGCTTGTCGCGGCGGCGGGCGCGGCCCAGGAGACGGCCGGGACCGCGGCGGCCCCTCCGGCCGGCGCGGCGGACAAGTTCTATCTGCGCCCGACCGCGATCTTCTACGAGCATCTCTACGAGGGAGAGTTCCTGGAACCGATGTCGGTCTTCCTCGAGTCGAAGTCCGGCGAAATCTTCGTGGCCGACACGAAGAACAACCTCGTGGGTATCTTCACCTTCGAAGGGGCGCCGCTCTTTGCCTTCGGGAGCGACGAGCTGCGAGAGCCCTCGAAGGTCGCGGTGGACGCGGGCGGCCGCGTCTATGTCCTCGACAACGACCGCGGCAAGATCAAGGTCTTCAGCTACCGGGGAGAGTACCTCGGGCCGCTGCAGCTTCCGGGCGTCGGGGAAAAACCCGCCTGGGGCGCGCTGACATTCGATTCCGACGGGAACCTCTACGTCGGCGAGAACGAGAGCTGCCACGTTTTCGTCTTCGGCCCCGACCGCAGGTTGCGGCTGCGCCTGGGCGAGTGCGGCGTCGGGCCCGGACAGTTCCAGGCCATCACGGGAATCGCCGCGGACAAGGAGCGGATCGCCGTCACGGACGCTCAGGCTGTCGCCGTGCAGGTCTTCGACAGGCGCGGCGACTTCGTGCGGGGATGGGGCGCGCACGACATGGGGATCCAGAACTTCTCGCTGCCCCAGTCGGTGGCCTTCGATTCGAAGGGGCACATCGTCGTCATCGACACGCTGCGTCACGAGGTCAAGTTCTTCGACGGCGAGGGCCACTTCCTCGACCGATTCGGCGGCCTGGGTAACAGGATCGGACAGCTCTCATTTCCCACCGGCGTCGCCACGGACGGCTCCGGTCGGGTCATCGTCGTCGAAAAGGGCAACAGCCGGGTCCAGGTCTTCGCGGAGGAGGAAGGAATTCTCCGCGACACTGAAAACGGCACCAAAGGCTCGAGCGACCGGACTCCGTCCAATGTGCCGCCGCAGCGCGCGTCCGGCCGAGGCCTGCCGGCGGGCCGCGCCGACTGAAGCCCGTGGCGCGGCAACGGCGAGCCTTGCGCGTCGGGATCGCCGCTGTCGTGGCCGGGCTGATGCTCATGACTCCGCGACTGGCGACCTCCGGAGACTGGCACTCGGGCGCCGGCCTCGTCTGCAGCGACTGCCACACGATGCACAACAGCTCGGGCGGCCAGCCGATGCGTTACGACAACGATCCGAATCCCGCGCCGCGCCTCCTGCGGCACGCGACCACGCTTTCGCTCTGCCTCTACTGTCACGACGGCGCGGACGCCTCCGCCCCCGACGTCGTGGCTCCCGTCTCTTACGTCTCGAACCCGGCGGCGGGCTTCTTCCCGACTCAGTTTTCCCAGCCGGCGGGCACCGCGCACGCGCTCGCGCCGCCCAACCCGGTCACTCCCCCCGGCGGCTCGCAGCCGATGACGCTCGTCTGCACGACCTGCCACGACCCGCACGGCAGCGCCAACTACAGGAACCTCCGCAAGGACCCGGCGGGAACGGGCCAGGCATCGATCTCGGTCATGGCGAAGCAGACCGTCCTGCCGAACGGCACGAACCCCGCACAGGTCTACGCCGGCAGCAACGTCACGTACAAGAGCGGGATCTCGGAGTGGTGTGGGGTCTGCCACGGTCAGTTTCACGGCCGAACTTCGAGCCAGGAGGGGACGGGCAGCCCGTGGTTCCGCCATCCCCAGGACTTAACGATCGCGCCCAGCCGGCATGCGGACTTCACCCTGTGGTTCAACGGGCCGATCACAAACCGCGTCCCGGTCCAGAACCCCAACGACGACGTCGTGCCTTCGCTCGACGATCAGGTGTTCTGTCTCTCCTGCCACAAGGCGCACGGCTCGGCCAACCGCGCGGCCCTCTTCTTCTCCGACGGCGCGACGCTGACCTCAACCTGCCAGCAATGCCATAACAAATGAAGAAAAACGGGAAACGGGAAACGGGAAACGGGAAACGGACCGGGGCGGAGATCCTCCTCGCCGCGGTTGCGCTCCTGGCCCCTCTTATCGCGCGAGGGGGGGTGTATCGGAACACCAAACACGGCGACGCGCTCAACGGGGTCCAGCGCCTCTCGGAGGAGGCGCGCGGCGAGTGCTCGCAGTGCCACGACGAGCACGCCAGCCGCCAGGGAGTGGCGACAGGCGGCCCCTGGCCGTATCTGCTCTTCGCGCAGAACGACAACGCGCTCTGCTTCACTTGCCACAACATCTCGGGGACCCTCTCGATCTACCAGGGCAGCATCCCCTACAACAATTCCTCCCATGGCCTCTCAGGCGCGGCCGTCTGGCCGGGACCGACTCCTCCCGGGCGCTTTTCCTCCGACGCGGGGAAGTGCGTCAACTGCCATGATCCTCACGGCGCCTCGGACGCTTCGGGCCGGATTTCCGCAATGACATTCGCCCGAGAGGAAGTGCTCTGCAACGCCTGCCACGATGGCTCGCCCGCGCGAGCGGACGTGGCCTCGCAATTCGCGAAGTCCTACCGGCATCCGATCTCGCTCTCCGGCAAACACGACGAAGCCGAAGGAGCCGACTCATCGAAGTTCGGAGCGGCGCCTTCCAACAACCGCCACTCGGAGTGCGTGGACTGCCACAACCCACACGCAGCGCAGGCGGACCGATTTCCCCCGACGCCGCCTTTGGCCTCGAGCCGCCTGATCGGAGTCTCGCGCATCCGCGTGATCAATGGGCCGGCCGGGACAAGACCTTCCTACGCCTACTCGGGCCCCGGCGACACGTTCTCGCCCAACGAATACGAGATCTGCTTCAAGTGCCACTCTTCCTGGACGGCACAGCCCGCGGGCCAATCCGATCTGGCGGCGCTCTTCAATCCCGCCAACAGGTCCTTTCATCCGGTCGAGGGCGCGGGAAACAACAACATCCACCCAGGCGCGTTCGCCGGCGGCTGGGACTCGACGCGCCTGACCTCCTGCACCGACTGCCACTCGAGCGACGACGGGACCGTGCGCGGGGCCCACGGCTCGGCCTATGAGCACATTCTCAAGAAGAACTATCCGGCGGCGTCCGGCGGGCAGTCCTCGTCGTCCGACCTCTGCTTCGACTGTCACAACTACTCCGTGTACGCCGACCGCAATGCTCCCGACACGGTTCAAGGAGACAGCCGGTTCAACCGGCCGAAGACGGCGAGTGGCCACGCCTTCCATGTCGGAGGTGGAATCAGCTGCTACGCCTGCCACGAGAGCCACGGCAGCGCGGCGGTGCCGGCCTTGGTCGCCACGGGCCGCAATCCCGGCGTCGTGTCTTACAGCCAGACCTCGGCAGGCGGCACTTGCACGGCGACCTGCCATGGGCCCGCGACCTACACGGTGAATTATGCGAGGTAGGTTTCCGCGCCGGGTTGCCGCCTCGCTGCTCGCCGTGGCCGGCGGGTTGACCGCGAGCACGGTCCTGGCCCAGGAGGACCTGACCGGCCGGGCGATCATCTCCTACCAGATGTTCGGAGACGAGAACCTCGACTCCCGCGGGGTCCATCAGATCTACGACGTGCGCTACCAGGGCAACCTCACCGACCCGTTGCGGCTGCGCCTCTCCTTCCGCGGCGAGGGAAACAACGGCCGCACGGAGCTCGGCCTCTTTCGCACGGACACGACCTACTGGCAGCTCCAGCCGGGGGCGGAGCTGACGTACAACCTGCCCAAGCTTCAGATCCGCGGCACCTATGACCTCTACGACACGCGCTCGAAGTTCAACGATCTGCAGGCGAACCGGCGCTTCGATCGAGCCACAGCCTCTCTCAACTGGCTCCCGGACGATTTCCCCGCCCTCTCCGTCTATGGCGAAGAGCGCCTGCAGAAGGACGCTTTCGCGGGAATCAACGAGAACGACAGGCTGGCATCCGAGGCGCTGACCCTGACGCGGCCGACTTTCACCCTCGGACAGACGGCGCACTACGAGACGCTGGACTTGATCTCCTCGGGGTTCTCCCGGCAGACTTCCAACCTGCAGGGCCAGGGGCAGTACCAGAACTCCTTCTTCAACGGCAGGGTCTCGGCCAGCGCGAACGCGGTCGTGGGCTGGACGCGAATCCAGGACGATACGAGGAGCCGGGCGGTCTCCGTGCCGACTCGGGTCAGTGTCGTGGCCGCTCTCTACTCGCACGACGAAACGCCGGCCGACTCGCGCGACGTGCCGCCGATTTCCGCCCCGGCATTGATCGACGGCGACTTCGCCAGGAGCGCCGGGGTCCCGCTCGGGCCCGAGGGGATGTCCTTCCAGAACATCGCCATCGACCTGCAGCACTTTGCGGGACTCGACACCTTCCGGGTGTTCGTGCGGGACTCGGCGGCGAACAGCGTCAAGACCGGCGGCCTCGTGCGCTTCGACGTGTATACGAGCGGCAACGGCCTGGACTGGACGCCTGCTCCGGGACAGGCCGCGACATCCTTCATCACTACGCTCTCGGCCTACGACGTGACATTTACGATGACGACCGCCCGGTTCTTCAAGATCGTCAGCTTCGGGACGAATTCCGTCGAGACGTTCGTGACGGAAATCCAGGTTTTCTTCCACACGGCCTTCGCGGCCGGCGAGTCGAAGAGGACGGACCTGCGGACCGTCAGCGGCAACGCGCAGGTCACCGGCCGGTTGACCGACTGGCTGACGCTCTCGTACTACGGCCTGTTGAACGATTTTCACACCTCTCCCCTGGGCAAGGCGGAATACGCCTCGCGCGACCTCGACCAACTCGCGACGCTGGAGGCGAGGCCCCTTTCCCGGCTCGATCTGACCCTGCGTTACGAAGACCGCACCGCCGAGACGGGAACCGGTTTCTCACAGGCGCTCAAGGGCGCCTGGGCGACCGCGCTGTACACCTTCACGCCGGGCATGACCTCGACGATCGAGGCGAGCCGCACGTCGGAGAAGAACGGCCAGGAGATCACAATCGACACTCTGCGGTTTCATCAGTATTTCCGCCTCTACCGCTCCGTGGACCTCTCCGCGGATTTCGGGACGGCCCGGCAGGACGACGCCACCAACAGGATCCAGTCTTCGCAGACGTTCCTGACCGGCTACGGCTATGCCCAGCTCACGCGGAGCCTCCGGTTGAACCTCTCGGCGAATCTGCAGCGGACTCGCTTCGAGGGCGCGGGCGCGGCCGCGCTGGGAGTGCTCGAGAGCCGGGACGAGCGGTACTACGGCGAGTTGTACTACCGGCCGAGCGGCCGGCTGCTTCTGTCCGGGCGTCTGGGATACGTCGGCGGGACACTCGTCTCCGGCACGACGGAGACCTACCGTGTCGAGTGGTACCCCTTCGCGGGCGGTACCATCGGCATCGGGACGATCTATGATGACGACTTCGAGACCAACGGATTCTCGCGCCGGTTCCGGCGGATCCAGATCCTGCCTCACTGGCAGATCAACCCGCACGCGATTCTGGACGTCAACTACAACTGGCTCACGCTCACGTCAACCCTCCCCGGTCAGAATACGCGGACCTCGACGAAGCAGTTCTACGCGACGTTGACTCTGACGATGTGAGCCACGGCAAGACAGCAGGAGTATGAGAATGAGACCCTGGCCGGGACCGGTGATGAAGGCGCTGGCGATCTCCGTGTCGCTCGTTTCCGCCGGGTGCGCGTCTTCCACGACCCGGTACATCCACCCCAACGTGGACATGGGCTCGATCAAGCGGGTGGCGGTCCTGCCTTTCGAGAACCTCACCCAGGAGCGGACGGCGGGCGAGAAGGTCCAGAAGATCTTCCTGACGGAGCTCCTCGCGTCCGAGGCGTTCGAGGTGGTGGAGCCCGGGCAGGTCACGCAGGCGCTGCGGGCGTCGCGCATCGAGCAGGTCGAGGCCCTGGGGCCCTCCGACTTGAAGAAGCTCGGCGAGACTCTGAAGGCCCAGGGGATCTTCATCGGCTCCGTGGTGGACTACGCGGAGACTCGCTCGGGATCGACGCCGGCGCCGGACGTGACGATCCAGCTGCGTCTGGTCGAGTCCCAGACCGGCGTGACGGTCTGGTCGGCGAGCCGCACGCGGTCGGGGGCTTCGGCCTCGGCGCGGCTCTTCGGAATCGGGGGCCAGTCCCTGACGGAGGCGGCGCGTCAGCTTCTCCGCGAAGAGCTGGGGACACTGGTGAAATGACGATATGAAATCAATTTCTTTCTTCGCAGCCTCTCTTCTCTCGCTCTCCGCCGCATCGATCGGCGCGGTGTTGACCGAGACGACGGTGCCGGCCAAAACCACGGCCAGGACGCTGACGGCGACGATCGTGGCTTCGAACAAGGTGTACGACGGCAACACGAGCGCGACGATCATGAGCTGCTCGCTTTCGGGGGTTGCGCCTCCGGACCACGTGAGCTGCACGGGGAGCAACGGGCAGTTCGACAACGCCAGCGCCGGCACGGGCAAGACGGTGACAGCGGAGGTGGCGCTCTCCGGGACGGATGCTGGCAACTACAAGGTGGCGCCGACAGCCACGACGAAGGCGGACATCGCGAAGGCCACGCTGACGGTGACGGGGATCACGGCGAGCGACAGGATCTATGACCGGACGACGGTGCCGACGCTGAACGTGGGCCGCGCGGCTCTGGTGGGCGTGGTCCGCGGGGACACGGTGACGCTGGACACGTCGGGGGCCGTTGGGACCTTCTCGGACAAGAGCGTGGGCAAGCGCAAGACGGTTTCGATCTCCGGCCTGACGATCGGCGGGGCCCAGGCGGACGAATACATGCTGACGCAGCCGACGACGACGGCCAGCATCACGCCGATGTACCTGACGGTATCGGGGATCACGGCCTCGAACAAGATTTACGACGCGATCACTGCGGCAACGATCGACACGACCGGAGCAGTCCCCAACGGAGTGATCTCGGGCGACACGGTTACGCTGGACAAGAGCGCCGCGACGGGTGCCTTTGCGGACAAGAGCGCCGGGACGGGCAAGACAGTGCAGATCTCAGGTCTGGCTATTGGCGGGACGGATTCGGGCAACTACACGCTGACACAGCCGACGGCAACCGCGGACATCACGCCGCTGGCGATTACAGGCAGCATTACTGCGTCCAACAAGGTGTACGACGGGACGACGCCGGCCGCGATCGCGACGCGGAACCTGTTCGGAGTGATCTCGAGTGACGTGGTCAGCTACGTGGGCGGCACGGCGACGTTTGCAGACAAGACCGTGGGGACGGGCAAGACGGTGACGGCCACGGGGCTCTTCCTCTCCGGCGCCGACGTGGGCAACTACACGGTCAACGGCACGACGAGGACGACCGCGGACATCACGCCGAAGACGGCCTATCCGAACGTAACGGCCAACAGCAGGATCTACGACGGGACGACGGCCGCGACTCTGAGCAGTCAGACATTGACGGCGGTACTGGCGACGGATGCAGCCAACGTCAGTCTAATGTTGACGGCGGCGAACTTCGACACGAAGAACGTCGGGACCGGCAAGACGATAGCGGCGACGGGTCTGGGCCTGTCGGGCACGGAGGCGGAGAACTACGTGCTGTCCTCAACGTCGGCAACGACGACCGCGGACATCACGACTAAGGGCCTGACGGTTTCCGGGATTATGGCGAACAACAAGATCTACGACGGGACCACGGGGGCGTCGCTGAGCGTGGGGAGAGCGGCTTTGGTGGGCAGGGTGTCCGGCGACGACGTCACGCTCAACACGGGCAGCGCGGTCGGGACGTTCGCCTCGAAGCCGGTCGGAACGGGCAAGCTGGCGACCGTGTCGGGTTTGGCGATCAGCGGGGCGGATGCGGGCAACTACACGCTGACTCAGCCAGCGACAACCGCTGACATTATCGCCAGGGAGCTGACGGTTTCGGGGATCACGGCGGACAACAAGGTGTACGACGGGAACACGATCGCCTCGCTGAACACGGGGAGAGCGGCTTTGGTGAACAAGGTGAGTGGCGACGACGTCACGCTGAGCGTGATCGGAGCGATGGGAACCTTCGACAACGCGAACTTTGGGACGAGCAAGGTGGTGACGATCGCGGGTCTGACGATCAGCGGGGCGGATGCGGGCAACTACACGCTGACCCAGCCGACGACGGCGGCCAACATCACGGCCCAGGCGCTGAACATCGTGGTGCTGCCTTTCACGAACCTCTCCGGCGTCGAGCGCGCGCCTTCCGAGATCGCGGCTTCATTTTGCCGGGGAATCGAGCGGAAGGGCTATCGCACGGTCCCCGCCGATCGGGTCGAGGCGTTTCTCGCCGAGAGGCGCGTGCGCTACCTCGACTCGCTCTCGGGCCCCGTGCGCGAGAAGCTGCTCTCGACGCTCGGCGCTTCGGCCGTGGTCTTCGGCACCGTCTACAGCTTCGCCGAGGGGGAGAACGCGATCGTGGGAGTCTCGGCGCGGATGCTGGCGCAGGACGGCGCGGTCGAGTGGGCCGGGGTCGCCGGCCTCTCGGCGGAGGACACGCAGGGCGCGCTCGGGTTGTACCGTACCTCCTCGCCCTCCGCCCTCGCGGAGAAGGCGGTCAAGCGGCTTCTCCGAAATTTCCCCGACCCGGGCAAGACCGCCAAGCTCGCCTCCGCGCGTGCGCGGCCGCTCTCGGGCGACGGCCCGGCCACCTACCGCTCCGAGACGCTTGAGCCCGGCCGCAGGCACCGGATCTGCGTGATGCCGCTGGAAAACCGCTCCCGGCCTCGATTCGCCTCGCGCGTGGTCGCGGAGCTGCTCTCCCAGCGTCTGGCGGCGTCGGGCACCTTCCGCGTGGTCGAGCCGGCCGAATTCCGCGAGGCGATGGCAACCTCGGGGATGCGGGGCATCAAGACCGGCGAGCCGGCGGAGCTGGCAAAGCTCTCCCGGACGCTCGGGTCGAGTCTCTTTCTGCGTGGCACGATCTACGTTTTCAAGGACGCTTCGCCGAGGAACGCCGCCGTGACGCCCGAGCTGGAGCTCGATCTGGCTCTCGTCGACGTTTCCACGGGCCGGATCGTCTGGACCTCGCGGCTTTCGCGGACGGGCCGGGACTACGAGGGGCTCCTCGAGCTCGGCGCTATTTCCAACATCGTAACGTTGACCGACCAGGTCGCGGCCGAAATGGTCAGGGCCGCCGACAAGGCGAAGGGCAAGGGCGCGTCCCGGCCGGTCCGGCAGAGGACATCATGAAACGTGTTGCTCTTGCGGCGCTCGCCGCGGCCGCCGTGCTTCTGGCCGGAGGCTGCGTCTCCTCCTCTTATCTGGCGAAGGTCAACGAGGAGGCGATCACGGGCGAGAACCTCAAGGCGGAATTCACCCGCCGTCACGGCGGCCACGGCAAGTTCCTGCTCGGGGAGTCAGAGGCAAGGCAGTTCCTGGAGATCGTCATAGACCAGAAGCTGCTCGTGCAGGAGGCCTACCGCCTCGACCTGCAGAACCAGGCCGACATCCGCAAGGCGGTGACCGACTTTGAGGAGCGCACGGCCACCGATTACCTGGTCAGAAAGGAGATCGACGAAAAGGCGCAATCGACACCGGACGAGATCCGCGCCGCCTGGCAGACGGAGACGACGATGCTCTACCGGGCACGCGAGATCGCGCTCGACACGCAGGAGGAGGCCGATTCCGTCTTCCAGAGGCTCGCGGCCGGCGCGGATTTCGAAACGCTCGCCCGCCAGTGCTCGATCGCCGCCTCCCGGATCTACGGCGGGCGCCTGCCGCTTCTCGGCTGGGGCGCGATGGACCCCGGCTGGGAGCAGGCCGTCGGCCGGCTGGCGCCTGACGAGACGAGCGCTCCGTTTCCGTCGGCGGACGGATGGGAGATCGTCCAGCTCGTGGAGCTTGTCCCCGCGGAACGTCCGCCTTACGAGCAGGCGGAAAAGCGGATCGACGCGATCCTGAAGAAGCGAAAGCTCGAGCAACGACGGCGGGAATTGACGGATTTCCTGTGGAGCAAGTACCACGTCAAGCGCTCCGGCATCGACCTCGGCCCGGAGGGGCTTCACGACGCGCTGCAGAAGAAGGGAGACGAGCCGATCGCGTCGTGGGACGGCGGCAGTCTCACGGTCAAGGACTTCGTGCGGCAGGTGGACTGGCAGGAGGTCGCGGGTCTGCTGCCCGGCCGCTTCCGCTCGGAGATCGAGGACCGCTTGCGGCAGGCTGTCAACGAGCCGCTGGCGAAGCTCGAGGCGCAGGCGCGGGGCATCGCGAAGGTTCCGGACGTTGCCCGGGCCGTTACCCTCTACCGCGACGACCTGATGGAGCGCGCCCTCTATGCCGATTACATCCTGAAAGACACGAAAGTGACCGACCCGGAGATTCGCGCCTACTACGACGGCCATACCGCGGAGTTCACGTCGCCTGAAAAGCGCCGCGTGGCGCACATCGTCGTGCCGTCGCTCGAAGAGGCCCAGGAGATCCGCAAGAAGATCGAGGAAGGTGAGACCTTCGCGTCGCTCGTCGGGACACGTTCGACGGACACGACTTCCGTCAAGGCCGGAGGGGACCTCGGGTGGATCACGAAAAAGGACGCGTCGGGCGTTTTCGAGAAGGTCTTCTCGCTCGACGAAGGGAAGGTCTCCGAGCCCTTGAAATCCAAGTTCGGCTGGCATCTCGTCAAAGTCTCGAAGATCACGCCGGAGCGGCCCCTCGGCCTCGAGGAGGCGAAGGAGCCGATCCGCAAGAAGCTTCTCGACCAGAAGCAGCGCGAGGCGCGCGCGTTCTGGGTGAAGAAACTGCGCGCGGCGTCCACGATCAGGATCAGCAACCCCGGAATCCGGAAATTCGTCAAAGACAGCTCGAAATCATGAAAAGAGGAGACACTCTCATGCGATCGGTTACCCTGACTTGCGTTCTCACCGCCTTCTTCGTCCCGGGCCTTCTGGCGGCGGACCAGGCGGCGAGGAAGCCGCGCGCCGCCGCGAAGCCTCAGCCGGCTCCCGCCGCTTCAGCGGTGACCGGCACCATTCTCGAGACGATGGACTCCGGCGGCTACACGTACATGCTGCTCAAGACGCCCGCGGGCGACGTCTGGGCGGCCGTGAACCAGGCCAAAGTTAAGAAGGGCTCGGCAGCCACCGTCGTCAACGCCGTCGCGATGGAGAACTTCGAGAGCAAGACCCTGCACCGCAAGTTCGACCGGATCCTTTTCGGGACGCTCGCTCCGGCTTCCTCCAAGGCGGGAGAAGCCGCTCCGTCGCAGGCCGAACTCAAGGCTGCGATGCTCGCGCAGCACTCCGCCGCCGCAACCGGCCCCTCCGACGTTGGTCCGATCAAGGTCGCCAAAGCCGAAGGCGGCAAGACAGTGGCGGAGATCTTCGCCCAGAGAGCCGCCCTGAAGGACAAGGAGGTCGCCGTCCGAGGCAAGGTCGTCAAGTTCACGCCCGAGGTCATGGGCAAGAACTGGATCCACCTGCGCGACGGCTCCGGCTCCCGCGAAAAGAAGGACGACGACATCACAGTGACGACGGCGGCGACTGCCGCGGTCGGCGACGTAATCCTCGTGCGCGGCGTCGTGAAACTCGACCGCGATTTGGGCGCCGGCTACACGTACTCCGCCATCATCGAGGACGCGAAGCTGTCGAAGTGACGGCAACCGCAGTCGCCTCCTCATTGTCCTGAGCACCACCCCTTGTCGTCCTGAGCACCACTCCCCTCCTTGTCATCCTGAGGAGCGTAGCAACGAAGGATCTCGATTCCGACGCCACGAAGCAGATCCTTCGCTCCGCTCAGGATGACAGGAGCCGGCGGGGCACCGGACGGCGTGTGCCTCGCTGGGCGGTCGCGGTCGGACTGGTGCTCCTCGTCGCGGTCCTCTACGCCCGTACCGGCGGATTTGAATCGCTCGACTTCGACGACGCTGAGTACGTCTACGCGAACCCCAACGTCCTCGGGGGCTTGACCGGGAGCGGGATCGGGTGGGCTCTGACGGCGTTCCACAGCGCGAACTGGCACCCGCTGACCTGGATGTCACACATGCTGGATGTCCAGCTCTTCGGACCCTGGCCCGGCCCGCACCACCTCGTCAACGCGGCCTTCCACGCGGCCAACGCCGTCATCCTCTTTCTCGTGCTGAGAGCCGCCACGTCGGCGTTCTGGCCGAGCGCGATAGTCGCGGCGCTCTTCGCCGTTCATCCCTTGAACGTCGAGAGCGTCGCCTGGATCTCCCAGCGCAAGAGCGTCCTCTCCACGCTGTTTCTCCTGCTGGCAATCGGCGCCTACGTCCGCTGGACCCGGAAGGGCGGAGTCCGACGAGGCTTCCTCGTCGCGTTGCTGCTGGCTCTGGGCCTTCTCGCCAAGCCGATGCTCGTCTCGGCTCCGTTGCTCCTCCTCGTCATGGACTTCTGGCCTCTCGGGCGATGCGGCGACCCTCGACGGCGCCGCGCGTTGCTTCTCGAGAAGGCGCCCCTCTTTGCGCTGGTCGCCGTGGCCAGCGCCGCGACCGTCCTCGCCCAATCGAAGTGGAGGGCGATCGCGCCCGGAGCAAACTTCCCGATCGGCGCACGGATCTCCAACGCGCTGGTGTCCTCTGTGGCGTATCTGCGGGACGCGGTCTGGCCGGTGCGGCTGGCCTGCTTCTATCCGCACCCCGCGTCGCTCGGGGAGAGGACCGGCCTCGTGCCGGCCGCCGGCGCGGCGGCCCTCCTGACCGCGATCACGGCACTGACGGTCACGGCGCGGCGGACCCGGCCGTGGCTCCTGTTCGGCTGGGCGTGGTACCTGGTCGCGCTTGCGCCGGTCGCCGGTGTCGTCCAGGTCGGGTCCCAGGCGCGGGCCGACCGTTACGCGTACGTTCCGATGATCGGGATCTTCGTCGCAGTCGTCTGGGAGATTTGGGCGCGGGTCAGGGAGCACAGGATTGCCGCCGTGATAATCGCAGGGGCCGCCGTCCTCGTGATCGGCGGGCTCGGCGTCCTGGCGTTCGTGCAAGTCGGTACCTGGCGTGACGCCGAAAGTCTGTACACGCACGCCATCCGCGTCACCAGGAAAAATTGGCTGGCGTCGAACAACCTGGGCAACCTTTGGCTCTCGCGCAACGATCCGCAGCGAGCCATCGCCTATTTCCAGGAAGCGGTCCGGATCAGGCCTGACTATGAGATGGCCTATTACAACGAGGGGGTCGCGCTCATGTCTCTTTCGCGCCACGCGGAGGCGATGGAGGCCTATCGCGAGAATCTTCGCCTCGACCCGACGAACACCGATGGGTGGGTGAATCTGGGATTTGTGCTTCTTCAGCTCGGGCGTCTGCCCGAGGGACTCCAGGCCTACGAAACCGCCCTCTCGCATTCGCCGGACTATCCGCTGGCACTCCACGGAGCGGCGGTCGCGCGCGCCGCGCTGGGGGACTCCGCCGGGGCCCTTCAATACCTCGCCCGCCTCCAGCGGGTGGATCCCTCGCGCGCTTCGCAACTCCGGCGCGATCTCGGACTCGCTCGCTAGAGCGAGCCCTGCGCCCGATTGATTAAATTGCATCATGGCGACATTGGCCCCTCCCATTAGATTGGATGTGCGATTGAGACTCAGTTTCAACGGGTTGCCCCCCAGGAGGTTTGGTCCATGGTCGTTTGCCTCTGCGCCGGATCGAGTGACCGTGACATCGAACGCGCTGTCGAAGCCGGCGCCCGGAACCTCTCTGAAATCGGTGACCTCTGCCGGGCCGGTCTCGACTGCGGCGGATGCCGCCCGACGCTGCTCGGGATTCTTCACCGGCGGTCGCGCCGTCGCCATAGCGGCTATCCGCCTTCGCTGGAGAGCCGTAGCCGCTTCGGCGAAGGTTCTGGCGCGTCGGCGACTTGCGAGGACTGCCCCCGCCGAAATAGGGTCGAGCTGGTCCCCTCCCTCGCATGTGGTGGCGGGGAGTCTTCGTCGGATTGGAATTGTCGTTGAAAGGAGTCCGTGATGAAGGCCTCAGATAACCGGGTCATCGAGCTGCTGAACGAGGTTTTGACCGCCGAGCTCACCGCGATCAACCAGTACTTCGTCCACGCGGAGATGTCCGACAACTGGGGATACGAGCACCGATACGAGAAGGTCCGGAAGGAAGCCATGGCCGAGATGAAGCATGCCGAGAAATTGATCGAACGGATTCTTTTTCTCGAAGGCGTCCCGAACGTCCAACGCCTCGGGACGATCGTCATCGGCGAAACCGTGCTGGAGCAGCTCAAGGCGGATCTTGCACTCGAGCTGGATGCGATCGAACGACTCAACGCCAGTATCCCGATCTGCCGCGACGCCGGAGATAACGGGAGCCGGCTCCTTCTCGAAGAGATCCTCGAAGACGAGGAGGAGCACGTCAATTGGCTGGAAGCGCAGCTCGCTCTCATCGACCAGGCCGGCGAGCAGAACTACCTCGCCGAACAGATCCGGAAAGAAGACGAATCCTAGACAGATTGCGTCGATGAGCCGCGACGTGAGGCGGAAAGGGTCCGGGTCGGGCCCGGCACACGGTTCGATACCGATGCCGAAGAAACGAGACAAGCCGAAGATCCCTGGGAACCGGATTCGCCGGTGCGAGGCTGCGCTCCGGCGCCCGCGCCCGGTTCCCACAGGAGAGACTCTGCGACACGTGCGAAGTCTGCCAACCGAACCGGAGGGCGAGAGCCTGCGCCTCCACCGACCGCTTAGGCCTTCCGAGGAGCCGCCACGCGATGACCAAGTCGCCGGCGGACACGACTAAAATCATACGAGCCACCTCTTCCCGACCTAGAATCTCACCGGAAGAACTCCGGCGGCGAACAAAAGGGGGGAAGAATGGTACGAGACCAAATGCGATTCGCTGTTCGCCATCTGCTGCTCGTCGCCCTGCTGTTGTGCCTGTCCACGGCCCCCGGACGAGGTCAAACGGCCCGCGGGAAAGCCAAAGCCCGTGCGAAACCCGCGGCCGCGTTGTCCGCCGAAAGCAAGAAGTGCGTCACTTGCCACGCTCAGAAGACGCCGGGTATCGTCGCGCAGTGGCGCGGCAGCCGGCACGCCGTCGAGGGCGTGGGGTGCTGGGAGTGTCACAGCGCGAACTTGAAGGAGCCGGGCGCGTTCGAGCACGAAGGCGCGACGATCCAGACCGTCCTGACGCCCAACGCCTGTGCAGGCTGCCACGGGGAGATCGTCGCGGAGAACCAGCGCAGCCACCACGCGGAGGCGGCGAAGTTCATCGGCTCTCTCGACAACGTGCTCGGGGAGGTCGTCGAAGGGCGCCTCGCCGCCGTCAACGGTTGCTGGCAGTGCCACGGTTCGACTGTGGCGTTCCTGAAGGACACGGACGGCTCGTTCCGGAAGAACGCGGTCGGTGCGCCGATGCTCGATCCTGCCACCTGGCCCAACACCGGAATAGGGCGAGTCAACCTCGACGGCTCGCGGGGGGCTTGCTCGGCGTGCCACAGTCGCCATGCCTTCTCCAAGGCCATGGCCAGGCAGCCCGAGGTCTGCGGCAAGTGCCACCTGGGCCCGGATCACCCGCAGGCCGAGATCTATGACGAGAGCAAGCACGGGATCGCCTATCGGACGCAGAAGGACCAGATGCACCTGGACTCCGAGAGGTGGGTCGTCGGCGTCGATTACACGGCGGCGCCTACATGCTCCACCTGCCATATGTCCGCCACACCGAAGCAGGCGGTGACCCACGACGTCGGCGCACGCATCTCCTGGACGCTTCGACCCGTGATCTCCAAGAAGCTGGAGAACTGGGAGGCCAAGCGCGCCGCGATGAAGGAGGTCTGCGGCCACTGCCACGGGCCGGCGTTCGTGGACGCCTTCTACAAGTCCTTTGACGACACGATCGACCTCTGGAACACGAAGTTCGCCCAGCCGGCGCAGAACGTCATGAATGCTCTGCGCGAGGCGAAAAAGCTCACGCCGACGCCGTTCGACGAGGAGATCGAGTGGACCTTCTACCGCCTCTGGCACCACGAGGGGCGGCGCGCGCGGATGGGCGCTTCGATGCAGGGGCCCGACTTCGTCCAGTGGCACGGCTTCTTCGAAGCAGCCGAGAACTTCTACAACCGATTCCTCCCTCAGGCGAAGGAGGCGGCACACGACGACGGGAAAGTTCTCGCCGTGATCAAAGCAGTTGAAGACGATCGGCCGCACCTATGGCGCAAGGGCCTTTCTCCCGAGGAGCGGCAGAAGATCGACGAGTTCTACAAAGAACGCTACGGTAAGAACTGAGGCAACCCGGTCTCCGGAGCCTGTGCGAGTCATCTCGGGGCAAGCTACGCCGTCATCATCGAGGACGATCGCCTGTCGAGGTGATAGCGCCAGACTCCCCTTCTTGTCATCCTGAGGAGCGAAGCGACGAAGGATCTCGGTTCCGGCACCAGGAGTCAGATCCTTCGCTCCGATCAGGATGACACTCAGCTTTTGCTCTTGCAGGGCTCGGGGCGCTCCCGGCGGAGCAGGAGTTCGAGCGAGACGCTCTCTCCCCCGCGTCGCACGGACAGGCGCGCGCTGTCGCCCCACCTTTTGGCCGCGAAGGCGCGATGGATCGCCTCACGGTCCGCTGCGGGGCGTCCGTCGATCTCCGTCAACCGGTCCCCCACCTTGAGTCCCGCCCGCTGCGCCGCAGACTTCTTTTCGACCTGAATCACCTC
>WNFV01004279.1_pt1 | contig 17796 bp, 14 predicted proteins | sample 5400101 | NCBI WGS metagenome assembly WNFV01 (sample SAMN13153361, study PRJNA577476) | soil metagenome | isolation source: 115 cm soil or saprolite under grassland replicate 1 | place: USA:California | collected 2016-06-15
CGCGGCGGGGACAGGCGGCAGCAACCTGGACAACACTGCCACCATTCAGACCTCGACGCCCGGCGACGACCCGAGTGACAACACGTCGACGACCTCGACGTACGTCATTCCGCCGCCGCCGCCACCTGCGCCCAGCACGAACTGGAAGCTGGCGATCCGCTCGACGCTGGACCCGCTGAGCCAGGACGGCAACCCAACCAACGGGGTGTATGTGTCGAACGACAGCAATGTCCACTGGCCGGCGGGCGAGGTGCTGGACTGGACGCCGCGGGCCCAGATCAGCCTGCCCGGCGCGTCTCCGGTCTACCCCTACCAGTTCCGCTCCAAGATCGTCGGCTGGAGCTACGTGTCGACCAACGTCGAGAGCGTGGAGCGCGGCGCGACCGAGGCGGACGACATGCCCGGGCACGGCGCGGGCTGCCGCGCTGGCGACCGCAGCGGCGTCGACGGCTCGGGCCTGGATGGCTGTGTGTACAGGTACATCGGGTCGGGGGCGCTGAACGACACCAGCGTGCCGACCGAGAACGACATGAACGGCCAGGCGCATGGCTACTGGAGTGTGGGCGTGCCGCGCTCGATGCGGAACGACGTCTACACCTACAGCCTCTCGCACCTTGGCGCGGTCAAACTCACTGTGCAGGTCAAGGTGGTGATCGAGACGTACAACGTTGAAGATCCGACCGGCCAGACACTGCGCACCCGAACCGATACGCCGAGCAACACCTACACGCTGACGCTGGTGGTGCCGCGCGATCTCAAGTAGCGAGGGAATATAGGGACTATGTGGAAACGGCGTCATAACCTCCTTGCCGCTCTGCTGCGCGCGGAGCGGCGAGGCGGGCGCCGCGGCGAGACAGCCGTGACGTCCGCCTCCCGACCAGGGCAGAGCCTGGTCGAGTTCGCGCTCGTCCTGGGCGTGCTGCTGCTCATCATTCTTGGCGGAATTGATGCCGTCCAGATCCTGATGACACAGTACACCGTGAACCAGGCCGTGCGCGCCTCCGCCCACCAGGCCGCACTTATCGGCGGGCCGGACGGGTCGAGCGGCAACATCGCGACTGCCGCGCAGGCGCCGGAGAACTCGATTGCGAAGACGGCGCAGCTCGTGTTGGACTCGGGCATGACGACTAATGCGGAGAAGGCCACCATCACGGTGACCTGCACCAACCCGCAGACCGGCGCCGTGCGCAATCCGTGCCGGCGCTACGACGCGGTGGAAGTGCGCATCCAGTACCTGGACGAAGTCTGGGCGCCGATCGCCATGTTCGACAAAGTACGCGCGGACATCCGCACGACGCGCGCGGCAGAAAAGGATCAGCAATGAGCGCCTTCGAGAAGCTGCTTCGCAGGGCGCTGCGACAGCGGAACCGCGGCCAATCGCTCATTCTAGTCGCGCTCATCCTGCCGTTCCTGATCGCGTTCGTCCTGACCAGTATTGAGATCGGCGAGCGCTTCTGGGAAAAGGCGGCGATCGAGGACGCGCTCCAGCAGGCGACCCGCTCGTCGGTCCAGAACTTTCGCTACAGCGCGTTCGCGGAAAACAGCCAGTCGCTAGACGACACCCGCGTGAAGGATGTCGCCGAGCGGACATTCATTATCAACCTGACCGGCCTGCGCGGTATGGTCCAGACACCCGCCGAGGTGGCGGCCCAGGTGATCTGGACGGTGCTGCCGAATGGCGGCACATGTACGTACCCGAACGGTCACCCGTCGGTTTCGGCAACGACTCCGATGGTCTGCGCGACACTCAAACCGCGCATGACCGGCCTGCTCGGCTGGGGAGAGTGGACACCACAGATTGACGCCGCATCAACGCTTGATGCCGTCCCGTAGTAATTCAACCATTGAGGAGGACCCACAGTAATGGCAACCACTATTGGAACCCCTGGAACGCTGAGCAGCGCGCTGGCGCCGAAGAAGTCGAAGTTGGTGCCGGTGCTGCTGCTCATCGCCGGCCTGGTTGTGGCGCTTGGCGCCGCCGCCTACGGCTACATTGAGTCGCAGCGCACCGAGAAGGTCGTCATCGTCGCTCGCCCGATCCCGTACGGCCAGCAAATTGTCGCCGAGGATCTGGCGACGATCGAGCTGCCGCTACACCGGCCGGTTCAGATGGCCGGACTTACCGATCCGTCCCTGGTTATCGGCAAGTGGGCCGCGCGTGACCTTGGCCAGAATGACCTGCTCAACACGACCATGCTGCTGCCGGTCGCGCCGGATCACCCGGTCTACCCGAACGGCCGCGAGCTGCACACAAATATGGTTCCGGTCCCGTTCGCGACCAGCACAATTGGACCGCTGACCGACCGCGACCTGGTCAATCTCGGCTTTACGTCGACCGACCCGCGCCTGTGCAACCAGGTCGGCGGCACGGTCATGCAGACACCGGCGGGCCTGCTGGTGAGCATGACGACCGTGCCGGCGGCGCCGATCCAGAGCGGCCAGATGCAGGCCCCGCAGCAGGCGCCCGCGCCGGCCGTTGACACGAACGCGCCGCAAGCGGGCCAGCAGATGCGCGCGTACGCCTGCCGCTTTCTGGAGCGCGTGCCGGTGCTCTACATCGACAACGGCACGGCCTATCTGGAAGTGACGCCGTACCAGGCGCACGCAGTCTGGGCCTTGCAGGCGTCCGGCAGCCAGCTCTGGGGCGAGCGCTTCGGCCAGTCCAGCGACCCGCTGGTGCCGATGGATAAGCTCGACGCCGCCGCGGTAACCCTGGACCGCCTGACCGCCCCGATTAGCGATACGACCACACTCAATACGTCGGCGATGAACAGCGGCAGCAATCTGCTGGGCAGCACGGCTGCAACGGCGATCCCGGGCAACGGCGAGATCCCAGGCAGCAACAGCAGCATTCCTGGCGCGCAGGCGACTGCTGCTCCCCAGGCGACCGCCGCGCCCGAGCCGACAACCACGGCCAAACCGTAGTAACGCGACGGAGAACGATGATGACAGTCTTAACCCTTCCGGCGACGGAGACACGGTTGAATGAGTTGCGCCAGCTCACCCAGACCAACCGGTTCGACTGGAAGCTGCCCATCCAGGACGCGCTTGCGCGTGCCGGGCTCCCCGGCGGCCTCCCCCCAGAGGAGTGGGCGCGCCTGGCGTGGTACGGGCCGCTGGAGTCCTGGCTTCAGTCCGACGTCAACGCCCAGATTTCGGACATTCTGATCAACGGGCCTGGCCGCGACGTGATGGTGATTGACGGGGGGCAGCGGATGCCCACCGGTATCCGGCTGCACCAGCAGTGGATTGAGTTCGTGCAGCGCCAGCTTCTGCTGCGCGCGGGGCTAATCAGCCTCCAGAATCCCAATCTGTGGGCAAAGCACGCGATGCTCGGCACGGCCGACCGGCGGCTGCGCTTCGCGGTGACCCGGCCGCCGGCTTCGCCGGACGGCCCGACGATCTCGATCCGCATTTTGCCGCGGCACTGGCGCAAGATCGACGACCTGGTTCGCGAGCCGGAGCCGATCCTGCCCCGGGCGGCGGCTGATTTGCTGATTGAGGCGCTGCGCCGCGGCGTCACGATCCTGATCGCCGGCGCGACCGGCTCGGGGAAAACCACCATGACCGGGGCGCTGTTGCAGGCGATCGGCGACGAGAAGCGCGTCGTCATCATCGAGGAAAGCCGTGAGCTGCCGCAGCCTGCCGACAGCATGACGATGGAAGTCCTGAATTCCGGCCTGACCTACACCGAGTGTGTGCGGTTCGCCCTGCGCCAGAAGCCCGACCTGATCGTCTGCGGCGAGGTGCGCGGCGCCGAGGCGCTCGCGATGCTTCAGGCGGCGGCCTCGGGCCACCCCGGCATCGGCACCATCCACGCCCCCGACTGCCAGGCGGCGCTCAAGAACCTGGAGCGCATGGCCAGCGAGGACGGCGCTACGCCCGTCAACGTCGTGCGCGGCCTGCTGACGTCGGCCGCGGTCCCGCTGATCGTGGCGCATATCGGCAATTACGGCGGCCGGCGCCGGGTCGGCTCAATCGAGGAGGTCCTTGCCCAGGGCGCGACCGGCCAGGGCGGTGACCGGTATCCCACCAATACATTATTCGCGTTCGATCCCCGCACAGGCAAGATCGAGAAACGCTACGCGGTTCAAGGCTCGTGGGGCCTTGGGCGCTTCTAAGGAGCAAGGACGATTATGAGCACAGGTGGCTTGGAAGTCTTTTTGGTGAGCGCCACCCCGGGCCTGAGCGAGGCCCTATCTGCCTATGAGGGCGTGAATATCGGAAGTGGCGCGATCGATTTCGCGGCGCGGCTCATTACCAGCGATCGCCCGCCGCAAGTGGTGTACATCGAGGATTCGGCTAGCAGGAACATCGATGACCTGTGGAACTTTATCCAGGCCGCGCGCGCGCGGCAGGTGACGGTGCTGATCGGTTTGCAGGGCATCGGCTTGAACCGGATGGCCGACTTTGTCGACGCCGGATTGCCGATCACCGACGGCCGCGGCGCCCACGAGATCTCCGCGTGGATCGGCGGCCAGCTCGGCATGCGCAAGCGCGCCGCGGTGCAGCAGACGGTGATCGCCGTCGCCGGCGCCAAGGGCGGTATCGGCAAGACCGTGGTCGTCTCCTCCCTGGCGGAGGGGTTCAAGCGGCGCGGCCTGCGCGTGCTAGTCGTCGACGGCGACCTCTCCAACAGCGGTATCGTGCCGACGTTTCGCATCCCGAGCGGCTTCCCGACCTATTTGCATATCCAGGAGGACGGGCCCAATGCCTGGACTCCTGAGAACGTGCGGCGCTACATCTACAAGCACGCGGCCTCCGGCATCGACTTCCTGCTCGGCAGCGAGCAGACGGTCGACCCGGCCGACATGCAGCGCCAGCAGTGGATGGCGCTGATGCAGGCGGTGCGCGCTATCGAAGGCTACGATGTCGTGCTGGTCGACACTGGCCCCGAGATCAAAAAGCGCCCCTACGCGCTGCTGGCGGCGCGCGACGGCGGCTATGTCGTGCTCCCCAGCCCTCCGGGCCGCAAAGAGCGCGAGGGAACCGGCAAAGCGCTGGTGGTGTTCGAGCAGGCCGTCGCCGGCCGCGACATGACCGACCACTGTCTGCTCCTTTTTATGGAGCCGGAGAAGGGTGTCACGGTCACCATCCCCGCCATCGCGCCGCTGTTCGCGCAGCGCTTCCCGCGGGTGCGCACGATTGGCACGCTGCCGCGTGACCCGCATCTACTCAGCGCGGCCGATGAGGACCAGGATCGCTATGTCTGCCCGCTCGACCTCAAGCCCTATAGCAAGTTCTCGATCGGCGTTCACCAGGTCGTCGAGAATCTATGCCAGCAGGTCGGGCTTCGCCCGCCGCTGCCGATGCCGAAGGCATCGGCCCTCCAGCGGCTGTTTGGCAACAAGACGCCGAAGAATGCCGCGCAGAGCACCGCCGCATACGGAGGTGCTTCATGACGAACGGCTTCTTCTCGGTCATGGACACGCCGCGCAGGGGCGCGGCGTCCGGCTCAATTCTCGACACGGCCGAAGAAGAGGGCGGCCTATCGGCGGTTGTTGGCACCGGTGCGCAGACGCTGGCGCGCGAGCAGGCGGCGGGCGATACCGCCGTGCTGCAAACCGTGCGCGACGTGCTCTCGGCGGCGTTTCGCGAGCGGCCCCAGTTCCTGGACCCGTTCGCGCCGGCGGCCGAGCGCAACGCCGAGGTGCTCATGGTGCTCAGAGCGGCCATCCAGGAGCAGCGCCAGCGCGGCGGCCCCCTGGCGCGCGTGCCCAACGATCACGAGACGCTGATCCAGCTCTTTGCCCAGACCCTGGGCTGGGGCCCGGCCCAGCGCTACCTCGACGACGAGCGGGTCACCGAGATCAAGATCAATAACGAGTCGATCATGGTCCAGGAGGCCGGGCACGGCTTTGTGACCGTGCCGGAGCGCTTCAACACCAAGGCCGAGGTGAAAACACGCGCGATATTGCTGGCCAGTATCCTGGGCGTCCGGCTCGACTCCGAGCACCCCCAGGAGACGCTGCCAATCGCGCACGGCACGCGTATGCACGTCACGATCTACCCGCGCATCCCCGACGTGGACGGCGCGCTCGTCTGTATCCGGCGCGGGCGCCGCGAGGCGTGGGATCTCGACGACATTCTGTCGCGCGGGACGATCAACACGGAGATTGCCGAGCTGCTCAAGCTGCTGGTCGGCGCGCGCTGCGCGGTGATTATCGCCGGCCGCACCGGCAGCGGCAAGACTGGCCTGCTGGAGGCGCTGGCGAACACGATCCCGGGCGAGCCGCATGTGATCACGATCGAGGATCACACCCTGGAGATCGGCATCCGCCGCGCGGCCAACTGGACCCGCGAGCTGGTCGACGCTTCGCGCGACCGCAAGGTCTTCGGCAGCGTGGCCTACCAGGCGCTGCGCCAGACACCCGATGTGGTCATCCCGGGTGAAACTCGCGCCCAGGAGGCCGGCGCGATCCTTTCGGTCGTGATGTCGGACCACGCCGTTATGACAACTATTCACGCGAAAACGCCACAGGAAGCGGTCGAGCGGTTTGTCACCTGCGCGACGATGCCGGACTCCTATATGTACGAGGGCCGGTATGAGGACGCGCTGCGCGACGCCTGCTCGGGCTTCGACGTGGTGATCAAGGTCGATTTCTGGGAGGCGGTCGGCAGGCGCCTGGTGACCGAGATTGCGTTGATCGACGGCACCGCCCGTGACGGCGACCGGCTCCGGCCGAATATGATCTCGCTGGCCAAAGTCGACGTGCGGCCGGACGGCGAGATCGCCTGGCAGATGAAGGCGCGCGCCGTCGGCGGGCGGCTGGAATGGGTAGAGGGCAGCGATCGGACGCCCCAGCAGCTCCGCGACAAGCTCCTGCGCGCGCGCGCGCAGACGGCGGTGCGCTCGACGGTCGGGACGACGCTGGACAACGCCCAGGACGCGATCGCGCGTGCTGAGCGCATGCTGGCCTCAGGCGAGGCCGATCGCGCGATGAACACGCTCCGCAACGCCTGGCAGCAGCGGCGTGACGAGCGGCTTATGCTGGCCGCTCAGAAAGCGCTGGCGCAGGCGCCCACACTGTTCACCTCGCTGATCCGTGAGTCCGAGCTGCTGCGCACGCGCCTGGAGCAACTGGTCGAGCAGCGGAGCTGGATCGAGGCCCGCCAGGCGTACGAGCAGCTCGCATCCGATGTCGCGCGCGCCGCGGCGGCCATGCCGACCGGCGGCTGGGCGCGGCTGCTCCAGCGGGTGAAGACCGGCCTGGAGCGCGAGCAGCAGGCACGCCAAGCGCGCACTGACGCCGAGGCGGCGCTGGCGATCGGCCAGGCCCGCAACGCGCTGGAGCTGCTTCAGCCGTTCAACGCGGCCGAGATGGAGCTGTCGCGCCCGACTCTCCTGACCCTGCTGCGCGTGCGCGAGCAGGCGATGGGGATGATGGTCCAGCGCGGCGAGGGCGCGCAGGCGGCGCTGGAGACCCTCAAGTCCCAGCGCGTTGCGCTGGAGCAGGCATTGATAGCAGAGCAGCAACGAGGACCGCAATGAATATCACCAATTATACTGATACCACGCTGACCCACCCGGAGAGCGCGTGGCTGGCCGTTTCGACGCCAATCTTTCTCACCATCGCCGGCCTGCTCCTGTTCGGGCTGATTTTACACGCCGGCTTCAGCAAGGGCCTGATCGTCCACATCACCAAGATGATGACCCCGGCCCCGAGCTTTCCGGTCGAAGCCGCGCTGCTGTGGACTCCTCCGGTCGTCAGCGAGACCCAGTTTCTGTCCATCTGCCTGGGCTGTGCGTTCGTCGTACTGGTCGCGCTGCTCAAGGTGATGCCGATGTTCCTGGCGCTGCTGTGCGCGGGACCTTTGACGGCTGGCCTAATCTACCTGGCGCAGCGCATCCTGGAAGCCCGCTACCGGAATCGTCTGGATAAGAACCTGGTCGCGGCGGTTGGGCGCCTGGGCGCGCAGCTCCGCAGCGGGCAGGGCATTCAGGGCGCGCTCGGCAAGGTGCTCCTGGATCTGCCGGACGGGCCGCTCAAGGCCGAGTGGCAGTTTATTGTCGACCGCATGGGCGTGCCGCTTGAGAGCGGCAGCCTGGCGACCCCCCAGGAGGTTGTGTCGGCGCTGGCGGCGCAGACGCCCTCGGCACGGCACGCCAGCTTCTTGCAGCACCTGGGGGTCGCGTTGACGCAGACCTTTGACGTGCTGGTTCGGCGCGTCGACGCCGCCTACGCTGCGCTGCAACACTCCGAGCAGCGCGCCAGCCAGGCCAACACCGAGCTGTCACAGATGCGCTATTCCGGCCTGGCGGTCGGCGGCGCGGGCCTGTTTATGGCGGCGTATCTGTTCTTCACCCAGAGCGAGCGCATGCAGCGCGCCTACACCGGCCCACTGGGTATGATCGTGGGAGCGATTGTCATTGCCGCGCTGCTCAGTCCGCTTGTCGCCGGCGTGCTGCTGTCGCAAGCAGACGACATGGATTACTGATGTTGTTGAGCATTTTCGCCATCAAGGCCAGCGGTAGGCGCGCCACGCGGACATGCCACGTAGAGCTGGATCTTTCGCCGAACGTGCCGCCGATCGCCGCGTGGTTTTCGGGAGATAGCTGTCAACTACTGTCGCGGTACACGCGGACAGCTTGCGCCTCACGACCGAACGAGTCGGACGTGGACACGATAGGCTGGTTGAACAGCCCACCGGTAGGGGCTCTACCTCCACCGGCACGGTACTTGGCCGCGATGTTGCGAGCGCCATTCAGGTCAGCATTGAGATGATACCCGCACTGCCGACACTTGAAGATGCTCTGCGAACGGCGATTGTTACGGGCGGTATGCCCGCAGCAGCTACACGTCTGCGAGGTATGTCGCGGGTCCACCGCGACCACCGTACACCCCCGTTCTTCGGCCTTGTACGCGATCTTGGCCTTGAGGCTCGCAAACGGCCACGAATGCATGCGGCGCTTGGTGTGGGTGTGCCGCTTCGCCTTCATTCGCTTGCGAATACCGTTGAGGTTCTCCAGCACGATCGTCGCGCCTGGCCTGGCGGCCCCAACGATCTGCTTGCTGAGGACGTGATCGGTATCTTTCCGAAACCGCGCCCTTCGGCGTTTGAGCTTGCGAAGGTGCCGTTTGGCCGATCTCGTACCCTTCTGTTGCAGGGCGCGGATGTGATTGAAATAGCGGCCCTCGATCGCCTTCCAGCGCCGCTGGCCCAGGAAGCGGTCGTTCGACGTGACGGCCGGGCGGTTGATACCCAGGTCGACACCAACAATATCGTCAGTCGGCTCGACTTCGGGCGTGGGGAGGGACACAACGACGTGCAGCCACCATGCACCGTCGCGTTCGATCAGGTCGGTGGTGTCAACAGCGCAGCCGATATACTTCGACGCATAGTCCTGAACGTTGAAGCGGATCGTCTGTCGTCCCGCCGTCGTGCTCATCCGCACTGTGCAATTTTCCCAATCAAGGCGGTAGGTATGCACGTTGAAGCGCGGCGGGCAGGCGGTCGACTGCGGCATGCTGACCTTCCGGCCCTGCTTCCGCAGCGTGAAGGCGCTGCGCAGGGCCTCAGCCGCCTTGAGCCGTGCCTGAACGATCAGGTCGCTCACCAGCGTGGGATGGTCCGCCTTGACCTGGTAGTACGCCAGGTAGTGCAGCTTCGTCGCGTTGCAGATGCCGGCCTCCCAGCCAAGGCGTACTGCCTGGTTGAACGCGCCGGTAAACTGGCGGCTCGTTTCCGCCAGGGCTGCGGCCTGGGCAGGCGAGGGTTCAAGCTGGATGCGAAGAGTGCGCTGCATACGGATAGTATACCGTACGTAGCACGTTTGTGCGAATAGAGACGAGTTGCCCGGCGCTTCCCCTGCCGCTTAAAGTCGGCAGTCCCCGCGCCGTGGCGACGTCGGACCAGGATGAAAGGAGTTCTCTTTTATGGATTTTCTGGTTTCAAGTTCCGCGCCATACTTCGCCCTCAGTCTCGCGGGGGCGATGGTCGCCGCGTTCGGGCTCACCCGTCTGGAGCGCTCCCGCTGGGCCGCGTTCGGCGTGCGGGTGCTCCCCAACCACTCAGAGATGAGCGGCCGTCTGCTGATCGGACAGATTGCGGGTATTCCGCTTGCGTTCATCCTGATCCTGATCGCCTTGATCTCCGGCTCGGCGGCCGGGTATCGCAATTTGCTGTTTATGCTGGCGATCGGCGTGTATCTCTACATTGGCGTGGTTATCCCGCGCAGGCCAATCGTCGAGGCGCAGAAAGCCGCGCGCCGTCTTCGCCAGCTCACGCCGGGCCTGGTTTCGTATATTCAGGTCAGCCTTGCCGGCGGCGATTCGCCGATGGTTATCCTGGAGCGCTACATCGAGAAGCCGCTCAAAAAGCGCGCGCTCATGCAGGCGGTTGTCAGCGATGCGGTCAAGATGACGCGCGATCGCTATATTCGACCGTTTGACGCGCTGCGAGTCGTGGCGCGCGCGCGGGGCTGCATCGAGCTGATCGACGTCACCGACGCGCTGGCAACCTCCGAGGCCGAGGGGACCGACCCGCAGGCGGTGCTGACTGCGCAGCAGGCGACCCTGGAGCAGGTGCTGCGTGATGAGTTCACCCGGATGCTCAAGCGGCGCACCATGTACCTGCTTTTGACTGTGGCGATCAGCCTGGTCATCGGCATCCTGGGTAATTTGCTGTTCGTAATGACCGGCGGCGGAAGCGTGCTGATGAACCTTGGCGCGTAGTGCGCACCCGCCCATGTGCGATGTGAACCTGGGACCATTTTCGTTTCGCTCGACGTAGCGCCCAGAGGATATGTCAACTACCCAAGGCTAAAGCGCCTGAGCTTGCGCCTCAACCCGATGCGCAGGGCATGGATTGGACACCATAGGCCGATTGACTGCGGCCCACTCGATATTGATCGCGGCGTTGTAATCAGCGGGGAGCTGATGGTGACACACGACACAACAAAACGCGGCCTGGCCTTTGCGGTTACGGCGTTCGGTGTGCCCACACGCGCTGCACCGCTGGCTGGTGTAGGCCGGATCGATAAACGATACCGCTACGCCCGCGCGCTGCGCCTTGTAGCCAATAAACGCCCTGAGTTGCCCGAAGGCCCAATTGCTGTGTCGCGCTCGTTGCCTCGGCCCTTTAACCCTCGCCCGCGTTCTGATACCGCTCAACTCTTCGAGCGCAATCGTCCGCTTCGTGCGTTCGGCTTTGGCAACCAGCCGCTTGCTGATGTGGTGGTTGGTGTCTTTCTGAAAGCGCCGCTGGCGGCCCGCAAGCCGTTTCAGGTGGCGCTTGGCCGATTTCGTTCCAATCTTCTGGAGTGCCTGACGACGTGCCTGATACCACTGGCGGCGGTGCTCAATGTGTTCACCCGAAAACGATTCGCCATCCGAGTCGGTGGCCAGGTTGACGATTCCAAGATCGACACCCAAAACGCCCGCTACATCGATCGGTTTGGGCGTCTCGACCTCACAGGCGACGAACAGATACCACTTGCCAGAGAGAAGCGCCAGATCGGTTTCGCCGCGTTGCGTGACGAGGAGTTCTTTCTGACGCTCACCGCAGACGAACGGGATGGACTGTCGCCCATCCAAGGTCCAGATCGAGACTTCCGACCCCTTGAGGTTGTAGGAGAGGATGCGATCATCGTAGGGGACAGCGCCATGCGGCTGAAACGTGCGCTGTGTCTTGCGGTCCAGCTTGTAGGCATCCGCGACCTTGCCGATACAGCGCACCGCAAGCTGTGCGGCAAGGCCAAAGGTTTCGCGCACGGCCTGATAGGTCAGCCGGTGAATGGGGAATTGGCGAAAGGTCTGCGTCTCCCACGCCACCTGGCTGATGTAATCGCAGGCAGCGTTGGCTCTCTCAAGCGTGCGCCTGAGCGCATCGGCCTGTTCAGGCGATGGCAGCAGTTGGATGGCGGCGGTCAATCTCATAATATGATTCTATCACAATCCGAACGCCCGTGCAAGTATGCGCTAAAGCGGGCCGGGTGCCCTCTGGGCGTCAGGGTACTCCTCCAGGGGCTAAAGTTCCCTGGAGGAGCACCTAAAGGCAAGTATCTATGACCTCGCCACGTGCCCTGTATTTGCTGATCGCGCCCCTGTTGGCGCTGATCGCGATGATGACGACTAGCTCAGCCACGTCGCCCGCTGGTCCCGTCGCGCATGCCGAGGCGCGTGCCCTGCTGAACGCCACGGCCAACGCGCCGCTCGGCGCGCCCTCACGCTATGTTGAGGATGCCGGGCATAACCTGGCCGGACCGTTCCAGGCATTTTATGACGCGAATGGGGGAGCGTCGATCTTCGGTAAACCGATCACGGAGCAGTTGACCGAGGATGGCTTGATTGTGCAGTATTTCGAGCGCGCGCGCCTGGAGCTGCACCCGGATGGTGCGATGACCCTCGCAAGGCTTGGCGCGCTGCTCACCGAGGGGCGCACCGATATGCCCTTCCAGAAGCCCGCCGCCGTCCCGTCCGATCGACTCCTGATCCCTGAGAGCGGTCACTCCATGGGCGGCGTGCTGCGCGCGTTTTGGGAGCAAGAAGGCGGCATAACGCTCTTTGGCAACCCTATTTCCGAAGAATTTATCGAGCAGGTCGATGGAACGCCCATGCTCGTGCAGTATTTTGAGCGTGTACGCCTGGAGTATTTGCCGATCGGCAACGGCGGCGACGGCAAACCGCGCATTGGCGCGCTCGGAACGTTGTATGCGCAGCGCTTGCCTCAGGAGCTGCGCGAGACGGCCAGGCCGATCGTCGTCCTGGGCGAGTCGCGCCTCACCTACGCTCCGCAGACGCCTGAAGGAACCAATATTGAGCTGGCGGCCGCGCAGTTCGACGGGCTGGTGGTGTACCCGGGCTACAGCCTCTCCTACCTGGACGTCGTCGGCGAGGTCTCGGCGGCGACCGGGTATCAGGGCGGCCAGGCCGTGATCGGCGGCGCGGTGACGAACAATATCGGCGGGGGGATCTGTATGGTCTCGACCGGGCTCTACCGCGCCGCGTTCTACGCCGGCATGGAGATCCTGGCGCAGCGCAACCACAGCCTCTACCTGCGTCCGTTCCAGAACGATCCGGGCCTTGACGCGGCGGTGTTCACGCCATCGCTTGATATGCGCTGGCGCAACGACTCGCCCTACCCCATTACGGTGACCGCCGCGGCATCGGGTGGGAAGCTCGTTATCACGCTGTGGGGCGTCTCTGACGGCCGGAAGGTCGTCGTCTCCGACCCGGTCTACACCAATCGAACCGACCCGCCCGCGCCAGAGTGGCGCTTAGACAGCTCGCTCGGCGATGGTGTTGTGAAGTGGGTCTCACGCGGCAGCGGGGGCATGGTCATCACGCGCACACGCGCGGTCACCGCCCCAAATGGACAGATACTACATCAAGATACCGTGGTGTCGCGCTATACGCCGTCGACTGGCCTCGCATTGTATGGCCCAGGGGTGACCCCACCGGGCGACGCACCCACACACTGAAAGGACAGCTTCTTCTATGCCACGTGGACTAACACTGATTATCGGCGGCGCGATCCTGATGCTGGGCCTGGTCGCGGGTGGCATGGCCATGTACCGCCCATCGCGCCCATCCTATATCAACGCCACCCCTGAGCCGATTGGGCGGCCTGCCGCCGCGGCGTCCGCGCAGCAAGGCGTCGACACAGAGCGCGTCCCCGCCAGCGCGGCGCCCACAGAGGTCGCGCAGAGCAGCACGGTCACGATCGCCGATCGCGCGATCGTCGTCGCCGCCAGCGTGTTCCCGGAGCCCCGCCAGATGGCGCAGGGAACGCCGATCATCCTCTCGTTTTCCGCGCAGGGCGGGGAAATGCAGCAGCTCTGCTCGGCATCTGACGGTCTGCTGGACTCGGGGCTGTGCTCAATTCGCGGCCTGAAGGTCGCATCGGTCAGTGATGCGGGCGTTTCCGTGCCGCTGACGGACGGCCAGGTGCAAACGCTCGCGCGCGTGCGTGACGCTGGTGTTGCCATCACCGCCGCAACTGACAACGCGGTGCTCATGGCCACGACGAGCGCGCAGCAGCCGGCGGCCGCCGCAACCAGCGCGCCCGCGCCGACGGTGGCCGCGGCGGCAAGCGGCGCCCCGGCCGCGGCTGCCGGCCAGCAGGCCCAGAGCCGCGCCAGGACAACTTTTGTCGACGGCCTGCCGCTCATGTGGGTCGCCATCGGTGTTCTGGCGCTTGTCGTCGTTGCAGGTGGCGGCGCGTTTCTGTTGCGCCGGCGGCGCGGTGGCGCGTCTCCCATGAAAACTCCGAAGCCCACAGCGGGCCGGAAATTCAGCCTGCCAAAACGCGGCGGGGATAAGACGCCGGCCGCAAGCATCGCTCCAGCGCCGGCCGGGCTGAGCCTGAACCTGGGTTCGATCGAGGTGCAGCCGCTGCTTGATGATGACGCTGCGATCGCAGAGAGCGCGCCCCGCGCCGCCGCGGAATCGTTCACGAGCGCGCCAGCCGCAGGATCGTTGGCCAATGCCAGTGGTGCGGGGACATTCCTGGACGCGGATGGCGACCTGTTCGCGCCCGGTGCGGCGGCCCGGCCCGCGGCGGCCGCTGATGCGCGCGCCTCGTCGTCTGGCGGCAGCGGCGCCGGCGCGTTCCTGAGCGCGGACGACGACCTGTTTGCGTCCGACTTCGCGCCCTCTCCCGCAACACCGGCAGCGTCAGCAGCGCCGGATGTGTTTGGCGGCAGCGGCGCCGGCGCGTTCCTGAGTGCGGACGATGACCTGTTCGCCTCCACTCTGGCAGTTCCACTGGCGACGAGCGCCGCGCCGTCCCCGGCGCTTGCTGCGCAGCCAGCGCCCGTGGACAACGTCTTCAGCACGCCGCCCAGCGCGCCAGCCGGGCTCGGAGTGCTCGACGATCTTCAGCCCGAGCCGGTCGTTGCGGCAGCCGAGCCGATCATTCCACGCCTCGGAGCGCCGCTGCCGCCCGCCAGGCCCGCCGAGGCGCTGCCGCCGACGGCGGCGCTCGACCGGCAGGCGGCGCTGCGCTGGGTGAAGCGCGGCGGCGAAAGCTAGGCACAGTGAGGGTGGGCTGGCAATCCGACTTCGTGAGCCTCACAAGAAGGCTTCCAGCCCACCCAGAGCGCCTATAACAGACCTATCAGTATGCTCTTTGGCTCCTCGGTCCGTTGATCCGGCTCGGTGGGCTCTGCGGGACCGACCGCTTGCAGACCATTGGCCCCTACTGGATCGGCGTCCCGCCCGTCCAGCGCCCGCCGCTGTCTCTGGAAGATCTGGAAATCCTGGTGGCGATGGCACGCTCTGAGAACATCGGCGACGCCGTGGAGCGCAGCGGCATGGCGCGCCGGACGTTCTACCGCAGGCTTGCGCGGCTGCGCGCCGCCCTTAATCTGCCGCCTGCCACGCACGGGACGCGTATCGAGGAGCTACTCACCTCGATGATCACTGCCCTCACTCGCCTCGGCCAGAGCTTATCCGCCAGCGACGCCGCCTCCCCGCGCGCGTAACAGCTCCAGCCAGCTTGCTGCGATTGTTGTCATCCCGAAGGCGGGGAATGCTCCTCGTGGAATCCGTGTTGCCAAAGCCTCTACAACGTTTGTTAACGAGTTGAAATCCCGAAAGCGAGTGAGCGCGCCCAGGAACTGGGATATTGACGATCCGGCGCTCGACTACCGGACAGTTGAAATCCCGATTGCGGGAAATGCCCCTCACGAACTGATAATCGTGTAGGAATTTTGCATTCTCCACGAAGTTGAAATCCCGATTGCGGGAAATGCCCCTCACGAACTCAGGCTCATATGACTGGCCTCATCAGCGGTCGGAGGTTGAAATCCCGATTGCGGGAAATGCCCCTCACGAACTACCACGACGCAAGTATAACAGACATTGAAATCTTGTTGAAATCCCGATTGCGGGAAATGCCCCTCACGAACCAAAACACCCACTGCGGCTGCTCCTCAAGCAGCCAGTTGAAATCCCGATTGCGGGAAATGCCCCTCACGAACCTCATCACCGCCGGCACCATCATGCCGCCATCCCCAGGCCACGGATCGAGCGGCGGCAAATCAGGTGCCGCTCTCCAATCGCTGCCCGGTAGCCAGGCGCCAGCCCAGCGCATTGGTATGCGATCGAGCGACAGATCGCATCCAAGCCTTCACTTCGCCGCTCGATCCAGGCTGGTAAGGTGCGCCCAGGTGCCTGAGCGCCTGCCTAGCGGAGACCACCAGGCGCTGTTCCTGGCAGGTCCGCGGCCCTGCTTGGAATCCCGCGTGCAGTACCATACCACCTGAATGCGCCGAAACGTCACCCCTATTGGACTTGGCCACATGAGGCTTGTCATCTCTGGGAAGAAATATCTTCTCAGCACAGGCGTTGATGGCCCGCGCCCAACGGCTTGCATCAGCCGCGGCTGGGAACGGGCGCTGCACAATCAGGAAGGCGAGCTAGCCACGCCCATGGCGGAAGATCGCTCCGATCCAGCCGTCGGCTGCATGTGGTGTTGGGCGGCTCGCAGGAGAGATTGGACGTTTACGACAAGTACTTGGTATCAGGCTCCGACCGCTCCTGAATGACGACCCAACGTGCGCCTGCTTCACCCACTGCCACCACCATATGATGCTCCCCTGGCTCCACCATTACCACCATGCCGGCACGAAGTTGTACCACCTTTCCCTCTACCTCTAGTTCTGCTACCCCGTCCAGGACAACGTAATATTCCCGGTACGGATGGTAGTGGCGTACCTCATTCGGCCCAACCTCAGACCGCAATCCTGTGCCAATTGCGAGCGGAGAACCGTTCCAATGCCCACAGATCCAGACTGGGCCGTCGCCACTTTCCTCGCTTTTCCGGTAGATCCTCACGTTTGCCCCAGGAATTCGCGTAGTCTCGCGACCTCTCGACGAACCTCAACTTCGGGAAAGTCCTGATAGCCTGCACCCGGTAAGGGGTCACCCGGCGCTACATCCTCGACGAAGCGCGGCGCCACTAAGCAATGTAGATGCGGTATGCGATTTCCGAGCAACTGGTAGTTCATCTTCAGCGGACGATACACAGCCTGCATGGCCCGTCCTACCCGCAATACGTCGAACCAGAAAGCCGATGCCTCTGCGTCGGACAACTCAGTTGGCTCCGCCACGTGCCGGCCACGCCAAATGACCGCTGCATAGCCTCGCTGGACACCGCGCAAGTGCAAATAGCCATCTGACCACCCGCTGGAAAAGAAGCGAATCCTGTCATTGATTTCATCCGGACGGCCTTCAGCACATGTGGGACACCCAATGCCGGATAGTTGTTCCTGATAGTTGACTGGCCATTCCGCCATATGAGAGATATTCCTCTCTATCTACGAGTACAAAGTCATAGAGAAGAGGTTATTCCTCTTGCATGGCTTTGATGTGCCGCCCAACGGCCCGGCGCTTCAGCTGCCGAGATCCGCACCAGAATAGAGCCTAAGCTTCCCGCTGGACCGAACGATGCGGGCTCGGTCGGTTGCAACCAACCATCACGGCGGGGCCGTGACTCCCCACCAGATGACCGGTCGCCTGCTATCCGATCCCGTGTGGATAGGCGACCGGTCATCACCAACCTCCCAGCCGCCACGTCGTCTGTCGACTACGGCAGAAACTGCCCTATTCGCACCCCTCGCCATCTATAATAGCATCACGCCAGAGCTACGACCTGAACACGGACTGGTGCGATAAAAGCCCATTCACCAACCTGGTTCCCGGTCACCAACGATGTCACAACTAAGTAGGTACCAATAAGTTTCCGTCACTTCTCGGCTCCAGCCCAGGTCAGTGCTTGTGCTGGGGTCATGCGTGCGAAGAACCTGTCTACCGCCGCCAGCACCAGTTTGATCGACCCGTAGAGCCGATT
>WNFV01004285.1_pt1 | contig 17790 bp, 13 predicted proteins | sample 5400101 | NCBI WGS metagenome assembly WNFV01 (sample SAMN13153361, study PRJNA577476) | soil metagenome | isolation source: 115 cm soil or saprolite under grassland replicate 1 | place: USA:California | collected 2016-06-15
CTTCGAGCATTACCTCGCGAACGAGGTGAACCCTTATCCGGGGATTTGAATTCTGAGGGTAGTTCGAGTCCCTCCCAGCCCCGGAAGCATACCGAGCATTGCACCCGTTCTCAGTCACGGCCGGCTTCAGAAGGTGTGCTGAGCTTGATGTCTCCTACGCCCTCGCGCGAGTGCCCCATCCGCCTCGGTCGCCCTTCTTCACCGCGCACTCTGCCCGCATGAAGCCCGCGTAGGCCCAGCCCGAGACCGCACGCGCGCGTCCTGAGCCGGCCCGCCATCACCGGCCGTCGAGCGCCTCGCGTACCCAGCGGATGAGGGAGCCCGGAGTGAAGGGCTTGGGCAGGAGCCTCGCGCCGGACTCGAGCGCGCCGCGGCGCAGGACGGTGTCATCGGCGTAACCGGACATGTACAGGACCCTCATGGCCGCCCGAATCGGGCGCAGGCGCGCAACCAGCTCGACGCCGCTCACGCGCGGCATGACCACATCCGTGAGCAACAGGTGGACGGGGCCCGGGTGCTCGCGGCAGATCCGCTCGGCCTCGTCCGCGCTCGCCGCCACGAGCACAGTAAAGCCGGCCAGAGCCAGTGTCTCCCGTACGACCCCGCGCACGTCCTCCTCGTCCTCGACCAGGAGGACCGTCTCGATCCCGCGGGCCGTCGGCTCCACGAGCCCCGGCTCGGCCGCTGTGACCTCGGCCGCGGCCCGAGGCAGATAAATCCTGATCGTCGTCCCCTGCCCGGGCTCGCTCTCGACGGTCATGTGGCCGCCGCTCTGCTGGACAATGCCGTACACGCTGGACAGCCCGAGTCCAGTTCCCTTCCCCATCTCTTTGGTCGTGAAGAAGGGCTCGAACATGCGTGCCCGTGTCGCCGTGTCCATACCGACGCCGGTGTCGCTCACCCGGAGCAGCACATAGTCACCCGGCGACGCGCCGGCGGGGGCGCCGGCCATCTCGGCACCCAGGGCGACATTGGCCGTCTCCACGACCAGGCGGCCGCCCGCGGGCATGGCATCCCGCGCATTCAGGGCCAGATTCATGATGAGCTGCTCCAGTCGGGCGGGATCGGCCTTCACCGCCCAGAGGGCCGATGCCATCGTCGTAACGAGCTCGATGTGCTCGCCTATCGGCCGCAGCAGGCTGGCCTCCATCGTTTCGACCAGCCTGTTGAGGTCCATCACCTCGGGCTGGAGAACCTGCTTACGGCTGAAGGTCAGAAGCTGCTGGGTGAGCCGGGCTGCCCGCTCCGCCGTCATCGCGATCTGCTCGATGTCGCGGCGCACCGGGTCGTCCGGGGCCAAGCGGCTCAGGGCAAGCTGGCTGCGCCCAGTGATGACCATCAGCAGATTGTTGAAGTCGTGGGCCACACCGCCCGCCAGGCGGCCCACCGACTCCATACGCTGGGCGTGCAGCCGCTGCTCCTCGAGGTCCCGCTGCCGCGTCACGTCGCGGGAGTTGACGACCAGCGTGACGGCACCCGCGGTATCCGTGGACATGCGGCTATAGGCCTCGAGGAAGTGCCAGGAGCCGTCACTGGCTCGGACACGAAAGGCCACCGGGGGGTTCACTCTCGCGGGATCGTCCAGGCGCCTCGCTATTCCTGCGACCACCTGCTCGACATCGTCGGGGTGGACGTAATCGAACAGCCGCTGGCCGATCAGTTCCTCTGGCCGCCAGCCGAGCAGCCGATGAACGGACGGACTTTCGTACCTGATGATGCCGTCCGTGGTCAGCACCGTGATGAGGTCCGACGCGCTTTCGATGAGCGCGCGGAGCCGATTCTCGCTCTCGCGCAGCTCCTGTACAGAGGCTTCAGCGCGGGGGGGTTCCGCCTGCGACCCGGGCCGGCGCCGCACGCTTCTTCGGGGAGGCTGCCTGTCGCGCGGGCTCAAATGATTCGATCCTGCGGTCAGTCTACACCGCGAGCTTCGGCACACCCACACTGCTTTGTGCCCGCGTGACCGGGCCCGCTCGCCCCGCCCTCCACCCGCGTAGCGCCGCTGGCAGCCTCGACATACCTGGGCCGGGTAGCCCCACGAGTCGAGTCGCCCGCGAGCTCCAAATTCTACACGCAGGTGATCAAATACGTCACGCGGGCCTGAACTTCCAGAAACAGTTAGCCCCCACGCGCATGCCAGCAAATCCAGCATGATAGAAAACGGCGGCCCATGAGAAATGCCAGAGCAACATAATCCGCAGCACGTCTGAACATCAGTTAGCGCGCTAAGAGTCGCAGTACTTGCCCGGCCCACGGCTCACCGCCGTGGGCCGACTCTTCTTCCGGATATTGACGGCGATTTTCCGAGCGGATTTGAACCCGTGTTTACAGTCCGCCACGCGCTAGCTGTTCCGAGTCAGACACTTACGGGATGTTGACTCAACAATATAGCCCCCGGCATTTGAATTCCGATGGTCGTTCGAAGTCTTTCGCCGCCCCGCCCCCCTTTTAGGTCTCTCTTAGCGAATTGCGGTACTCGTATAAGCCGATGACCAACCCAAGTGAGTCTCCGAAAACACGTCTCGGCCTGCTGGTTAGCCTGGCAGAGCGCCCTTTCACTTTCGATACTTGTCGCGGGCCTCGGAAATGGTCTTCCAGTCCGCCTTCAGCTCCTCGAGCGTGGGCCTCACGCCGAGTGTCACGAGCGGCTGCGAGTGGGCATCTGTAAGCCGGCACGCCTTCTCGAACACGGGAAGGATCACCGAGATCGTCTCCCCTAACCGTTCGGCCTTGATCTGTGGCAGTTTGGTCATCCGCACCTGCGCCTGGTACCGTTGCGTTACTCCCGCCAGCAGCTCCTGCTCGGCCACAGCCTCGCACCACGTTCGGATGAGGCTGTAACCTCTCTCGATCAGGGCATCGCGCGAATCGCCGGCAGCCTTTCCGGCCTGGTCGATATTCGTGTTAATACGTGGGCCGATCTTGCCAGGGGTATCCCACCGGGGATGGGTGCGTTCTGTAATGAGGCCCTTCACTCCACTAGCACTGGAAACCTCGTAATAGGTGCAGGCACCTGGCTCATCCTCGAACCGGGCGAGCAGCTCAACAGCGAACCAGATATCGTGCGTAAACACGATGAGTTGGTTCCGTTTGCTGAGGTGAGTGAGGCGGTCGACGACATAGCCCAGCCGTTGATGGTCCAGGCTAGTCACCGGGTCATCGAAGATGATGGGTGCAGAGGCCTTCGGCAGGGACGCCTCGGCGAGGAAGTCTGCCAGCGCAATCACCTTCTGCTCACCCTCAGATAGGATGTCGCTCAAGCGATAGTCCGCGGACAGGGACTTCCGCCTCGCCGGCTGACCTTTCCGGCCGGGGAAGTCGAGCTTCACGTGAGGGGCCTGAAGAGCCGCGCACTCTTCCATGAAGTGGTGCTCGAAATCTCGGTTAAGTAGCCCTTCGCTCGCCTCCTTTGCCACCTCGGTCAATGACCTGAGGAGCTGCGGGAAGCGCGAGGCGATGAGTGTGAGAGCCCGGCTGGCCCACTTAGCACGCTCGACGTAGGCCCGGATTTCGGGCAGCAATGCCCGGAGCGCCAATCTCGCTTCCAGCTCGCGGAGCTTGGCTGTCTCCTGGGTACGCTCGCGCTCACGCTCGGCTGCTTGGGCTTCGAGCGCGGCGATCAGCTCCTCAGCCCTTGCCATTGAGAGGAGAGCCGCCGACTCAGTCTGTCCGGCAAGAATGGGGGTGTCTCCCGGGTTGACCGGCCGCCCCTGTCTCACCTGCTCCTGCAGCGGCGTGCTAGCGTCGATTAGACCGAGGGCCTTCTCGACCACTTCTTCCCGCCGCTCTTCTCCCGCTAGCCTTCGGCGGAGGCTGGACCCGAGGCCCCCGAAATCCAGCGCCGTGATCCTCGTGCTTTGAGCACTCAGCTCCCGTATAGCCGCATCGAGCTCCTGCCGGTGTGTGCTATTAGAGTAATCACGATACTTGCGCACCAGCTGGAGCGCAGCCGGGCCGAGGTTTTGCCGGCAGTAGAGGCATTGTGCGTCGTCGTGTGGATAGTCGTGCTCGCTTAGATCCTTGATGTACTCCTCACTCGCCTGAATGAATGCGCGCCATGCGGTCCCGAGTCCGCCCGGAAGGCCTTCCTGAGCGAAAGCCTGCTCGGCCGCATATTCTTGGCGCTCTGCGGCCCTGCGCACCCTTTCGACCGCCGCGTCGTAGTCGCCCCATGGGAAGGTTGCGATGGCCCGTGCGACAGAGAGGACGGAGACATAGAGGTCTCGATCCTCTCGGGCGAGACGGAGCCGAGCCTGGACGGTCTGTGGCTCTAGAGCCGCAACCGTTTCACGAATGGTCTCGAGCGTCGCGAGTTCATCCTCCGTGACCGCCGCCAGCGTCTCGAGTTCCCCGAAGTTGGTTGAAGGACCGAGCGCCTCGATCTTCGCGTACAGCGGCGTGTCACGTCGGAACTGGGCAAGAAACGAGTTCCCCTTTGGCTGGGCGGCGTCGCGAGCGGCCTCAAGCCGCGTCTTCGTTGCCTCGACGGCCTGGTGGGTGAACCGGAAGAGGCCTAGGTCACCCGGGGTGTAGGTGTATGTGAGGTCTTCGTCGACGTGAAAGGACACCGCTCGGGCGTCGAACACGCTGATGCGAGTGAAAGGCGGAACGCCAGCCTCGTTCCTCCACTGGTGCTCCATGGCTGAACCACCGAGGGTATATCCCATCGTGGCCTGGGGCGTTGCGGGCGAGGTTGCAGCCTTGATGTCTGGGAGAATGCGCTCGGCGGCCCGAACCCCAACCATTCTCTTAAAAATCCGGACGTAGCCCGTCTTGCCCGAGGCGTTCTCGCCGAAGAGGATCGTCATGCGGGCGTTGAATAACACCTCCTGGTTCATTGCGAGGGCGTTCACACTGTGCACCCCGCTGAGACGCGCGAGGCGGAGTTCCTGGCCTCCATTCTGGTCAGTGATGTCGAGGCCGAGCAAGGGCACATCCGGAGGGGGAGCATCGACCAATTGTTTCTCGGTGAGAAACATCGCGTACGCTGCCTGTAGGGCTGCCTCAGACAGTTCTCCGCGAGTTGCGAGAACCTCGGCCACCACTGCCCGCGCCCAGTGGTCCTGCTCATTGGCCCACTTGACGAGGATCTCTCGGCCGGTATGGGTGTCGGAGTCCGTCATGCGGAGAACCTCAGGAAGTCAAAGTCCCACGCTTGCGGCTTGTTTGTCAATGAAGGCCCTGCGCCTTCGATCTTCGCGGGCACCTCGGAGATGGAGGATTTTGGGCGCGTGTTGAAACGCGACTTTCATTCCCCGAGATTCGCGTCCCGTTGCAATTTCTCGAAGCGTCAAATCCCAGGCCAGCAATGATCGGCGCGCCCAGCTTTTCGGATAACCAAGCCAATCCTCCCCGTCCCCGTGGCGCGGTCTTTCTCTCTCCACAGGAATCCCCTTTTCAGGTTCCTTGGGTTAGCCTTGACGCTTGTTCGGATTTCATCAAGAAATCCAGAAGCGCTTCCACGCCTTCCGCAGTCTCCACCAAAAGCCGGGGAACGTCGTGCCGGTCCCTTTGCACACGGACTTTCGCGGCCCTTTCTTGCGGTAGCCATGGCAAGCGCGGCAAACCGGCCATTCGATACTCTGAGCGCCAGCCCAATGCCAGGCCGTCAGAATTTCGCGGATGACCTTGATACTCTGGCTCATGCTAAAGTCGGCCCTTCTGGCGGGCGAACCCGACGGTTGCGGTGAAGCGGCCAAGCAGGCGGATAGTCTACTTCGATGCCCCCACCGACGCACGCTCTGCTAGACTTCCGACAGAGATACGCGAGAAAAAGATAGAAAGGAGACGGTGTGGTCGAAGAGGGACGCCACTGCGTGGACCACGGCAAGACGCACTTGGCATATCGCTGGTACGTATGTCAGAGGCGATCTGCGGACCCTGGGAAAAGTGCCAGACAAGGCCAGGTCCCTGCTCTGGGCATTGACTACTTGTGCAACGCCGCTTATAGCCGCTTACCACCGGCTGAGCAGGCTGAGTGGAAACTCCGCGAATAAGTAGAGGCACCCACATGCGTCACCCTTCGTTGCACCGTTCCGCTCGCGTTCGGTCTCTTCGTTCTCGCCACGTCGGCCTCCGCCGAATGCGCGTGGGTGCTGTGGGGAAATCTAGTGTCCGGTAGTGACCCGCGCGCGCCGAAGGGGAAGTAGTACGCGAAAGCCGCAAGCTCCTAAACCGCCGTCCCAATGGAGCGTTCTGGTGCCAGCCAGTCGGGTGAATTGTACTCGGTACCACTGACCGTACTGGCGAAACCTTCTTCCGGGCCGAGGCGCACAAGCGCGCTTTCGGGGCTTCGGGCGGAGGATGGCCAATGTTTTCGGATCGGCATCCCTTATGCTCGTCAAGCAACCAAAGGAGCCACCGGCTCACACGGGGAAGCACAGGAGATGGCTTTCTGCATCTTGCTTGTGGACGATGAAGCGGACTCGCGGGAAATAGTCGCGCGCCTACTCGAGTTGGACGGTTACCATGTCGAGACAGCGCAGGACGGATCGGAGGCGCTCGACCTGCTCACTCGACGCAGCTACGATGTCATTCTCAGCGACATTCGGATGCCTCAGATGAGCGGCGAGGCGCTTTATCGCCACATCGAAAACGGCTGGCCGCGTCTAGCCCCCAGGGTGGTGTTCATGACGGCCGGGCGACTGAGTAGAGCATTCGAGGCCCAATATGGCGGCGGGACAGTCCCCATGCTCACCAAGCCATTCACGCGGGAGCAGGTTCGGCAAGTACTCGCAGGCGTGATCGCTCGTGCTGCATAGTACAGCGCCGGTGGGTGCCTAGTCGGTATCCGCCAGACCGAGTTGCCGGAAGATTCCCCGTCTCAGTATCACGTTCGGAATCTCATGGTGTGGCTCTGTCGTCAGCACTCGGCAGGCTATTTCGATCTCGGTTGGAGGTATTTGCAGCTTCCGCAGGAGCGATGCCAGGGCCTCAATGTCCTTCGGCTTGCCCAGCTCAACCGTTCCGACTCCATCTTTTTGACCGCCGAAGCTGACTGAGAACTCCATCGTAGTCGGCTGAACAGCAAGGTGATCTGGACGAACAATGTAGACGATGCCCGGTGTATCGGTGCGGGCGCTCAATGTCTAGACTCTCTGAGGGCTACGCGAGTACGGATCGGATCATCCCCTTGCCACCTATCCTCCGCAGTTCGACCGGCGGCCATCGTCGGGCAGCCCGCTAGGACGAAACAGGTCAGGACTAGAGCCAACACCGCGAACATGAAGAACCATTGCAGGAACCGTTGCGAGAACCGTCGCATCGCCACCTCCCCCCGGAGACTCGGTAGCAGACCCGGTCGCTCAGGGAGAGGGGCAAGATATGGTCCATCGTCCGTTCGTGTGGTCTGACAAGGCTTTACGTCTCACCGATGGCGCTAGATGCGCCGGATTCGGGCCACCGGAGTGACGAGTTTGGGCCGTCCTGCTGCGTGGACCCCCGCGCCGATACCGGGCATGCCGCGAGGGCTCCGTAGCGACCGGGCGACGACGCTTCACCCACACAAAGCCGCTGGGTGGCCCGGCGTACTTGGATCTACTTCCTTGCGTATTCGAACTTCGGCAAGGCCTTGATGGCTTCCTTGGTCGCGCCAGATAGTACGTACTTCCCGTCCTGCTCCTGCAACTGGTTGATCGGAATCGCGACATCGTGTCTGCCGAGACCGACGAACCCCCCTGCACCCACAATGACGTAGGACACCGCCCGCTCCGGCGTGACGATGATGTCGTCGATCCGCCCGACCCGCACGTTCTTTTCGTTGTAGACCGTCTTGCCCAGGATCTGCCTCTTGGCGCTCCACCCTATGGCCACGGCCTTGAGCTCAGCCCGGCGGCGCGGCGTGACCTCGACAGGACCGCCACGTGGCTCGCAACGAATGGGCGCGCGCGCGTCCTCGTCGAGGGCTATTCGGATCAGCGGGGAGACGCCCGGCCGAACCAGGCGCTCGCTGAGCGGAGAGCCAGTTCGATCCGTGATCATCTCGTGACCCAGGGCGTCGACGCTGATCGCATCACCACCGTTACGTACGCTGGTCAGCGCCCGGTCTGCCAGGAGCCGCTGGAGACCTGCTGGGCACAAAACCGCCGGGCCGTTGTCCGGATGACGCGCTAGGCACAGCCTTTCTTCGCGCATGCGGTCGCGTCTCATGCGGCGGAAAAAGCGCGAGGAGCCACGGGCCGGTTCAAGACCTTGCCGCGGCCCCCCGCGCCCTGGAGGGGACTGGCGCTCGCCTCGCGCGGGCGGGCGCGATGCGGACGCTACTTGAAGGGCTCCTTCAGGACCACCTTGACGCCCGCGATGACGCCGGTTACTGCGTTGCGGACCTGCTGGACGGCTTGCTGGCTGATCTCCCCCGCCCCTTTGATGGACCCGGTGGCGGCCGCCGAGGCTGCCTCCTCGACATTGAGGCCAACCTGCTTGGCGCCGGAGATGGCGCCCTCGACGGTGTTCCTCGCGACAGTGCCGAGATCGCCGCCGACCTCGGCCGCGCTCTTGACGAGGGTACGAGCACTGACGCTGACGGTGTCGATCGTCTCGGCACCGACCTCCTTCGTGCCCTTGAGAACGCCGACCACGCCTCCCTTGGCGGCGGCACCGACGTCGCCGCCGACTTGGGCCGTGCCGATGATGGCGCCGCGGAGGACGTCGGATACGGTGGACGTCAACGCGGTACCCACGGCGCCAGTGCCCTTGATGGTGGTCACCAGTGTGCCGCTGACGGTGTCGACCGCAGCGTTCAGGACCTCGCCGGTACCCTTGATCGAGCCGACCATCTTGTCTTTCACTGACTCCATGATGCCCTTGTTCATGCGGGACCTCCTTCCGGGGGACGAACTTTGGTCACTCTCGGGAGACGGGCAAACACACCGCTCGTGGACCCCCGATAAACAAAACGCTACACCCAGTGCCTCGAGAGCGGAAAGCCGCGTGTCGCACTGCGCCATGGCGGCTGTTGAGTTGGCGAATCATCACCGTTAGAATGCCCAAGGGCTTTCGCGAGGCACTCGGCACAGTACACCTCTCCCGGGACCATCGCGCCCAACTTCTCCCTCGCCCGCGCCCTCTGGATCCCGGCGGTGCTCACTGGGGACGAGGCGACGGGCGAGGTTCGCGAAGGGCTACATTTCGCGAAGGGCTACATGACGTCGTCCAAAAGCGTCTTGAGCTCGTCCGTGAGATAGACGTGGTGAATGACCATGTTGTCGTGGCGGGCCTTCTGGACGGAGCTGTCGACGTGTGGCTCCCTCAGGCCAAGCCCATAGCGAAGCGCCCGCTCAAGCTGGTCATCGCCGACCACGTCGCAGGCCGGTGGAATGCTGTAGGCGGCATAGGGAGCGAAGCTGATCTCGTATGTCCAGGGTTCCGGCTCGGTCTCATGGCTGAGCCGAACAACGCGCAGCGAGCCTTCGATGTGATCCATGACGGCATGGGTACCCCCATGCGTTTGGTTTCCCACCCTCGCGGGCGGCTGTCAAGTGATGATGCTGCGCCTCGCTGAGGGCCTGAGGCTGCCGCTCGGCCCGGACGATTTTGCAGACTACGCCCGGGCGATGGAGGGCCGCGCGGTTCTTGGTCGCGCCCGAGAGAAGGCACTCGATACGAGGAGGCCGCAGAAAGTGGGTAAGGAACCGGCCAGCAGATGAGACGCGGAATGAACACGCAACCGTGCGATCCTTGCGGCGGCTGGACTCCTGGAAGCCTTTTCCAGTCTGGCACGTGGGGTGGGATGCTACATTCCCGAGACTCGATCGTTATGTCGGCACAGTACGGTCAGATACGGGCCTGCCAGCGGCGGGCCAATGTGGGGGGGCCCTGTTATGGCTGAACGACCGGTGAACGCCGACCGCTTCGTTGCCATCCACGGCCATTTCTACCAGCCTCCGCGCGAGAACCCGTGGCTTGAAGCGGTCGAAATCCAGGACTCGGCGGCACCCTATCACGACTGGAACGAGCGGGTCACAAGGGAATGCTACGCGCCCAACACGGCCGCCCGCCGGGTCGGCCAGGACAACCGCATCCTCGACATCGTCAATAACTTCCGGAAGATCTCGTTCAACGTCGGACCCACTCTCCTCTCCTGGTTGGACCGCCATGCGCCCAACGCCTACCAGAACATCCTCAAAGCCGACCGCCAGAACGCTAAGGCGCACGGGGGACATGGCAACGCGATCGCCCAAGTCTACAATCACATGATCCTGCCGCTCGCCACGCGCCGCGACAAGTTCACACAGGTCCAGTGGGGGCGACAGGATTTCCAAGCACGATTCGGGCGCGATCCCGAGGGGATGTGGCTACCGGAGACCGCCGTCGACAACGAGTCGCTCGAGATCCTCACCGAAGCGGGGATGAAGTTCACGATCCTGGCTCCCCATCAAGCCTGGCGCATCCGTAAGATCGGTACCGAGGTTTGGGAAGAAGTCAACGACCGCATCGATCCTAGCCGGCCGTATCTCTGGCGGGGACCACGAGGGCAGACGCTCGCCCTATTCTTCTATGACGGGCCAATCTCCCGGGCCATCGCCTTCGAAAACGCCCTCGATCGTGGCGAGAATCTCGTCGCCCGCCTGAAGGCCGGCTTCGTCGCGGACCGTGAGGGAGCCCAGCTCGTCCACTGTGCTACTGACGGCGAGTCTTACGGCCACCATAAGCAGTTTGGAGACATGGCGTTGGCGGCCGCCATCGCCCAGCTCGAGGCCGAAGGGTTCGCGACGCTGACGAACTACAGCAGTTTCCTGGTCAAGCACCCGCCCGCTTTCGAAGTCCAGATCCGGGAGCGGACGTCGTGGAGCTGCGCGCACGGCATCGAGCGGTGGCGGAGCGACTGCGGGTGCAGGACACGCGCGGACTGGCAACAGCGCTGGCGGGAACCACTGCGGGAAGCGCTCGACTGGCTCCGAGACCAGATCGACACGTTCTACGAGTCACGTGCCTCGGCCTTCCTCAAGGACCCCTGGGAGGCGCGAGACGCCTACATCGAGGTGATCCTCGATCGCAGCCCGGAGTGCCTCGCCACCTGGCTGGCCCGGCACCGGCGGGTCTTGCTGGATGCCGGTGGGCAGGTGGAGACACGCCGGCTGCTCGAGATGGAACGCAATCGCCTGCTCATGTACACATCCTGCGGATGGTTCTGTGATGAGATCTCAGCGCTGGAACCCACGCAGATTTTGAAGTACGCGGCCATGGCCCTGCAGTATCTGCGCGACCTCGGCGGGGATCATTTGGAGGAGGAGTTCGTCCGACGGCTCGAGGCCGCACCAAGCAACGTGGCCGCCTTCGCGAACGGCGGCGAGGTCTATCGGACCCTGATCAGGCCGTCGGTCGTCGACATCCGGCGTGTCGTCGCCCACTATGCGATCAGCGGCCTATTCGAGGAATATGAGGACGAGGCCGCGGTCTACGCCTGGTGCGTGCATCGGCTTGACGACACCAGCGACGCCTACGACGGCACGAGGCTCCGGATCGGGCGCGTCCGGGTCGCCTCCGAGATCACCGGGGAGACTCGAGAGCTCGAGTACACCGTGCTCCACTTCGGCGGCCATGACTTCTCCTGCGGCATCCGGATGCACGAAGGCCAGGATAGTTACGCCATGCTCAAGACCGATCTCCTGCGGCGCTACGCCCAGCGCAGCCTCGCCGACATGGTGAGAGGGCTCGATGAATACTTTCCGCAAGGCCTGTTTTCGCTCACCCACCTCTTCCTCGAGCAGCGCCGGCACGTGCTCGCCAGCGTGATGCAAGCTGTGCTCGACAAGCACGAGCAAACGTACCGTCGGGTCTGGGAGGAGACCCGCAAGATGGTCCGGTACCTGCGGGAAGCTGACGCGCCAATTCCCGAGGTGCTCCGCATCACCGCCAAACACGTGATGGAAGACCAGCTGGTGGCCGAGCTGAGGCGTGCCACCGATGCGACCTCACTCCCCGAGCACCTCTTCGAGGTGTCCGCAGAGGCGCGCTCGCTCGGCCTCGAGCTGGAACCGACCGCGGCCCGCCCGATCATCAGCGGGGCGGTCGGGCAAGCCCTCGACGCCCTGACCGAGCGGCCGACGCCGGAGAGAGTGGCCAGCTTCGAAGCGCTCGTCCTCGGGCTCAAGCGGCTCGGGCTCCGCTTCGGGCTCTGGCAGACGCAGAACCGGTTCTTCGCGCTCTGGCGCGACCACCCGGAGGCGCGCGAGACGCTGCGGCCGCTCGCCGATGCCCTCGGGTTTGCCCTTGCGGCCGAAGAGACTCGGTGACTGCGCCGGCCGGCCCCCGGATCCCGCTGGCGACGTATCGTCTGCAGCTCGGCTCCCAGCTCACCTTCGACCACGCCGCGGGCCTGGTCCCCTATCTCGCGGCTCTGGGGATTTCGGACTGCTACATCTCCCCAATCTTCGAGACCAGCTCGGAGAGCTCCCACGGCTACGACGTCTCCGATCACAATTCCATCCGGGGCGAGCTCGGAGGCGAGGAAGCCTTCGTCCGCTTCTCGGAGACCCTCGGCCGCCTTGGTCTGGGTCTCCTGATCGACCTCGTCCCCAATCACATGGGGATCGCTCGGAATCACAACGCCTGGTGGCGGGACGTTCTCGAGAATGGCCCCCGCTCTCGCTACTCGCACGTGTTCGACATCGATTGGAGGCCGACCAAGCCAGAGCTGGCGGGCAAGGTTCTGTTGCCGGTCCTCGGCGACCAATATGGCATCGTGCTGGAGCGCGGTGAGCTGCGGCTCGAGTTGAACGAAGGGATCTTCACCATCCGGTACTACGACACGACCTTACCGATCGCTCCGCACTCCTACAGCCGGATCCTCGGCCACCGGATCGAAGAGCTGGAGGTCGACTTGGGGCCAGCGCACCCCGGCCTGCTTGAGCTGAGGGCCCTCACCACCTGGTTCGCGAGCCTCCCGCCGCGTGCCGACCACAACCCGGAGCGGCCGAGGATACGAGCACAGGACAAGACATCCGGGGTCGAGCGTCTGGCGGCCCTGTTGCGTCAGTCACCCGAGGTGCAGACGTTCCTCGATGAGACCGTACGGCGCTTCAACGGCACGCCGGACGATCTGCGTTCGTTCGATCTGCTCGACCAACTGCTGAGCGAGCAGGCGTACCGGGTCGCTTTCTGGCGCGTAGCCGGCGAGGAGATCAACTACCGTCGCTTCTTCGACATCAACGAACTGGCCGCCATTCGCATGGAGGACCCCGAAGTCTTCGCCGAGACGCACCGCCTCGTCTTCCGGCTCGTCGGCGCCGGACAGGTCACCGGGCTTCGGGTCGACCATCCCGATGGCCTCTACGCCCCGGCCGAATACTTCCGGAGGCTGCGGCACGAGTGTGCGCGCGCGCGCGCCGCCGCGCCCGCCGGCGGGGGCGACCTCTACATCGTCGCCGAGAAGATCCTGAGTCCCGGCGAGGCGCTGCCCCGGACCTGGGCCATTGCCGGGACCACAGGGTACGAGTTTCTGAACCTCCTGAACGGCATCTTCGTCGATCGCAGCCAGGCGCGGGCGATGGAGCACCTGTACGCCCGTCTCATCAAGGAGCGTCCTCCCTTCTCGGAGATCGTCTACGAATGCAAGCGGCTCGTCATGCAGACGTCGATGGCCTCGGAGCTGAACATGCTCGCGCACCGGCTGAACGCCATCTCCGAGGAGCACCGCTCCTCCCGCGACTTCACCCTGGCCAGTCTCACCCGCGCGCTGGCCGAGATCGTCGCCAACTTTCCTGTGTACCGCACATACGTGGGCGAGGACCAGCGGGCCGTGAACGATCGCGACCGCGAGTTCATCGCCCGGGCGGTGGCGCAGGCGAAGCGTCGCACGCCACTCACCAGTCCGTCGATCTACGACTGGATCCAGGACATCCTCACGCTGCGGTTTCCGCCCTGGGCGCAGGAGGCTGAACGGCGCGAGCGGCTCGAGTTCGCCATGCGTTTCCAGCAGATCACCTCGCCGGTGACCGCCAAGGGCTACGAGGACACCGCTCTCTACCGGTTCAATCGGCTGGTGTCACTCAACGAGGTCGGCGCCGACCCGAGCCGGTTTGGCACTCCGTTGGCCGAGTTCCACGCGGCGATGGCCGACCGGCAGCGGTCGTACCCGCATGCGTTGTCGGCCACCTCGACGCACGACACGAAACGGGGCGAGGACGTGCGGGCCCGAATCAACGTCCTCTCGGAGATTCCCGAGGAATGGCGCGGCCGAGTCGCAATCTGGCAGAAGCTGAACCGGAAGCACCGCACGATGGTCGACGCGCAACCGACGCCAGGGGCGAACACTGAATACCTGATCTACCAAACCCTCATCGGGGCCTGGCCGATCGGGGTGGAGCGGTTGCTCGCCTACCTCTTGAAGGCGACCCACGAGGCCAAATCGCACACCAGCTGGATCAATCCGAACGTGCGGTACGATGAAGCCGTCGCTCGCTTCGCCGACGCGATCCTCGATCCGGGCCGCTCGTCTCTTTTCCTGGAGGACTTCGCGGCCTTCCAGGCCCGGGTCGCCCATTTCGGCGCGTTCAACTCGCTGGCCCAGACCCTCGTCAAGATCACGGCGCCCGGTCTTCCCGATTTCTACCAGGGCAGCGAATTGTGGGACCTCAATCTCGTCGATCCGGACAACCGGCGCCCCGTCGATTGGCAGCTCCGCCGTCGCATGCTCGAGGAGCTGATCGGGGCGACGGAACAGGTCAGTGACCGCGCGGCCTTCGCCCAGGAACTCGTGAAGGCCAAGGAGGACGGACGCGCCAAGCTCTACCTGATCCGCGAGGCCCTCGCCTGCCGCCGCGCCCACGCGCCGCTCTTCCGTGAAGGCGAGTACCGGCCACTAGAGACGCGGGGTCCCCTAGCCGAACACATCCTCGGATTCGCACGAGTCGCGAAGGAGGCCGTCGCGCTCACAATCGTCCCTCGCCTACTGGCCCGCCGCGGAATCGAAGAACCACCGCTCAGCGACAGTTACTGGGGCGACGAGACCCGGCTGCTTGTGCCGCCCGAGGCCGGCCCACGGTTTGTCAACCGACTGACCGGCGAGCGCCTCGCGGTGGACCGCGGAGGTCTGTCACTGGCCGACGTGTTCGCCAACTTTCCTGTGGCGCTGCTTGTGAGTGAGGCGTGAGGTCTCTTGCGGGACGCTGCCGGCTCGTTCGTTTTCCTCCGCGGCGGCCAGTGTGACGAGGCACGGCGAGCAGAGAAACTTGCCCCGATAGTTGCCACGGAGGAGGAAGCCAACGTCGGGCCGAATGATGTCCTCGGCCGTGAAGCTCATCGAGACTTCTTCGTGACCTTCCGCCGGGGCGCCTGAGGTGCCTTCTTCAGTGGCGTCCGCTTGGGCCATTGTCCCGGCGGGGGAACGGGTTGGGCCCTTGCTTCCCAATGGAAGGAGGAGCTGGTCTTCATCGGCGGAAACCGGCATAGGTGAGGTAGATGCCAATGATCTAGCCGATGACGGCGAAGCCGGCGCTGAGGAGCTGCAAGGGAAGCCGACAATCGAGAGGTTTTACCGGAACTAGGCGTCGTCGAAAGCCATCCCGATGCTGTTACTGAGTGGGAACTCTATTCGTCGTGTCAGGACCCAATCCGCCCACTAAAGTAGTGGGAAAGTAGTGAGCGAGACTATTAGGCAAACCTAATAGTCAGTACGCGCCATATGACGAGTGAACGGGGACTCCTTTTGGAGTTGAGTACGATCCTATCCGTCTTCCGGCAACAGCCGAAGGGGCGGCGCTAGAGCTTCGCCGCCCGCTCGGACAGCCGCTCGACGAGCGCGATCACTTCCTTCATCCGCTCTCTCAACTCCGCCTCGGCCTTCTTCGCACCCTCGGCGAGGGCGGCTTCGAGCGCGTCCTCCAGATTCGTGACGGCGATCCCGAACACCTTGAGCAAACGGCGCGTGCTGTCCTGAGCCATGGTTCACTCCTGCTGTTGAAGGTTTTGGGCCGAGCTCATGGACAACCTGTGCGACCTGGACAGGAAGGACGCGCGCCCGTTCTCCGTCGCCCATCGGCTCTACGCGGGGCCGAGGAGCTTGGCGGCCTTGCCCACGTCGCGCGGGGCCACCCACAGGATGGCCCCGTAGCGGTCGGTGCCAGCGCAGACGGCGTCGATGGCCGTCACGTTGATCTTCGCCTCGGCGAGCTTCCTGTGCAGCTCAGCCACCGCACCCACGCGCTCCTCGCCACTCACTAGGATGGCGCTCTTGGGGCCGGTGAGCTTCCATTTGGCCGTCCGCGCGAACTGCTTGAAGGCGGCTGGATCGGCGGGAACGAAGTCGAGCTGCGAGCCGCGTCCTTCGGGGAAGCCGGAGAACGCGAGGAGATTGATGCCGGCCTCCTGGAGCGCCGTCAGAAAGCGGGCGCCCTCGCCCGCCTTGTTGGGCACCTGCGCGTAGAAGTACTCGACGCGTTGAATCGTGTCGGCCATGGTCGGTCTCCTTTAGGCCTCGAGCTCGGTGCCGAGCGCCTGGTTGAATCGGTCGGTGACGTTGGCCGCGGCGATGCTCAGGGTGAGCTGGGTACGCGCCTCGGCGGAGAGATGACGCTTGAGCGCCTCGACGAGTCCGGGTCCACCTGCACATTGCCATCATCTCCTCGCGTAGTCGAGAAGCAACCGCTCGAGATCGGAGAAGAGCGGGCTCGTCCCGTGGTCTCGGAGCGTGTCGCGAGCTTGTCCTTGATCGTTCCCTTCCGACACCGGTTGAGTGGTCAACCATCGTCGTGCCTTCGTCAGTTCCCTCCTCTGGGCACGTTATTCCCGGGCGTACCTAGCGCAATGATCTCCTGCTAATGGTAATACCTTGCTGATCGCGTCGACCATCCTCTCCTATTGTTAGTCGTTCCTTGGATGCGGACAGATCAAGGTGTCCGTCGTCAGCACCTTTGGGACCCCGCGAGGCGGCGTGGGACCAACAGCCTGCCAATTCTCCCCGGGGGATCGGTGCAGGGGACTGAAAGTCGCGTTTCAGTCCCGGATCTCGAAATCGCAGGTGCCGGTAAGGGAATCAAACGCGACTTTTAGTCCCCTGACAGTTGCCTTGAATCGCTGGTTCAAATCGCGGGCCCGCAACCACCGAAATCGAACACCCTCGCCTTCGAGGTTGACTTGGTCTAAACGGTAGCGTGGGCCCGCATTCACCGAAATCGCCCCGCCTTCTCCTCGAGGCGGACCTCATCTGACCCGCCCGAGGGCATTCCCACTGCCTCGAAGCGTTAGGAATGAGGTGAGAATTGACGCGGGAATACCTCCTGGTAGAACGGAAGCCTCTGGACAGGCGAGATCGGATGGGCCGGCGTCTTCCGCTCTATCTGTAATGGCAAATTCTGAAACGGAACGACGTCCGTAAGCGTATAAAACGCCCAGGAGAATTTACAGGCATGAGGTTCAGGGAAATAGGCGATTCGGAGGTTCTCGAGACCATCCATCCGGGGGCCTCTGCCGCTCAGCCAAAGCCCAGGGTGCGCAAGGGCGCTCGGCCCAAGATCGAGGACGAGCCGTCCGGGATCGAGATCGAGGACGAGGAAAGGACCGCGGCCGTGGTCCTCGAGGAAACCCCCGCCTTGTCCGCGGACGCGCTGCGCCCCAGCGCGGCTCCGGCCGAGGATCCCGTCCGCCTCTACCTCAAGGAGATCGGCAAGGTCCATCTCCTGACAGCCCAGCAGGAAGTCAGCCTCGGCCGCCGGATCGAGGTCGGCCAGATCCAGCTCCGCCGGGCGCTGGCTGGGATTCCCATGGCGACAACCCGGCTGCTGGCCCGGGTGGACCGGATCCGGCACGCGGAGCTCGGACTCGACGAGGTCATCGTGCTGCCCGAGGGGGGCGAGC
>WNFV01004286.1_pt1 | contig 17787 bp, 16 predicted proteins | sample 5400101 | NCBI WGS metagenome assembly WNFV01 (sample SAMN13153361, study PRJNA577476) | soil metagenome | isolation source: 115 cm soil or saprolite under grassland replicate 1 | place: USA:California | collected 2016-06-15
CAGCGCGTTCCAGTCGATGACGTGCAGGCGGAACGCCTTGCCACCGACGACCGGCCACGTCGGTCCCATCAGGAGGACGCTCGCGCCGACCAGCCCCGCGATCCCTCCGGCGAGGTAGCGCACCGCCATCGCGCGATCCGCGCGCACGCACCAGATCGCGAGGGCGAGCGCCGGCAGCGCTGCGGTCGGCTTGGCCCAGACCGCGGCCGCGAGCAGGATCCCGGCGACGAGCGGACGCCGGTGCGATGACGAGAGCGAGACGACACCGGCGACGGTGAGGGCGAGCGCGACGAGGTCCGGCTTCACCGCCGCGCCCCAGACCACCACGGGCACGGTCGCGAGCCAGGCCGCGGCGACGGCGAGCGCGAGCAGGGCGCCGTGAGAGCGCGCGCGCCACGCGATCGCCGCCGCGACGAAGAGCGTCGACGCGATGCTCGCGATGCGTCCAACGACGAATGGGTCTCCCAGCCCCGCGACCCGGAAGTACAGCGGCGGGTAGTTCGCCGCGGTGAAGATCGGACGCAGGGTCGCGTCGAGGACGGCCGCGCCGGTCGTGTACTGCAGACCGTCGCGCGAGAGGAGCGCGGCGTGCGCCACAGCGCCCTCGCCGTAGAGCACCGGGCCGCCGAGCGTGACGGCCCAGGCCCATCGCGCGATCGCGAGCGCGGCGATCGCGCCCGCGACGACCACGAGCGCGACCCAGGCGGCGCGGGCGCGGCTCACGACCGTCGTTCGATGAGGTCGCGTCCCGTCATCCGCTCTGGGACGGGGATGCCGAGCAGGCCGAGGATCGTCGGCGCGACGTCGCGCAGGCCGCCGTCGCGGAGCCGCGCGCGCTCCAGGCCCGTTCCGATGAGGACGACGGGCACCGGGTTCGTCGAATGCTGCGTGTTCACGCCCCCGTCGGGGAACAGCATCTCCTCGACGTTGCCGTGGTCCGCGGTCAGCAGGACGCACCCCCCGGCGCCGAGCGCGGCGTCGACGACCGTCCCGACCGCGGCGTCGGTCACTTCCATCGCGCGCAGCGCCGCCGGGATGACGCCGGTATGGCCGACCATGTCCGGGTTCGCGAAGTTCACGATCGCGAAGTCGTACGTGCCGCCCGCCATCGCCTTCGCGAACGTTGCGGCGACCTCCGGCGCGCTCATCTCCGGCCTCAGGTCGTACGTCGCGACCTTCTGCGACGGCACGAGCGCGCGGTCCTCGCCCGGGTACGGCTCCTCGCGACCGCCATTGAAGAAGTACGTGACGTGCGCGTACTTCTCCGTCTCGGCGGCGTGGAACTGGCGCAGCCCGCGCTCGGCGAGGACCGCGGCGAGCGGCACGATGGGCTGCTGCGCGAACGCGATCGCGACGCCGGGCAGCCGTAGCTGATGGTCCGTCATCGTCACGTACGCGGAGAGCCGCGGCCGCCGCGCGATCGCGAAGCCGTCGAACCCCTCCTGCATGAACGCGATCGTCATCTGGCGCGCCCGATCCGGCCGGAAGTTGAAGAAGATCAGAGCGTCGCCGTCCTCGACGCGCGCGCCGTCGCCGACGACCGCCGGCTCGAGCAGCTCATCGCGGCACTCGTCCCGCTCGTAGCAGCGCCGGACCGCCGCCTCGGCGGTCGCGACGCGCGGGCCATCGGCATCGACGATCGCGCGCCACGACCGCTCCGTGCGGTCCCAGCGCTTGTCGCGGTCCATCGCCCAGTACCGGCCGTGGACCGTCGCGATCGGGACCTCGACCTTCGGGAGCAGCTCGAGCGCGCCGCGCGGGGCCATGTCGCGGCCGTCGAGAAAGCAGTGGTACGCGACGCGCCGGACGCCCTCGCGCCGGGCGAGCTCGCCGAGCGCGTTCAGGTGCCGCAGGTCGGCGTGGACGCCGCCGGTCGAGAGCAGACCGAGGAGATGGAGCGTGCCGCGATCGCGGACGGCCCGGCACGCGCCGGCGAGCGCCTCGTTCCGGAAGAACGACCCGTCGTCGATCGCGTCGTTGATCCGGACGAGCTCCTGGTACTGGATGTACCCGGCCCCCATGGTGAGGTGTCCGACCTCGCTGTTGCCCATGACGCCGTCGGGGAGCCCGACGGCGCGCCCGCTCGCGTCGAGACGCGCGCGCGGGTAGCGGGCGAGCAGCGCGTCGATGCGCGGCGTGCGGGCGTGCGTCGCGGCGTTGCCGGGCCCGTCGGGCGCGATCCCCCACCCGTCGAGGACGCAGAGGACGACCGGTCTCAACGGAAGGCCGCGACGATCGCGGCGAACTCCTCCGCCTTCAGCGACGCTCCGCCGACGAGCGCGCCGTCGACGCCCTCGGCACCCGCGCAGTCGCGGCAGTTCGCGGCGCTGACGCTGCCGCCATACAGGATCGTCGATGCCTTCCCGCCGAACCCGAGGCGCATCAGCTCTTCACGGATCTTCCCGATGGCCTCCGAGGCCTGCGCCGGCGTCGCGACGACACCGGTACCGATGGCCCAGATCGGCTCGTACGCGATCGCGAACCGATAGGTGCCATCGACGACGAGGAGATCCTTGTCGATCGTGCCGAGCCCGTTCCGGATCTGCCGCTCGATCACGCCGTCGGTCTCGCCACGCCCGCGCTGCTCGAGCGTCTCGCCGATGCAATAGATCACGAACAGGTCGTGCCGAAGCGCGGCCGTCGCCTTCGCCGCCACGCGCGCGTCGTCGTCGCCCTGGTCGCGCCGGACCTCGGAATGGCCGACGATCGACCCGCCGGCGATCCCGGCGAGCATCGGCGCCGAGATCTGACCCGTGTACGCGCCCGAGGCCTGCCAGTGGACGTCCTGCGCGAAGACCTGCACCGAGGTGCCGCGCACCGCCTCCGCGACCGCGGCGAGCGCGGTCGCGGGCGGCGCCACGCCCACGTCGACCGATCCCGCATCGATCGCCGTCACGAGCCGGGCGAGTGTGACCGCTTCCACGATCGTGGGCGGATTCATCTTCCAGTTCCCGACGACGAGCTTGCGGCTCACGTCCGCACGTCCGATCGGTCGCGGTCGCGGTGCTCGACCGTGATCTCGCCGGGCCAGAACTCCTTGATGCGCTTCGCGATCTCGTCCGCGATCGTCACGGACCGGTGCCGCCCACCGGTGCAGCCGAACGCGATCCCGAGGTGCGCCTTCTTCTCCTCCTCGTAGCGCGGCATCACGTCCTTCAGGAAGGGCACGACGTGGCCGAGGAAGTCCTGCGTCGCCGGGTTGCCGAGCACGAATCGGCGCACCGCGTCGTCGCTGCCGGAGAGCGGCCGCAGCTCCTTGATGTAGAAGGGGTTCTCCATGTAGCGCACGTCGAAGACCAGGTCGGCCCCCGGCGGGAGGCCGTACTTGTAGCCGAAGCTCGTCACCTGGACGAGCATGCCCGTCGGGCCCTCGCCGTACAGCGAGTGCAGCGTGTCGCGCAGGTCCTTCACGGAGAGGTGCGTCGTGTCGATCACCTTGTCGGCGCGCGCGCGCAGCTCCACGAGCAGGCGCCGCTCCTCGGCGATCGAGGGCTCGACGCCGCCCGGCGTGTCGAGCGGATGGCGGTGCCGCGTCTCGCTGTAGCGCCGGACGAGCACCTCGTCGCTCGCGTCGAAGAAGAGGATGTGCGGGCGGCGCCCCTCCGCCTCGAGCTGCTCGAGCACGCGCATCGCGTCCTGGAAGAGCGGGCCGCTGCGGACGTCGATCACGAAGGCGACCTTGTCGTAGCCGCCGCTGTCGCGCGTGACCCGCAGCGCGTCGGGGATGAGCGCCGGCGGCAGGTTGTCGAGCGTGTAGTAGCCGAGATCCTCGAGCACCTTGATCGCGACGCTCTTCCCCGCCCCCGACAGCCCCGTCATCACGATGAACGGATGCGGCATCGCGGGAAGCGTACTTAGCCGGGGACGACCCTGTTGAGGAAGAAGCTCACGACGCCGACGATGAGCGCGCCGATGATAGCCGCGAAGATGTCGCTGACGCGGAACCCGAGCGGGAGCCAGCTGAGGATGAGCAGCATCAGGCCGTTCACGACGAGGACGAACAGGCCGAGCGTCACGCACGTGATCGGCATCGAGAGGAGCAGCAGGACCGGCCGCACGATCGCGTTCAGGACGCCGAGGACGATCGCGGCGATCGCGAGCGCGAGCAGGTAGTTCGTCTGGGCGTCGGCCGTGTACGACGGCGGATCGAAGCGGATCCCCTCGAGGAGGTAGTCGGCGATCCCGAGGGACGCCGCGGTCACGACCATCCGGAGGATGAAACCCATGGCCGGGGAGATCCTACAGGCTAGTGAGGACGAGGGCGCGAGCTTGCTCGCGCGTGAGGACGAACGACGCCTGTATGCGCTTGCGCATCCCTAGTACTGGCCGACCGTGCCGTGGCGACCCACGTAGCGGTCCGCGGCGCGGAATGCCCAGACGCCGAGCGCGAGGAGCGCGACCGTGCTGACGGCGAGCGCGAGATGCTCGATCAGCGGATCGGCCAGCGGGCGGGCGCCGATCGCGTTGTAGCGCAGGATCTCGGTCGACCACGTCATCGGCAGCCCGAAGGCGACGATCTGGAGAGCGAACGGCAGGGCCGTGACCGGGAACGCGGCTCCGGCCAGCACGCCGACGAGGAAGTTGAGCGTGTCGACCAGGAAGTTGGCCTCTTTCACGACGAGCACCACCGCCGCGATCAGGAAGCCCATCCCGGTCATCGCGAGGACCGTGACGAGCACGGCCGGGAGCGCCCAGGCCGTCTCCGGACGGAACCGTAGGCCGAAGAACGCGATCCCGATCGCGAAGAGGACGCCCTGGGTGAACAGCAGGAGGCCGAGCCCCATGATCGCGCGGCCGATCACGATCGTCTCCCGGCGCGTCGGGGTGAGCCAGACCGGCTCGAGCGTGCCCATGTCCATCTCGACCCGCAGCTGGAACGCGATCATCCAGAACGCGACGCTGACGACGGAGCTGATCACGCCGCCCATGAAGATGAATCCGGAAAGGTCCTCGGTGCCGAGCGACGACGCGAGGCCGAGCTGGCGGCCGCCGACGGCGAACGATGCCCCGAAGAGGAACGCCGGGATGATCCCCTGATAGAGCGGGTTGAAGACCATCGACGCGACGGACAGGCGGTAGCGCGACAGCTGCCGGAGGTCCTTGCGCGCGATGGCCAGCGCGGCGCGCAGCTCGCTGCCCATCAGTACCGGCTCAGCATCCCGGTCCGGCGGGCTTGCAGCTCGATCCAGCGATAGACGACGACCGCGAGCGCCGCGATGATCCCGGTCATCGCGAGGACGAGCAGCAGGTGGCCGGCGACCGCGCCCAGGCCGGTGCCCGCGAGCAGCACGTGGCGGATGTCATCGACGATGTAGGTCGGCGGAAGCGTGGCCGCGACCGCCTGGGCCCAGCCGGGGAGCATGACGATCGGGAAGCTCACGCCGGACGCCAGCACGAGGATCCCGCGCACGAACTGCACGGCGGGGCCGACCTCGCCGAACTTGAGCACCGTCGCCGCGAACAGCGCCGCGATCGCGTACATCGCGGGGATCGCGACGGCGATCACGACGAGCGCCCGGGCGATGGCATCGGGAGCGAGCTCCACCCCGAAGAACACCCGCAGCGCGACCCCCATGACGGCGAACATGAGGACCGTCGAGGAGAGGTGCGCGAGCGGCGGCCCGAAGAGGAGCACGAGGCGCGAGGCCGGCGTGAGGAAGACCGCCTCCAGCGATCCCCTGATCTGCTCCTGCCGCAGCTGGGCGCCCGGGCCCCACAGCAGCGTGCTGAGCCACATGTACATGGAGAACCCGACGAAGACGAACCCGGCGACGTTCGTCACGCCGCTGCGCTCGGCGAATGCCGCGATGGCCTGCGGGTCGTTCCCGGAATACACCCGTCCCATGAGCACGTACACCGAGGGCAGCAGGATCGGCCAGAAGAACAGGCCCGCGAGCAGGAACGGGTACCTGCGGATCTGCCGCAGCTCCTTGCGGATCGCCGCGCCGAACGCGCGGAGATCCCCGGCGAGGTAGCTCACTCCCGCAGCGCGCGGCCGGTGATCGAGATGAAGACGTCCTCGAGCGTCACCGGGACGACCTCGACGTGCTCGATGCGCGCGCTCGCTTCGCGAGCGACGTCGAAGGCGACCGGCACGAGGTCGCGAGCCGAGGCGCAGTGCAGCGTGACGGTGAGCGTGCCGTTGTGCCGGTCACTGCGCGCGACCGTCGCCGCGCGGCCGAGACGCGACACGAGCGCGTCGTCCGCCGTGCTGCCCGCGATGTCGATGTGGACGATCTCCTCGGCACGGACGGTCCGCTTGAGGGCGGCGGGCGTGTCGAGAGCGACGATGCGGCCGTGGTCGATGATCGCGACGCGGTCGCAGAGCTGGTCGGCCTCCTCCATGTAATGCGTCGTCAGAAGGACGGTCCGGCCCTGCCGCCGCAGGTCACGGACCCGGTCGCGCAGGTCGCGCGCCGCGTGCGGGTCGAGGCCGACGGTGGGCTCGTCGAGGATGAGCAGTGGCGGGTCCGGCAGCAGCGCACGGGCGAGCGCGAGACGCTGCCGCATGCCCGTCGAATAGCGCTCGACGTAGTCGTCGGCGCGGTCGCTGAGCGTGACCTCCGCGAGCGCGCGATCGATGCGCGCACGCGTCTCCCGCGGCGGCACGTGATAGAGCGCCGCGAAGTACTCGAGGTTCTCACGCGCGGTGAGCTTCCAGTACAGGCTGCGTTCGCCGGAGAGCATGGCCCCGAGGCGCGCGCGGACCTCGCGCGGATGCGTCCGCACGTCGATCCCGAGCACGCGTGCCTCGCCGCTCGTGGGCTCGAGCAGCGTCGCGAGCATCCGCAGCGTCGTCGTCTTGCCGGCGCCGTTCGGGCCGAGCACGCCGAAGATCTCGCCGGTCTCGACACGGAGATCGATGCCATCCACGGCGCGGAAGCGCTCGCGCCGATCGGGCTCACGGCGCAGGCGCTGCCAGATCGTCCGGCGGCCCTTGTCGAACTCCTTCGTGAGGGCCTTCGTCTCGACGGCGGGCGCGGGCGTCACTCGACGAAGATCTCCACCCGGTCCTCGTCGTCGTTGATGTCGACGACGCGGCCCGCGGTCTCGACCTCGCGCAGCAGCTCGTCGAGGTCGATGCCGAACTTCTGCAGGTGGCCGCGCACGAGGCCGCTCGCGCCGAGCTTCATCTTCCCGATGCGCGCGATCGCGAGCGGGATCGCGACGTTCACCTTCGGCTTGCCGTGCTCGCTCACGCGGATGCGCAGGACACGCCCGCGCGTCCCCGGCGGCATCTCGTGGACGCGCTCGCCATGCGGCGGGGGCGGTGGCGGCGGCGGGGCGGCGCCTTCCTGGATGTCGCCGAGCGCGCGAAGCAGCCGGTACGCCTGCTCGGCGTTGATCTTCCCCTGCGCGAGGAGGTCGAGGATCTGCTTGCCGTCGGCGCTCGTCATCAGCGCTGTCTCGTCGCGTCGAGGGCGGCCGCGGCGTCATCGACGCCGATCTCGCCGCGCGCGACCTTCTCGAGGATCTCGCGCGCCGCGGCGCTGGGCTCGGGCGGGGCCGTCGGCGCCTCGGGCGCGCCCATCGGCATCGCCTCGGCGCCGGACTCGTCGGCTTCGACGGCCTCGTCCGAGGACCGGCGCAGCTTCAGGTCGCCGGAGACCGTCTTCACGCGGAACGGCGTCCCGCCCCGACCGATGACGATGCGGCGATCGCGCCGGCCTTCCTTCTCGATCGTCGCCGCGACCTCGACGACCGCGTCGCCCGAGACGGTCTTGTAGTCGATCTCGGCGTCGCCATCGGCGAGCACGATGTCGATGTCACCGCTCACCGTCTTCACCCGTCCCTCCGCCGAGTCCTCGGGCAGCGACAGCGACTGGATGGTCACGTCGCCGCTCACGGTGACGACGTCGGGGGTGCGCACGCGCGAGCGCTCGAACTCGACGTCGCCGCTGGTGGAGTTCGCCTCGACGCGGCCGGCATAGCCCGAAGCCGTGACGTCGCCGCTGACACTGCGCAGCAGCATCGGCCCCTGCACGTCGTCGATCGAGACCTCGCCCGACACGCTCTTCACTTCGTGCTGGCCGCGCGTCCCCGTGATCGAGAGGTCGCCGCTCACGGTGCTCGCGTCGATGTTCGTCTCGCGCGGCACGCGGATGTCGAGGTCGACCGCGACGCGGCCGCCGCGGAAGAGGTCCATCCACGCGCGCTCCTGCTGGAACAGGCGCGGCTCGACGACGATCTCGTCGCCGGACTGCTCCATCCGGACCTCGACGTTCTCGAGGAGGCGCCGCGCGCGCTCCTCGCTCCACCCGTGCACGCGCTTGCGCGCGCGCACGAAGACCTCGTTCGGCGGCCCGACGGTGATCTCCGTCTCGCCGGAGACGTTGTTCACGCGCAGGCGCGGCCCGTCGCCCACCTGGAAGCGCTTCTCGACGAGCTCGCTCGCCTCGGCGCGCTCGCCCTGCGCCCCGATGCCCATGTCGCCGACGCCGAAGTACCACTTCTTCGCGCTCTTTCGGAGGCTTTCGCCGACCTCGGCCTGGATCCGCTCGCGGAGCATGTCGCCGAGATGCGTATGCACCTCCGCGCGCACGCGGTGCCGCTCCGCACGGCGCTCCTCGCGCTCCGCACGGCGCTCCGCGCGGTAGGCCTCGCGCTCCGCGTGCCGCTCCGCGCGATACCGCTCGCGATCTTCCTCGCTCATGCCCGCCCCTCCAGCAGCGCCGCCGCATCGTCGGGGCCGATCCGGCCCTCCGCCAGCTGGCGCAGGATCTCCTTGCGACGCTCGGTCTCCGCCTCGCGGTCCGGCTCGACCTCGGTCTGATAGCCGAGGGAACGGATGACCGCGTCGAGGCGCGAGCGCACCGTCGGATATGAGATGCCGAGCTCCCGCTCGACGTCCTTGAAGTTGCCGCGCGCGCGGATGAAGACCTCGAGGAACTCGAGCTGGTCCGCGCTGAGCGAATGGAACCGGCCGAGGGAGAAGCTGCCTTCGAGTCGGGTCCCACAGCTCCCGCATTCGAGCCGCACGACGCGCAGCTGCGCCGCGCAGATGGGGCAACGCCCGATGACGGCGGGCTCGCTCACGTGACCGTTGTGCGTCCGACCTCAAGGATCGTCAAGCCCACTTCATCGTTATGTATGCGGATCTACGTATCCATGAGCCCCTAGGACGCGATGGCCTTCTTGATCCGGTCCGCGAGGGCGCTCCCGACCCCCGCCACGGCGGCGAGCTCCGCCGCGCTCGCCTCGCGCATCGCCTTCACCGAGCCGAACTTCCGGAGGAGCGCGCGCTTGCGGGCGGGACCGACGCCCTCGACGTCGTCGAGGACGGAGCGGACAGCGCGGCGCGAGCGGACGTTCTGGTGGTAGGTGACCGCGAAGCGGTGAGCCTCATCGCGGATGCGCTGCAGCAAGTGGTACGCGGGGCTCCCCGGCGCGAGCGGCACAGGGTCGCCGCGCTCCGGGACGAAGATCTCCTCGGGCTTGAGGCGCACTTCGCCGTCCTCGCTGAGCCGCCGCTCCTTCGCGAGTCCCATCACGGGGATCTGCAGCTGACCGAGGTCCGAGAGCGCCGCGAGCGCCGCGCCGAGCTGGCCCTTCCCGCCATCCACCACGATGAGGTCGGGGGTGGGCCACGCGTCGCCCTCGCCCTTCGCCTGCCGCGCGAACCGGCGCCGGATCGTGTCCCGCATGTTCGCGAAGTCGTCGTTCCGGTCGCTCACCTTCGCGCGGAAGCGGCGGTACTGCTGCTTCGCCGGGCGGCCGTCCTCGAAGACGACCATCGAGCTCACGACGTCGGTGCCCTGGACATGGCTGACGTCGTAGCACTCGATGCGCTTCGGCGGACCTTCGAGGTCGAGGTGCTCGCGCAGCGCGTCGTAGAGCTGGACGAGCGCCTCCTGCGTCTTGCCGCGGTCCGCGAGCCACCGCACGCGCTCCTGCCGCAGCGCGTCCTCCGCGTTGCGCGTCGCGAGCTCGACGAGCCGCCGCTTCCGGCCGCGCTGCGGCACGACGAGGTCGACGCGCTTCCCGCGCCGCTCCTGCGCGAACGCCGCGAAGGCGTCCGCATCGGCGATCGCCGTCGCCGTGACGACCTCCCGCGGGAGCTCGGTCGCCGCCGAGTAGTACTGGCGGACGAACGAGCCGAGCACCTCGCCGATGGGCGCGTCCTCCGATCCTTCGAGGAAGAAGTGATCGCGGCCGACGATCGTCCCGTCGCGGACGCGGAAGATCTGCACGGCCGCGTCGCCGCCCTCGACCGCGACGCCGAAGACGTCGAGGTCCTCGCCCTCGTAGGCGTGGACCTCCTGTCTCTCGTGGGTCCGTTCGATCGCACGCAGGTGGTCGCGGAGCTCGGCGGCGCGCTCGAACTCGAGGCGCTCCGAGGACGCGCCCATCTCGCTGCGCAGCTCGCGCGCGAGCGGCCCGTAGCGTCCCTCGAGGAAGAGGACGCTGCGATCGATCGCCGCGCGGTACGCCTCGGCGGTGTCCTTCCCGACGCACGGGGCGGTGCACCGCTTCAGGTGATAGAGGAGGCACGGCCGTCCGCCCGGCAGCGCCGACGGCGGGACCGTGCGCCCGCGCCCGTCCTCGCCCGCGACGATCGTCAGCTTGCACGTGCGGTACGGGAAAAGCTTCTGCAGCAGGTCGAGGGAGTCGTCGACGGCCTTCGCGTTCGCGTACGGACCGAAGTACCGCGCCGTGCGATCGCCGAGCTGCCGCGTGCGCAGGATCCGCGGGAAGTCCTCGCCGAGCGTGACCTTCACGTAGGGATAGGACTTGTCGTCCTTGAGGCGGATGTTGTAGCGGGGCCGGTGCTGCTTGATGAGGTTCGCCTCGAGGAGGAAGGCCTCGGCGATGCTGCCCGTGACGACGTGGTCGACGCGCTCGGCGCGCTCGACCATGCGGACGTGGCGGACCTCGAGGCTCGGTCCGAAGTAGCTGCGGACGCGGTCGCGCAGGACGTCGGCCTTGCCGACGTACAGGACCCGACCGCGCGCGTCCTTGAACAGGTAGACGCCGGGCGACCCGGGCAGGCCGGCCGCCTGCGCGGACAGACGCTCGTTGGTCCCCATCAGGCGCGCTTTCGCTTCGTGGACATCGTCGTTCCAGCATATGCAGCGGGGGCGGCTATCATTTCGCTACGTACCACGCCTGTCGCGGCTGGTGAGAAGGGAGAGGCCATGACGGTGGCCACGAAGGTCGCACGTCGCTCGGTCCAATCGGTCGATCGCGCGCTCGATCTGCTCGAAGCACTCGCGTCGTCCGAGGGCGAGGTCTCCATCACGTCGCTGGCGAACCGCACATCGCTGCACGTCAGCACGGTCCACCGCCTGCTCACCACCCTGCTGCGCCGAGGGTACGTCCGGCAGAACCCCGAGACGAGCCGCTACTACACGGGCGCGAAGCTGGCGACCCTCGCCGAGGGCCGCTCCCGCTTCAACGAGCTGCGCCATCGCGCGCGCCCGATCCTCCGCTCGCTGACGGAGCACACGCGCGAGACGTCGAACCTCGTGGTCCTCGACGACGTCATGGCCGTCTACATCGAGACGGTGCCGAGCCCGCACGTCGTGCGGATGTTCACGACGATCGGGAACCGCGTGCCGCTGCACGCGACCGGCGCGGGCAAGGCGCTCCTCGCGTGGCTGCCCGCCGATCGCCGCGAGACGCTCATCGAGCGCTCCGATCTGCGCTCGCACACCGCGCGGACGATCGTGGAGAAGCCGTCCCTCCGCCGCGCGCTCGAGGAGATCCGCGAGCGCGGCTACGCGGTCGACGACGAGGAGTACGACGAGGGCGTCCGGTGCGTCGCCGTATCGGTCGGTCCGATCGGGTCGCCGCTCGCCGCGATCTCCGTCTCCGCGCCGGCGAGCCGCATGACGCGCCAGCGCTGCGGCGAGCTCGCGCCGCTCCTGCGCCGCGCGGCGACCGAGCTGGCCGACGCGATGCGCGACCAAGTCCGCGTCGGAAGCGCGTAGCGGGACGGTGGGAGAGCCCAAGTACGCTTCGGAAGCGCGTTGTGGGGGTTTGGGAGACCGCTTTAGATCCGGGACAGCGTGACATGGTCGTTGTGAGATCCGACGTACGGGGGGAGGAGCTCGGTCACGCCCTCGTAGAGCTGCTGGGCGAGGACAAGGTGCTGTGGCGTCCCCAGGACCTCCTCCTGTACGAGTACGACGGGGCGGTCGACACGGCGACACCCGACGCCGTCGTGCTCCCGATCGAGACGGCCGACGTCGCGAAGGTCGCGCGGTTCTGCTCGCAGCACCACGTGCCCATCGTCCCGCGCGGCGCAGGGACGGGGCTCTCGGGCGGCGCGATCCCCGTGTTCGGCGGCGTGGTGCTCTCGTTCGCACGCATGTCGCGGCTCCTCGAGATCGACGTCGCCGGCCTGCGCGCGGTGGTGCAGCCCGGCCTGATCAACCTGCACCTCTCGACGGCGGTCGCGCCCTACGGGCTCTACTTCGTGCCCGACCCGTCGAGCCAGAAGGCGTGCACGCTCGGCGGGAACGTCGCGGAGAACTCGGGCGGGCCGCACACGCTCGCGTATGGCGTCACGACGAACCACGTCACCGGCCTCGAGGTCGTGCTCTCCGACGGCACTGTGGTCCGCATCGGCGGCAAGGCCTGGGAGAGCAGTGGGTACGACCTGGTCGGCGCGTTCGTCGGGAGCGAGGGAACGCTCGGGATCGTCACCGAGATCACCGTGAAGCTCACGCCGCTGCCCGAGGACAAGCGGACGATCCTCGCGGCGTTCCCGACGATGGACCAGGCCTCGGAGACCGTCTCGGCGATCATCGCCGCTGGCATCGTCCCCGCGGCCATCGAGATGATGGATCAGCTCGCGACGGAGGCCGTCGAGGCCGCCGTCCACGCGGGCTATCCGCTCGAGGCCGGCGGGATCCTCCTCGTCGAGGTCGACGGCGTCCGCGACGGGCTCGACGAGCAGCGCGAGCGCATCGAGGGGATCTGCCGCGCGCAGGGCGCCACGACGCTGCGGGTCGCGGCGAACGCGCTCGAGCGCGAGCGCCTCTGGGCCGGACGCAAGGGCGCGTTCGCGGCGATGGGCCGGCTCGCCCCCGACTACTACGTGCAGGACGGCGTCATCCCGCGGACGCGGCTGCCGGCGATCCTCCGCCACGTGCGCGAGGTCGGCGAGCGGCACGGCGTGCGCATCGCGAACGTGTTCCACGCCGGCGACGGGAACCTCCATCCGCTGATCCTCTTCGACGGCTCGCAGGGCGAAGGCGTGCTCGAGGGCGTGAAGGAAGCGGGCTACGAGATCGTGTCCGCATGCGTCGAGGCCGGCGGCTCGCTCACGGGCGAGCACGGCATCGGGATGGAGAAGAACTGCTACATGCCGCTGCAGTTCTCGGACGCGGACCTCGCCGCGATGCGCCGGATCAAGGACGCCTGGGACCCGGCGGGGCTCATGAACCCGGGCAAGGTCTTCCCCACTCCCGGCAGGTGCCGCGAGTTCGACCTGCGCAAGCGGCGGCTCGGCGGATGACGGCCGTCGTGCGCCCGACGGACGCGGCGACGTGCGCCGCCGCGCTGCGCGACGCCACGCGCGACCGGCTGACCGTGCGCGTGCGCGGCGGCGACACGAAGGCGTACCTCGGCGACCTGCGCCCCGTCGATCTCATGCTCGAGACGACGGGCATGGCGGGCATCGTGGACCACGTCCCCGCCGACCTCACGATCACTGTTGGGGCCGGCACGCGCCTCGCCGACGTGCAGCGGGCCCTCGGCGAGCACGGCCAGCTCCTGCCGCTCGACCCGCCCCATGCCGGCGGCGCGACGATCGGCGGGATCGTCGCGAGCGGCAGCGACGGCTTCGGCCGTCTGCGCTTCGGCGGCATCCGCGACCTGCTCATCGGGACCGTCGTCGCCCTCGCGGATGGCACCGTCGCGCACGCGGGCGGGCGCGTCGTGAAGAACGTCGCCGGCTACGACCTGAACAAGCTGCTCATCGGATCGTTCGGGACGCTCGGCGTGATCGTCGAGGCGACGATCAAGGTCCTGCCGCAGCCGGCCGCGCGCGGGCTCGCGGTCGCGCGGTGCGGCGGCCCCGCCGCCGCGTTCGCGATCGCCGAAGCGCTCGTCCGCATGCCGCTGCGTCCGTCGGCGCTCGTCGTCGAGGGGACGACGACGGCCTGGAGCGCGCTCGTGGGCGCGCAGGGGACGGCGCCGTACGTCGCGCGCGCGATGGCCGAGGCCGAGCGGGCCGGCGCGGCCGTGGGCGCGACGGTCGAGCGCGCGCCCGACGAGAGCGCGCTCGGGCCGCTGCGGGAGCTGCCGGCGACGGCTACCGACGGCGCGCTCGTGCGCGCGGCGCTGCCGCTCGGCGCGCAGCGCTCGTTCGCGGAGAGCGCGGCGCGGCTCGACACGTTCGCGCGCCTCGTGGCCGATGCCGGCACGGGCGTCGTGCGCGTGCACCTGCGCGGCGACGACGCGGCCGTGCTCCACGCGGCGGACACGCTGCTCGCGGGCGCGTCGATCGTCGGCGGCAGCGCGCGCGTGGAGCGTCGCGACGCGGCCTTGCGCGAGCGCCTCGGCGCGTGGGGCGTGCGACCGCCCGGCGGTGACTTCCTCATGCGCCGCATCAAGGACGCGTTCGACCCGGCACACGTCCTCGAGCCCGGCCGATCCGCGGTCGCGTGATGACGACCGCACGCCCGCTCACCCTCGGGACCTACGTCGCCGGCGACGCGCCCGCGAAGGAGCTCATCCAACGCTGCGTCCACTGCGGATTCTGCCTGCCCACGTGCCCGACGTACGCGGTGCTCGGTGTCGAGATGGATTCGCCGCGCGGCCGTATCCGCCTCATGAAGAACGCGTGGGAGGGCCGCATCGGCCCGGACGACGCCGCGTTCGAGGACCACCTCTACGGGTGCCTCGACTGCCGCGCGTGCGAGACGGCATGCCCCTCGGGCGTCGAGTTCGGCAAGCTCGTCGAGGCCGGACGGGGCCAGATCGAGCGCGCGCGCGGGCGGCCGCTGCCCCAGCGGCTCATCCGCTGGCTCGCCTTCGACCAGCTGCTGCCGCATCCGAGCCGGCTCGCGGCGGTCACGCTCGCGACGTTCATCGCGAAGCGCGTCGGGATCGGCGCGCTCCTCCACCTCGTCGGGTCGCGACTGCCGCTCGCCGCGCGCCTCGCCGACATGCTCGACCTCGTCCCGCTCGACCGCCCGACCGCGCCGCGGCTGCCCGCGGTCTTCCCCGCGGCCGGCACGCGCCGCGCGCGCGTCGCGCTCTTCCAGGGCTGCATCCAGCGCGCGGCGTTCGGCGCGACGAACGAGGCGACGGCGCGCGTCCTCGCGCGCAACGGCATCGAGGTCGTCGTCCCGGAGGCGCAAACGTGCTGCGGCGCGCTGCACGTCCACGCGGGCGAGCGCGATGGCGGGCGCGCCCTGGCGAAGCGGAACATCGCGGGGCTCGAGAAGGTCCAGGTCGACGCGATCGTCGTGAACGCCGCCGGCTGCGGCGCGAATCTGAAGGAGTACGGCTGGCTCCTCAAGGACGATCCGGCGTGGGCCGAGCGCGCCGAGCGCTTCAGCGCGAAGGTGCGCGACGCCACCGAGATCCTCGGCGACATGGGGCTCACGGCGACGCCCGGCCGCGTCGAGGCGACCGTCGCGTACGACGAGCCGTGCCACCTCCTTCACGGCCAGAGGATCAGCGCGCAGCCGAAGGCGCTGCTCGCGGCGATCCCGGGCGTGCGCATGGTGCCGCTCGCCGAGGCCGACTGGTGCTGCGGCAGCGCCGGGATCTACAACGTCACGCAGCCCGACCTCTCACGGAAGCTGCTCCATCGCAAGATGGAGCACGTCCGCAGCGCCGCTCCCGAGATCCTGGTCACCGCCAACCCGGGTTGTCTCATGCAGCTCGCGGCCGGCGTTCGCGCGAGCGGGCTCCGCACCGAGGTCGTGCATCTCATCGACCTGCTCGATCGCGCATACGATCACGCCTGATGAGCGCGGAGCTCCTCGCCGGCGGCATCTTCGTCGCGATCTATGCCCTCATCGTCACCGAGCGGATCCACCGCACGCTCGCCGCCCTGCTCGGCGCCGTCGTCGTCATCGGGCTGAAGCTCATCGATCAGGAAGAGGCCTTCTCGCCGCACGTCGTCGACTTCAACGTGATCTTCCTGCTCGCCGGGATGATGATCATCGCCAACATCCTCGGGAAGACGGGCATCTTCCAGTGGCTCGCGGTGGAAGCCGTGCGGCGCGCCGAGGGCCGTCCCTACCGGCTCCTCGTGCTCCTCTCGGTCATCACGGCGTTCGCGAGCATGTTCCTCGACAACGTGACGACCGTCGTGCTCATGACGCCGGTCACCTTCTTCGTCGCGAAGCGGCTCGGCGCCTCACCCGTCCCGTTCCTCATCTCGCAGGTGCTCGCCTCGAACATCGGCGGCACCGCGACGCTCATCGGCGATCCGCCGAACATCCTCATCGGCAGCCGCCTCGGGAAGGACTTCAACGACTTCCTCCTCAACGCCGCACCCGCGGCGATCGTCTCCCTCGCCGCGTATCTGGGGTTCGCGCGCTGGCTCTTCCGGAAGGAGCTCGGGGAGGCCGTCACGGCGCTCGAGCCCGAGGACATCGCGCGCCTCGTCGAGGCGGAGCGGAAGATCGAGGACGTGCGCCTCATGCGCATCGGTCTCGGCGTGCTCGGCCTCACGATCGTCGGCTTCCTCCTCGCGCGACAGCTCGGCCTCGAGGGCGCGACGATCGCCCTCGCCGGCGCCGTCGTGCTCATGATCCTCGCGAAGGAGGACGTGCACGACGTGCTCCGCACGGTGGAATGGCCGACGCTCCTCTTCTTCGTCGGCCTCTTCATCGTCGTCGGCGCGGTCGTGAAGGCCGGGGTCATCGGCGATCTCGCGAACGCCGCGCTCACCCTGACCGGCGGCCGGACCGACGTCGCCGCGCTCCTGGTGCTCTGGATGAGCGCCTTCCTCTCGGCGATCGTCGACAACATCCCGTACACGCTCACGATGATCCCGCTCATCGAGGCGCTCGGGCAGAACGTCCACATCGAGCCGCTCATCTGGGCGCTCGTCTTCGGCGCGAACTTCGGCGGGAACGCGACGGTGGTCGGCGCGTCCGCGAACGTCGTCGTGGCGAGCATGAGCGAGAGCCGCGGTCACCCGATCAGCTTCGTGACGTATCTGCGCTACGGCGTCCCCGCGACCCTGCTGACGATGATCGTCGCGACGATCGACATCTGGATCCGCTACCTGGTGCTCACCTAGATGGCGGCAGACCTCACCGCCCACGACGTGCTCAACATCGCCGACCTTCGGCGGCTCGCCGCCCAGCGTCTCCCCCGCGTCGTGTTCGACTACATCGACGGCGGCGCCGAGGACGAGGTCACGCTGCGCGCCAATGGACGCGTCTACGACGAGGTCGCACTGCGGCCGCGCGGAGCCGTCGCCATCGCGGAGTGCGATCTCGGGACGACCGTGCTCGGAACACGGCTGGCGCTGCCGTTCATCCTGGCGCCGGTCGGGAGCACGCGCCTCTTCTGGCCGCGCGGCGAGGTCCTCGCGGCTCGTGCCGCGGGCAACGCCGGCACGGCGTACACGCTGTCGACCCTTGCCGGCTCGGGCATCGAGGAGGTACGCGAGGCCTCGCGCGGGCCCCTCTGGTATCAGCTGTACCTCGTCGGCGGGCGCGATGTCGCCAGGCAGGCGATCGCGCGGGCTCGCGCCGCCGGATACTCGGCGCTGCTCATCACGATCGACACGGCCGTCGCGGGCCTGCGTGAGCGCGACCTGCGGAACGGCATCAAGGAGCTGCTCGGGGGTGGTCCCCTGCAGAAGCTGCG
>WNFV01004292.1_pt1 | contig 17774 bp, 15 predicted proteins | sample 5400101 | NCBI WGS metagenome assembly WNFV01 (sample SAMN13153361, study PRJNA577476) | soil metagenome | isolation source: 115 cm soil or saprolite under grassland replicate 1 | place: USA:California | collected 2016-06-15
CCTCGAGCTTGGCCAGGCGCTTGATGTAGCTCTCGAGCACGTCGCGCCGGGCCCCCGGCCGGGCCGCGGAGATGCCGTCGGCCGCCTCGGTGAGGACGGCCTCGATGGTCTCGGGCTCGACGTTCTCGTGACCACAGAGGGCGGCATTGATGATCTGCGGCGACTCGCCGTACTTGGTCAGCACCTGCAAGGAGAGCTCCGGGTGGCTCCCCTCCTGCTCGTGGGTCAGCGCCTTGCCGATGTCGTGGAGCAGGCCCATCCGCTTGGCGAGCTTGACGTCGGCCTTGATCTCCGCCGCCATCATGCCCGCGAGCCACGCGACTTCCTTGGAATGCTGCAGGCAGTTCTGACCATACGACGTCCGGTACTTCATGCGCCCCACCAGCTTGACGAGCTCCGGATGCAGCCCATGGACGCCCACCTCGAAGCAGGCCTTGTCGCCTTCTTCCTTGAGGTGCTCCTCCATGTCCTTCTTGACCTTCTCCACGACTTCCTCGATGCGGGCGGGGTGAATACGCCCGTCGGCAATCAATTTCTGGAGGGCGAGACGGGCGATCTCCCGCCGGTAGGGATCGTAGGCGGAGATCAGGACCGCTTCCGGCGTATCGTCCACGATCAGATCCACCCCGGTGTGCAGCTCGAGGGCGCGGATGTTTCGTCCCTCGCGGCCGATGATGCGCCCCTTCATGTCGTCGGAGGGCAGGTCCACGATGGACACCGCGGTCTCCACGGTGTAGTCGGGGGCCAGACGCTGGATGGTCGAGGCCAGGACTTCCCTCGCCTTGACCTGGGCCGTCTCCTTGGCTTCTTCCTCGAGCCGCATGCCGAGAAGCTGGGCCTCCCGGCGGGACTCGACCTCCACCTGCGCCATGAGCTGACGCTTCGCCTCGTCGGCGGTCAGCCCGGCAATGCCCTCCAGCTTGCGGCGCTGCTCGTCGAGGGCCGAGCTGAGGCGGGCTTCCGCGGCCACCATGCTCTTGTCACGGTCGCCGAGCGCCCGGTCGCGGGCCTGGAGCTCCTGCTCGCGCCGGTCGAGTTGGTCTAACCGGCGGGCGAGCTGCTCCTCCTGCTGGAGGACGCGGCGCTCCACATTCTGTATTTCTTTTTGACGCGCCCGTGTTTCCTGCTCGAGCTCGCTACGGACCTTGAGCGCCGTCTCTTTGGCCTCGATCTCGGCCGTGCGGATCCGTGCTTCCCCCTCCCGCAGCTTCGTATCGGCCTCGGCGCGGGCCTGCTCCACCGCGCGGCGGCCGTCGTCGAGGATGCGCTTGGCGCGAGTCTCGGCATCGCCGAGGGTCCGCGCGATGGTGAGCTTGTGGCTCATGTAGCCGATGAAGAGGGCGAGGAGGGCGACGAGGGGCAAAACCACCAGGACGATCTTCACGTCCATCGCTATCTCCAAACCGGGGCATGACCCCGGACCGATCGGAACGTTCAGGTGCTGCGGAACGGCGAAAATCGCTGAAAGTATAGGCTCTTCGAAGAGGGAAAGTCAACGAAGGAGGCACCCCGCCTCTGCCGTGTGCCGACGGTGTTTCGAACCTGGCAAGCCAGGTGGGCGCCAAAATGGAGGGCTTCAGGCTTCCCCTCTGGTGAGGGGCTTGCGCACCACCCTCGTGAGCGGCGTCCTCTTGTGTATCGAGGTTGAAACTTTCCCCCGACATCACAAACAGCGCAGGGTTTCCCCTGTGTACCCCGGCGCTCCCGCCCCGTCAAGTACTTCCGCTACCGCTGTCCCTTGCCGGGCGTGATCGCGTCGAGCAGGTCCACCATGGCCCCGATGCGCTTGGGCAGGTCGCCCTCGTACTTCGACAGCTCCTCGCGCGCCCGGAACAGCTCGTCGGCGATATAGAGGCAGGCCAAGGCCAGCGCCTTCACCGGATCGGGCCCGCGGAGCTGTCCCTCGACGCTTTTCGCGCGCTTCTCCACATACGCGGCGATGTCGCGGACGTGCTTGGGGTCCGCCTCGCTCCGTATCGTGTACTTTTGACCGAGTATCTCGACTTCGACGCGTTGGGCCTCGTTCATAGGTCGAGCTTCTCCATCTCTTTGAGCATGCTATTGACCTGGCCCAGCATCTCCTTACGCTCCTGCCGGAGACGCGCGAGCTCGGCGCGATCCCCCTCCCCCGCGGCGAGCTTGGCCTGAAGGGTCTCGCGCTCCTTGCGAAGCATCGCGATGGCCTCCGCGGCGCGCCTGACGGCCTTCTCGAGTTCCTCCAGTCGCTCCCCGAGCGGCTCGGTCATGATACCCCCCTGATCTCGGCCGCGAAGCGGCGGCTGATCTCGGACACGATCTTGGCGTGCAGCTCGTTCACTTCCGGGTCGGTCAGCGTGCGCTCGGGCGACTGGAAGATGAGGCTCCAGGCGAGACTTCGCTTGCCTTCGCCGACCTGCCCGCCCTCGTAGACGTCGAAGAGGGTGAGGCGCGAGAGCAGCGGCAGCTTCATCGAGCGGATGGCCGACTCGATCTGGCCCGCTGTCACCTCGGCCGGTACGACCACGGCCAGGTCGCGCTGCACGGCGGGGAAGCGCGGAAGGGCCTGATAGCGGGTTTCGCGCCGTGGCAAGTCCAGGAGCGCGCTCAGCGAGAGCTCGGCCAGGAATACCGGCGCGGGCAAGTCGAAGGCCTCGCGGACTCCGAGCGCCACCTCGCCGAACCAGCCCACCGCGCGCCCGCCCACGCTGAGCGCGGCGGCGCGGCCCTGCTCGAGGTAGCGAGGGCCCTGGCCGGGCGCATAGGGCGCGGTCTCCACTTCGCCCAGGCCGGCGGCGTGCACGGCCAACTCCGCCGCGCCTTTGACGTCATAGACGTCCACGCGGTCCCGCCCGGCATGCCAGGCGCGGGGAGCACGCAGCCCCGTCATGGCCACGGCCAGCCAGAGCTCCTCGTGGGCGGGGCGATCGCCGTCCTCGGCACGGTGCGGAGCGAAGGTCTGGCCGATCTCGAAGGCGCGCACGTCCGGGATCTGGCGCGTTCCGTTGAGGGCCACCACCTCGAGAACACCGGGGGCCAGCGACGGCTGGAGCACGGAGCGCTCGGCGGAGATGGGATTCTGGAGCGTGATCAACGCCTCGGGCGCATCCCAGCCCATGGCCTTGAGGCGCGCGGGATCTACGAAGGCATAGGTCACCACCTGGGAGAGCCCGGCCGAGGTGAGGGTGCGCGTGATGGCGCGCGCGAGGGTGAGCGCGGGAGGGCGGACCACGGGCTGGAGCACGCCGCCGCCCGCGAGCACCGACGGAATCTTGTCGTAGCCCCAGACGCGGATCACCTCTTCGACCAGATCGTCCTCCTGAACGATGTCGCGCCGGAAGCTCGGGACCACCACCTGGAGGGCGAGCCCGGAGTCGTCCACCGCGAAGCCCAAGGCCTGGAGAATGCGCACGACGTCTTCATGGGGCGGGCAGACGCCGATGACGCGCTCGATGCGCGAGCGGCGCAGGGCGATGCGCGGGCGGGGCTTGGGGCCGGGATAGACGTCCACCACGCCCTTCGCCACCGTGCCCCCACCCAGATCGGCCATGAGCTGGGCCGCGCGGTCGAGGGCCTCGCGGAGCCCCTCGATATCGGCGCCGCGCTCGAAGCGGTACGCCGCGTCGGTATGGAGCCCGAGCATCCGTGAGGCCGAGCGGATCGATCCGGGATTGAAGAACGCGCTCTCCAGGAGCACGGTGGTCGTCTTCGCCGTCACCTCGGTGCGCGCCCCGCCCATGACCCCGCCGATGGCGATGGGCCGCTCGGGATCGCAGATGAGCAGCATGCCGGGAGTGAGCGCCCGGTCCTGCCCGTCGAGGGTGGTCATGCGCTCCCCGGGCTGGGCGCGGCGGACGACGATCGTGTGCTCGGCGATGGTGTCGTAGTCGAAGGCGTGGAGCGGCTGCCCCATCTCCCACAATACGTAGTTGGTCACGTCCACGAGATTGTTGATCGGGCGCAGCCCCACCGAGCGCAGGCGCTGGGCGAGCCAGGGCGGTGACGGCTTGACGGTGAGGCCCGTGATCACCCGCGCGGCATAGCGCGGGCAGAGATCGGGGTCGAGGATCTCCACGGCGGCGATCCGGGCCGCGTCGGTCTCGCCTTCCTTGACCGCGACCTGGGGGAAGCGGAAAGGCGCGCCGGTGAGGGCGGCGACCTCTCGCGCCACGCCTACCACGGAGAGCGCGTCCGGGCGATTCGGCGTGATCTCGATCTCCAGGATGGTGTCGTCGAGGCCGAGGTAGCGGCTGAGGGGGGCGCCGAGTGGGGCGTCCGCGGGCAGCTCGAGGATGCCGCTGGCGTCCAGGCCGATACCGAGCTCCTGCTCGGAGCAGAGCATGCCCTCGGACAGGGTGCCGCGAATCTTCGTGGCCTTGATGGTTCGTCCTCCCGGCAAGGTCGCGCCCGGCGGGGCGAAGGCGGTGCGGAGGCCGGGAACGGCGTTGGGCGCGCCGCAGATCACGGAGAAGGTCTTGTCCGGGAGGGTCACGCGGCACAGACGATTGTGATGCCCGGCCGGGGTAACCCCGAGATCCTGCTCGATGGCCTCGATCTGCGCGATGACGACGCCGGAGAGACCCTCGACGAGCGGCTCGACGGAGGCGACCTCGATCCCGGCATTGACGAGGCGGTCCGCGATGGCGGAGGGCGGCAGCTCCGTCTCCGCGAATTCGCGGAGCCAGCGGTAGGAGATCTTCACGGCAGTCCCCTGGGGGAAGACGCAAACTGCCCGAGGAAGCGCATGTCGTTCTCGAAGAAGAGGCGGATGTCGTCGATCTCGTACTTGAGGATGGCCACCCGCTCCACCCCCATGCCGAAGGCCCAGCCCGTGACCTCCTCGGGATCGTATCCCACGTTGCGCAGGACGTTCGGATGCACCATCCCCGAGCCGAGGATCTCGATCCAGCCGCTCTGCTTGCAGAACCGGCACCCCTCGCCGCCGCACTTGAAGCAGAGCACGTCGACTTCGGCCGACGGCTCCGTGAAAGGAAAGAAGGACGGCCGGAAGCGCACGCGCGAGCGCGACCCGAACATCTCCCGAGCGAAGAGATCGACGGTGCCCTTGAGATCGGCCATGGTGATGTGGCGATCGACCGCGAGCCCCTCCACCTGGTGGAACATGGGCGAGTGCGTGGCGTCCGTGATGTCGTGCCGGAAGACCTTGCCCGGGCAGATGATGCGGACGGGCGGGCCCTGCGCCTTCATCGCCCTGATCTGCACGGGCGAGGTGTGGGTGCGCAGCACCGTGTCGGCCGAGACGTGGAAAGTGTCCTGCATGTCGCGCGCCGGGTGGTCGTCGGGGAAGTTGAGCGCGGCGAAGTTGTAGTAGTCGCTCTCGACCTCGGGACCCTCAGCCACCGAGAAGCCGAGCCCCTCGAAGATCGAGATGATCTCGTCCTGGACGCGGATGATCGGATGCATGGCTCCAGGCGCAGGGGCGCGCCCGGGCAACGTCAGGTCCACATGCCGCGCGGCGAGCGTCTGCCGATGCTCCTTTGTCTTGAGCGCTTCTTGCCGTGCCGCCAAGGCATCCTCGAGGCGGCCCTTCGCTTCGTTCGCTTCCTGGCCGACCCGTGGCCGAGCGGCGGCGGGAACCTTGCCGAGGCCTCTCAGGAGCGCGGTGAGCTCACCCGCGCGCCCGAGCACACGTACGCGCACCTGCTCGAGCGCAGACGTGGATCGGGCCCCGGCGATATCTGCCAGGGCCCGGTCGAGGATGTCCTGGACCCGCGGGTCCGCCGCCACCGGCTAGCCCTTCTGGGCGGAGACGACCGACGCGAGCTTGGCGAAGGCGGGCGGATCCGAGACGGCAAGCTCCGCGAGGATCTTGCGGTCGAGGGTGATGCCGGCCCTCTTGAGCCCGTTCATGAAGACCGAGTAGGACAGGCCGACCTCGCGGCAGGCCGCGTTGACGCGGATGATCCAGAGGGAGCGCGCGCGGCGCTTCTTCTGCTTGCGGCCCCTGTAGGCGAAGGCCCCGGCCCGGAGCACCGTCTCGGCGGCGGTGCGGTAGAGCTTGCGCCGCCCGCCGAAATAGCCCTTGGCCTGCTTGAGTACTTTCTTTCTGCGCTGGCGGGTCTTGGACCCGCCCTTTGCCCGTGGCATCTCGTTCTCTCCTTTGCCTTATAGGTACGGGACGAGCCGCTTGAGCCTCGGCTGATCCGCGTCCGAGATCAGATAGGCCTTGCGAAGCTTGCGCCGGCGCTTGGGACTCTTGCCCTCGAGCTTGTGGCGCTTCCATCCGCTGCTGCGCTTGAGCTTGCCGCTGGCCGTCGACTTGAGGCGCTTGGCCGCCGCCCGGTTCGTCTTCATCTTCGGCATAGGTGCTTGGTGCTCCCTTCCTTTCGCTCTCCCTCTCCCCTCCGGGGAGAGGGCGGGGTGAGGGGCGTTGATGCTCCCTTCCTCATGGTCTCCCTCTCCCCGCCGGGGAGAGGGCCGGGGTGAGGGGAGCGCCTGCCTATCCTAGTGCGGCTTCGGCGACAAGATCATCGACAACATCCGCCCTTCCATCCGCGGGTGGTTCTCGATCACCGCCACGTCGGACATGATCTCCGTCATCTTCGTCAGCATCTTCCACCCCAGCTCCGTGTGGGCCATCTCGCGCCCCTTGAAGCGCACGGTCACCTTGGCCTTGTTGCCTTCTTCGAGGAAGCGCCGGACGTGCTTCGCCTTGAAATCGAAGTCGTGCGTGTCCGTCTTCGGACCGAGCTTGACCTCCTTCACCTGGATGATCGTCTGCTTTTTACGCGCGTCCTTCTGCCGGCGCGCCTGCATGTACTTGTACTTCCCGAAGTCCATGATCCGGCACACCGGGGGCACCGCCTCCGCGGCCACTTCGACGAGATCCATCTCACCCTGTCGCGCGAGCTCCAGCGCCTGCGTTATGGGCAGGATCCCCAACTGCTCGCCGTCCGCGCTGACCACGCGGACTTCCCGAACGCGAATCCCCTCGTTGATCCGGATCTCCTTGGACTGTATGGGCGTAGCTCCTAGCTGTGGGCGGCGCTCAGCCTGAGCGGCCCACGGTGAGGGTGGCGGAACGGCTGCCGACCTCCGCGGCGAGGTCGTGGAGAATGTGATCCACGGGCAGCACCACGGACTGATCGTTCCCGCGCGGGCGAAGGCTGGCCGTCCCCTGCTGCGCCTCGCGTTCGCCCACCACGAGCGTGTACGGGACCTTGTGCATCTGCGCCTCGCGAATGCGGTAGCCCAGCTTCTCGTTCCGGTCGTCGAGGCCGGCACGAATCCCTGCGGCGCGCAGCCGCGCGTGGAGGCCCTTGGCGTACTCGCCGTGCTTCTCGCTGATGGGGAGCACGCGCGCCTGCACGGGGGCGAGCCAGGTCGGAAAGGCGCCGGCGAAGTGCTCGGTCAGGATGGCGATGAAGCGCTCGTAGGAGCCGAAGATGGCGCGATGGACCACCACCGGGCGCTTGGGCTGGCCGTCGGAGTCGATGTACTCGCACTGGAAGCGCTCGGGCAGGTTCAGGTCCACCTGGACGGTCGCGAGCTGCCAGGGGCGCCCGAGCGAATCGTGCACGTCGATGTCGATCTTGGGCCCGTAGAAGGCGCCGTCGCCAGGATTGAGCGCGTAGGCGAGCCCGTTGGCCTTCAAGGCCTCGTGGAGGGCCTGCTCCATCTGGTCCCACTGCTCCTCCGTGCCGAGCTTCTGGGGCGGCCGCGTCGACAGCTTGTACGTGGCCTGCAGCGTGAAGGTCTTGTACCACTCGCCCACGAGCTGGAGGAGGGCCGTGATCTCGTCCTGGAGCTGTTCGGGCCGGCAGTAGATGTGCGCGTCGTCCTGGGTGAACTGGCGCACCCGCACCAGACCCGAGAGCACGCCCGAGCGCTCGTTGCGATGGCAGCGGCCCATCTCCGAGTAGCGCAGGGGCAGGTCGCGGTAGGAGCGCAGGCCGCGCCGGTACACGAACGACGACTCGGGACAGTTCATCGGCTTGAGGCTGAACGTCTCCTCCTCGATCTCGAACTTGAACATGTTGTCGCCGTAGTACTCCCAGTGCCCCGACTGCTCCCAGAGCTTCTTGTTCACGAGCATGGGAGTGGCGATCTCCTGGTAGCCTCGGGTATCCAGGGATTCACGGGCGAACTTCTCGAGCTCGCGCACCAGCACCATGCCACCCGGCAGCCAGAAAGGCGCGCCCGGCGCGACCTCGTAGAAGTCGAAGAGGTCCAGCTCGCGGCCGAGCTTCCGGTGGTCGCGCTTCTTGGCTTCCGCGAGGCGCCAGAGGTATTGGTCCAGCTCCTCCTGGGTGAGCCACGCCGTGCCGTAGATGCGCTGGAGCATCGGGTTCTTCTCGTTGCCGCGCCAGTACGCGGCCGACGAGGAGAGGAGCTTGAAGCTCCGGATCTGGCCCGTGGAGGCGACGTGGGGGCCGCGGCAGAGATCGATGAAGTCTCCCTGTTTGTACAGGGACACCGTCGGCGCGTCGAGGCCTCGGATGATCTCCACCTTGAACGGCTCGTCGCGCTCCTCGAAGAAGCGGATGGCGTCCTCCCGGGGCAGCTCCGTGCGCACGAACGGCTCGTCCGCCTTGGCCAGCTCCCGCATCCGGGATTCGATCCGCTCGAGGTCTTCGGGCGTGAACGGCGTGGGCTTGGCGAAGTCGTAGTAGAAGCCGTCCTCGATGGCCGGGCCGATGGTGACCTTGACCTCGGGGAAGAGCTGCTTCACCGCCTGCGCCATGAGATGGGCGGTGGAGTGACGGAGCGTGGGCAACGGCTCCGGGGCGCAGTCCGAATCCCCGGCGAGCTTGAGATGCCTGTCTTCTTCGGAGTTGCTCATGTTCGTATCCCGGGTCCGTTGCCCAGAGACAAAAAAGCATCACGGGGATTGCGCCCGGTGATGCTTCGCACTCCCTCAGCCACTGACGTGCTGCCCGTTCCCGGCGATGCTCACTCCTCAACGGCTGGTGAAAGGAATGGTAGGCTCGGGCGGTGTCGAACCGCCGACCTCTACCGTGTCAAGGTAGCGCTCTCCCGCTGAGCTACGAGCCTACGCCCAAAAAGTACAAATGAGACTACAGGATAGCGGACACGACTGTCAAGGGGACGTACCCTCCTCGAGAGCGTCGACGATGATCTCGATGAGCCCCGGCCCTTCCTCACCTGACACCAGGGTTCGGCTCGCCGCGAGGGCGGAATAGCCATCGCCCCCGCGAGCCAGGAAGTCCGGCACGGCCACGCGGTAGGGCCGGGCGGGGTCCAGCGGATTGCCTCTCACCGATACCGACAGGATGCGACGGCCTGCGGGGCGGCCGGCATCCAGGACGTAGTCGAGGCCTGCCGTCTGAAGGAATCGGCCCGCGGGCCGGGGCAGCGCCTCGACCGAGCGTTCCAGGCTGGTCTGAAGGGCGGCGCCGTCCATTTCGAGGAGCGCCACCGTATTGCCGAAGGGTAGCAGAGCGACGACGTCGCGCAGGCTGAGGGGGCCGGCGGGTATGACGCGGTTGCTGCGAATGGCTCCCGCATTGATCAGCGCCACCTCCGCGCCCATGCGCCTGCGCATGGCCTCGGCGATGAAGCGGCCGATCGGCGCCGCCTCACGCCGCACCACGATCTCGCGGCTGTCGAGCGCGGACCGCAGCTCGGTGACCGGACGGTCGAGCCGTGGATTCGCCTGGGCATGATATCCGGCGACGAGCGCCGCCACGTCGGGCGCCTCGGCGATGCCCGCGTCGACCGGAATGAGGCGATGTCGCCGGCCGAGGAGCTCGGCGCCGCAGCCGAGCTCGTACTCCACCTGGCCCACATTGATCGCGTCGGCGCCGGCCTTGATGATCAGTGTGCGCCCTTCCGTCTCGACCATGGGGGTGTGATCGTGGCCGCCCAGGACCACGTCGAGGGAGACGGCACGAGCGAGGACCCGGTCCTGCTCCAGCTCGAGGTGCGTCACCGCCACCCGGAGATCGACAGTGCCCAGCTCGGCGAATGCTCGCGCTGCGCCCGCCTCGGGTGGCTCGAAGACGATACCGGGGCCCGGATTCGAGCTGAGGGCCGCGCGTGGCATCGTCACGCCGACCACCCCGACCCGGACGCCGCTCCACTCGCGCACGAGCCCGGCCGGGGCGTCGCTCCACGGGCGGCGCGTGGCAGGGTCGAGGACATTGGCGCCGAGCCACGGGAAGCGCGATTCTCCCATGCGCTGCCGGAGCACCGCGGGGCCGAAGTCGAATTCGTGATTGCCGAAGACGGCCGCGTCGAGGCCGAGCGCGTTCCACGCCTCGATCATCTGGCGCCCGTGGAAAAGCGTCGAGAGCACCGAAGGGGACAGGGTGTCGCCTCCGAGGGCGAAGAGGGTGTGTGACGTCTCGCGCCGCAGCGCGCGCACGAGTGTCGCGACACGGGCCAGACCGCCCTGGCCGGCCACCGCGTCGAGCTGGTAGACGTCGTTGACGAGGAGGAGCTGGATCCGGACGGGCGGCCGGTCCTTGCAGGGCGAAGCGGCGCATCCGGCCAGAGCGAGGAGCGCAACGAAAACCGGCACCACGCGGGAGCACAACAAGGTCCTCATCGGATCCAGGAAACTCGCAGGCCGCTGGCCTGCTACCGAAGGTAGTTGTTGATCAGACCCGAGCCGAGGAGCTGATAGCGGAAGATCCCGTGAATGGGCAGACCGCCCTTCGAGATCGCGTCGGGCACCGGCGGGAAGGGTGAGGCCAGCTGCACCGCGCGCATCGCGTAGTCGTCGAGGAGCTCGACGCCCGAGGAGCGCCGCCGCTCGATGAACTGCAGCTCTCCGCTCTTGGCGATGCCGAATTCTATGGACAGCTCGCCTCCGATGCCCCGGCTCGAGGCTTCGTACGGGTAAATCCACTTGCTCTTGATCCGCTCGCGAATCTGGTTGAAGTAGTCCTGATACTTCGGATCCGGCGAGTCGAGCGGGATCGGCTCTCCCTCGATGCCTCCGCGGCCGCCCTTGAGCCCGCCGCCCCCGCCCCGGCGGAACATGCCCGCCGTCGCCGACGACTCGGGCGGGGCCGAGGCCACTCGCGGTGGAGTGGGCGCGCCCAGCTGCTGCGGAGGCGTAGACGATTGCGGGGTCGGCGCCGCCTTTGCCGTCTGCGTCTGGTCGGGAGCGGGGGCCGGAGGCGCCGCCTTGGGCGCCGGGCCCGGCTCCTCAGACTTGGGCGCCGCCGGTGGCGCCTTCGGCACCTCCTTGGGCGCGTCGGCAACCTTGGGGGCCGGCGGTGCCGGCCGGGGCGCTGGCGCAGCCGCGGTCGGCGGAGGAGCGGGCGGGATCGGCACCGCCTTGGGCGCCGGCGGTGTGGGCGGCGCGGGCGGCGCCGCCTGACGCGGCGGCGCCGGCGCGTCGGGCCCCACCGGGCGCGAGGGATTGCCGAGCGGCGCCGTTTCCTTCGGCTTGTCGGGAGCGATGTCGACGAGGAGGGACTCGCCCCGCTTGCTGATTCTCCGCTGCTCGATGTTGCCGCCCACGATGAGCAGCAAGCCGACGAGAACGTGGAGGAGCACCGATACCACGACCGTCACCACGAGATACCGATTGGTACGGTCCTCGGGCAAATACTTCAGGCACCAGGCCCACGCCTGTCGCATATCCGCTCGATTATAGGCTACTTGGCGCGAAAGGCGTGCCGGCCCCCGCTACAAGCTTCGTCCCACCGCCTCGGCCACCGGGCGCAGCTCACGCATGAGCTGGACGAACTTCGACGGCTTGAGCGACTGGGGCCCGTCGGAGAGCGCTTCCTCCGGCTTGGGATGCACCTCGATGATGAGCCCGTCCGCCCCGCACGCGACCGCGCCCTTGGCCATGGGCGCGACGAGGTCCCAGTGCCCCGTGCCGTGCGACGGATCCACGACCACAGGCAGGTGCGAGAGCTTCTTGAGCACCGGTACCGCGTTGAGATCGAGGGTGAAGCGCGTGGACGTCTCGAAGGTTCGGATCCCGCGCTCGCACAGGATCACATTGGGATTGCCCGCGGCCAGAATGTACTCCGCCGAAAGCAGGAACTCCTGGATGCTCGTGGCCATGCCGCGCTTGAGGAGCACCGGCTTGCCCATCTCGCCCACCCGGCGGAGCAGCGTGAAGTTTTGAATGTTCCGCGCGCCGATCTGCAGGATGTCGGTGTACTGAGCCACCAGCTCCACGCTCTCCGTCTCGAGCACCTCCGTCACCACGGGCAGTCCGGTACGCTTGCGGGCGTCCGCCAGGTACTTGAGCCCTTGCTCCTTGAGCCCCTGGAAGGCGTACGGCGAGGTGCGCGGCTTGAAGGCGCCGCCGCGGAGGATCTTGGCGCCCGCCGCCTTGACCGCGTCGGCCACCTCCCGCACCTGCGCCTCCGACTCCACCGAGCAGGGGCCGGCCATGACCACGATGGCCGTGCCTCCGATGGAAATGCCATTGACGCGCACCTCGGAGGGCTCCGGCCGCACCTCGCGGCTCGCGAGCTTGAACGGCTGCTGCACGGGCATGACCGACTCCACCGTCTCCACCGCTTCGAGGAGGCGGAGATCCGGCCGGCCCCGCTCCTCGCCCACGGCGGCCACGATGGTCTTGAACTCGCCGCGGATCACGTGCGGCGCATAGCCCATCTCCGTGACGCGACGGCAGACGTCGTCGACGGCCGCGTCCCCGATACCCGATTTCAGGATGATGATCATAGCGACCTCCCCAGGATTTGCGCGAGCGGCCGGAGCTCGGCCATGAGGGCGGCGAAGCGGTCGGGCTTGAGCGACTGTGGGCCGTCCGAGAGCGCCTCGGCGGGATTGTTGTGCACCTCGATGATGAGACCGTCCGCGCCCGCGGCCAGTCCCGCCTTGGCCATGGCCGACACGTATTCCCAGTGCCCTGTTCCATGCGACGGATCCACGAGAATGGGAAGATGGGAGAGCTTCTTGACGACGGGAATGGCGTTGAGGTCGAGGGTGTAGCGCGTCGAGGTCTCGAAAGTGCGGATGCCGCGCTCACAGAGGATCACGTTGGGATTGCCGCCGGCCAGGACGTATTCCGCGGAGAGCAGCCACTCCTGGATCGACGTCGACATGCCGCGCTTGAGGAGCACGGGCTTGCCGCACTCGGCCACCCGCTTGAGGAGCGAGAAGTTCTGCACGTTGCGCGCGCCGATCTGGAGAATGTCGGAATGCCGGGCGACCACGTCGACCTTCTCGGGCTCCATCACTTCGGTGACGATGGGGAGCCCCGTGGCCTTGCTCGCGTCCTGCAGGAGCTTGAGGCCCTCTTCTTCCAGCCCCTGGAAGGCGTAGGGCGAGGTGCGCGGCTTGAAGGCGCCGCCCCGAAGGATCTGGGCGCCGCCCGCCTTCACTCCCTCGGCCACCGCCATGAGCTGGGGCCGCGACTCCACCGAGCACGGGCCGGCCATGACCACGAGTTCCTTGCCGCCGATGGGCACGCCATTGACCTGGAAGTTTGTCGGCTCCGGATGCGCCTCGCGGCTCGCGAGCTTGAAGGGCTGGAGGATACGCACCACGTTTTCCACGCAGTCGAGCGACTGCAGGGCGAGCAGCTGCTCCTTGGCACGATCGTCGCCGACCACGCCCACGATGGTGCGCACTTCTCCGCGGGAGAGATGCGTCTTGAATCCCATCTCCCCCACGCGTCGCGAGATGTCCTCGATGTCGGCTTCGCTCGATCCCGGCTTCAGCACGATGATCATGTCCGTCCTCCTGTCGGAAAATGAAAAACGCCGCGGGTCCGTGCCCCGCGGCGTTTCATATCTGTGCTCGCCACGGGCCGGCGGATCGTCCGCCCCGTGGCTCCTCTGATCAGCTCATGGGAGCCAGCGGGCAGACGTGGGGAAAGTAATAAAAATACCGCCGCCAGCCCTGCGCGGTACTCATCCCCGTCTGATTCACCGGCTCCTTACCCCCATGAGGAAAGTGCCGCCGACTCTACGCGGTCGTCTCTCCCCTGTCAAGTCCTGCCCGGGCGGTCCTGCCCGGGCGGTCTCACGAACCCCCTTCCTTCTCCTCGTCGTGGTTCTTGGCCCGGTTTCGCCCCTGGAACCAGTCCACGATGCGGTGCCGGTAGTAGTAGAGCGGCACGGCGAGGGCGGCCACGATGATCGTGAGCACGATCACTTCGATGTAGTGGCCGGTGGCCGTCTTCGCGCCTTGCGTGGAGAGCACCCAGGTGCCGGGAATGCGGCCGAGCGTCGAGACCACCGCGAAGACCCAGAAGGGCATGGGGCTCAGGCCGAAGAGATAGCAGATGATGTCCTTGGGCAGGCCAGGGATCAGGTAGATGATGAAGCAGAGGATGGTGCCTTCCGCCTCCACGATGAAGCCGAGCTTGTTCCAGGTCTCTTCGCTCACGAGATACCGCACGTAGGAGTCGCCCAGCCAGCGCCCGAGCCCGAAGGCGGCCAGCGAGCCCATGGTCAGGCCGATGGTCGAGTAGATGAGTCCCACCCACTCGCCGAATACGAAGCCGCCCAGGATGCCCGTGACCTCCCCCGGAATGGGGGCGACCACCACCTGCAGCGCCTGGATGACGATGAAGATGACGGGTGCCGCCGCCCCCCACTGCACGAGCTTGTCCTTCATGAACTGGTTGTCGTGGAAGAGCCGGTGGAGGAAGTGGTAGACGGGGGCGTCCGTCCAGACGAGCCACACGCAGTACGCGCATACGGCGACGGAGATCGTGGCCACCAGCGCCCAGCGCGTGCGGGCGCTCAGGGCCGGCTCTCCGTCGCGTCCGCGCGTCTCACGCGACGATCGCGGGATCGGGATCGAAGCGCCCGAACCAGCCGTAGCGGGGCCACCAGCGGGGCAAGACCGGCGGGCGCCCGGCCAATCCCGTGAGGGCGACGAACCAGCCCGTCGGCGCATGCTCGGCGACCCACTGGGCCGCCCGCAGGATGCGGTAGGCGTGGCGGTGGCGATCCACGAGACCGCGGTAGCGCTCGAGCCCCTCGGCGAGACCGAGGCGGCCGTCGAAGATCTGCTGGACGATGCGGCCGCACTCCACGCCGAAGTACAGGGCGGGACGAATGCCCTCGGCGGTGAGAGGCAGGCATTGTCCCGCCGCGTCCCCCACCGCGAAGAGCCGCCCCACGGTGGGCCGGAGGAGTCGGTGGGGAAAGTACGTGCCGTGGTAGGTCGTCGCCACCGCGCCGCGATCACGGAGAAAGCGCTCGAGGGCGGGCTTGAGCTTGGAAAGCCCCACGTAGGAGCCCAGCCCGATCAGGCTGCCCTTGCCCACGGGGAAAATCCATCCGAGTCCCCGCGGGATCAGGCTCCGGTCGAGCCAGAAGGACAGGCCCTCGTCGGAGAGATCCGTCTTCGTCTCGAGCCCAAAAGAGAGGTGACTGCCCCCGGGCGAGGTGGGAGCGCCGTCATTGACGAGGGCCCCTCGCCACCCCGAGCAGTCCACGATGACGGGCGCGGTGAAGCGACCGTCACTCGTCGCCACCGCCCCGTCCTCGACACCCGTGACCGCGGCGCGGAGGAACCGGGCGCGCGTCTGCCCGAGCAAACCGTCGCAGAAGCGCTTGTAGTCGAAGGTGCAGAAGGGCACGGCGGAGAGATCGTAGGTGACGGTGCGCTTCGGAGCGCGCACGGTGAGCTTGTCATGGACCTGGAGCACGCTGTCGGCCACGCCGAGGGCCTGGGGGACCCAGAGCGGGGTGCCGCAGGCCGACGTCTGCACGGCGCCGACTTCGTTCCGGTCGAGGAGGAGAACCCGCCCGGAAAGGCGGCGAGCCACCGCCAGGCCGGCGAAGCTGGCGCCCACTATGATGGCGTCGTAGTCCCGGCCCGGCATGACACCGGATACTCTACTAGACCGTCGGATAAGTCAAATGGCGCCCCTCGGCGCGGTGTCAGCGCTCCTGTCCCGGAGGCGCGGCGGGCTCGTCCTCGTGAAGGATTCGCACCGCCGGGGTGTGGAGATCGTCATATTGCCCCGAGAGCGCCGCCCACACGAAGACGCCGAGGGCGGCGGCGGCAAAGATCAGCGCGACGGGCAGGAGGACGAACATCACCGACACGGCGGGGGCTCCGGTCGGGCGAAGCTTCGCGCCCGATACGAGTGCGCGATCACGGTGATGGAGGACAGGGGCATGAGGACGGCGGCCACCACCGGGTTGATGAGGCCCGCCATGGCGAGGGCGGCGCCGGCGATGTTGTAGCACAGCGACAGGACGAGGTTGCGGCGCACGGTCCGCATGGCGCGGGCGGCTCCGTCGAGCAGGTCCGCCACGCGCGCGATGCCCGGGCGCGCGATGAACACGTCGGCGGCGGCCAGCGCGGCCTCGGCCCCGCCGTGGACGGCGATGCCGACGGTCGCCCCCGCGAGCGCCGCGGCGTCGTTGACGCCGTCGCCGACCATGACGACCGGGTCGCCGGCCGACGCGTCTTCGACGGCGCGGAGCTTGCCCTCGGGCGACACGCCACCACGACAGTCCTCGGGACCGATGCCGAGGCGACGGCCAATCGAGCCGACCACCACTGGGTCGTCGCCCGAGAGAATGCCGACGCGCCAGCCATGGCGGCGGACGCGCGCGATCGCGGACGCGGCGTCCTCCCGCAGCGGATCACCGAAGCCGGCGGCCCCGGCCACTCGGCCGTCCACCGCCACGAGCACCGGGGTGAGCCCCTCGGCCGTGAGCTCGCGAGCGCGTCCTTCGAAGTCGGAGGTGAGCGCGCCAGTACGCGCGTTCACGAAAGCGGGCGAGCCCAGGACCACGGCGCGCCCGGCCACCGTCCCTTCGATTCCGCCGCCCTGGGTCTCGACGATGACCACCGCAGCATCAGGGGCCACAGCAGCAGCGGGGTCCACAGCAGCAGCGGGGTCCACAGCAGCAGCGGGCACGGGGCCTGCCGCGGCCACGAGCGCCCGCGCCAGCGGGTGGGAGGAATGAGCTTCCGCCGCGGCCGCGAGCATCTTGGCGGCGGGGTCGCCCCACCACTCGATCAGTCTGGCGCGCCCTTGGGTGAGCGTGCCGGTCTTGTCGAGCCACATGCGGCCGGGCCGGCTCAGCTTTTCGAGCACGTCGGCGCCTTTGATGAGAAATCCCGCGCGCGCCGCCTGGCCGATGGCCGCGCTGAGGGCCAGCGGCGTCGCCAGGGCAAGGGCGCACGGGCAAGTAACGATGAGCAGCGCCACGGCGTGATCCACCGCCCGGCCGACGTCCACGCGGGCCCACAGGGCGAAGGTCAGCGCCGCCAACACCAGCACGGCTGCCACGAAGTGGCCCGCGATGCGGTCGGCGAGCAACGCGATGGGCGCCCGGCGCCGCCCGTACTCCTCGACCAGCTTCACGAGCCGGCCCACGCGCGTGTCCTCGCCAATGCGTTCCACCATCACCTCGAGCCGCGAGGAGAGGTTGACGGTGCCCGCATGCACCCGGTCGCCGGGTCCGGCGTCCGTGGGCCGCGACTCTCCGGTGAGGAGCGAGAGGTCGAGAGCGGAACGGCCCGCGGAGATCACGCCGTCTGCCGGCACGGTATCGCCCGCACGCACTTCGACGCGGGAACCGGGTAGCAGCGCCTCGATGGGTACTTCCCGGACTCCCTCCTCGATGAGCCGCGCGGCGCTGGGCGCCAGCGAAGCCAGGAGCTCGGCCGAGTCCGCGGCCACACGTTGCTGGTGACGCTGGACGTAGCGGCCGGCCAGGAGCAGAAAGATCAATGCCGTGACGGAGTCGAAGTAGACGTCCCCCGCCCCGCGCATGGTGTTGACGGCGCCGTGGAGGCACCCCGCGAGGAGGCCCACGCTGATCGGCAAATCCATGTGGAGGGCGCGCACCCGGAGGGCCGCCCACGCACCGCGGAAGAAGACACCGCCACCCCAGACCATG
>WNFV01004297.1_pt1 | contig 17770 bp, 23 predicted proteins | sample 5400101 | NCBI WGS metagenome assembly WNFV01 (sample SAMN13153361, study PRJNA577476) | soil metagenome | isolation source: 115 cm soil or saprolite under grassland replicate 1 | place: USA:California | collected 2016-06-15
TATCGCTCCAGACATAGAAGTCGCGATCCTGTGAACCAGAAGGAGCGCGGCGCGACTTTTGGAACCATGGATTTTGGTCGGATGTGTGATTGATCACCAGTTCGGTGATGACCCGCAAATTGCGCTCATGGGCCGCATCAAGGAACGCGCGGAAATCATCGAGCGAGCCGAAGTTGGGATTGACGTCGAAATAATCGGCGATGTCGTAGCCGTCATCGCGAAGCGGCGATGGATAGAACGGCAGGAGCCAGATGGCGGTAATGCCGAGTTCCTGAAGATAATCCAGCTTTTCAATCAGGCCGCGGAAGTCGCCCATTCCGTCGCCGTCACTGTCGCAGAAGGTCTTGACGTGCAGTTCGTAAATGACCGCGTCCTTGTACCAAAGCGGATCGACAATGGTTTCGCGATCGTCTGCTGCCATTAGGTAACCTTTGCCGCACAAAGTGCGCTGTGCAATGCACGGTTTCGCGGAGGCCGATCCCGAAAGCGTTTCGGGATCAACTCAAATCCAACGTGCCAAATTCGAGCGCAGGAATGCTTAACGCTGCGCTACTAACGTGACCTGGCTGGCTATACATTGCCAGTTGCCGCCTCGATCCATCCAGGTGTCGGTAAAGCGATAGGTGCGATCAAATGCCTTGCCATCTTTCCCTGTGCCTTTTTCGTTGGCCATTCCTACGACAACTGCAACGCCGGCGCCGTACATGTGTACGTCGTCGAGTTTCTCGACCTTGGTAGAGGCATACGTGTCCTTGTCACTCTTCACCTCCGCCAGCATGGCACGGCGATTCTGAACTTTGCCCTTCGAATTTACGCCAATGAAATCGGCGGCCACCATCGATTCGATGGTTGCGGTGTCATGTTTTGCGATAGCGGCTGACCAGCGGTTTTCGTTGTCCTTCAACACGGCGCTGACGCTCGTTGACTTTCCCCGAGCAGATGGCGTGGTCTTTACAGGAGCAGGCGTCGTCGCGGGCCCTTCTTTTTTCTGAGCATCTGGTTCCTTTGTCGGGCTGGTAGTCGCCTTGGCTTCGGGCGTGGGCGCGGGAGTTTCCTGGATGGTCGTGGATGGTCTCTCCTGGGATGCCGGAGTGGCTGTTTCCTCGCCTTGGGCAAAGACGGAGGCGGCGAAGCTTAGAGCAATGATACCAATAAGTGACGTAATTAATTTCATATGATTTTTCTTCCTGAATGTCTTTCGAACGCAGGATCGCGCAGAATCTATTCTTCCATTCTGGCAGCCATCGACACCGACAGCCTTCGGGGTCAACCCGCGTGATTTGGCGGAGTGTAGTGGCGGTGCTGTCGCAGAGTCAAGAATTTATCATCGGGAGCGAATGGAATTCCTCAATTTGCGTTCTCTGGGCCTTCGCCTGGAACTGTTGGACGAAGCCGCCTGCGCAGCGTAGGAGTGACGATCTCCACTCGGGCGATCCAACCTGATTCCCTTTCATGCATCGCATAGCCAAGAAACGTGCCCGGGCCGCAAAACCGAAAACCACGAGACGTATGCGGGCCGGAATACCAACGACAAAGAAACGAGCGCGGGCCGGACAACGGAAAACACGACAGATCTCGGTTTCACCGCCACTTGAACCGGGAGCACCCAGTGATCTGGATTTAATGCGGGCAATCCAGGCCGAGGATTCAGATGCGCTTGCCCAACTCTACGATCGATACAATGGCATTTTGAAAGCGCTCATTCTACGCGTGGTCCACAACGAAGCCGAGGCCGACGATCTCTTGCAGGAAATCTTCATGGAGATTTGGAACCAGGCGAAGAATTTTTCTGCCCAAAAAGGCAAACCTCTCGGCTGGATGGTTACCCTGGCGCGGCGGCGGGCGATTGATGGTTTGCGCAAGAAACAGGCTTATGCCCGCGCGGAGGAGCGGCTGCAAAACGAAACCGAACAGCAACCTGACGCATGGGTGCATAACGCGACCGAAGAAGCAATCGTATTGGGCGACACGCGGGCTCTCATGCGCAAAGTGATCGCCGGCCTTCCGCCGGCCCAGCAGCAGGCAATCGACCTCGCATTTTTTCAAGGCATGAGCCAGCGCGAAATCGCCGCAAAAACGAATACACCGTTGGGCACAGTCAAAACCCGGCTTGAATTGGGACTAAAAAAAATCTATGACGGCCTCAAGGAGTTGAGAGATGAGCTTTGAAGAATTCCAGAACCAATCGCGGCTCTATGTCATCGGGGCGCTCGAGCCGGAAGAGCAGGAAGAATTCGAGAGAGCACGAGCAAAATTCGGTAAAAAAGCCGAAGACTTCATCAGCGAATGTTATGGTTTGCATGAAGCGTTTGCCCTTAGCTTGCGGCCAGCGAAGTCTTCAGCCGCAATCAAAGAACGGCTTATGGCCATGGTGCGGGCACGGAAGGAAGCCTAGCCCGACCCTGGCCCTTGCTCGCAACCTCCCAATTCACGCAGGATAAATTCTTGCAGAAAGCCATAGAAGTTTACCTGAAATAAGCTCAAATCCCGACGCGATCCAATCGGTGAACGAAACTGGTCGCTCAACTCGCCATCGGTGAAGTGATATTTTGCGGCAATGACCAGCCGCGCCTGATTAAGTGCACTCAACCAGGCGTCGGCATGTTTCGAGGGAATGCGCAGGGTCCGATTGGCGAATTTGTTTTCGTTGCCATTTAGCTGTTCCAGGTCCGCTGCCACCGTTTCCGTTGCTGTCTGAAAGAGCCGGCGCAACTCAGGTTCGACATAAAGTTTCCATTCCGCGCAAATCTCCGTTTCTTTCCCATTCGTTGGCGGACTAAAGATACGTACTTCGGCGGCTGGCACACCCTCTGGGTTTGTGCTTGCTGGGATTTGCCGAAGAAGTTCGGCGAGAAACGGATCCAGCTCCGAGATCTCGATTTCATCGTTGCGTCGGCAAATTTCCATATCAACCAGCCTTTTCGAGGGTGGCGAGCAGGAGATAGCCGTGCAACTGCTGCACATAAAGTTCCGCGCGCTCGCGCATGCCGCTCCACAAGATCGAGCGTCCGTTATGATGCACCTCCAGCATATGTCTTTCCGCTTTCTCACGCGGATAGCCGAAGACGCGCTGGAAAACCATGGTCACGTAGCTCATCAGATTCACTGGATCGTTGTGCACGACCACTTGCCATGGAAGGTCAAGATCTTCTTCCGAGCGGGTCTCTTTCTCGACGGTGGGCTTATCAACTGTCGAAGGTCCCGCATTTTTCCAAATGGGAAACGTGATAATCGCTGCGCTTTTATCCATCGCCACCTTCTCGCCCAGTGGCTCCGCACTCATATTCAAAAAGGCTAACATACGCCACCTTCAGTTCAAACGTGGGAGATGCGATTGAGATCGAGCGTCTCTACCGCTTTGCAGTCGCGGCTGTGAGAATTCGTTTTTGCATCCTCTCCATCTTACGGGTGTCCGCGCGCTTGCGGTCGTTAAAACCGTGCAAGTGCAAAAGACCATGCACGATATAGAGTCGGAGTTCGCGTGCGAGCGAATTGCCGAAGACGCGAGCGTGACGTCGAGCCGTTTCAACGCTGATAAAGATTTCGCCATGTTGAAACGTCAGCACATCCGTAGGTCCTGTTTGATTGAGAAATTGCCGATGCAGCGACGCCATTCGACGATCCGAGACAAGCCAAACGAAAATCTCGCACAGCCTGGTTAGCTCCGTCGGTTCCCGTTTGCGCAGTCGCAGACATGCATGCAGCGCTTTCGACGCAAATTTTTCAAGATCGCCAACGCGAACTGGAACAGTCCGTTGCAAATTGCGAACCATGATCTGCGGAAGTGCTGCGGACTCTGGATCGCTCCTCATCGAATTTCCCAACTGGAGGGGAAGCTGACAGCTTCCCCTACAAAACTCATGCTCAATCACTAAATCGTTAACGGTTTTACGCCGGTGGTCTCTGTTCTGCCTGAAAATTCCGCGTGATCAAGCGCGCGCCCTTGTTGAACGTAAAATACGCCCAGGCCCATTGGAAAAGCACTGCGAGGCGGTTGCGAAAGCCGACCAGAAAAATAATGTGCACAAACAGCCAGACGAGCCACGCCGGAAGCCCGCTCAGATGCACGATGTTTAAATCCGCGACCGCCTTGTTCCGTCCAATCGTCGCCATGCTCCCTTTGTCCCAATAGCGGAAACGCTTCGGTTTGCGCCCCTTGATCATCGCCAAAATATTGTGCGCGGCGTGACGCCCCTGCTGCATGGCAACTGGTGAAACTCCCGGTAAAGGCTGTCCAGTCTGATGCGAAAAATTCGCGAGATCGCCAATCACCTGGACCTCAGGGTGTCCGGGAATTGTAAGGTCGTCATTAACGATGACGCGGCCCACGCGATCGACCGGTGCGCCGAGTGTTTTTCCAACGACTGAAGCGTTGTTACCCGCAGCCCAGATTTTAACGCGGCATGGAATAAATTCGTCGCCTACTTGCACTCCGGCCTCGGTGAGAGCCGTCGCCCGCGCGCCTGTGCGCACTTCCACGCCGAGATCCACCAGTTGTTTCAGCGCGCTCGACGATAAATCTTCTGGAAAGGCAGCCAGCAAGCGCGGCTCGCCCTCGATTAGAATCACACGTGTCTGAGATGGATCGATATTGCGAAAATCTTTGGCCAGCGTGTAACGCGCGATCTCTGCGATTGCGCCTGCCATTTCCACCCCGGTCGGTCCACCGCCAATGATTACAAACGTCATCGCCGCCTTGCGCGCTGCTTCGTCGGTGATCTTCTCCGCGTATTCGAATGCCATGAGAAGGCGACGCCGTAGCTCGATCGCGTCCTCAAGACTTTTCAATCCGGGCGCCAATTTTTCCCATTCGTTATGGCCGAAATAGGAGTGACGCGCGCCAGTGGCAAGGATCAGGAAGTCATAACCAATTTCCGAATCGGTCGTTCTTATTTTTTTGGCGTCGACATCCACCGATTCCACCTCGGCAAGGATTACCTCCACGTTCTTGTATTTACTCAACACGGCGCGCACTGGCGCAGCAATGTCGGCCGGCGACAGCGCGGCTGTCGCAACTTGGTAGAGTAGCGGCTGAAAGAGATGGTAATTTGTGCGGTCGATCACAGTGACGCGCACATCTTCGCGAGCGAGCTTCTTCGCTGCCTCAAGTCCACCAAATCCCGCTCCAACTATCACCACGTGCGGCTTTTCCGTTGGCCTGTTCTCCATGCACAATAATGTTCAGCAAAACCCCAACTCTCAATTGCAAAGAAATTGTAGGCGCCTCTGTGAGATGCCAAATGGGGCTTGTCAGCACTGCAATTTCCTCTATCTTTCGCGGCTCATGCCGAAACCGATCGCTCGCAGCAAGACACGTAAATCAGTGGCGAAACGCTTCAAGATCACCGCGCGCGGCAAGGTCCTGAGAGCACACTCTTCGCGCCGGCATTTGCTTTCATCCAAGAATGCAAAGCGCAGACGCCACCTGGGCAAGGCGGCACGCGTCCACGATACGGATGTCGCCCGTATTAAGGCAAATCTGCCATTTGGCTAGCTGGCGGCTTGGGCGCGCCGCCGCTAAGTCGCGAGTTACGGTGCGATCTGCCGGCGAAAGAACACCTAAGAACACCGTTTAGTACCCGGCAGGTGCGATCTCTTCGCGGCGAATTTTGGTGGTAGTAGTCGTTACCGTCGTCATCTGGCGCATGGCCTCCAGCGAGTCAGGCGCCGGCTCCGGGCTATAGAGATCGCGGCGATTAACGAGCGTAGTGCACGAGTTCGCCGCGGCGAAAAGAACGAAAAGCAAAAGCAGCGCCAGCCATTTCACGGCAGCGATGCAAACAGAAGCATCATGGCTTGTCAATGCCCCGATTCTTTCTTGCAAAACGCGATTGCATGATGCCGATGTTGCGGGAAAATTCCCTTTCCGTCAGGGGCTATGGATTGAGGACTTACGAACCCCGCCAGGGCAGGAATGCAGCAACGGTAGTCTGATCCTCCTTGCCGTAGTTCTCTGGCGGGCTTTTTTCGGCCGTTCCCGGCGCGCCCCTACCAATGAAGCTCCTCAAAGTGAAAACGGCGCGCTTTTCGCAAGTAGTCGAAAAATGTGGTGAACCGGAGGTTTACACACTTTGGCAAAAACCGGCCGCCGACCGGCACTTACAATCGCAAATCAAGAACAACCGAGTGATGACGATTCAAAAGAGCGAGAGTGGAACGGATTTCGGAATCGCAGGTTTCAAAGAAAGGAAAGGCGCAACTTATCTGCTGTTTCCCAAATCGCTGAAACGCTTTGCTGACAAGCGCATCGTTGGAATCGACTGGGCACTTGTTCGTCAGTAGGGAACGTTCTGATCCCTTCGCCACATCGCAACTGCTGTAGTGTCCGCTGTCCTCAGCGGATTTGAGTGCGATACCAACAGGTGCGCTGAGGACAGCGCACACTACAGCAGTTCGTTCTAACCCGGTGGCCAGGCGAGTGCGCGTTTGCCAAGCAGATGCACATGCAAATGCGGTACGCTCTCACCTGCGTCGGGTCCGCTGTTGATCACGACGCGGTAACCACTGGAAAGATCGAGCTTCTTAGCGAGATCGCGCGCCACAAGAAGTAATTTCCCAAGTAACGCCCGATCGCTTTCGGTCGCGTCCGCGAGACGCGGCACGACTCTTTTTGGAACGATCAGCACATGCACTGGCGCTTGCGGATTCACGTCCTGAAAAGCGACCACGTCGTCGTCTTCCCAGATGATTTCGGCGGGAATTTGTCGCGCGATGATTTTTTCAAAAATCGTCATGGCATTTTACCCGATAGGGGAGGAGAACTTCGGAAAAGCGGGCATTAGCGCAAGGAACAATTAAGCAACGTGACGCTTCCATTCGAAGTTAGTTTTTCGCGCACGAAGCAGACAATTTCCTCGCGCAGGGCGTCGCAGGCGCGTGTCCATGCTTTCACGCCGCGAAGATGTTTCACACAAGCTTGCAGTGAACAAAGCTGCAGATCGTCCACGCCGGTTTCAACGAGCGTGTTAATCCGCTTTTCCAAAAGATCAAAAAACGCGAGTTCGTAACCGGTGCCCGCTTCATAAGCGATATCCAGCAACGAGATGGAAATGGGCGGCGGCGATGGCGCAAAATGCGGGACGATTTCCTTGTAACCGATCACTTTCAGGACGTACCGCACGGTCTGCGATAGCTGGCTAAAGGCGACCACGTTTTCGTCGGTCCGCAGGCGCAGATAAAACGCAATGCTCTCGGTAACGTGATCGGTCAGCCACCACCTCGGATAGCCCGCTTCATCGGCCGCGCGCGTGATCGCAGCGTGCAGCCAATCGCGATTGAACTCGAAAAGTTGTCCCGAATCTGTGCGGAGATATGGAAATTCTTCCTTAAACGCGACCATGATTCTTTTTGATTGCGATATCACGCGATCGAGCAGGAACGGAAGCCGAACCGCCTTGCGTCGTATCAGGCGGAAACAACTCCCGCTGCATTGCATTCGTTTTTATTCGGCGGCCAAGAGTATGAATGGCATCCACAAATTGGTCGACATCCTCAAAACGCTGGTGCACCGAGGCATAGCGCAAATACGCCACCTCATCGATCCCGCGTAATTTCTCGAGCACTTTGCCCCCGATGATCGCAGAAGGAACCTCGCGCCCGCCTGTTTCAAGTTCGTGAACAATTTCATCCACCATTTCTTCCAATGTGAGAAGGCTGGTCGAGCGTTTTTCAAAAGCTTTCGCAATGCTGGCGGCCAGTTTGCGCCGATCAAACGGTTCATGTGTTCTGTCACGTTTCACCACGCGCAGGTCGGAGCGTTCGATTTCCTCATAGGTGGTAAAGCGATATTTGCATTTCAGACATTCGCGGCGGCGCCGGATGCTCGAACTATCCCGCGATTGACGGGAATCGATGACTTTGTCATCACGAGACCCGCACTTGGGGCAACGCATAGTGTGAACAAGCTAATAAGCATACCATTTGTTGTGGCGTCAATACATCTTTGATCTTTCTTTGCTTTGTAATTGGAACCGGTGTTTGAATGCCAGCATCGTAAAACAAATCGAGACGAATGGTATGGCGCTCGGGGAGCACAGCCATCCTGGCTGTGGATCCGACGGGCATCTTGTCCGCCACCGGACGGACTCGCTGCGGCGAGCCTGTCGGCTGTAGTTTCAGTCACATTGACGCAGCCACGTGCTGACGCTACACGAAAATCTGATGCGGAACGGCAAGATCACCGGCGCGACGTACGGTCCCTGGCTTGTTGGTCTTGGGGCCGCACTGTGGGGCACTGAGAGCGCGTGGCGCATCCCGCTCAACGCGCTGTTTGACGCCCGGGTGATCGTCTTTTGGGAGCACGTGCTCATCCTGATCATGTTCCTGCCGCTTCTGGTATCGCGCCTGGGTGAGATTCCGAAAATCGAAGCGCGCACCTGGGGATACCTGGTTTTCTCCGGCTTCGCTGGCTCGGCCGTCGGCACGATCTTCTTCACGCTTGCCTTGAAACACGGCAATCCGACCGTCGTGAACGTTATTCTGAATATTCAGCCTGTTCTTTCAACGATGGCTGCGTTCCTGATCTTCGGCGACCGGCTGGCCACTCGCTTCTTCCTTTACGCAAGTATCGCGATCCTTGCCGGGATCTTCGTTTCGGTTGCACATCCAACGCTCATCGGTGTCTCGTTTGAGCGCGCCGGGCTAAGCCGGGGCACAGGGTTTGCGCTTATTTGCGCGCTTTTCTGGGGTCTCTCGACCGTCGCGGGTCGCGGCATCATGCTTGGCATGTCGCTCCGGCTCGCCTCAAGTTTGCGCATCGTCGTCGGGCTCATCTGCATGACGCTGATCCTTCTCGCCTACAGCAAACTTCATGGCGCGGCGCTCTGGCCAATGGCAGCGCAGGCGCACGCCGCAAAGGCGATCGTTTTGCTGGTTCTCCTCGCTTCGGTCTCAGGCGGAATTCCGCTACTGATTTATTTCGAAGGGCTTCGCTTCACTCGCGCGTCGACGGCGGGCTATTTCGAGATGATGCAGACGCTGGCCGCCGTTTGCATCACCTGGGGTTTCTTTCACGCTAGTCTTTATCCGCACCAGGTCGTTGCGGCCCTCATCCTCATCGCCGCGGTCGCCATGGTGCACCACGTGCAACAACGGATTGAGCCTTCATAGCGAAGCTCGATCGTCTACCGGATTGCGGTTAGATGCCTGACTCTAGACCTTCGCGGCCGTTTTGCGTGGCTTCTTTGCGCGCGGTGTTTTTTCGGCGAATTCGAAACCGATCTTTCCATTTTCCAGTTTTAAGTGAGCGGAGAACGGTCGTCCCCTTTTTGAGATAAACCTGGGCAACAGATCAGTCTTGCCGGTCGTCATCAGTTTTTGCACCTGTTCTTTTGGAATGGCACGATGCAAAATCGTTTTGCTCACGCGAAAAGTGCACTTTTTCGGGACGGCGGCCGCGCGCTCGCAGATGTAGGCATTCTCCACTTCAAAAACCTGGCCCTCATTGCAAACCGGACAGATCCCGATGGCTTGGTGTCGTGAGACATCGATCTTTTCCGGTGCGCCATTTCCGCCCTCGCCGAAATCGAATTCCTGTTTGAAATCTTCGCCCAGTTTTACGGTTGCGTTGAAGCGGCGTCCCATTTTGCTGCGGAATCCTTCGAGCGGGCCAACACGTCCTTGTGTGAGAAGTTGCTCAACTTCTCCGGTCTCAAATAGCCGGCCAGCCATTGTCTTCCAGATAATCAGGCCGCACGATCGACATTTGAAGGTCCGGTAATCTTCGTCGAACGGGCCGACACCACACTTCGGGCACTTCACTTCCAGCGTTTCGAAGTCGCCGCTGACACTGTCGCCTTCGAAGTTCTTTGTCTTTTCGACAATCTCGCGAGTGAATTGCCTGATCTGCGCCATGAATTCCCTGCGTTTCATCGCGCCTTTGGCCATGCGCTTGAGCTCGTACTCCCACTCGCCGGTCATCTCCGGAGAACAAAGCTCGGTCACCCCAATGCCACGCAATAATGTGATCAGGGCCATGCCCTTTGCCGTCGCGATCAGGTCGCGGCCCTGCCGAATGACGTAACCTTGTGAAATCAAACCTTCGATGATGGCCGCGCGGGTAGCGGGCGTGCCAAGACCTTTCTCCCGCATGGCGTCGCGCAGTTCTTCATCTTCGACCAACTTGCCCGCTCCCTCCATAGCAGAAAGCAGGGTCGCTTCGTTGAAACGCGCAGGTGGTTTCGTTTCGCTTTGCGCCACATCGACATCGAGGACTTTCGCCTGTTCGTTCTCGGAGATTGCGACAAGTGATTGTCCGCCCTGGTCGTCAGTGGCTGCTTCGCGTCCATAGATCTCGAGCCAGCCGGGCTCCTTCATAATTTTCCCTTCGCTCTTGAATGCATCTTTTTCGACGCGCGTGATGCGAGTGGTCACTTCAAATTGCGCTGCCGGGAAAAAAATGGCGATGAAACGGCGCACAATCATGTCGTAAATTTTTTGTTGCGCTTCATCGAGTCCACGCGGCGCCTGCCCGCTCGGGACAATTGCAAAGTGATCGGAGATTTTTGCGTTATTGAAAATCCGCTTGGAGGGTTTGACCCAACCATTATCCAGCGCTTTACGGGCAAATTGATTTTCGATCTTGCTCAAGGTCGATCGGACCGTCGGGAGGTAATCTTCCGGGAGGTAACGGGAATCGGTGCGCGGATAGGTGATCACCTTGAAGCGCTCGTAAAGTTGCTGCGCGATTTGCAGGGTGCGTTTTGCGCTGAACCCGCGAGCGTTCGCGTCCCGCTGTAAACTCGTAAGATCGTAAAGCAACGGCGATGCTTGGGTTGTTGGTTTGCGTTCTTCTGTCGCGATCCCGATTTTCCCCAGACAGCGGTTTTTGATTTCTTCCGCAGCTATTTTGTCCCAAATCCGCTCGGCGCGCGCTTCTTCGTCGCCATCCTTTGCAAAATCTTCATGAAACCATCGTCCCCGATAGGCGCCGGCTTTGACTTCGAAATCGGCGAATACTTCAAAGAACATGCGCGGTTTGAAGTCATGAATTTTTTGTTCCCGTTCCGCCAGGATAGCGAGGGTGGGTGTTTGCACGCGGCCAACTGGCGTCAATTGGAAGCCACCGGTTTTGTTGTTGAACGCGGTCATAGCGCGCGTGCCGTTTATTCCAACCAGCCAGTCGCTTTCCGATCGGCAGACGGCTGCCTTCGCCAGCGGAATCATTTCCTCATTCGAGCGGAGGTGTTCAAAGGCCGAGCGAATCGATTCGCTGGTCATCGATTGCAGCCAGAGACGCTGGATTGGCTTTTTGCTCCCGGTCAGCTTTACGAGATACCGGAAGATGAGCTCGCCTTCGCGCCCGGCATCACAGGCGTTAATTAAAAGATCGATATCTTTTCTCTGAATCAATCGTTTAAGGGCGTTAAAGCGCGCCTTGGTTTTCTCAATCGGCTTGAGCTGAAACTCATCTGGGATGATCGGCAGATTCGCGAAGCTCCATTTGCCGCGTTTCACATCCAATTCGCTCGGCAGGGCGAGTTCGACCAGGTGCCCGATCGCAGACGCAATGATGTAGCGATCATTTTCAAAATGGTCGCCCTGCTTTTTAAAGCCACCGAGTGCGCGAGCGAGGTCGCTTGCGACGCTGGGTTTCTCGGCAATAACAAGTGTCTTGGACATTTGGAGATGCAACCGAAGCTTAGCTTCGCGCCAATTGCAAATTGCAAGAGCGAAACGCGGGCGAGCTTAGCCCAGTTTCACAAAGTATTTCCCGGGCAACTGCTTAACGAGCCGCTTCAGTTCGAGCCGGAGAAGAGTAGAAGAGACGATGGCGCTTGGCAAATCGCACTCGGCAGCAATTTGATCGATCGGCGTCTCGGACGCATCGATGGCGTCATAGACACAGCGCTCTTCCTCTGAAAGCGGCGGCAACGGGCGGGCTGCGGCTTCCGGCGACGGTTTTGTTTCCGGTAAAAGAATTTGCAGGTCATCCAGAATGTCGCTGGCGTCCATGACCAGCTTGGCGCCTTGTTGGATGAGCCGATTCGATCCCATCGCGCTCGGCGCATTGATGTGCCCGGGAACTGCGTAAACCGAGCGGCCCTGTTCCAGCGCCTGCGCTGCCGTGATAAGCGCGCCGCTGTTCAACCCCGCTTCGACTACGAGAATGCCGTGGCTCCAACCAGAAATGATCCGGTTGCGCATCGGGAAAGTTTGGCGATCTGGTTCGATCTCCATTGAGAATTCCGATACGATTGCGCCGTTCCCGGAGCGAATTTTCTCGGCGAGAGCGGCGTTTTCCGGCGGATATAATTTGGCTAATCCGGAGCCGATCACTGCGATCGTGCGCCCCTTTGCGGCAAGCGCCCCCTGATGAGCGGCCGTGTCGATGCCGCGCGCAAGACCGCTGATCACAGTCAATCCCGCATAGGCAAGCTGGTAACTGAGTTTCTTCGCCGACTCCGTACCGTAATGTGTCGTGCGCCGGGCGCCGATGATCCCGATGGCGTGATGGTCGCGTTCTTCCAGTTCACCCCAAACATACAGCACAATTGGAGGCGCATGGATTTCCCGGAGCGACTTGGGATAGGATGAGGATTCCTGGGTGATGACCGTCGCGCCAAAATCGCGGACACGCTGAAGCTCCGCGGCAAGGTCAACAGTCGATTCCCAGTTGCTGATCTGATCTGCGACTTCATTGCCGATTCCCTCAACCTTGCGAAGCTCACCGCGTTTCGCGGCGAGGATTTGTTGCGGCTCTTTGAAAACCTCCAGCAATTTCCGTAACCGCACGGGTCCGACCGTCGGCAACATATTGAGCGCGATGCAAGCCTCGGTAGAATTCATTTCTTCGAGACAAATCGCGCTACGAACTCGCTCGGCGTCAGGGGTTGAATTACGGAATTACGATAGTCGCTCACGTTCCGGGTAATAACGCAGTGCGCGCCGCCAGAAATCGCGGCAGTAACCTGAAGCGCATCCTCGAAATCGCCGATGCGCAACGTCAGGGCACGGCGCACCGCCTCAGTTCCGCCACTACAAACGTCCGCAAAGCTAAGCAGATCGGCGACAAACTCCCGGCCTTTTGCATCACTTCTAGCAACACGAAGCATGTAATAAATGTTCGAGACCGTATGCCAGGCGATTAGCGCGCTGCCGGGCGTCTGCTGGCACCATTCCAGTACCGCACTGCTCTCGTCGACGAAAGCTTTGCGATCGAGCGCGACGTCCAGGAGAACATCGGTATCGACCAGAATCTTCAACGGTTGTGAACGTACTTGCGCAATAAGTACGTGAGCCGTGGATCGGACGGATCGGGGCGGGGTTCTTTAAACTGACCTCGCCACTTTTCAACGAATGACTGCGTGCCGAGCCGATTAAACTGCCGCTCGACGATCCGTGAAAGAGAAGTTCGCTCCCGCTTCGCAAAAGCCTTTGCCCGCGCAATCGCCTCGTGGTCGATCGTCAAAGTTAATTTCTCTTTCATGACACGTGCACAATATCTATTACACGTGTTCCGTCAACCGAGTTTGCGGCGCTAATTTAAAACGGAATCTCGTCGTCGTCGGGCTCAGCTGGCGCAGACGCTTTCGGCGGCGGTGCGCTCGATTTGCCGCTGGAGCGCGGTTGTCTATCCTCCTCGCCTGCCTCTGCGGGCGCGCTCGCCGCCCCACCAGGCCGACTGCCGAGAAGTTGCATGGTTTCGCCGACGACACGCAGTCTGGTTCGTTTTTGCCCGGTCTGCTTGTCATCCCAGCTGTCCATTTGCAGGCGGCCTTCGATGAAAACCGGTCGCCCTTTTTTTAAGTATTCACCGGCGATCTCAGCCAGGCGTGCCCACAGTACAACATCGACATAGGTCACTTCTTCACGCTTTTCCCCGCCGTCGGTGGTGTAAACGCGATTCACAGCGATGCCGAGATCGCAGACTGCGCTGCCTTTGGGCGTGTAACGCACCTCCGGATCGCGAGTGAGATTTCCGAGGAGAATGACTTTGTTAAAGCTGGCCATTTCCGCCTTGTAGCGAAATCATTTGGTTTTTGCCACCTTTTTCGCCGGCTTCTCCTTCTTTTCTGCGAGGCGCTGATAATTCTGGCGATAAACTTCCGGATCCAGGTTGAATTTCGTCCGTAGCCTGGCAACCAATTCGGGTTCGGCGTTGAAGATAAAATTCACATAATATCCGGCATCGATCGGACCGGCCACGTACGAAAACTGGTGCTTATCCATCTTTTGCACCTGTTCGATTTGCGCGCCTTCTTTTTGAAACTCGGATTCCAATCGCTCGATGATTTCCTTCACGGTGTCCTCTTTGCCCTGCGAGTTCAGGACAAGCAGCGCTTCATAACGGTTCTTCATGATTCTTCAGTTTTGTTGAAAGTGTTCATCGCGAAAACGAGGCCGTTGTCAATTGCGCATTTCACCGCTTCCACCGCGCGATCGATCGCCGATCGAACAATCGGTTTTTCCTCCTCAAAGAAACGGCTCAACACATAATCAGTCGATCCTTCGGGTGGCGCCCCGCCGATGCCGATACGCAAGCGGGGAATCTCCTCGGTCCCGAATTGCATGATGATTGATTCAAGACCGTTGTGACCGCCCGTTCCACCACAAGTCCGCAACCGGAGACGGCCGAGTGGGAGAGCAAGATCGTCAAGGACGACGAGAATTTGGGGCGGCTCGATTTTGTAAAACTGCGCGATTGCGAAGAGAGGATAACCGCTGCGATTCATGAAGCTCTTCGGCTTCACCACGAGCGCGCTGCCGCATTTCGCGCATAGCGCATCCCACTTTGTTGATCGTTCCCATGTCGATCCAAACTGGGCCGCAAGCTGATCGACGACCATAAAGCCGATGTTATGACGCGTGGCTGCGTATTCCGGGCCGGGATTTCCAAGACCGGCGACTAAGCGAATCTGTGGTGCTTCTTCCACATCCGCAATTGGCAATCAAAGCTACTTCTTCTGCTCTTTTTCCTTGGGAGCTTTTTCCTTCGCAGCCGGTGTGGCGGCGGCAGCTTCGCCCTCCTCTTTCTTCTCGGTGATAACTTCCGGTCCGGCGGCAGCGGCTTCGGCCGCAGCAACAGTTGGCTCTTCCTCAACCACGGGAGCGAGGACCGAAAACGCAGTGAGATCGGGCTGCACTTTTGCGGTGACTCCAGAAGGAAGCTGAATGTCGCGAACGTGAATGGAATCGCCGATGTTCAGGGCGGAAACGTCGACTGTAACGCGGTCCGGCAAGTCGCGCGGCAGACACTCAATTGCCAGTGCGCGCAAACTCTGCTCGAGCAAGCCCCCGAAGTTTTTGACGCCGTTGGCCGTGCCGACGGGCTCAAGAGGCACCTCAGCCTGGATCGTCTCGTCCATGGAGATGGCGTGAAAATCGAGATGACGAATCTCGCCGCCCACGGGTGAGTGTTGCACTTCCTGCACCAGCGCGGTGCGATTCGATTTTTCACCGGCGATCTCAAGCTCAACCAAAACATTTTCGCCGGAGGCGTGGCTCATCATTGCATTGACGTCCCGGGCGGCGACTTGCAAGGGCTGCGGTTTATCTTTGCCGCCGTAAATGACTGCTGGAATGAATCCGCGCGTCTTCAATTTGCGCACGGCAGAACGTCCCACGTTCGTCCGTGGTTCTGCCTTTAGTTTAACTTGTTTTGCCATTTTTTCCGTCCTCGATGTTGAACAGCGAGGAGACGGACTCGTCGTTATGAATCCGCTTGATACCTTCCCCGAGAAGCTCGGAGACGCATAGCACCGTCGTTTTAAAACCTTCCACGGTGCGCACAGGCGTGCTGTTCGTGGTTACTAATTCCGCGATTTTCGATTTTTGCAAACGCTCGATCGCCATATCGACAAGGACAGCGTGCGACACGCCCGCATAAATCTTCTGGGCGCCGCGCTTTTTCATAAGCTCAGCCGCGGAAGTTAACGTGCCGGCCGTCTCAGTAAGATCGTCGATCAGGAGCACGTCGTGGCCTTCCACCTCGCCGATGAGGTACAATGCCTCGGTCTCGGTCGCGCTGCGACGTTCTTTTGCCACGATCGCGAGATTCGCTCGGAGCGCCTCTGCATAGGCCGAAGCCATTTTGAGTCCGCCGAGGTCCGGCGAAACGACGACGGTTTTTCCTGTGAGCTCCTGGCGCAGATATTTGATCAATACGGGGAGCGAATAGAGATGATCCACCGGAATGTCGAAGAAGCCCTGCACTTGCTGGGCATGAAGATCCATCGTCAGCACCCGGCTTACACCGGCAGCGTTCAGCAAATTTGCCACGAGTTTCGCCGTAATCGGGACGCGGGGCTGGTCTTTCCGGTCCTGGCGCGCGTATCCAAAAAATGGAATAACTGCTGTGATCCGGTCCGCGCTGGCGCGCCGCGCCGCGTCTACCATGATGAGCAACTCCATCAAGTGCTGATTAGTCGGCGGGCAGGTCGGTTGAATAATGAAAACATCGTGTCCCCGAATGTTTTCCTCGATCCTGACGTACGTTTCGCTATCGGGAAACGAGCTGATCGTCGCCTGACCGAGCGGCACACCAATGTATTTGCAAATCCGCTCGGCCAGCTCGCGGTTGGCCGAGCCGCTAAAAACCTTCAATTCTGGCTGAAGAGCAAACATTCGGAAGGGGCGCTAAGTTAGGCGTACGGGATCGACATTGGCAATGCCAGATTTGACCACGAAGCTGACCACGGATCGCCGATCACCGCCCTCGACGGCTGGGAAGCCGTCATTACTAGGCGCCCAACCAGCGCTTGCCAAATGTCGCACTTTCACCAAAGTATGTCGTTGCTGAGTTCCCCAAAAATCATGACCACGACCGACGCCATCCGGATAGAGCGTCCCACGACAACTTCCCGGTTCTTCGCGCACACGCGCTGGGACGCGGTCCCAGCTGCGGCGGGCCTGTTTCATCTCGCTTATTTCCTGGGACTCTTCTTTCTTTACCCGCACGCGCCGCTCTGGGTAATGCTGATCCTTGGATTCATTTACGCGTTGATGGTCAACGCGAACATCAACGGGATTGGGCACAATTTTATTCATAACCCGTTCTTTCGCTCTAAATTGCTCAATCGGTTCTTTGGAATCACGCAGTCTATCGCGTGTTGCTTTTCGCAGACCTACTACAACGCCGTCCACATGCAGCATCACAAGGGGAATGCCGACCGGCCAGGCGAAAATGGAGAGACGATCGATTGGATCTCCATTTACAAACATGGCCACGATGGCGAAGCGGAAAATCCGTGGAGCTACGTTTTCCTAAGTTTCTTTCGCGACGATATCGGCGCGATTCGCAGGGAACTTGGCAAACGCAAGAATGGCGACCTGTTTTGGGGCAACATCGAATTGGCCGCGTTCGCTACGACGCTTCTGGTGATGTTCCTGTTTAACTGGCGCTACGTGATCTTCTATTTCCTGCCTTTTTTCTATCTCGGCCACTGTTTCAGTTATTTGAACGGTTATTATCGCCATTACGGCGCGAACCCTGATAAGCCGATCGCATGGGGAGTGAGCAGCTACGGCAAAATCTATAACTGGCTCTTCTTCTATAACGGGTATCACGCCGAGCATCATTTCCGGCCCAAAGTGCACTGGACAAAAATGGAAGCGTTCCGGCAGAGCATTACCGATCTGCAAAAACAGGAAGGCGTCCGCACGATCAAGCGCGCGCATATGCTCGGTTTTCTCGATCCGGATCTGCCGAAGCGTGGTGAACGCGAGGCACATGTGGAAGGCGCCGAGCCATCGATTTCCGGGTAGCGCACGCGTCTCGCTTGCTGGCGATGGTGTCTCGCCATCGCGAACTTTTCTTGAATTGAAATCGCAA
>WNFV01006959.1_pt1 | contig 17770 bp, 13 predicted proteins | sample 5400101 | NCBI WGS metagenome assembly WNFV01 (sample SAMN13153361, study PRJNA577476) | soil metagenome | isolation source: 115 cm soil or saprolite under grassland replicate 1 | place: USA:California | collected 2016-06-15
CCGACGTGTGACTATGACCGTAAAATGACAATGGCAGGAAGCATAAAATGGCAATATGCCGACGAAAAATCAGTCACTTATGCGGAGCCACCTCAGCCTTGCTGGAACCATAACCGGGCAGCAGGTACAAATTGGAAGCATAACGCGGCGAAGGCGGAAAAAATGCGCTCTGTCGCCCCTTGAACGCAAAATGGCTCGCAATTTTTTCGCTCCCAGTTCGTTCCACCATTCCAACTCAAATCTTCACAGCCAATCTTTACCTTCTCTCAACAACCAACTCGTGAGAGCGAATATCGGTGTCTTTGCCATTGGCGGGGCCTCCTATGCTTGATGAACAACAGTTTGTAGATTGGAGCCAAAAGCTCGGACTCAGCGGGCGCGCCGTGACCCTGATCAGGCAGATCAGATCATCGGAACCTGCGCGGCGAGTGCGCAGTGGACGCGGCAATGTGAGCGGGCGCTACCCCAGCCGCAAGATGTGTCTCACGATCCAGTTCGAAAGCCATCGGAACGAATTGGCCGCGATCTATGTGATGGAATATTCCAGCCAAGTCTGGGAATACTGGGACCAACCGATGTCCATCAAGCTGAAATACCAATCTTTATCAGGTCGAACGATGGGTGTGCTCCATACACCGGATTTCTTCGTTCTGCGCGACGACTCGGCGGGCTGGGAGGAATGGAAGCTGGAAGAAGATCTACAGCGATTGATGAAAAGTCAACCCAATCGCTATCGCCGCACGGACGATGGCTCTTGGCGATGCCCCCCAGGCGAAGAGTATGCGCGCGATTTCGGCTTGTACTATCGCTTACGCTCTTCGGCCGAGATCAATTGGGTCTTTCAGCGCAACCTCATCTTTCTGGAAGATTATCTCCGCACGGAGTCAACCACGGTCAATCCGACTGTTGAACAGGCTCTTTGTCAATTAGTCGCCAGGCGGCCCGGAATCACGCTACAAGAACTACTGCGTCAAGATTGGGCGGCGCCTGATGAAATCTATTCCCTGATTGCGACAGGGTCTGTCTATATTGATCTTGAGGCGGTTCCCCTGGCCGAGCCAGCGCGGGCGCGGGCGTTCGCTGATCGTGAAACCGCCCTTGCGCACGAGCGCCTCCATGAAACGGCGTCTCATTCGCCCGCTCGCTTTGTTGATCTCAATTGCGGCGCCACGGTATCGTGGGACGGCAGAGCGTGGGTTATTGTCAATCTCGGAGAGAAGAATATCGGCCTGCTCGGAGAAGACTCGACGCTCACAGAATTGCCGGTTGATGTTTTTGAACGTTTAGTCAGGCAAGGAAAGATAACCGGCCTTCAATCAGCAACTGCCTCTTCTCAAACTAAGGTGAAAGAACTGCTCGGCAGAGCCGCGCCGGAGGATTTAAAGGAAGCCAATCGCCGTTACGAGATCATTCGGCCATTCCTGAAAAAAGACCCTACCGCGAATTACAACCTGGCCGGACGCACGACCTACCGCTGGCTGGCAAGTTACCACCAGGCAGAACGCCTTTATGGAAACGGCTATGTGGGACTCTTGCCGCGTACGAGCGAGCGCGGCAACCGCCTCCCCAGGCTGGCGGAAGCGACGCGCGAGTTGATGATGGAACTCATTGCCCGTGATTACGAAACCAACAAGCAAAAGAACAAACATTCAGTCTACGCCGCGCTCCTGCGCGAATGTGAGGATCGCGGTCTGCCGGCGCCCAGCTACAAAACTTTTGCAAAAGCGATTGACAGCCGTCCGGGCTACGAGCAAACGTACAAACGCCAGGGATCACGCGCCGCTTACTCTCGCGAGCCGTTCTATTTCGAGCTTGAGCTGACCACGCCGCGACACGGCGACCGCCCATTCGAGATCTGCCATCTCGACCACACCGAACTCGATATCGAACTTGTCTGTTCGCTTACCGGGCGCAATCTTGGAAGACCTTGGGCAAGTTTTCTCACTGACGCTTTCTCACGCCGGTTACTGGCGGTCGTCCTTCTCTATCAACCACCGAGCCGAGTCGCCTGTATGCTCACATTGCGTGAATGCGTGCGTCGTTTCGGACGCTTTCCACAGACGCTTGTGGTGGATGGCGGGAGCGAGTTTTTAAGCACTTATTTCGAATCGCTGCTAGCCTGCTACGAATGCGCCAAGAAAACCAGACCGCCGGCTAAAGCCAGATTCGGTTCGGTGGTCGAGCGCCTTTTCGGCACGGCAAACACGCAGTTCGTCTACAACTTGCAAGGCAATACGCAAAGCGCGAGGAACCCACGGCAGATGACGGCATCGGTCAATCCCCGCGATCACGCGATCTGGACCTTGGAGTCATTCGCCCAGCGATTACGCCAGTTCGCTTATGAGGTCTATGACACCGCGACCCACGTCGCGCTCGGACAATGCCCTCGCGAGGCTTTCGCTCAAGGGCTCGCGCAGGGAGGCGTACGAAACTGCCGGCTCATCCCGTATGACGAGGAGTTTAGAATGATGACTTTGCCTACGACGCGCAAAGAGACCGCGCGGGTCCTGCCGGGCAGAGGAGTCAAGATTCATAACATCTATTACTGGAGCGAAACCTTTCGCGACCCGCTCGTCGAGCAGACGCAAGTCCCTGTCCGGTATGACCCGTATAACGTCGGGATCGCGTATGCCTTCGTCCGCAAGCAATGGGCGCGCTGCATCTCCGAGTACTACCCGATTTTCCAGGGGCGCTCGGAACAGGAGTTGTCGTTGGCCGCGGCGGAGTTGCATCAGCGTCAGCGGAAGACAGCCCAGGAGTCATCCATCACGGCCAGGCGATTGGCGAACTTTCTCCGCTCGCTCGAGGCTGAAGAACTTTTGTTGATGCAGCGGTCGCGCGACGCCGCCGTCAAACAGTCGCTGGATGTGATCGACAATCAGGACGCTTTTGCCAATCTCAAGGAAGCGCGCAGCGGCCGCCCTGAAAACGGCGATCAAGCCGAAAGCGCCACAAACAGTACGGAGTTGAAAAAGGCGCCCGCGTCTCACTTGTATGAGCTTTTACCGGAGTTTTGAAGACGATGAGCCCAACCGCCTTTCCATCTGAACTACTGTCGCAATCGGTTACGCAGCGGCTCGATTACTTCAAGGCCTGTACAATCGCTCATTCGCGTTTGCAGGAGGTTGCGCAAGAGCTACGGGACGCGATGCGCGAGCCTGCTGGTGAACTAATCGTCTTCATATATGGACCGACCGGGGTTGGAAAAACAACCGTCCTCCGCCGTTGTATGCAACAGATCATTGAGGAACGTCGAGAGGAGATGGAAAACGATCCGAGTTGGATTCCAGTCCTCGGCGTGGAAGCGATTTCGCCCGAGCGGGGCAACTTCGACTGGCGCAATTATTATTTTGACGCCCTGAACGCGTTCAACGAGCCATTGATCCGCTACAAAATTCAGAGACCGCAACCTGAAAATGGAAGCGGCGGTAAGATGCCCATTCAACGCAGGCTGGAGAGCAGATCGACTCTTCGCTTCGCGCTTGAAACCGCTTTCCGGCAACGCCGCCCGCTCGCTTTTTTCGTGGACGAGGCGCAACATCTGGCGAAGCTCTCCAGTGGCCGCAAGCTGCAGGATCAACTCGACTGTTTGAAATCCTTGGCCGTTCGCACAAACACCATCCACGTTCTATCGGGCACGTATGAATTGCTGATCTTGCGCGGACTCAGCGGCCAGTTAAGCCGCCGCACCCGCCAGATTCACTTCGCCCGTTACCAGGCTGATTCGGCCGGAGACCAGCGTGACTTCAAGAACGTCTTATGGAACTTCCAGATCAGAATGCCGCTTAAGTCCGAGCCTGACCTGATGAGTCATTGGGAATTCTGTTACGAACGCAGCCTCGGTTGCATAGGGCTGCTTAAGGATTGGCTGACCAGAACTTTGGCCATGGGACTCTCTGAGAAGAAGCCACATATAACAATCAAACACCTGGAGAAACAGGCGCTCTCACTTTTTGACTGCCAGAAAATCGCCACGGAGATTCTGGAGGGCGAAGCGGCGCTCGTGGAATCCGAACGCACACGGATACATTTGCGAGCCTTGCTTGGGCTGGAGGATGTGAAATGCCGAAGCGCTGAGGAAATTGGCGCCACGGATCAACAGCCAGACGCTCCCACCAATCGGAGCCGTCAACCAAGGCGTGTGGGCGAGCGCAATCCGAGGCGTGATTCTGTCGGGACGCCGAGAGCTGCTGATTCCTGAGCGTTGATGAAATGAGAGAGGATGAAACGGCGGATGCGCCGGTCCAATATGAATTATGGTCTGAAGCGGTTGAAGCGCCGCCCCGCAGCCGTCTCTACGGATTGAAGCCGATCGGAATCGGCACATCGGAGGTTGAGAGCTTGACGGGTTACATCAATCGTTTGGCTGACGCGCATCTCATCACAGCCACCAGACTGCTCAAACACGAATTGCTTCCCCGAGTTAGAGAAGAGAAATCGCTCGATGAGGAACAGATCGCAATCGGAGAAGTGTGGTTGCGGAGATATACAATAGACAGTATGGGGCGCAGAATAAATGGACTTAGCCTGACGACTGAAAGATGGATCAAGGCGCTGGAATCGCTGACAGGCCAATCCAAGCTCCGATTTCTGACCCTGTTAGATTGGAAAGGGGCGCTATTCAATCAAAAATTGTTAAGCGCCTTTCCCAGATGGTGTCCTGCCTGTTTTGAGGACTGGCGTAGCGCCGGGCAAGTGATCTATGAACCCCTGATATGGAGACTTTATCCGGTCACTATCTGCTTAAAGCATCAACGACGATTGCAATCCCAATGCGGGCGTTGCCTCCGGCAGGCGATGACTTTCTCAGCGCGTAGCAGACCAGGTTACTGTTCCACCTGCGGACATTGGATGGGGGCAAGCAGCCGCAGCGAGAAGCATTCTGCAGAATGGCTTTCGCAGGAAGAATTGGAGTGGCAAAGCTGGGTCACGAGTAACCTCGGGGAATTGCTGGCGGCAAGTCCAACTCTTGCGTCTCCACCGCCTAAAAACGCGATCGCTAGATTCATCGCCCACAACCTGGCTATGCGACCCGGAGTCACCCCAACAGCTTTCGGCCGCGAGTTGGGGGTTTGTCATAGTGTCATCGGAGTCTGGTTACGAGACGAGTACACGATGCATATCGAGAGTCTGTTGAAAATCTGCTCTCGGCTCGGCGTTTCGCTTTTGCAAGCGATTACTGGAGCTGACCGGCTTAGCAACGGCGTCTGCGCCGCCCGCCCGGCGGAAAAACCTGATTCGATAGAGATCAGAAAGCACTGGCGCCCGACGGAGGCAAATCTCGAGATTCTGCGACAAGAGATGGTCTCAGCGCTGGAAACCGAATTCCCATACCCTTCATTGCGAGCAATCGCCAGGCGGCTGAAAATAGCGCCGCGTTCATTGCTTCGCCACGAGCCGGAGTTATGGCGTCAGATCGTTGATCGGCGCAGCGCCTACTACACGGGGATTAACGTCCGGATACGGCAAGCGCTGGAAGAGTCCTTACAGGAATGCCCCGCGCCGACATTAGATGCGCTGGCCGAGCGTCACGGATTTGAACGGAGTAGGGCCTGGAAGTATTGTCCTGAACTTTGTCGCGAAGTTGTGGCCAGACACATCAGCTACCGGCGGCAAATCTGGATGGAGGTGCGGCGACAAATGGAAAGCGCCCTGCGCGAAGAGACGCCTCCGCCGACGATTGAATCGCTCGCGGCGCGGCTCAATCATTGCACCTCGAGTTTACGCTACTATTTTCCTGATCTCTGCCATGAAATAGCCGCGCGGCGAAGGGAGTACGAAAGAGAATGTTGTAAGAGGCGCCGAGAGCAGTTACTCGAAGAAGTCCAGGAAACCGTCCTGAAATTACATGCGCAGGGGATCTTCCCGTCGGTCAATCAGGTCTCGATTCATTTGCCAAGGCCAAGAGATCTCGGAGCCAATAAACAGGTCGTGGCTACAATAGCAAAAATCAGGAAAGAATTGGGCTGCGAGTAAATCTCAGCGAGCGCCTCGCCGGCGCCCGACAAAGAAATCCGGGCGTTTTAGAGAAGCCGGTGAGAAGGCGTAGAAATCCCGGCGATGTGAGCTTATGATGCGAGGCGATCCTTATTGGATTATCCGACCGACCTGGGATGTCAGTCATTCAATCATCAGGCGCGGAGAATCGTAATGAAAATACACGTACTGAAAAGAAGACCGGAAGTAAAAACAGACAAGGTCAGAGAAAAGAGAATATTGATGGAAATTGTGGTCGATGCTTACGGCGCATCGGAACGCGCAATGGGTTGGTATTATTATCTCGATCAACAACTGCAATTTCCATTTCTTGCCAGATGTATCGCTTATCGCCCGATTTCACCACTGGAGATAAAGGACGAGGTCACTGTGATTGGGATGGCGCCGGAATCGGAATGCCAACGGGAAATATTTGTGATGATCGAGTGGGGGAAGAGAGGGTTAGGCGTTCCCCTGTCACAATTGGAAGGAATCAAGGTTGACAAAGAAACCCGTCAGGCAATAGGAGATTGGCATTATTGGGTAAACAAAGGCTATGAATACTGACCGCTCGCAATGGCCAAAAGAAGAGCCCTTTGGCGCAAGATCGAAATGGCGTCTGATGTATTAAGGGATTGTGAAGTGCGAAGTGAAAGGGCGATAGGATGTCTAAAGCAAGAAATACAAATCGCGTCCCCGCGGCAATGTCTTTCATCTACCAAAGTGTTGGGCGCCTGACGGACGAGTTCTCGGCCTCGCATCTGAACGACGAGTACGCGGCGCTCGCTCGGCGAATGGCCGCCGCGCTCGCGCGCAAACGGCCTTCACCTCTCTGGTCAGGGAATATTGAGACGTGGGCGTGCGGCATTCTCTATGCGCTCGGCAAGATCAACTTTCTTTTTGACAAGACGCAGGAGCCTCACGTAAGAGCCGAAGATCTTTGTTCGTACTTCGGTGTGGCGGCAAGCACCGGCTCGGCGAAGGCGAAAGTGGTCCTCGATCACCTTCGGATTCGAGGCCATGATCCAAACTGGACGTTACCGAGTCGGCTGGCTGATCATCCATTTATATGGCTTGTCTCGGTCAACGGGGTCATCGTGGACATCCGACACATGCCTGAAGAGGTCCAAGAGGCGGCGTATCGTCGCGGTATCATTCCATTCGTACCAGAGAAAGCGCCACACACCTGAGCTTCGTTGAGCGCGGCTTTCAGTGACGAGTCTGTAAGCCTGAGGCTTGTTCGTAGCAGAGCGGAGTGATCGCTATTCTCTAGGCTTCCACACAAGTGGGGGCGGGTTCTTGGAAGTATAAAATGGCAAAATCGAATTGGAAGCATAATGTGCCATTTTATGGGTAAAGTGACACGACGCAGTGACCGAGTAAAGTTGCCCGGTTCTGCAAAATTCTCCATACGCCGTCTGTCTGATGTTGGCGTGGTTCAAAGTCCCGGCTCATTCCCGGAAACTGCAGATGCGATCCGTCGTAGCGGCGCTCCCGCAAACAGTTGTATCGGTCGTTATAAATCGCCGCCAACCTCTCGGCCCGCTGCGGATCTGCCCAGACCCAACGGTCGAATCGGAGTTTGATTTCCGCGAGCTTGGCCTGAGCGCTGGTCGTTTCACCTGTATTGACGACCGCCCGCGGCGTTCCTCTCACTTCGACCGTGTCGTACACCGTAGGCTCTCTCAGGTTTAACGCGTCATCGATGAGTTGGACCGCATGACGCCTGAGTGTGCCCCATACTTGTGTCGCCTCGACCGACTGCAGCGTGTGGTCATCGGCGGGCTCGACGGTCCATGCGCCGAGTCGCTCGTGGTACTGCGCCTTCCCCCTGTAAGTCGGCAGCAGTTCGCGAATGAAGGAGGTAATGACGTCGGCCGGAATCCATCCGGAACCGAGGCGCGCCGTAATCTCGCCTGGTTCGAGCGGAGCCGGGAGAACGGACGAGAGCGCCGCCACGTTCGCCTCGAAACGCGGGCTCAGTTGCGCCGCGGCTTCGGCTTCTCTGAGCTTCAGCCTGACGTTGCCCGACAGATATTCCTCGGCCGTGACGTAACCGCCGTTGGGCATTTCGTAGATGATTCCCGACAGGGCGGCGGAGGCGGCCTCGGGCGCAAGGCCACAGGCGCGTCCGATATGATCGATGTCCACGCACCCCAGCTCATCGAGGCATCTGAGCAGCGCCTCTTTCGGATCCGAGGCGACGGCGGTTCGCCGGCGCGGGCGAATTGTGCGAGTTTGGAAAAACGGCGTCTTGCGATAACCGCCATTCCCGTCCGTTTCTTCGAGCGCGCGGAGAAAAGGTAGGATCGGACTCCGATGATCGAGGCCGCGAGTGGCCCCCGGATCGTTGATCGGGCCGAAACGCATGCGGAAGCGATCATAAAGCCGGTTGAGTTCCCGCTGGGCCTCCGTCAGGACCTGGTCGTCGACATCGTCGACCTGATGGCGGATGACCTGTTTGGCTTGTAGATAGAGTTCGAACAGGGCGCTCGCCCGAGAGCGCGCGTCGCTGCTTTTCGCGGCGTGAACCAGGCCGCCCGGGCTCTCTGCCTGATCGGGCTCAGACGATGTCGCCCGGATCCGATTGATTGTGGCCTGGCCGACCTCCACAGGCGCCGAAAGCGGCCCCGCCGGAAATTGAGGGATCAGCCTGTCGCGGAGCGCGGCGGCGAGATCGCCTGCTTCGGGCTCGATGACCAGCTCGCTGCGGGAATACATGCCCCGATCCAGCTTCGGCTTGCCGAGCGTCAGGTCCGGCCTGGCGATGAACAGGTTGTTGATCGGCAGCTCGGCCTCGCCGCCGTACTCGTCAAACAATCGCTGTGTCCCGGCCGCTACCCATACCGGCGCTTCGGAATGGTCGAGATCGATCGGCGAAGCGCGTTTCCGCAGAATTATGACATCGGCGATGACCTCGGTCCCGGCGTTCTGTTTAAAGGCGCCGCTCGGCAATCGAACGGCGGCCAAGAGTTCCGCATGCCTGGCGAGATGACGGCGCGCCACGCTTTTGCGCTTATCCAGCGTATAGCGCGAAGTGATGAAGGCGAGAACCCCGCCGGGCTTGAGGAGCGAGAGGCTTTTGACGAAGAAGTAATCATGAACGCACTCTCTCAGGCGGCGATCCCTGGTCTCAGGGTCGTGAATCGGTACGTTGGCTTTTGCGGGATGACGAGCGTCTAATACCTAACGTAACTTGTTGTAGTAACTATTGATACAGGCCGATCTGATTGCGCGGAGTGTCTAATTCATTAGTGTCTACTTTTCACGCTGTGTGCGTGTATTACCGCGTTCGTCGGAAAACCTCCGTTAAGCTCCATTCCAAAGCAGAAATAGTGTGATAAGGCGCGAAGGCTTCACCCCCGTCGAATTGAAATCATTCGCATTTGAGCGCAATCATCGGATCCACCTTCGTCGCGCGCCGCGCCGGAATCCAGCAGGCCAACAACGCGACGGCCAACAGCAACAGCGCGATTGTGATGAATGTCGGCGCATCAGTCACGCTCACACCGTGCAGCAAGCGTTCGAGCAGACGTGTCAGGACAGCCGCGCCCGCCAATCCGAGCATCAGCCCCAACAGCGTGAGCGATAATCCTTGCTTCATGACCATTGCGATGATGTTGCCGGATTGCGCGCCAAGCGCGAGGCGGATGCCGATTTCATGCGTGCGCTGCACAACGGTGTAAGCCAGTATGCCGTAAAGCCCCACCACCGCTAGCGTCAAGGCCAGCGCGGCAAACAGGCTCATCAGTGTCGTGTTGAATCGTTGCGGCTTGAGCGAGTCGGCGATGCGCGCGTCTACCGTAGCGATGCGCATAATCGGCTGATCGGGGTCGAGTTCGCGGAGGCGTTGGCGCACGGCGCTCATCAGCATCGCCGGGTCTTGCGCGGTGCGCAACATGAACGTCTCGGCATTGAGCAAGGTCGGCTCGCGTGGCGCTTGCGCCAGTGGCAGAAATGCACCCGGAAAATAAGGCAGCCCCAACGCCACAGGCTGATGGTTTTTGACGATGCCGATGACGGTCAGCCAATCGGGTTTTTCCGTAGGCGGTGTGTCGGGCGGAAGCAAATTGTCGGGCAAGCCCAACTTAATGCGCTGCCCCAGTGCGTTTTCACCGGGGAAAAACTTATCCGCCGCTGCCTGATTGAGGATGACGACGGGCGGCGCACTCGACGTATCCTGCGCGGTGAAGTTGCGCCCGCTCACCAGCGGCAACCCCAGCGCGGCGAGGAAATCTCCTTGCGTAACCACAAAGCCGCAACCCCTGCCCCGCATTTCCTCACGGCTATAACTATGCCCTTCACGAATGAGCGGCATCCCGGCGCCCCAGTTTGAAAACGGCCCGCCGTTCATCGTCGCTGCCGCCTCGACGCCGGGCAGCGCCTTGAGCTGTTCCAACGCGCGGTTGAAAAAGGCTTCGATCTGTTGCGCTTGCGGATACTTTTTCTGCGACAGCGAGAGGTCTACGGTCAGCAGCGATTCTGTTTTGAATCCCAGTTCGGCTTGCTGCAACCGGAAAAAACTTTTGATAAGCAAGCCCGCGCCAACCAACAACACGACGGATAGCGCGACTTCCAACACCACCAGCGCGCCACGCATCCGCTGGCCGCCTGCGTCTGCCAGAGAAAAGCAGCTTCCGTCTTTGAGACTTTCGTTGACGCGGCTTTGCGAGAAACGCAGCGCAGGCAAGAGTCCGCACAGTAACGTAGTTACCAACGTCAGGCCCAGCGCAAACAACAACACGCGCGCGTCGAGACGCACGCTGGCTTCAGCCGGAAGCAGATCGTTAGGCAGCCAAGCCAAAATCAATTTCAGCCCCCAGTTCGCCAGCAACCATCCGACCAAACTGGCGAGCGCAGCCAACGGCAGGCTTTCGAGCAAGAGTTGGCGCATCAATCGTCCGCGCCCAGCGCCCAGTGCCGCACGAATCGCCAACTCCTTTTCCCGCGTAGCCGTGCGCGCCAGCAACAGGCTGGCTACGTTGGCGCAGGCAATCAACAACACGAAGCCGACGGCTCCCATCAACATCAGCAAGGTTGGGCGAATGTTTCGCCCAACCGACTCGCTCCACGGAACGATGCGCACGCCGCTGCCTTGATTCGCTTCGGGATATTGTGCGGCGAGCCGCGCGGCGATGACGTTGAATTCAGCGCGCGCCTGTTCCAGCGTCACGCCGGGTTGCAAGCGGCCCAGGGCATTAATTGAAACCATGCCGCTACGAGCTTTGGCGAAGTCTTCATCGGCGAACAAACCGATCGGAACCCAGACTTCGCCTGCCCAGAATTTGAAACGCGGCGGCATCACGCCAATCACCGTGTAAGCCTGATCGTCGAGCAACAACTGACGCCCTATGACATTGGCCTCGCCCGCGAACTGCTTCTGCCAAAAAGCGTGGCTCAACACGACGGTGCGCGCCGCGTTGAGTTGATTATCCTGCGCGGTGAAGACGCGCCCGAGTTGCGGCGCTACGCCCAGCAAGGGAAAGGCTTCGGGCGAAATGATGGCGGTCTTGACCTGCATCGGATCGGCGACGCCGGTCAGGTTGAACGTTCGATTACGCGCCGCCGCCAGATGCGAAAACGTCGTCTGCTGTTGCTGCCAGTCCAGAAAGTTCGGATACGAAATCGCGCTTGAACTATTGGGTTCGCTCAGCCTCGACGACGATAAAAACATAATTCGTTCGGCTTCCGGGTAGGCAAAGGGATTGAGCAACACCGCATTGACGACGCTGAAAATCGCCGTATTCGCGCCGATGCCAAGCGCAAGTGTGAGTATCACAATCGTCGTGAAGCCGGGGTTCTTCATTAACATTCGCACGCCGTAACGCAGGTCTTGCCAGAGTGTTTGCATAAATTCTCCACAAATTATTTCACGTGTGGCGGGAACCTTTTATTGAAGACTCTCAGCCCTTCCATTCCCCGCCGGGACGCATAGAATGAAATTGCGCAGAATCCTGTTACAGCGGAATTTTATTCCATCAAGTGCCCCTTTATGGAGGAAAAGAAGGGTTCAAAGGAGCATAAAGCGCGTGTTCATTCGGTAATCGCGCAATTTCATTAGACGCAGTGCTGGCCTTCTTGGCCACACTCTGATAATGCGCAGTAGAATCGTATGAAAGCCGTTCTACAAGCACGCTCACCGACTTTGCTGATCATAATCCGGCTCGGAGCATTATCGTCGCTATGCGCTGCAGCGCATAACGACGACTGCGGTTAATACCCGTATGCCCTGACTTTTCGGTCTGAGGTATCAGTTAGCGTTTATCTACACGATTCCGCATTGCCAGTACGTTGCGTTGCGGTGGCGGTATCGGCGCAAAGAGTTGATCGGCATTGAGACCGTGCATCTTGGCGTTGTATTCCACGCTCGCCCATCGTTCAATCCAGCCATCGAGTTTCTGGCGTAATTCTCCATTCTCTTTCTCCAGCGCCGCGATCCGCTCCTCTAGCGGGCGGCGCGAGATCACCGCTTCCACCTCAGTCGCAAAGTTCTTGCGCTGAAGCTCGGCATGTTCGGCGACCACTTCTTTAAGGCCATTGTCATAGATGGCCTGCCGTGTGACCTGAAGTCGAGCGGCCAACTGCGCGATGTTGATCGGGTCTGTCTTTGGAGAGAGTGTGACCATGCGGGACAAGACCGTGTGCGCGGCTTTGACCAGCTTTTCGCCGCGGAGAAGTTTTCCTCGCGGACGGCCACGCCGTTTACGCGTGCTCTGTTTCTTTGGCGTCTCCGTGTTCATTTCTTTCGCCTCTTGAGTGAACTCTGAGTGTGGGTCGCCTTCGGAGCGAGACCGTTTCCCATCTTCCGGCCAGCAGGAAAGACTGGCGCCGTGGCCCCGTTTTCGGTCGCCTCATCATCATCGACGGCCAGGGCAGCGTTGGCCCCAGCGACTATTCGCTCAGCATGACGCGCCCAGTTACTGGCGCCGTAGGTTTCTGCTTGCACGGCCTTCTTGTAACTCTCCAGTTGAACCAGATGAAAATCGCGGACTTCAATGACGCGCCTCCTTTCCTCTTGATCGCCTTTCGTGCGCAGATACTCCGAGCAGCCGCTGAGGCAATTCAGGTGGTACTTGCAGGGCTCCAGCGCAAAGTCATGCGTGCAGACTCCGAATGGCGTGAAGTGCGCGACGTCAACAAATGTCTTCAGAAACTGCTCTTTCTCGATAGGATCGCGCATGCTGTGATAGGTTTCCGCGACAGGGCCATGCAGCCTTCCTTCTCGGATCATCTCCTGCGCCCAAGCCACTCGTTGCCAGAGTGTTAAGCCAGTGGCGGAAAGCATGTGTGTTCACGCGCATCGGCGAGCCATCCGATTCGGTTAAGCTGCGGCAGGAGAAGATAGAGGAAGTGTCAGGACGTTTGCCTAATGCGTCGGCGATCTGAGAGAAACCAACCAACTCTGCCAGGAAAGTCAAGCTGGCAAAGCTCGCATGAAATTGATTGCGGAACATCACGCAAAGTGATTCGGAGAGCATTTGCTTGGCGCCGTTCGGCTTGCGCAATACCACCAGCGACTTGCGGCGGCGAAGGAGGGCCTTCTCGATATCACCGATACGATAGAGATGTGAATCCCTATGACGTCCTTCTTCTCTTATTGCTCCGGCAGGCGCCACTCCCAAAGTGGTGAGAAAATACCAGGCCGTGGACGCCTCACTTAATCCGAGCAGATCGGCCAATCGTTTGAGGTCCATCAATTGATTGGGATCGCCAGCGCCAGGAATCGGAACACGATCCGGATTACGCTCCAGTTCCGCCGCCACGGCGCGCGCTTGAGCGCAAAGCCGCGTCAGATCGTCCACAGCTCTTTTGCCGAGCGGCGCAGCGACATCCGGCAACCACTTGACAATCGGCTCGCCGCCTTTTTCGGGCCAGTATCGGATGCCGCACCGCTTGATCGGCGCTCCGGTTTGCGGATTGACCTTCAGCCTCCCCTTCTGATCGAGGGCTTGTTCTTCCACCCAGCAATCCAAAGGGATCGTCAATCCTTCACCGATTCGGAATCCCCCAACAACAAGCAGATCGATAATCCGTAGCAGAATCCGCTCGTTGTCATCCTGCGGCTGATTGGAGATCTCCGCCAAGGCTTCCAAGACGGCAGGAGAAGGCATCTTCTGCAAGCCGCGAGCTTGCGACTCAGGATCAAGGCGATCTCCTTTACCGGGATACCGCAATGGGTTTTTGAAGTTCAGGCGCACACGGCCGATCCGATGGCGATCGAGGAACTCGGCGATCTCGCAGATGGCGGTGCTGAGATTGTAGGCCGAAGCGGCTCCATAGGTCTGATGGCTGTCAATAATAGCCTGGTGAAAATGCTGGCGGGTCAGGGTAGTTGGATCTCGACTGCCGGTCCGAAGCAAAACTTCATACAAAACCCGCAATGCGCCGGTCATCCGTTCCTGGCCGGAATACTTGATTCCGCAATGGCTGGCTCGCATCCGAATGATGGCCTTGGCGAAATCGGCAAAGGGCTGCGCGAAAGGAATTCGCGCTTCACCCCGCCGCTTGCGCTGGCGCGTGAAGTAAAGCGTAAAACAGCTCTTCCTGTGCGCCCGGCTGTTTTCACATTCAGTAATGTCCCAGGCCGGATCATCCCAATTGATACTTGGGTAGGTCCCCAATTGTTTGGATTGCTCGATGATTTCCTTCAATCGTTGTTCTTCTTGTGTCATAGCCGTGGCCTTTATTCTCCCATTCGCCTCTGACCGGCATGCAGCGTCGCCAGCAAAGACCGAAGGGAGGCGATGACATCTTGCAACTGATGCGGAATGCGATCCGATGAGTTTCCGCTGCGCGCCGCCAGTTGTTGGACATAAGCTTCCAATTCCCGCAGCATCTCTTCGTGCGGGCCGTCAATCCAGGCGTGAAACTTTGGGCAGACGTAGCACGAGAGCGGAGGATAGAGCGAACATAACGAGTCCAATCCGCAGACCCCAATCCCGCCGAGACTTTTCCGGGTCGGAGTCAAGCCGGGAATAATTCGGCGCGCTTCTTCCCGCCCGGTGCGAGTCGTCAGTTTGCCGAGGAACCTGGCGATCACCGTCGTGTAGAGATCGTTGCCGCCGAGCGCGGCGTTCAAGCAATCCACGAAATTGCTGGTGCTCTTGATATAGAACGAGACGCTACTGAGCGTCGAGTGATCGAGCATCTCCGCAATCACCCTTGCCGGCGTGCCTTGTTCCGCCATGCGCGTGCCGAAGGTATAGCGCAATCGGAGCGGAGTCAGATCGAGAAGCGCGCCAGTTCTGGGAGAAGTGAGTTGCGCGCGAGGTGGAAAATCACGGACGACCTTGAGGAAGTAGCGGCTTCGCAGATGCAAGCCATAGCGCTCTTTCATCGGCTCGGTCAAGAGTTTGGGTTTTTGATTACTGCACAGTATGGGCATCTGCGGGCCGCGCTCGCCAAAAGCCCGATGATTCTCCTCAATCAACTGTTCAATGGCTTGCCCCAGAGCGGATGAAATCCGGCGCCGTTTCTTCTCCTGAGCGCCCACAATTCTTTGCTTGGCTCGCGGCACGGAGAGGGAATAAATACCCTCTCCGTTGGGATCTCGGAGCGTCTGAAAATCCTCTTCTTCCAGCATTATCAATTGCGCCGGACGGGCGCCGAGTTCCAGCAAAAGCATGATGCAAACGCGATCGAGCAGTCGTCCTTTACCCTCTTTTACAGCCCGGCGTAGAAGCCAGTATTCATGGTCGTCGAGAGGGCCTTTGTTCGGGTCGCGGCTGAGGACGGCTTGGCCTTGAGTATTGGAAGGGAGGGAGAACTGAGACAGTTGAGCGGCCACCATCTCATCGCATCCGGGGATAGCGCGATCGGCGCACCACTGATACCAATGTCGAATGTGATTGAAATTCCACGGCGCGCCCCTTGACCGCATTTGGTCCAAGACGCTTTCCAACCTGGCGTAGGTTAGGTCCCGTAAGGAGCTCAAGGTCGGCGTCAGGGAGAGGAAGCCCCTCAGATAGCGAAAAACTATTGCGGCGCTTCTCGGCGCCTGCGATTCAATGACGTGCGCGAGATAGGCTTTAAAGGCGTCTTTGACATCGGGCGCCGTTTGGAGCTTATTCCAATCCAGCGGGAGATGGCTCAGAGGGTCGTGTAATTCCCAGACCTCACCCGCCGTCACAACCGGGTATCCCTGACGATCGATAATCTTTCCAGGGTTGTTCCAAATGTAGGTTGGCAGGCAGTCCTGCCCTGAGAAGCGCGTTTGTTCTTCAGCGTAATTGCGCATGATTTTCCTCGGTTTCATAAAGAGCCGCCTGATAGCGGGCGGCCAATTCCATCGCTTGTATTTCAATCAGCCGGCGCGTGTAGACTTCCGGCATTCTGGAGCCCTCGCTCCAACCATTGAGGTAAGTTTGGACCTTGCGCCGCTGGTCGTCGCTCCATTCCAAAGTTTGCGCCTCCTCCATCAGCCTTTGATTGAAGGTATGGCGCAAGACGTGCGGGTGTAATTTCCCTTTGAGGCGAGGGAAGCATCGCTTGATCAGGAGATCAAAAATCCAGTTTACGCCCGCCGCATCGAGCGGCGCTCCGGTGCGATGGCTGGTGAACAAATAAGAATGGTTTCCCCGCCGCCGATGCCTCTGCGCGTAATCCCACAAACTCATGGCCAACGATTTCGGAAGAGGGATTTCGCGCTCACGAGTCTTGACGTGCGGCTCGTTCCTCCGGGGATCTGATGCGTCGTCCACCGAGCGTTCAATGGTCAAGGTAGTTTTGGGGCCTTGGGGGAGATGATGGAGTTTGATCTTCAAAAGCTCTCCGCGCCGAATACCGGTGGCGAGCATCAGTTCGATGATCAGGTGATTGCGGAATTGGAGAGGTTTCTTGAACGGGTTCTGCGCGGCGCCGGGCTTGACGACCAGGCGCAGAGCATCTACTTCTTCCGCCGACAGTCCGTAGCGTTGCTCGGCGTGGCGCCCTCCCAACTTATTACTGCGGAAAGCGCGCCGTATCCGCTCTTTGGCTGTTTCCACACTGTCTCTTACCTCGCCGACCGGAGTGGCGGCTGGAATAAATTCGTAGGCGGCCCAGACAAGAAAATCCTCGATGACACCAAGGTATGAATTGAAAGAGACCGGCGAGAGGAGATCACATTGTCCATGACTGGGGGGACCGATTGAGCCAATCAATGTCGTGTTGCGGCGCGCGCGGAGATAGCGGCAGAAGCCGGATATCTCGCTAACCGCCAGCATCTCTCCTTGTCGTAGACGCGCCTCCAAATCAATTCCGCATTGATCGCACCATTCATAGAGCCAACCAAGCACTCTGAGGTCTCTGATGATGGTACCTGGCTGTTTGGTCTCTCGGCGTTCGTCAATGACGTAACGCGTGGGAAGGACAACTGGCTGATAGGTGTCCCCGCGAAGCAGAACGGGAAATCGTTCTCCAGAAGAGAAGAGGGCAGTGTGGGTGATGTACTTGGTCATTTGTAACCTCATCAGGCTGACGGCAGGGAGTCAACGGCGATGTTTGAGGGAGATAGAATCGCTCAATCTCAGAAAGAAAGTAGGCAGGGTTTCAGGCTCGAAGCGAGAGGAGCGAGCGTAAAAATTGAACCGCTCAGTGAAGCAAAGCGGCTATGCCGTCTAGAAAATCAGCCAGTGTTATGAGGGGCGGCGGCCAGGTTCAAGACTCTTCCTATTACCAAACAAATATAACACCAAATGAAGACGAATGCAGCATTATTATTCGGTGGAGAAAATGATCATGATCATTTGACACGAGGGGTTTAAAGACATCGAAGTAGACACTGGACAATTACTTGACGTAAGTTGGCGAAGGG
>WNFV01007372.1_pt1 | contig 17769 bp, 20 predicted proteins | sample 5400101 | NCBI WGS metagenome assembly WNFV01 (sample SAMN13153361, study PRJNA577476) | soil metagenome | isolation source: 115 cm soil or saprolite under grassland replicate 1 | place: USA:California | collected 2016-06-15
CCTGAACTCGACCGGCGGCCCTCCCTGCAGGAGAGATCGAAGCGTTTCGTTGACGCGCTTCCGGTCGTCGGGGTGGATCAGGGACATCCTGTCCATCTGCGCATACTCCCCGGGTTCATAACCCAGGATGTCGCGGACGGCGGGGCTGGGAGGCCCAAGCTCCCCGTCCGCTTCGACCATCGTGATCATGTCGGGAGAGGCGGCGAACACGGCACGCAGCGTGGCCTCGCTCTCTCGAAGAGCGAGGTCTCGGCCTTCCCGGGCAAGGGCTATCTCGCGCTCCAGTGAGCCCTTCAGGCGAACGATGACTGCGCCCATCACCAGTCCGATTCCGAGGAAGAAGCCGAGTCGGGCCGACCAGTCCAAGAAGTGCTGCCGCGTACCCGTAGCCACGTCAAGGGGCAGGAGCGGGCCGGCCACAAGGCCCGCCACAACGGCCGTGGCGGCCGCTCCGGGCAAGCCGAACCGGGCCGCGGCAAGGAGGATCGGAACATAGAACCAGTGGGGTGGGACGCGGCCGGCTCCGCCGAGAACGTAGCTGACCAGCCATGAGAGACCGAGGAGCACCGCCACGATGGCAATGCCCCGGCCAGGGGATGAGGCTCCTTGGGCCCGGATGGCCTTAGTGGTCCATCGATAAGCCCGGCTGCCCGGTGCGTCTCCTCTCCCGGCATCGCTCATATCTCCTAGATCGGAAGCCCAGGAAGCCCGCTTGACCTGGACTCGTCGGGCAGTCGGATCTGCGCTCGGCTCGCACGCGCGTACTTCGCGACGTTGCTCAGTGCTTCGAGGACGCAGAAGTAAGCGGCCGACCCACCTCCTGCGGGTAGCGCCCGACCGCCTCATCGTTGATGTCTAACGGGACCGTCGCCCTACGTGCTTGGGCCTCGAGCGCCGACGGCAGTCCCTTGTCGGCCAGCAGGGCGGATAGATCCCGCGAGCCAGGTCCCTGAGGTTCTCGAGGGCGTCGTTCGCATCGGTCGCCAGGCCGTCCAGGAGATCGACCTTGGAACGGGCGCCCTCCTTCTCCGCGGATGCGCGGGCAAGCCGCAGCCTCACCGACCAGCTGCTGCTGGGTGCCATCATCGAGGTTCCGCTCGAGCGCCTTGGCGCGTTCGTCCTGCGCCGAGACCAGGCGCTGACGTGACGCCGGACCTCCTCAACCATCTGATCGGTCCAAGGGGGAAAGTCTTCCGAACGGAAGGCGAACTGCGCCGAAAGGCGGCGGATGCTTCGGTCGACGGGGTCGGCCAACTGACCGGCGGCCTCGGCGGCCCTCCGAGATACGCTCGACGGGATCTGGGAGGACCTGCCCCCCGCCTAGGGCTCGCCCATCCCCCCGATACCGGCGTCCACGGCCCACCTCTACCCTGGATGTGGCTGGACGGAGGTGGCGCATGAAGCAATGGGAGCTCTACGGCATCACCGATGGCCAGGAGGCGGAGGCCGTACCGGCCGAGTGGCGAACGGCTAACGAGCTCCCGATGGTCTTGTGGACCACGGATCACCTCCTCCAGTTCACGTCCTCCCCGGCAGCGGGCCTCCTGCACCTCGGCCTGGGGTTCGATCCGCTCGCCGGCGGGCTCCTGGACGTGTTCGGCCCGGAGGAGTCCGGCGTGAACGTGATCGATGCTCACGAGGGAGCGTTGGGCGGCTCTCCCGCGCATTTCGAGCTGCACGGGAGGGACCGGACGGTCCGCTGTTGGGTCTCCCCATTGACCACGCCGGATGGGCGCATCACCGGGACCATCTGCATCGCTCTCGATGAGTCGATCGAGGTGGGTGTGAGGGCCAAGAGGACTCCGATGAGGCTCGTCCTGTCGGATTAGCGAATCGACACCCCATAGGAGTCGGCGATCTGGGTCACGACTCCGGCGGGTCAGCAGCCCGGATCACAGCCTCGAGGATCGGCTCGGAGGAGCTGCCCTTCACCACGTAGGCGGACGCTCCTGCGTCTGCCGCGGCTTGCCTCAGATCCCGATCTTCGAAGGAAGACAGGATCACCACACGGGTCGAGGAATGTGACGAGGCGATGATCCGGGTGGCCTCGATACCCTCCATGACCGGCATCCGAAGGTCCATGACCAGGACGTCGGGTTCATGCTCCTCGGTCAACACGATGGCCTCGGAGCCGTTGCCGGCTTCCCCCACCACGACGACGGCCTCGCCCTCGAGGAGCTCTCGAAGCATCCGGCGTGTTTCAGCGTCGTCCTCCACGAGCAGGACCCGGAGGTGCCGGCCGGACCTCGGGGCCGCGGTCAACCGCCGGGCTCGGTCCCGAAGTCCCCCTCGCTGATGAGGATGTCATCCACGGCATCGTCCCTCGTGTCGAACCCTGCCCGACGATGTGTCAGGTACATCGCCTAGGGGTCTGTTTCTGTACGCCGACCTCCGGGTGATTTCGCCGGCCCCATCGGGGGGACTTAAGGACCCTGAAGGGTGTCTAATCCGATCGTGGCCCTGACCAGGGGTTTCCCTCTGGTCCGTTCGGCTGGTCCGGAACCCGGAGACTGTTCCCATGATGGCTAATGGATCCCTGCTGCGATCCGGAGGTGAGACATGGGGGCCGGTGTCGCCGGAGAATGTTCACGAAACAGGTGTCTCGCCCGGTGACAGCCTGGATCCCCCATCGTGGCCGCGGAGGCGGAACAGGTCGAGCGACTCGAAGAAAGACCTGGTCACGAGGCCGATTCGAGGTTTTGTGCCCTACACGCCATCACCGACGAATCGCGGTCGTTAGGCCGCGACCGCAGATGGTCGCCTCGATCAGGCCTGCCAAGAACCAGCGCCCAGCCGGTCCCAGCTTCTCACCCCTAGGATGACGGAGTGAACAAGGCGGATCTGCAGAGACTCTTCGATTACAGCTACTGGGCAACCCGCCAGATCCTTCGGAGGAACTATCCCCGGAGGAGTTCGTCTCTTCCACTGACGTTACGTATCGGAACATCCGAGGAACGCTCATGCATACCCTCGACGTTGAGCGCAGCTGGCGACGGAGGCTGCGAGGCGAACCTCGGGAGACGTGGGACGTCGAACTTCCGGATGACGACTTCCGGACCGTCGAATCCCTCGCCGCGGCATGGCACGACGACGAGGCCGAGATGCGGACCTGGCTGGATGGCCTCGACGATCGGACCGTTGAGGGCATGGTTGATCTTGGCCCGAAGGACCGGTTCCCGCTGTCCACCTTTCTGCTGCATATCGTCACTCACAGCGCGCAACAGCGACGAGACGCCGCGATTCTCTTGGAGCGCGCCGGTCACTCCCCGCCCGAGATCGACTTCCTGTACTACGCAGACTCCTCCAGCGAGACGTAACGGGCCGCTGTTCACACCGACGTCGTGGCACCGCATCAGCCTGCTCTGCCGCGCAACGATCCGACGTCCTAGCTTCCGGCCTCCTCCGGCAAGACCAACCGGCACCGGCTGAACCGGGGCGGGGACCGGATCGCCAACAACGCGCTTTGGCGGATCGTCATGGTCCGGATGAGCACCGACCCCCAGGACGAGGAACTACGTGGAGCGGCGGATCAAGGAGGGACTGTGCAAGAAGGAGATCATCCGGTGTCTCAAACGATACGTGGCGCGGGAGGTCTATCACCGTCTGGAGGGGGTTGACGAACAATAGGAGCATCCCTTCGGGGCCGATCCTACGAAAAGTCCTGCTCACGGAAACAATCGCAGGTTTCCGTGCCCTTCAGGCACCCAGGGAGCCGCGCCCGTCGCCACGAGGAAGCTCGTTGCAGAGAGCTCGCGACCGTCGACCGCGACGCGGTCCTTATTCACGAACTTCGCGTCTCCCTGGATGATGTCGAAGCCGTAGGCCGCCGCGAGATCCAGGTACTTCTCCCGGCGGAGCTCGTCCACGACGCGGGTCTTGGCGTCCACGAGCACTTCGAGATCGACGCCGCCTTGTGAGGTCGAGACGCCAGAGAAGGGATGGTGCCCCGCGGACCGGTAGGCGTGTGAGGCCGCGAGCAGGTGCTTGGACGGGATGCACCCGACATTCACGCAGGTGCCGCCGACCGTTCCCCGCTCGACGAGCGCAACCCGCGCTCCGTGCTCGGTCGCCCGAATCGCCGCGGCGAACGCGGCGCTCCCCGATCCGATCGCGACGAGATCGAAGTCCGTCATGAACGCTCCTCCCTCGCAGGCTCTGCTGTTGCCGGTGGAGCAGTCGCCATACGCCCTTCGACGAGTGGGCGCCACTCGACCGCGCCGAGCTCGGTTCCCTCCTCGAGCGAGACGACCCGTCCGTCCACACCGTGCTCCTCTGCCCAGCGCGTCGCGAGAGCCTCGTCCTCGAACAGGTTCACGTTCGGACACCAGTCCTGGTTGGGGCGACTGCAGCAGCACTGGTCGGCGAGGAACAGGACCGCGTGCGAGCCGAGGGGTTGCTCTCGTTCGAATCGCACCCGGATCGTCTCGGCCGTCGCCGGCGAGCGAGATTCGATTTCACCGTCGGCCTCGAGCGCCCCCAGGATCCCGAGCGCGTCGTGGGCGCAGTTCGTCCAGCGCGGATCGGACCCGACCTGGGTGTGGTGCGGGGTGGGATCGGTGCTCAATCCGGCCGGGGCGGTGACACGTCCCTGCTCATCCGTCCGAGCGCGCCCGGCCTCGATGAGATGGTCGACCGCCGCTCTGATCGAAGCCGTGTCGATGCCGAGGTCCGTCGCCGATGTGGGATCCCACGGCCGGCCCGTGGCGAGGATCTCCCGGAAGGCGGCCTCCCGAACGTGTACGGCGTTGGCGGCGGTGAGCACATCGGCATGGGTTCGGGGTCCGAGTCCGCCTGATCCTCACGTCGCCAAGAGTCGCCGGGTTCCGACAGTCCGGCTTCCTCGGTTCAGGTTCCACCATTCACCGAACGCTAGCCGGACAAAAGACATCAGTGGAGAGAGGCATGACCACTCCTCTCTCCACTGTCTCCTTCGCCACTGGGCGATCTTGGTTCGGGTCCGACCGAGTTATCCCGTTGGCGCAGCCGGGCCTGTGGGTTTCACGATCCAGAGGCCACCTCTCATCTCGCTCGCATACACGATGCCGGTGGCGGGATCTATCGCGACTCCCCAGACCAACGCCGGACCGCGGCCGATGCCGCTCGGGCGGCGTGATTGCGTCGGGGGAACGAATTGGCCAACTTCCACCGGATGTGCGGGATCACTGAGATCGAGAGCCACGACCCCGTTCGAGTACCAGGAGGAGTAGGCCCGGTTCCCGTTGACCTCGGTATTGTGGATCGACCAGGCTCCGGGTGGAGTTCGGACCTCACCGGTCACATGAGGCAGATCGGAGAACTTGCCGACCTGATCGAACTCCAGGACGCCATCGGCATCATCCATGCCCGAGGCCTGATCCTGCACCGCGCCCAAGTCACCGTCAAAGAAGGGGTACGCGTCGTCCGGGCTCACGAGGTTCGACAGGAACCCCTTGGCGCCGGCCTGAGCCGCTAGGAGCACCTGGCTGCCGATCGCGCATGGGACATCCCAGCTCGGGATGATCCCCACATAGAAGGGGTCCACCGTGTCGGCCAAGGCGATCTTGCCTGACGCACCCTGGTAGTCGGCCGCTTGACAACCATCGCCGGCGTCATGGACGGCACCGCTCACCGGACCGAGATCGGACAGGAGCGTTGGTGCCCAAGGCTCCTCGATCCCGGCGTACTTGGTCGACCCCGTCGCGGTCGTGGTGACCACAGTGGGGGCGAGCGACTCGAAGTCCTCATCGTTTTGGAGGATGTAGCGCTGCCCACCGGCCTCGTAGACGGCCATGCTGTGGCCATCCCCGTCGGCATCGAAGGGGTACGTGGTCCTGGCAAGCAGTGTGGGGTTGGCAGGATCGCTGATGTCGAACTTCAGAACCCCTCCATCCCAGTAGGAGACGTAGGCAGTCATCCCGTCGTCGGCCGCCCTCACGCTGTGGTCGAGGTACGCCGCGAAATAGCCGATTCCTTGGAATGGACTGGAGATCTCGTCGTTCCCGGCCGCGATGGGAAGGGAGCTATCGGCGATGATCCCCCAGTTCGAGACCTCGACCGGGTTACGGGGATCGCTGATATCGACGATGCGGAAATCGCCTCCCTGGTCGGCGCCGAAGTAGACGTTGTCAAACTCCGCGAACGGCACCGCCAGTAACGCAAGCGCCTGGCCATCCGGGCGCAACACCATGTCAAGCTCGTGGACGCCCCCAGAGGGCACCGGCAGGAAACTCAGCGTTACCGGGTTCCTTGGGTCGGTCACATCGACGAGCTCTAGACCGCCCACGTGTCCAGCCTTACAGCTCTGGACACCGGTGCCCAGGATGTCTCTTCCACCTATCCGACGAACGACCACGTCCTCGGTCGAGACGCCTCCTCCATGCCCGGCATAGGCCACGAGCTTCGGGTCGGTGGGATCGTTCACATCGATGACCTTTACGCCAGTACCAGAGCACGGTTGACTCCACGTCCCCACATAGGCGAACTTCCCGACCGTCCCTCCGTGGTCATAGAAGAAGACATCACCGTTGGGTGCGCCTCCCCCGAGGTTCACATGGCCCAATACGTCGAAGTTCTCGGCGACCAGCTGGGATACGGAACCACTGTCGACTACTTCGCTCTCATGCTTAACGAGACGAAGCCTGGGATCGGATGTCCCCGATGCCGCTCCGGCCGTTCCCTGAGCAAGTCCAGCACCGGTGGGGACCAAGAGGACTGCCATCGCAAGGAGCAATCGGACATTCCGCGAACCCATTCCCCTCCCCCTTCTGGATTACGCGCCCTTGATCGTTTCGGGCCCGAGCTTGGTTCCACTCGGACCATCCGATCGACAACCGGGAGGCGAGCGCGCACAAACCCGCTCAGAGTCAACTGCGTGTGCCGTGTCCCCGTCCCATATCGCCGGACTGCCCCCGGATCAGCTCTCGCTTTCCGCCGAACGTGTACACCAGATCCTATCGCTTCGACAAGGTCCGAACGACGTACTTTCACGGCGGCGGAAGCAGCCAGAGATTCAGATCCTGTGACCGCACCAGAAGCCTCGAAGGGTCAGCGTTCTCGTTGCGAGGAAATCACCGCCCACGACCCGTCGACCGGGCTGGTCCGGACATCAAGGCGGATGGCCGTGCGGGCCACCTCACGCGGCGAATATTGCTGGATCCCGAAGACCAGTTCAATGGTCTTAGGGAAGGCCTCCAAGGGCTGGAGATCTGACGCCACTTTGGCCGAAGGCCACGGGTTCGCCGCTGAGTGCAGACCCATCGTTTCCTGTACTATCGCATGATGGCCTGCTCTTAGCGCGAGCATGGGCTTAGCAGGTCCTCTGATGAGAGACATACTGTCGGCTGACTACGAAGGTCCGGTTTGTGTTCGACCAGGATGCGGAAAGCCGCTTGTTCGGAGGGTATTGCCAAGCGGCAAGCCCGAGAGCTCAGCCGACTTCCTGCGACGCACATGTTGTTCGCCTGAGTGTCGCCGAGCGGTGCAACGAGCAAGTCTTGGCTTTCCCTCGCGCGGGAGTCGATAGCCCAACCAAACTTCCGCCGGTATGGACGGTGTTGCGCGTACCGATACCGGTACGAGACTCTCGACTGCGGACCGCTTGGTCCATTGGATGGACCAATACGGATTATCAGCCGAGATCCGGGGTTGATTCACGCGAGCGATATGCCACAGCCCCAGGATCTTCGATGACACTGTGCAGAACGGGGTCGTCCTGTTCTCGTCCGATTAGCCCGTCGCGATGCCGATGCGACTTGAGCTCGTCGATTCAGACGGTCGTGTCGTAGAGACAGACGACTGGGCTTCGTCGACGAGCAGCAGCCAATTGCGATCCGCTGCTTGAGAACGAGGTGTCGGCCTTCTACCGGCGCGTGATCGTGTTGATGCCGCCAGCAGCGCGATCGAGAACCGGCCGATGGAGTCCCCGCATCTCTCAAAGCACTGGATATGTCCGCGCCGCAGCGGAGCCTTGACAGTCCTCAACCCTCGCTGCTTGGATGACCAGGCTGCCTTGCAAACGCGGAAGGCCGGGGCAGGGGTGCCCCCCCGGAACGGGAAGGGATGGAGATGCGTCGTCTATTGATGTCGTTCGTCGTCCTATCCACCACTATCGGGATCCCGGCCGCGGTTCAGGCAACTACCGAAAGCCCGGCGGGAGCCCCAGCCGGAGCCGCTTCGAACTTCCAACTGGTCGGTCACGATCCGCTGTTCAGCCGAGGGATGAACTCGGCACCGGCCATCTTCGGCAACTTCCTCTACGTGGGGAACCGTACGGATGGCTCCTCCGAATGCGTGCCGGCGACGGGCACCCCCGACCCCACGGTTCAAACGTGCCCCCACATCCATCCCGGCGTGCTGGTTGTCGACATCGCGGATTCGGCCAATCCCCATGTCGTAGGGGAGATCGGACCGCCCCTGGAGGGCAACGTTCGGGAGACCTCCCGGGAGCTCCGGGTCTGGCCGCAGCAGAAGCTGCTCATCGTTCAGAACATGCGGTGCAGCAACTTCTACCACGGCTGCCCACCGCCTCCGCCGACCCCCGCGCCGAACTTCAGGTTCTACGACCTCGGCGGTGCGGACCCCGCCCATCCCAGACTGGTCTCCACGTACTCTCCCGACATCTCGAACCTGAAGGACCCGCGACCGCACGAGTTCTTCCTGTGGGCCGACCCGACCGACCCGAACCGCGCTCTGATGTATTGGACGACGTACTCGAACGACAACGGGAGCCACCCCAACATCATCGTCACCGACATCAGCCGGGCCCGGGACGGAATCTTCACGGACGTGGCGAAGATGAACCTGGTCCACCTCTACGCCGGACCGGACCTGCACCGCCTCTACGTGGCCGTCCACTCGCTGAGCGTCTCCCCCGATGGAACCCGTGCCTACGTTGCCGTCTGGGGCGGGACCTATCTGGAGCTCGATACCAGCGACCTCGCGAACGGGGTGGCTAACCCCGAGGTCCGGGTGATCACGCCTGTTGATAACCGGCCGACATGGCCGAACCGCAATGCGCATTCCGCGGTGAAGGTGCCCGGGCGGCCTCTGGTCGTCATGACGGACGAGATCTACGGGGACTACGACCGTGTCAACGACGCCCCGCTCAACCACAGTGGGTGCCCGTGGGGTTGGATGCGTCTGATCGACATCTCCGACCCAGCGCATCCGGTAATCGTCGGCGAGTACAAGGCGGAGGAGAACACAGAGGCGTACTGTGCGAGCCCCGCCGGCCAGGACCCGAACAACACGACCTACACCAGTTATGCCTCGCACAATCCCACCGTGCTCCCGGACCTGGCCTTCATCGACTGGCATTCGAGTGGGCTTCAGGCCGTCGACATCACGGACCCCACGGATCCGACCACGGCCGGGTTCTTCGTCCCGGAGTCACTGCCCACGGTGGCCACCGAGGACCCTGCGCTCAGCCGAGGCACCAACAAGGTGGTCATGTGGAGCTACCCGATCATTTACAAGGGGCTGATCTACGCCATCGACATCCGAAACGGCCTCTACATCTTGCGCTACACCGGCCCTCACGCCGATGAGGTCGCAAACATCGGATTTCTGGAAGGGAACTCGAACCTCGGGGACGCCCTGAAGCTCGATCAGAGCCCGTGAGGCAGGCCGTGCCGTTGTCCCGGCCGCGGGCTAGCCGAACGACACATCGCGACTAGATCGCGGATCTCTGGGAGTGGATGGCAGAGGTGGACGACCTTGATGTCGACTAGGGGACGGCGGATGGTGAGCTTTCGGGGATGATGCTGTTGCGCTCCTGTTCCTCGCGCTGATCGTCGGGGCGTCGTGTTCGTAGTCCGATCCTTCTCGGAGGGCGGACGGAGGGGCACTTCGGAGGGCTTGCTGCGCCCACCCGGGGAAAGGTGTACGCGGCCAGGGTCGTGACGGTGGCCGCCCTCGGTGCAGGTCGTCGCGATCGCAGGCCAGGAAGCGAAGGTCAAGGCCTCATCCTGAGGCGTCTAGAGCCCAGGCGATGTGATCGAACGAGAGCAGAGAGTCCCACCGACCAGGAGGCGCGGTGGATCGACGCCCGGCGTCAGCGGATGGACGACGTCCCTCTCCGCTCCTGGAGTGCCGACCCCGAAAATGAAGCCGCTCAGTGCGAGCCGAGCTTCCGGATGGCCGAGCGCCCCCCAAGATTCGGCACGCGGCCCCATTGCGGAGGAGGAGCTGGCGAGGGCCCACCCGACCGAGCCGGGCGGGCCCTCGAAGCCCTGGTGGCGTTACTTGCCCAGCTGACCCCGCGCCGCCCCAGCGGGGAAGAGCGTGCCGTGGACGTTCACGTAGTAGGCAGACGGATCCTGCCGGATGGCCTTGATGAGGCCGCGATCGACCCCGCTGGCGCATCCGCTGACGGCGTCCGTTCCACTGAACGTGCCCGTGAACAGGGTGACGACGACCGGCCCGGCTACGCCCGCCGGCCCCACGTGGATGTGGGAAGCGAACACCGTGCCGTCGATGTCCTCCCAGCTAACGTCGAAGCACACGGTGGCTAGACCCTGATTGAGGACGATCGACGCGCTGCCCGACGCGTCGGCATCGCCCGGCCCGGGTACCTCGGCGGCTCCGGTGAGCGTGGAGGAAAGCGGGCGGCCGACCTCTTGCGCCCCGACCGGGCTGTTCGGTAAGACGAGGGCCACGGCCAGGGCCGCGGCCAAGACCAGGAGACGACGTCCCATGGGGCCTCCCTTCTCTCGGGCCCCGCCCTCACCGACGGAAGATCTCGTAGATCGCGCCGCCTGAGAGCGAGACGACGAACAGGTTCCCGTTCGGTCCGGTCTCGATGTCCGTGACGATGCCGAAGTCCCTCCCGATAAGCAAGCTCTCGCTCTCGGTAAGGTCGTGGAACGTGAGATTGTCGGCGACCCGGTCCTCGAGCCGAGGATCGTCGACAGCAATCTTGTTGCGATTGCCGGTGAGGTTGAACCGAAAGAGCGGGCCCCCGAGGGGTTCGGGCACCGCGAATCCCACGAACAGGTCGCCGAGGAACTGCGGCCCGAGGGCCCGGCCACTGACGAACCCCATCCCCGCGGGGGCCAGAACGTGCTTCCAACTCGGGGTCGCTGTAGTGCGAGCCGGGCAGCACGAACAACCGCCACAGCGCCTCCTCCGGCGTGTCGGCGATCCGCTCGGGGCCCCACCGGAACTGCTGTGTGTTGGGGAAGTCCTCGTGGTGGAGGGACGTGGTTTCTCGATGCCCTTGTACTCGGCGATCCGGTCCGCTGGGCCCATGATCTGGATCCAGCCCCCGTTCATCCCCGGCTCGATCAGGTTCAGTTCGTCGAACGCGTCTTCCCCATTCTCTTCGGCCCACAGGTTCCCGGCCACCGGATCGAAGGCCATCCCAAAGCTGTTGCGGATGGCGTAGGCGAAGATCTTTTGGATGTTGGCTCCCACTTCCCCGCCCATGGCCGCCCCGGCGGAGAAGAACGGGTTGTCGGAGGGCACGGTGCCATCGTCGTTGAGCCGGACGATCACCCCGGTGAAGTGGGCGTCGTCGGGTTGCGGGCCGCCGAACTGGTCGTCTGGGACGGTGGGCCCGAGGCCGGTCAACGACGGCCCGGAGGGGAGGTTCTGGAGCTGGCCCCGACGCCCACGTCGCCGATCAGGATGTACAGCTTCCCGTTCGGACCGAATGCGATGACCCCGGCGTGGTGATTGCCACGGGCGATCTGGCCCTCGTCGCCCTGGCCCGGGGGCAGCGGCGCGCCGTCTTCCTGAATGGCGCGGATCCGGATCAGGTTCCGGTCGAACGCCAGCGTCGATCCGTCCCACACGAAGCGGTCCACCCGATTCCCCAGGAGGGTGTCTCCGAGAGGACGTCGGTGTCCGCGTCGGTCGTGCTCTCGGTCCAGTACAGGTAGACGAAGGGCACGGTCGGGAAGTCCGGGTGCATGGCGATCCCAAGGAGGCCGCGCTCGGACGCGAAGTTCACGGCCAGGTCCAGGACCGTGCGCCCGACCCCGCCGGCCACTCGAAGGACCCTCCCGGTGTTCTTCCCCAGGACGAACATGTCGCTTGGCCCCAGGAAGGCCAGGCTGGTCGGTGTGGTCAGGCCAGAGGATCCGTGTGGAGGACGTGCAGTCACGCTCAAGCGGCCTCAAGCCGAGTCCGAGCAATCCCACAGCGCCCCCACCCAGTAGGTCGATATGTGGTCGCTCTCCGACGAGTCGCTGCTGGCTGGGCTGGCCTCGGGGGATCCCGAATCCGCCGCCGCCCTTCTCCGACGCTTCCAGGCTCGCGTCTTCGGGCTCGCGCTCACGATCGTGGGGGACCGCGAATCCGCGCGGGAGGTGGCACAGGAAACCCTCATCCGCGCTTGGCGATATGCGGCGGCGCCTCGGCCGCCCCTCCGGCGGAGCACAGATTGCCGCCCGTCATCCCGGCACCATCCCACCCAGGCTGGGCTTGACGGCCTTGATGATCACGGCCGTGGCAACACGATCTTGATGGTCGACCGTGATCGTCCGACGCATGACCTCGATGACCTCGTGCGTGAAGAGCGGCATCAGGGCGGCATCCTCGATCCCGAACGGCCGGTGCCCGCCGACCCACACGTTCATGAACCCGGCTCTCTCGAGCTTCTCGGCGAAGACACGCTCCGCCAGGGCTCCCGACACTCACCCGGCCCAGGCGCTCTGATCGTTAGCTACCTCCGGCGGCAGCTCGCCGTCGACCGTGAGATCGGCCATGCAGATCCGGCCTCCCGGCCTGAGCAACCGAAACATCTCCGCGAGCGCTCGACTCTTCCGAGCCGACAGGTTCAGGACCCCATTGGAGATCACCACATCGATCGACTCGTCCGGAAGGGGGATGTCTTCCATCTCTCCGCGGACGAACTCGGTTCGGCCCTCCACCCCGGCCTCGGCGGCGTGGCGACGTCCCCGCTCGCACATCTCCTCGAGGATGTCGAGTCCGACCGCCGTGCCTTCCGGTCCAACGCGCCGGGCGGCGAGGATGGTGTCGATCCCTCCGCCGGAGCCGACGTCCAGCACAGTCTCGCCCTGCCGGAGGAATGCGTAGCGGACGGGGTTCCCCACCGAGAGGGACCACTCGACCGCCCCGGCCGGAACCTCGGCGAGCTCCTCGTCCGTGTAGACGCGGCGGGCTACTGCCTCGCCGCCGCCGGTCGTGATCGCCGAATACGCCTGTCGGACGGAGTCCTTGATCTCATCCTGGAACATGAGGTCCTTGGCCACCGGTCCTCCTAGAGCTCCTGTACGAAGCGCTCGAGGTGGGCTTTCACGTCCGGTGGGATCTCCTCCGCCTCATTCGAGGCAAGGAAGCTCCGGAGCTCCTTCGCGAACTCCAGCTCCCCGCAGCACGTGCGGCAGAACGACAGGTGCTTCTCCACCCTCTCCTGATCCTCGGCCGAGATCGCCTGGTCGAGGTAGTCCCAGAGTTGCCTCACAGCCTCGGAGCATGGGATCGAGCTCTGCTGGCCGGTCATCTGTCCGCCTCCCCTACGAGGAGTCCAGTCTCCTTCGCGTACGCCCACATCCCGATCTCGAACCGCTTTCGACCCCGGTGCAGCCGGGCCAGGATCGTTCCGAGCGGTGTGTCGAGCATGCGGGCGATCTCCTTGGTTGCGAATCCGTCCATGTACCGGAGCACCAGCGGCGCTCGGTAGAGCACCGGGAGACGCATGAGGACCTCGCGAACGTCGTCTTTGCCGAACGCTCTCAGGAAGTCCAGGTGCAGGGTGTCCGAGTAGGGAAGCGGGTCCACTTCCACCAGGGTCCGGTACAGCGAGAAGTCCTCGACCTTCTCGACCGGAAGCTCCTCCAGGGATCGGGCGCGCTTTCGAAGCTCATCCCGGAACACGTTCACCAGGATGCTCTTCAGCCACCGGGCGCCCGCCTCGTCCTCCTTCAGCGCCCCGAACGACCGATAGGCCCGGATCAGCGTCTCCTGCACGAGGTCCTCCGCACCCTCCCGAACGAGCCGGCGGGCCAGCGAGTAGAGGGCCGGCAGCTCGCCGACGGCCATGTTCTGAAACGCTTCCTTCGTCCGGTCCTGGGTCCCGATGTCCGCCATCCCGTCGGCCCGTGTCACTGGCGTGCTCACCTTCTAAGACGCTTGGGTGGCCGACCTTATTGCATCACCAGGAAGGTGCAATCGGCGTCCCCGGTCGGACGTCTGTCATGGTCGAGAGGAGGTGCGGGACATGACGAGCATCACGGTGGAGCACACGAGAGCGGACGGTTCGGCGACCGCTCTTCGAACGGGGTCCTGGCTCATGGGCATCGCCGCGGCGGGGTTCATCGGCTACGCGGTGATCTTCTTCGTTCGCAACTTCACGGACTCGTTCCTGGAGCTCGGGATCGGGCCCAACGAAGTCAACGTGGGGAAGGACGAGATTCAGGCGTTTAGCCCGTCGCTGTTCGAGTACGTGAGCCATCTGCACCTCGCGGTCTCCGGATTCATCGCAGCAACGGGCCTTGCCGTGCTGTTCCTGGTGGCCTACGGGGTTCGGCGGGGGCAGCTCTGGGCATGGGTCGGGGCGGTGACCGCCCCGGTCCTGGGGCTCGCGGTGGCCCTGCCGGCGCACTACCCGAACGGCTTCGACACGCTCGGCCACCTGGGAATGATCTACCTCGCGGTGGTGATCTTCGTGGTCGGCGCGCTCGTGTCCTTGCGGGGCATCGTCGCGCCGCGCAGCAGCTGAACTGGCGCAGGCGGCGGGTTCGCGTCGATAAGCTCCCCGCCTGCCTTCGGTCTCGAGATCGAGAAGGGGTGATTCGGCAATGGCACAGTCGGAGGCGCTGATGTGCGCGAAGTGTGGAGGCCCGGGTGACGGCTGGAAGTGCGCCATCTGTGGGTCGGTCGCCAGCGAGCACGACGCCGGGCATCTCCACGTCGGCTCCGATCGTTATTGCACGATCCGGTGCGCCGGGTGCGACGAGGCCGACGTCCTCTGCACCTGCGTGTGATGGAGCCGACGAGGCACCGCGTCCCTGAGAGCCCGATCTCGTAAAGCCCGGTCTCATTCGAGGCCGGCTCCGAGCAGGTGCGCCAGTGATGTCCACCCGTGGATCCGGTACGTGCAGGCCATGGAAACCAACCAGCGCGACATCAGCGCGGCACAGGGCGTCGCCTACGATGGCACCTCTCGCGCGCAATGCCTGGCAGGTTCGTCCCGCATTCGTCCCGCGAACGACCGGGAGACGTCAAGAAATGACGGGACCGGCTGGAGCATAGAACCCGCAGGTCAGGAACCGGATTCGGGCATCGCCGCAGGTAGCGAACTCGGCCCCGAGAACACTCTCAAGGTGGAGACACGGGCTCAAATCCCGTTGGGACTACATCGATCTACCTGTAAAAACGCTTGAGACCCAGCGTCCTGGGAGGCCTCTGGGTCACGGTTTGGGTCACAAGGAGGTCCCGTGTCCGTCTCCGAATACCTACCTCCTTGCTTCCGAGGTCGGGAAGCTGCCCGTCGATGATCTTCAATTCGATCGTCCCATTACCCGGAAAGAAGTGGCGGTTGACTTTGAACGCCATCCAGAAAGATTCTGAGCAGCACGGGTATATTCTCACGTTGTTCGAAGATCAGCGCCGGATCTTCAGGCATCTGGCAGGGTTCGAGGTCGATCAAGAACTCCGGGCGACGGGAACCAGTCACGAACCCTCCATTCAGCCTCTCATGTCGGCTGGGCATGATATTGGATTTGGACCGAATAAAGGGGGGCCGGACACTCCCATTCCGGCGGGACCGCAACCCGGTCGCTGGAGGTCAAGCCCAGTTGACTCCGAGAGCCTCCCCGGTATGGACTGGGGCGACTGGAAAGGCGGAGTGCAAGCGAAAGGAGGCTCTTTTGCGCACGCGAGCCCTACCCCTGGCGGCGCTGGCGGCGTCGCTTGCCATCGTCGCACTAGCCGCCGCACCGGCGTCGGGCGCGGGCCGCTTCGAGGACGAGCGCCCCGCCGGGTACGACATCAACCCGAAGCACCAGAGCAATTGGGAGCCAACGGTTGCGGTCGACCCGAGCCACCCGAACCGCGTCTACCAACTGATCACCGGCATCAACGCCAACGCCTGCAAGGGCAGCTGCCCCGGCACGAGCGTCCTGTTCCGACGCTCCACTGACGGGGGCGCGATCTTCGGCCCGGAGACCTTCGTGTGTGTAGTCGCCTGCAAGACGATCGGGTGGCAGTTTGACCCCCAGATCCGGGTCGCGAACGACACCAACGCCGCGTGCAGCTGCGGCACCATCTACGTGGCGTTCATGGACCAATACGACCCGGGCGTGCAGTTGTTCACGTCCCACGACGGCGGCGACACCTGGAGCGCACCGGTCACGATGAACGGCGGACTCACCTACATGGACAAGCCGATCCTCGTGATCTCGCCGTCGGGCCGGGACGTGTACGTCGCGTTCAACCACAAGTTCGACAACATGGTCGTGGCCTCTCACGACCACGGTCGGTCGTTCCTCCCGCCCCAGAAGGTGAATGACGACCACCTGTGGTGGTACGCGAACGGTGGGGCGTACGCTCCTCCGAACGGCGATGTGTACTTTGCCCTCGCCGGCGAGACGAGTCTGTCCGGTCACGGGCACGACTTCGACGGACCGGTCGAGATCGCACTGCTGCGCTGCTCATGGTCGACGACAAGGTCGTGCGCCGACCCGACGCTCACCTCCTTCGGCGTCGCCGCCGCGCCACCTCTCTGTCCGGTATCCGGATGTTACCCAGACTACTTCGCCGCGACAGGCTCGATCGCAATCGATGCAACCGGCCACATGGTCTTCGCGTACACGTTCTCCGAGGAGCCGAACGGGCCGAAGCCCTTATACGTGCGGACCTCGGACCACGGGGTGCACTGGAGCACCAACGTCCTCGTGAATGCCCTCGGTGACAGCAGCGTGCCGCAGATCGACAGCGGCCCCACCCCTGGGGACTTCCGCCTCGCGTGGCAGGACGACCGGACGGGCAGCTTCAACACCTGGTATGCGCAGACTACGGATGGTGGGGCCAGCTGGGGGTCGCACGTCCGGATCTCGAACCTCGGGTCGGGTGCTCCGTACAAGAGCCCGGACGGCTACACGTTCACTGACGGTGACTATTTCGGGATCGCGGTCGGCTCCACGGGCATCGTTCACGTGATCTGGGGCGAGGCCGACGGCTCGTCTCTGTACTGCTGCGGCGACGTTTGGTACACGAAGGGGTCATGATCGCGGGCGCCTTCTCGGGTGGGCGATGGCACTGCTCCTCTCCCACCTGTTCGCCTTCTGACCGACGGATGCGGCCCGGGAACCACGCTTTGACCGGAAAGCTGCCATGACTCCGATCGTCACGCCCCTGGCTCGTACTCATAAGATGAGTCCTCCCAGCATGTCTCGGCTGACGTCGGCTACGATCGCCTTCTCGTGGGCGAGCACTCGCGCCAGGAGGTGGCCCGGAGGGCTGGGGTCGACCCCGATTACGTCGATCGATTGGTCGAGCTCGGAATCCTGAAACCTGGCCCAGGCGACGTGTTCTCGCCGGGTGATGTGCGCAGGGCGCGTTGGGTTCGGAGCTTGGAACGGGCCGGCGTGCCGCTCGACGGGATGGCCGCTGCCGTTCGACAAGGAACGCTGTCGTTGTCCTTCCTAACCACGTCGCCGATAACGGGGTCCTGGGGGACGACGATGCTGAGAAGGGTTACTGGACTTGGAATAGGTATTGGAGAGGGAGTTCTCGAAGTTCACGCGGCCTCCATCGGTTTGAGGCCGGCAGCGATACGCGCCCGGTAGTAGAGAAGAAGGGCGTTGAAGCTCACCTTCCCGAACA
>WNFV01004299.1_pt1 | contig 17763 bp, 20 predicted proteins | sample 5400101 | NCBI WGS metagenome assembly WNFV01 (sample SAMN13153361, study PRJNA577476) | soil metagenome | isolation source: 115 cm soil or saprolite under grassland replicate 1 | place: USA:California | collected 2016-06-15
AGCGGTGCTCCCGACGCCCGACCGGCGGACGCCCCGGCGACCGCATCGCCGGCCGACCAGCCCGAGCCGACCTCCGACTCCTCGCGGTCATCGCAACTCCTCTCGCTCAAGCGTTGCGACGACCGATTGAATTCGCCCACGACATCCACGTGGCAATCTTCGGAGGAGGCGACGATGACGTGGAAGGATCCGAGGAAGAGGACTCCTGAAGAGCGCGCCGCGGACGAAGCGAAGCATCAGGATCTGATGCGGCGGCTCGAGGAGATGATCGAGCTTTACCGCAAGATCAACGCTGAACGCCGCGCGGCCGGCGCCGAAGGTCACTAGCGACCACCGGTCGGCCAGCACCAGCTGCTCGGCCATGTCGAGGCGCCCTGGGGACACGTCCACTTCGCCGAGCGCTGGCGGCAGGCCTACCGAAACCCGCTCCGGCCCGGCGGGCTCGGGCCATGGATCGACCCCAGCTCGCCGCGGATTGTGGCGATCCAACTCTTCCGCGGAGGCCGCGAACTCTCCCCCGGCCGTGTTCGCGGCCCGGTCGACGTGATCGTCGAGGCATTCGACGTCCCACCGCTTGCGGTTCCCGCTCCCTGGGCCGGCATGCCGGTCGCTCCCGCGCTGTTGCGTTGGCGCGTCCGCCGGGGGAGCAAGGTCGTGCGCCCCTGGCACACGCCTCGACCTGGGTCGCCGGATGCTCGACAGCGAGCTCTTCGCCAGCGTGTATGCGCCCGGGACGCGCCAGAACCATCCGAACCGCCCGGGCCGCTACCGCTTCTACCTCGCGCGCACCTGGAGCACCCGCCTGCTCCCGAACGGCCACTACCACCTCGACGTCCAGGCCGCGACGATCTCCGGGAACAAGGCAGCCGCCACGCTGCCCTTCACGCTCGCGAACTGATCCCGGTCGGTAGCTCGCAAGGAACAGCCGCGCCGAGGCCGAAAAACGTTTCGCCATGATCGTTCTGAGGTGGGAGGAGGGCTGGACCGACGGCCGGCGCCGTCTACGCATCCGCTGGCGCGGGCTCCCGCGCCTTCGCACGCCGGTGCTCGTTGTCGCGGCGGCGCTCTTCGGGGCTGCCGTGAGCGCGGCTGTCCTCGTCGGCTTCTGGGACAAGGAGACCGGCCGCAGGCGCGCGCTGGAGACGAAGCTCGCCGCCAGCGCAGAGCGGGCGAAGACACTCGCAGCCGCAAACACCCGCCTGCAGCGACGGGTCGTGGACAGCCGAGCGACTGCGACCCAACTCGAACAGGACGGGGATCGGCTTCGTGCGGCAGCGCAGTCGCTGCTGCGGGAGAACGGTGCGCTCATGGCGAGTGCGAGCCGTCTGCAGGACCGGGGTGGGTCGCTCGAGCAACGTGCCGCCTCTGTCTCGAAACTCGCCGGCACGCTCGGTAACGACCTCGTCGCCGTGCTCGGCTACATCACGAACACGAGCGCCGGCTCGCTCGATCCCGCGTACCTGAAGGTGCAGCTCGATTACCTGCGGCCTGCCGTGGTCAGCGTCCGCTCAGCGGCCGAGGCGCTCGGCACCGACGCCGGCAGCTACGGGACCGCAGTCGAAGGGTTCACCGCCGAGGCGGCGGCGTACGCGGCGGCGCTCCGCCGGCTCGCACGCGAGCGGGCGGGCACCCGCTAGAACGACGGCCGGGCCCGAGAGTGTCAGCTAGGCAGGCTTCTGCCTGGCGGCGAGCTCAGCGCCGATGCGATCGATATGAGCCTGGAGCTCGCGAAGCCGAGCATTCCGAGCCGCGACGCCAGGCGCGATACTGCTCAGGCGTCCATCTCTTCTTCTTCTTCTTCTTCTTCTTCTTCGTCGCCTTGGAGGATGGCGAGAATCTCCCGCGTACGTCCGCTTGGCGCCCAGCGACGGGCGACGTGGCAACATGGGCGAACGTGGAGAAGGCTGACGTCAACCGGTGGCTCGAGGCCTACGTGGCAGCGTGGAAGAGCTACGACCCTGACCAGATCGGCGCGCTGTTCGCGGACGACGTCGAGTACCGCTACCACCCTTATGACGCTCCGGTGCACGGCCGCGATGCCGTGATCGAGGCGTGGCTGGGGGAGAGCGACAACGCCGCCGCCTCGACCCGGGACGAGGCGGGCAGCTACGACGCCTCCTATCGGGCGGTCGCCGTCGACGGTGACGTCGCCGTCGCTGTCGGCAGCTCGTCCTACAGCGCCAAGCCAGGCGGCCCGGTCGAGCGAGTCTTCGACAACTGCTTCGTGCTGCGCTTCGACTCCGGGGGCCGCTGCAGCGAGTTCACCGAGTGGTTCATCGAGCGGCCCAAGCCCGCTTAGGACCTCTCGTCCACTTTGGCCCTCTGGCGCGCCAGAATCATCACAGATGAAACGAGTCCGCTTCGCGCCCAGCCCCACCGGGACACTGCACATCGGCAACGCGCTCTCCGCCGTCGCCAACCGCAGCTTCGGCGACTGGACGCTGCTGCGGATCGACGACACCGACCCGGCGCGGAATCTGCCCGGCGGGGAGGAGGCGATCCTCGATGACCTGCGCTGGCTCGGGGTCGAATGGGACGAGGGGCCCGTTCGGCAGAGTGAGCGCGGCGAGCGCTACCGCGAGGCCGCCGCCCGGCTCGGCACTACGCGCTTCGAAGGCACGACGCTTCTCCGCGAGGACGGCACCGCCACCTATCAACTTGCCACGGTTGTCGACGACATCGACTTCCGGATCACGCACGTCGTCCGCGGGAACGACCACCGGGCCAACGAGGAGCTGCACCGCCGGCTCCACCGGGCGCTCGGCACGACCCCGCCCGAATACGTCCACCACGGACTCATTCTGGGGCCGGACGGCAAGAAGCTCTCCAAGCGGGCCGAGGGGGCGACCGTCGCGTCACTCAGAGACGCCGGTATCCCTGCCGGCGCCGTGCGCGCCTACCTCGAGGAGCTCGACCTCCCGAAGCACGACGTCCACCTCGACCTCGCCCGCGTCCGGCGGCTCGCGATCGAGGCGATCGAGGCGATGAGCGACGAGGAGCTCGCGGCCCGCGCCGGCGCCGACCCTCAGTACGCGCCTGTGATGCGGGGCGCGCGCGACCTCGTCGAGGCCGGCGAGTACGCGCGGCACGTCGCCGAGCCCGAGCCGGCTCCCAGCACCGACCCCGAGACGCTCGCCCGGTTCAAGGAGCTGGCCGACCTTCCGCCCAAGGATCTCGTCCGCGAGCTCCGCGCCGCCGGCGGCGACCTGAAGGCGCTCCGCCTCGCTCTCACCGGCCGCGACAAGGGCCCCGAGCTCTCCGCGATACTGGCCGCACTGCCCAAGGAGGAAGCACTGCGCCGTGTGGATCAGGCTCTACAGCACGCTCAGCCGTAAGCTCGAGGAGCTCCCGCCGCCCCCGGGGCCGGTCCGTATGTACTTCTGCGGGCCGACCGTCTACCACCGCATCCACGTCGGCAATGCGCGGCCGTTCGTCATCTCCATGTGGCTGCGCACGTGGCTCCGGCAGCGCGGCTACGAGGTGAAGCTGGTCGAGAACATCACGGACATCAACGACAAGATCTACGAGGCCGCGCCCGGGGCCAGCGCCGAGCTCGCCGCGAACGCGGCCGCCTGGTACGTCGAGGACACCGACCTGCTCGGGCTCGGCCGACCCGACGTCGAGCCGAAGGCGACCGAGTCGATCCCCGGCATCGTCGCCGCGATCGAGGAGTTGGTCGCCCGTGACTTCGCCTACGAGGTCGAGGGCGACATCTACTTCCGCGTTGCGCGCGACCCCCGCTACGGCGAGCTGTCGGGCCAGCGGCCCGATCAGGTCGAGGAGCAGGAGCCGAACCCGCGTAAGGAGGATCCCCGCGACTTCGCGCTCTGGAAGGCGAACAAGCCGGGCGAGGACACGTGGTGGGACTCGCCCTGGGGCCGCGGCCGGCCCGGCTGGCACATCGAGTGCTCGGTGATGGCCGAGCAGCACCTCGGGCCGGTGTTCGAGATCCACGGCGGCGGGCTCGATCTCGTCTTCCCGCACCACGAGAACGAGCTCACCCAGTCGCGGGCGCTCGGCCACGAGTTCGCACGCGTCTGGACCCACAACGGGATGCTCGAGTTCGTCGGCGAGAAGATGTCGAAGTCGCTCGGCAACGTGGTCTCGCTGCGCGATGGGATCGAGACCTGGGGCCGCGAGACGATCCTGCTCTTCCTGATGACCGGGCACTGGCGCTCGCCGATCGACTTCTCCGACAAGACGTTGGAGGCGGCGCGGGCGCAGGCGGACACGTTCCGGAACGCGTTCGTCGAGGGTGGAAGCGGGGAGGGCGACTGGGAAGAGCTCGCCCGCGTGCTCGACGACGACTTCAACACGGCGGACGCACTGGCGGTGCTGCACGGGTGGCGCGCGGCGGGGGCGCTGGACTCGGTGCGGCGGGGGTTGGAGCTCTTCGGGCTGGGATCGCTGGCGGAGGTGGCTGTGGCTCCGGCCGAGGTGATCGACCTCGCGGAGGCGCGGCAGACGGCGCGGACGGGCGGCGACTTCGCGGAGGCGGACCGGCTTCGTGGTGAGATCGAGGCCGCCGGCTGGGAGGTTCGCGACGCCGCGGACGGCTTCAGGCTCGTCGCGAAACAGTGACCTCCGAGCTCGTCTACGGTCGCCGTGCGGTTCGGGAAGCACTGCGTGGCCGGCGCGAGGTGCTGGAGCTGCTCGCGACCGAGAGGACCGCGCGCGACGGCTGGGAGCGGAAGCCGAGAGTGGTGGCCGAGCGCGTCTTGACCGAGCTCGCCGGGACACGCGACCACCAGGGAGTTGTCGCGCGCGTTGAGCCGTTCCGGTACGCGGATGCGTTCGAGCTGGCGGCGGGCGAGCCGCTGCTGGTCGCGCTCGACCAGGTGACCGATCCCCGGAATCTCGGGGCCGTGATCCGCAGCGCGGACGGGGCGGGGGCGACGGGCGTCGTGCTGCCGGCGCACAACTCGGCGCGGGTGACGCCGGCGGTGGCGCGGTCGTCGGCCGGCGCGGTCGAGCACCTGCCGGTCGCGGTGGTGCCGAATCTCTCGCGGTACCTGAAGGAGATCAAGGGGCCGAAGCTGTGGGTGTGGGCGGCCGACGCGGACGGAACGCCGATGGGGGAGGCCGACCTTGCGGGCGGGCTCGCCCTCGTGTTCGGTGCCGAGGGCAAGGGGATCCGGCCGCTCGTGCGGAAGACGTGCGACGGGGCGGTCTCGATCCCGCTCGCCGGGCAGGTCGAGTCGCTGAACGTGAGCGTGGCGGCGGCGGTGCTGCTATACGAGGCGCGGAGGCAGCGGGGTGCCTGAGACGACCCTCTATCTCTTCGACGGCTACAACCTGCTGCACTCGGGCGGCTACGAGACCGAGCGCGAGCTGATCGACCGGCTCGCCAGCTTCGTGGCGCAGGAGGGCGCGCGCGGTGTCGTGGTCTTCGACGGCGCCGGCGAGGATCTCGAGCGCGGGCCGCTGCAGGTGCGCTTCGCACCCCACGCCGACACGGTGCTGGAGCGACTCGCGGCCGAGCACCGCGACCTCGAGCAGGTCTGCCTCGTCTCGTCGGACGCCGCGGTCCGCGGAACCTCCGGCAGGGAGGTGCGGAAGCTCTCCTCGCGGACGTTCCTGCGCGACCTGGGCTCGACGACCCATGAGGAGCACGCGCCGCATCGCCTTGCCGACCGTCTGGACGAGGAAACGCGAGCTAGGCTAGAGCGTCTGCGCCGGGGGCAAAAAGACTAGCGTTCGGAAAAATCGCAAAAGCACTTGTATTTTTCCGAAGAGGCTGCTAACTTCCGCCTCAACCTGAGGGTGAGACTTGCTGAAAGGTCAACCCTCGATTCTGCCCCAAACTCCAGGAGACTCCGATGTCGGCTCGCTCTGCCACAGCAGTACGGACGCAGCAGAAGTCTCAACGTGAACTCGAGGATTTGCAGCTGGTGATGCGCGCCCGCAACGGCGACACCCAGGCGCGCGACCTGCTCGTGCAGCGCTACACGGGATTCGTCCGCATGAAGGCGAGCTCGTACTTCATCGCCGGCGGCGAGTCGGAGGACCTGATCCAGGAGGGGCTGATCGGCCTCTGCAAGGCGGTACGCGACTTCCGCTCCGACAAGGAGACGTCGTTCCGCAGCTTCGCCGAGCTCTGCGTGACGCGCCAGATCATCACGGCGATCAAGACGGCGACGCGGTTCAAGCACGCACCGCTGAACAACTACGTCTCGTTCAGCCAGACGCCCGCAGGACAGGATCCGGACTCGGACTGCACGCTCGGCGACGCCCTCCCCGGCTCGCACACGCACGACCCGGCGGTCGTGGTGATCTCGACCGACGAGCTGAAGAGCCTCGTCTTCTGCCTCGGCACCGGGCTGTCGCCGCTGGAGGCGGACGCGCTGCGCATGTACCTCGAGGGCTCGTCCTACGAGCAGATGGCCGAGGATCTCGACTGCGACACGAAGGCGATCGACAACGCCCTCCAGCGCGTGAAGCGAAAGATCGTCACGCACCAGCGCTCGCGCGAAGTGCTCCACTAGGCGCTCGGCGTACCATGGGGGCGAGCGCGCCGGAGTAGCTCAGCTGGTAGAGCACCGCTTTTGTAAAGCGGACGCCGTGGGTTCGAGTCCCACCTCCGGCTCTACGCAGAGCCTGCCGCGAGCGCCTGCTCGAGGTCGGCCCACAGCTCGTCGACGTCCTCGAGGCCGACGGAGAGGCGCAGCAGGCTTTCCGGCACGCGGTCGCCCTCCCAGCGGTGCCGCGACTCCATCGTCGTCGTCACCCCGCCGAGGCTCGTCTCGTTCACGATCACGCGGGTCGCCGCCTCGACCGCGCGCGCGTCGCCGCGGACGTCGAACGACATCAGCCCGCCGAAGCCCGGGTAGCGCACCGTCTCGACCGCGGGATGCGCGCTGAGCTGCTCGGCGAGCGCGCGGGCCGACTCGGTCTGCCGCTCGACGCGGACGCGCAGTGTCTTCATCCCGCGCAGGACGAGGGCCGCGACATCGGGTGCGCAGGTCGGCCCGGTGCGCTGGCGGAAGCGCCAGAGTTGTTCGTGCGCCGCCGCGTCGCGCGAGACGATCGCGCCGGCGAGGGCGTCCGAGTGGCCGCCCAGGTACTTCGTCGCGCTGTGCAGCGCGAAGTCGGCGCCCTGCTCGAGCGGGCGCAGGTGGATCGGGGTCGCGGCGGTCGAGTCGACGACGACGGGAGCGGGGTGGGCCGCGGCCGCCTGGAGATCGGGCATCGTCAGGAACGGGTTCGACGGCGCCTCCAGCCAGACGAGGTCGACGCCCTCCGGCGGCGGGCCGGTCTGGTCGAACTCGACGTGCGCGAGGCCCCAGCGCGAGAGCTCGTCCATGATCACCCCGGTGCCGTAGTAGGCGCCGGCCGCCAGCGCGACCGTGTCGCCCGGCTTCAGCAGCGCGAGCAGGAGCGCGGTGGTCGCCGCCGAGCCGGACGCGAACAGCAGCGCCTGGCCCTCGGGCGCGCCCTCGAGCGCGGCCAGCGCGCGCTCGGCCTCGACGCCCGTCGGGTGCGCGTAGCGGGAGTAGACGAACGCTCCCGGCTCACCCTGCTCGTACGGCCAGACGGTCGAGCGGTCGAGGTGCATCCCGCGAATCTACTGACTAGGCTCCCGCCGATGGAGGACTCGACTCGGGGCAAGCTCGACGAGCTGCTCGCTCTGCGCGAGCAGGCGCTCCACCAGGCGAGCGAGCAGGCGGTCGAGCGCCGCCACGGCGAGGGCAAGCTGCTCGCGCGCGAGCGGCTGGAGCAGCTGCTCGACCCCGGCTCGTTCGTCGAGCTCGACCGCTACGTCCGCCACCGCGAGGTCGAGTTCGAGATGCGCGAGAAGCGGCCGTGGGGTGACGCCGTCGTCACGGGCTACGGGACGATCTTCGGCCGCAAGGTCTTCGTCTTCTCGCAGGACTTCACGATCTTCGGCGGCTCGCTGTCGGAGGTCTTCGCCGAGAAGATCTGCAAGGTGATGGACCTGGCGGTGAAGTTCGGCTGCCCGGTGATCGGGATCAACGACTCGGGCGGCGCGCGGATCCAGGAGGGGGTCGTCTCGCTGGCCGGGTACGCGGAGATCTTCTGGCGGAACGTGCAGGCGTCGGGCGTCGTGCCGCAGCTCTCGCTGGTGATGGGGCCGTGCGCCGGCGGCGCCGTCTACTCGCCCGCGATCACCGACTTCGTGTTCATGGTCGAGGGCAGCTCGTACATGTTCATCACGGGGCCCGACGTCGTGAAGACGGTCACCGGCGAGGACGTCACGTTCGAAGACCTCGGCGGGGCGGCGACGCACGCGGCCAAGTCGGGCGTCGCGCACTTCATGTCCGCGGACGAGGCGGCGTGCCTCGAGGACGCGCGCTACCTGCTCTCGTTCCTCCCGCAGAACAACCTCGAGCAGCCGCCGTTCGCGGAGCCGTCCGACCCGCGCGACCGCGAGGAGGCCGCGCTCGACACGCTGATCCCCGACGAGCCGGCCAAGCCGTACGACATCAAGGAGGTCGTCCGGCACGTCGTCGACGACGACGAGTTCCTCGAGGTGCACGAGCGCTGGGCGGAGAACATCGTCTGCGGGTTTGCGCGGCTCGGCGGGCACCCGGTCGGCGTGGTCGGCAACCAGCCCCGCTCGCTCGCGGGCGTGCTCGACATCGACGCCTCCAACAAGGGGGCGCGTTTCGTGCGGACGTGCGACGCCTTCAACGTGCCGCTCGTCACCTTCGTCGACGTGCCCGGGTTCCTGCCGGGGACGGCGCAGGAGTGGGGCGGGATCATCCGCCACGGCGCGAAGCTGTTGTACGCGTACGCCGAGGCGACCGTGCCGAAGCTGACCGTGATCACGCGCAAGGCGTACGGCGGCGCGTACGACGTGATGAGCTCCAAGCACATCCGTGCGGACTTCAATTTCGCGTGGCCGACGGCGGAGGTGGCGGTGATGGGGCCGGAGGGCGCCGTCAACATCATCTTCCGCAAGGATCTCGAGGGGGACGGCGGAGCCGGGCGGCGGGCCGAGCTGATCGCCGACTACAGGGCGCGTTTCGCCAGTCCCTACGCGGCCGCCGAGCGCGGCTACGTCGACGACGTGATCGAGCCGCGGCGGACCCGGCCGGTGCTGATCGACGCGCTCGAGACGGCGCGCTCGAAGCGAGAGCGCCGCCCGCCCCGCAAGCACGGGAACATCCCGCTCTAGGAAGGGCTGCCGCCTCCGGTTTTGCCGGCTGCTCCTTGTGTCAAGCAGCACCCAGTGTCTGAGACTCGAACTGCGCCGGAAGCGTGACTCTTTGTCCCCAGGAGAGGAGGGGTTACGCCTTCGAGATCGCCACCACCGCCGACTGGCCGCCGCCGGGGCCGCCGCGGGCCGGGCTCGTACGCCGACCGCCGTCCGTGTTGTTCCAGCCCTGGACGTAGCTGCGGCAAGAGGCGCCGCCGTCAGGCGCCCTGGTGAAGCCTCCCGACCGCGGATACGCGGAGCGCACCGAGTCGCCCGTCTGGCCGTTCCCGATTGGACGGTCCTCGTCCACGAGCACGATCGAGCCGCGGGTGCCGACGACGCAGTTCTGCGGGCTGTTCGAGCCGGTCACCTCGACCACCAGGCGCAGGCTGACGAAGCCTGAGCCGAACGAGCGTCTCCCCGACAGCACGCGCGCCCAGATCGACGACGTGATCCGCGGGTTCGTGTTGCGGTTGACGGTGCGGATGACGCCGCCGGAGACAACCGAGCCGTCCGGGTTGAGCACGCCGGAGCCGTAGCTGATCGCCGTGCCGAGCTGGAACCTGCCGACCAGCGGCGGCACGACCCGCACGTTGTTCGCGTACGTACGGAACGAGAAGTGGATCTTCGCGTTCGGGTTGCGCGTCGTGGTTGTCGGGCGCGTCGTCGTGCCGGTCGTCTTCGTCGGTGTGGTCACGGCGGCGCCGATCAGCGCCTCGATCACCGTGACGAGGTTGTCGCCGCCGTTGCGGGCGGCGCCGCCGGTGTAGCCCGCGGCCGCGAGCGACTGGTAGCACTGGAGGCTCGTGCTCGCGGTCGCTGCCTGCCGGACCATGATCAGCGTCCGCTGCGCAGCGCGCATCCCCGCGAGCACCGTCTTCGTGCTCAGCGCGTGCGGATCGCTCGAGTGGTCGGTGCAGCCCGCGAAGCCGTCCGTGCCGGCCCCGTGCGGCTCGGCGTCGCCGATCACGACGACGAGCTTGCGGCTGCCGGCCCGCCAGCCGGTGGCCGGGTCGGTGCTCTTCTGGAAGACGAGGTTGTACGACTCCGGGTAGTCGCCGCCGCCGGTCGGCGTCAGCGTGTCGATCGCGTTGTCGACCTTCGTCGCGTCGCCGGTCATCGGCTGGAGCAGCTGGTACTCGAGGGTGTCCCCGGAATCCTTGAACTGGACGACCGCGAACAGCGCTCCGGGGTAGCGGGCCCTGACGTCGTTGACGAGCCGCTTCGAGTCATCCTGCGCCTGGCGGATCGAGGAGCCCATGCTGGAGGTGGTGTCGATCGCGATCTCGATGTCGAGCTGCGGGGTCGCGGCCGCCGTCGTCGTCGAGACCCCGTACGCGGCGGTGGCGCCTGCCGCCGTCAGCGCGACCAGCGCCCAGCATGGACAGCGGCTTGCTCCAGCGCAACCCCTTCAGCCTGCCCAACACGTGCCGATCGTAACTCTGTACCCGGACGCTGCCTAAGCCGGCTTCGCTTCGGCCAGCGGCCGGCGGGCCCAGGCGAAGCGCTTCGCGTACCACGAGGCCGTGAGCGGTGCCAGGGCGACACCCTGGTCGGACGACTGGACGAACCAGCCGTTCCCCATGTACACGCCCATGTGGTCGATCTGGTTGGGCTTCGACTTCGGACCGCCGGCGCCGAAGAAGAGGAGGTCGCCCGGCTCGAGGCGCTGCAGCGGGATCCGCTTCGCGCGCGCGACCTCACCGCTCATCGCGTAGGTCGATCGGCCCTTCAGCGTCCCCGGGAGGGTGTCGGCGCCTGCGTAGGCCTGGAGCTTGAAGACTCGCCAGGCGAAGCCGGAGCAGTCGAAGCCGCCCGGAACCTGTTTGCCGGTGCCGAACGGATCCTGCGGCCGCTCGCTCGTCCCGCCCCAGACGTACGGGTAGCCGACGAACGAGACCGCGGTCTGGAGCACGTCGTGCTGGAGGCCGGTCGGTGCGGGGAGCTGGAAGGTCGAGGCGAGCCCGGCGACCAACTCGACCTCGCCGCCCGTAAAGCCGAGAATGTGCGCGGCGGAATACGCTGCCTCCGCGCGGGTGGCCGGATCGTCAGGCCCCAGCTCGATCGCGTCCTGGGCGGCCGGATGGTTCACGCGCAGGCCGATCAGCCGGGCGACGGTCTCGGTGCCGAAGTAGCGGGTGGGCGTCAACCCGGCCGCCCGCAGGCCGGCCGAGAACTGGCGTGCCGCCGGCAGCAGCCCGAGCGCGCGAACGAGCTGCGCGTCCAGCTGGGCGATGGTCACGGCCGCGGCCGGGTCGGCCGCCGCCGGCGCTTGCTTGCCGGTCAGGCCGGTGACGAGGTCCGCGAGCTCGCCCGCCGAGAGGGGGTCGGCGGGCCGGAAGGCGGACGGCTCGCCGCCCATCAACCCGTGCGCAGTGACGACCTTGATCTGCGGCTGCGCCCACGAGCGCGCGGCCGCGGCCGGTGCGGCAAACATCAGCGCAAGCCCAATGCAAACGAGGACGCAACGACTCATCCTCCTGCTCATCGTCCCGGCGCCCGCGCTCCTTTAGTCTGAAGCGGTGGACGTCGAGATCGGCCCCGAGCCGACGCCGGAGGAGCGGGAGGCGCTGCTGGCCGCGCTCGCGCTGCTGAACGGGAAGGCGCCCGAGGCCTCCGCATGGTGGGAGGCGGGGATCCGGGAGTCGGTCGCGGAGGAGCCTCGGGAGGGCGAGGAGGGCTAAGCCAGCGCGCGTCCGCGCAGCACGCTCGGAGCGAGCCGCGCGTAGTCGAGTCCCGAGACCCAGGTCAGCACGACCGCGACGAGCAGCCCCCACCAGGCGATCGACTGGTCCCAGGCCCCCGCGGCCGCGAATCCGCCGAGCCCCGCCGCCACCGCCTGCGACCAGGTCTTCAGCTTCCCGAGGTCGCGGGCCTTCAGCACGACCCCCCGCTCGACCGCGGCCAGCCGGAGCCCGGAGATCAGCAGCTCGCGGGCGACGATCGCGGCGACCATCCAGCCCGCGAAGATCCCGCCGTCCACCAGCACGATCATCGTCGCGAGCACGAGCACCTTGTCGGCGACGGGATCGAGCAGCGAGCCGAGCGGCGTCGTCCGGCCCTGGCGGCGCGCGAGCCAGCCGTCGACCTGGTCGGTCGCCATCGCCGCGATGAACAGCCCGGTCGCCCAGTACGCGTGGCCGTGGAAGTTCCACACGTAGAGCGCGATCACGAACGGCGCCGCGACGACCCGTGCGACGGTGAGTTGGTCGGCCAGGCCCATCGCTTCGGGGAGAATACGTTGCGAGATGAGGCAGTTCTCGAAAGTGCTCGTTGCCAACCGCGGCGAGATCGCGATCCGCATCTTCCGCACCCTGCGCGAGCTCGGGATCGGCGCGGTCGCGGTCTACTCGGAAGCCGACCGGGGCGCGCTGCACGTTCGCCTCGCCGACGAGGCATGGCTGCTCGGCCCCGGGGCTCCCGCGGAGAGCTATCTGAACCAGGAGCGGATCCTCGAGACGGCGCAGCGCGCGGGGGCCGAGGCGGTGCACCCCGGCTATGGCTTCCTCGCCGAGAACGCGGGGTTTGCACGAGCGGTCGAGGCCGCCGGGCTGACCTGGATCGGCCCGCCCCCCGACGCGATCGAGGCGATGGGCTCGAAGACGGAGGCGCGCGAGCGGATGCGCGCCGCCGGCGTGCCGATCATCCCCGGCACGACCGAGCCGGTCGAGTCCGCCGACGAGGTCGTCCGCCTGGGCGACGAGCTCGGCTGGCCGATCGCGATCAAGGCCTCTGCGGGCGGCGGCGGCAAGGGGTTCCGGGTGGTGGGCGGGTCCGGCGAGGCCGAGCGCGCGCTCGAGTCCGCCCGCCGCGAGGGCGAGGCGTACTTCGCCGACCCGGCGGTCTACGTCGAGAAGTACCTCGAGGACCCGCGCCACGTCGAGGTGCAGGTGCTCGCCGATGCCCACGGCAACGTGATCCACCTGGGCGAGCGGGACTGCACCATCCAGCGCCGCCACCAGAAACTGGTCGAGGAGACGCCCTCGCCGGCCGTGGACGCCGCGCTCCGCGAGCGGATCGGCGCGATCGCCCTCGACGCGGCACGCGCCGTCGGGTACCGCTCGGCGGGGACGATCGAGGGCCTGCTCTCCCGGGACGGCGCCTACTACTTCATGGAGATGAACACGCGCATCCAGGTCGAGCACACGGTCACGGAGCTGGCAACGGGTCTCGACCTCGTCCGAGAGCAGGTGCTGATCGCGGCCGGGGAGCCGCTATGGCTGCGCCAGGAGGACGTCCGGCTCACCGGGCACGCGATCGAGTGCCGGATCAACGCGGAGGATCCGTCCACCGGCTTCCTGCCCATGCCCGGGCGGATCTCGGGCTACCGGGAGCCGGGTGGGCCGGGGGTGAGGGTCGACTCGGGCGTGGAGGACGGCTCGGAGATCTCCTCGCTCTACGACCCGATGATCGCGAAGCTGATCGTGCACGGGGTGGACCGTGAGCACGCGCGCCGGCGAATGCTGCGCGCGCTCGACGAATTCGAGATCGGGGGCGTGACCACGCTGCTCGGCTTTCACCGCGCGCTGCTCCGGCGCCCGTGTTTCGTCGAGGGCGGGACCTGCGAGGGGATCGTCGAGTCGCAGGAGCTGGCGGAGGAAGCGGCGCAGTTGTCGCATGAGACAACGAGAGTACCAACCGCCTCGGACGGCAGGCTCAGAGAGCAGGTCTCGGCGGTCGAGCTGGACGGCCGGCGCTTCGACGTCCGGGTGCTTGTTCCCGAGCCGCCCTGGGTCGAGCTCGCCGAGCGGCGTCGCCTCAGGAGCTCGGCGAGCGGAACCGGAGCCGGCGGGCGGGACGCGATCGTCAGCCCGATGCAGGGCACGGTGCTCTCCGTGCAGGTCGCCGAGGGGGATTCGGTCACCGCGGGGCAGGTGATTTGCATCGTCGAGGCGATGAAGATGGAGAACGAGGTGCACGCAGTGCGCGACGGGATTGTTTCCGACCTCTCCGTTGCGGCCGGGGAGGCCGTCCGTACCGGCCAGGTGATCTGCGTCGTTGTCGGCGAAACGGCTTCCGGGCCGGAGGCGGATGCCGGAGCGTAAGGAGTTCTGCTCCGAGGAGTCACGCGAGAACGCAGAGCCGCTCGCGGCCACCGCCAGCCGCGTCGACCACTGGCTGCTCGTCGAGTACCGCGGTCTCTGGGCACACGATGTCCTCCCCGGTAGCGGGCTCTCGGACCAGGTAAAGGCGCACCTGCGCGAGCAGGCGGCCGCCCGGCCGCGCACGAAGCTTCTCTTCGTCCGGCGCACCGAGCGCCGCGGCCGGCCCGGTCTCGCCGTCCTCTGGGGCAGCTCGCCCGAGCGCGGTGGCACGCTCTTCCACGCCGAGGTCGAGGGCTACGAGGACCTGCTCGGGCTCGACCTGACCGGGCCGGGGGAGCCGTTGACCCACCCGCTGCTGCTCGTCTGCACGCACGGCAAGCACGACCGCTGCTGCGCGCGCTACGGCAGGCCGCTCTACCACGCGCTCACGGAGCAGGCCGACGAGGACTGGGTGTGGCAGTCGTCCCACGTCGGCGGCGATCGCTTCGCGGGCAACGCCGTCTTTCTACCGGACGGCCTCTACTTCGGCCGCGTCGGGCCGGGTGAAGCCTGGCCCGTGCTCGACGAGTACCTCGCCGGCCGGATCCACCTCGAGCTCTACCGGGGGCGATCCTGCTACTCGTTCGCGGAACAGACGGCAGAGCGGGCCGTGCGCGAGGCGACGGGCCTGCGCGGAATCGACGACCTCGAGCTCGTCGAGCACGATGGGTCGCACGTCGTCTTCCGCGTCGGTCGGCGTCGCCGCTTCGACGTCGGCGTCACCTTCGAGCCCGGCGAGCTCACCTACCTGACGTGCAGCTCGGAGACGCTCAGGCGCCCGCGGTACTACGCTGCAAGAATCCTTCGCGAATCAGGCGCCTGACGAGCACCAGGCGGCTGTCTCCGTCGAGCCCGCCGGGCAGCGCGGCGGCGGTGAACGGCTCTTCCGCTGAGAAGAGCGCCTCGACCTCCTCGCGGGCGTGCTCGGGAAACGCGACGTGCTTGCCCTCGAAGGAAAGCGTCGTCCCCTCGAGGTCGGCGATCACCGTCGCGCGCCGCTCGAGCGGCGTCTCGACGGTCAGCGACCCGAGCGCGCGCACCTCCTCCAGCTGCCCGTCGAGGATCGGCCGCCGGCTGTTCACGAACCGCGCGCGGGTGCGGCGCGCAACGTCCTCGGCGCCGAGCCGTTCCCCGAGCCGCTCGAGCAGATCGGCGTCGAGCGTCCCGTCCTCCGGCACCGAGCCGCGCAACTCGATGTCCTCTTCGCTCTCGGCGAGCGCGGCGCGCAGCGCGTCGGCCCACGTGACGATGTTGATCCCGACCGTGACGTGCAGCGAGTCGGTCTCCGAGGTCAGCGCGTCGTGCAGCCAGCCGCGCGGAAGATAGAGCGTGTCCCCGGCACGCAGCGTCACCTCGAGCACGGGCGGGCCGTGCTCGCCGAGCGACTTCGAGTAGCGCTGGTGCTTGAGCGGGAGCTCGAGGAGCGGCTCGTACACGCGCCAGTGCTTCTCGCCCGCGACCTGGAGGACGAACACATCGTGCGTGTCGTGATGCACGGCGAAGCCCTGCGAGTGGCGGGGCGTGTAGTAGGAGTTCGCCTGCGCAGGGTGGCCGAGCTCGGCCTCCAGCGCGCGGCAGAACCGGGCGACCGGTAGCCAGTTCAGGTGCAACGCCTGCAGCACGATCGTCACGCCGGCCTCGAAGGCGGCGGCAACCTGGTCGGGATCGGCGGTGCGCGTGAACGGGTCGGGCCGCCAGGGAAGGTCGCTGGTGTACTCGCTCAACCCGATCTGGCCGCCCTCCTTGACCAGGCGGAAGGCGGGGTAGCGGAGCCCGCCGGAGCAGACCAGCCGCTCGACGTCCGCGACGCTGAGGAGGTCGTCGAAACGCCCCTCCTCGGACCGCGGGACGGCGAGTGGCTGCTGCTCCCAGTGCTCCGAGAGGAACTCCGCTGCGTCGATCGGCTCGACGCAGCGGGCAAGCGCTCCTCTAGCTCGGGTCCTCGGCGTCCGTGTCGGTGTCAGTGGTATCGGTGCCGTCCGAGTCGTCCGTGTCGTCGTCGTCGGCGTCGGCCGTCTCGAAGCGAGAGCGGGACGCGCCCGTGCCGGTGGTCAGGATCTCCTCGTCGGAGAGCTTGCGCTCGTCAGCCATCTCGATGCCTCCTTGTGCGGAGTCGGGTCGGGATCTTATGCCCTCACCGGTACCCGCTGAATCGTCACGGCGTCGCTAGGGTTCGCCGGTGCGGGGCGACCTGAAGGCGACCTTCTCGATCTGCGCGCTCGACCCGGCAGCCGGCGAGGTCGGGTGTGCCGTGCAATCGCGCTACTTCTCGGTCGGCTCGGTCGTGCCGTGGGCGAAGGCAGGCGTCGGCGCGGTGGCGACCCAGGCGGCCGGGGTTGCAGCGTACGGGCCGGGCGTGCTCGGACTGCTCGAGGAAGGGCTGTCGCCGAAGAATGCGATCGCGGCCGCTCTCGCGGACGACGATGGTCGCGAGAGCCGCCAGCTCGGAGCGGTGGCGGCCGACGGGAGCTCGGCGTCGCACACCGGCTCGGAGTGCCTCGCCTGGGCGGGCCACCGCACGGGCGAGGGATACGCAGTGCAGGGGAACATCCTCGCGGGCGAGGCCGTGGTGACCGAGATGGAGCGTGCCTTCCTCGAGACCGAGGGCTCGCTGGCCGAGCGGCTGGTCTCGGCGCTCGAGGCCGGCCAGGCGGCGGGCGGCGACTCGCGCGGGCAACAGTCGGCCGCGATCGTGGTCGAGCGGGTGGGAGCGGCGGCCGAGTCGCGGGAGGGGCTGGACCGCGTCTGCGAGCTGCGGGTCGAAGACCATCCCGAGCCGATCGCAGAGCTACGGCGCCTGCTCGGGATCCAGCTCGTGTGGGATGCCCTTCGCCGCGCGACGGCGTTCCACCAGCCGGGCCGCTACGCGGAGGGGGTGGCCGTGCTGAGCGAGGCGCTCGGCCGGCGCGGAGAGGATGCCGTGCTCCTCTACGACCTCGCCTGCTTCGAGTGCCTCACGGGCGAGACCGCGTCGGCGCTTGCACACGCACGCCGTTCGCTCGAGCTCGACCCCGGCCTGCGCACGGGGATGGCGGTCGACCCGGACTTCGCGGCGCTCGCCGACGATCCGCAGTTCCAGGTGCTCGTCCGCTAGGCTCGCCTGCGCTTTGGACCTCTACGAGTACCAGGGGAAGGAGCTGTTTCGGCGCGCGGGGATCCCCGTGTCGGAGGGACGGCTCGCGACGACGCCGGCCGAGGCCCGCGCGGCGGCCGAGGAGCTCGGCGGCCAGGTCGTCGTCAAGGCGCAGGTGCTGACGGGCGGCCGGGGCAAGGCCGGGGGGATCAAGCTCGCCGAGGGCCCCGACGAGGCCGAGGCGCGGGCCGAGGAGATTCTCGGCCTCGACATCAGCGGTCACGTCGTCCGCAAGCTCTGGATCGAGAAGGCCTCGGAGATCGCGAGGGAGTACTACCTCTCGGTCACCTTCGACCGGGGCGCGAAGGAGGCCCTGCTCATGTTCACTACGCAGGGCGGCGTGGACATCGAGGAGGTCGCCGCGTCGAGCCCGGAGGCGCTCGTCC
>WNFV01005533.1_pt1 | contig 17763 bp, 19 predicted proteins | sample 5400101 | NCBI WGS metagenome assembly WNFV01 (sample SAMN13153361, study PRJNA577476) | soil metagenome | isolation source: 115 cm soil or saprolite under grassland replicate 1 | place: USA:California | collected 2016-06-15
GCAGGCCGCGGCGCTCGAAGCGCCGCTCGGGGTGGCGCCCGTCGGCCTGCTGGCGCCAGTAGCCGACCATCCGGTAAAAGGTCCCGGACCGAGAGGGTCCGGGCCGCCTCGAGCAGGACCCCGCCCGGGCGGCGGTCCCGCCGGCCATGCGATGGCGATCCACCAGCCAGGCCGAGGCCGAGACGAACCCGTCCCGCTCGTAGGTCCGGCGCCTGCGGATCTCGGCCAGCCGGCGCAGGCTCTCGACTTCCAGAGCTTCCATCGCTCGGCGTGTCTCGGCGAAGTCGGCCTCCAGCGATCCGTCGTCGACCGTCCCGAGATCCTCACCCCTGAGTTCGTCCAGGGCCGAGCGAAGCGTGCTCAGCGGTCCCCTTCCGCACCCTCGAACATCTGTTCGACACCCTAGCAGGGGGTACCGACACGGAGCGTCCTTCAGGGGCCACTCCAGCCAGCGTGCGATGTGAAACCGCTCACACGATGCTCACCGCAGCGCGAAGTCGAAGATCCCGATAAGGATCCAAGCGACGCCCACGATCACCGTGAGGGGGCGGACGAACGCGAGCGTGGACCACACTTCCGATGACACGAACCACCCGACCATCAGCGACCGATCGACATCAGCATGGCGCGAGGCTTCCTGCCGGCCCGGCTACTCCCACTCGATCGTGCCGGGGGGCTTGCTGGTGACGTCGTAGACGACGCGGTTGACGCCTGGGACCTCGGCGACGATGCGGGAGGAGATACGCTCCAGCACCTCCCATGGCAGGCGGGCCCAGTCGGCGGTCATGGCGTCCTCGCTCTCCACGGCACGCACCACCACCGGGTAGTGGTAGGTTCGCCCGTCGCCCATCACGCCCACGCTGCGGATCGCCGGCAGCACCGCGAACGCCTGCCACAGCCGTCCGCCGAGGCCTGCGCGACGGACCTCCTCCTGCACCACCGTGTCGGCGCCGCGGACGATCGCCAGCCGCTCGCGCGTCACCTCGCCGACGATGCGCACCGCCAGGCCCGGGCCGGGGAACGGCTGGCGCCAGACGATCTCCTCCGGCAGGCCGAGCTCCTCCCCCACCTTCCGCACCTCGTCCTTGAACAGCAGGCGCAGCGGCTCGACCAGTTCGAGGTCCATCTCGTCGGGCAGCCCGCCGACGTTGTGGTGGCTCTTGATCCGCGCGGCGTCCCGGGTGCCGGACTCAATCACGTCCGGGTACAGCGTCCCCTGCACGAGGAACCGAGCCTCGGCGTGTCCGCGCGCGACCTCCTCGAACACGCGGATGAATTCCTCGCCGATCCGCTTGCGCTTCTCCTCAGGGTCGGTCACGCCGGCCAGGCGGCCCAGGAAGCGGTCCTCGGACTTGACGTGCACCAGGTCGATCCCGAAGTGGCCCTGGAACGTCTCCACGACCTGCTCGGGCTCGCCCTGGCGGAGCAGCCCGGTATCGACGAACACGCACGTCAGCCGATCGCCGATCGCGCGGTGCACGAGCAGCGCCGCCACCGCCGAGTCCACCCCGCCCGACAGGGCGCAGAGGACGTGCGACGAGCCTCCGACCTGCGCCCGGACCTCCTCCACCGCGCGCTCAACGACCGTGACCGGCGTCCAGTCCGGAAGCAGCCCGCAGGCCTCGTACAGGAACCGCTTCATCAGGTCGAGGCCGCGCGGCGTGTGCGCCACCTCGGGATGGAACTGCACCGCGAACAGGCCGCGCTGCGGGTCCTCCATGGCCGCCACCGGCGACGAGTCGGTCGACGCCGTGGCGACGAACCCATCCGGGGCGCGGACCACCGTGTCCCCGTGGGACATCCACACGACCTGCTCGTCGGGGAGGTCGCGCAGCAGGAGCCCGGGCGTCGTCACGCGCAGTTCGGTGCGCCCGTACTCGCGCGCGCCGGTGTGCGCGACCTCGCCGCCCAGCGAGCGTGCCATCAGCTGCTGGCCGTAGCAGATCCCGAGCACCGGGACGCCGATGCCGAACAGGCGGGCATCGACGAACGGCGCGCCCGGCTCGTACACCGACGCCGGGCCGCCGGACAGGATCAGCCCGGCCGGCCGGCGGCGAACCAGGTCGTCGACCGGAAGGTCGTGCGGGACGATCTCGGAGTACACGTGGCACTCGCGGACGCGCCGCGCGATCAGCTGCGCGTACTGCGCGCCGTAGTCGACGACCAGGACCGGCCGCACGGCTACCCCATCCCCACGTGCTGGGCCCTTTGCAGGTCCTTCCCCTCCGACGTGATCGCGGGAGCGACGATCACCTCCGCCTTCTGGAACTCCTTGATGTTCGCGTAGCCGGTCGTGGCCATCGACATGCGCAGCGCCCCGAACAGGTTGAGCGTCCCGTCGTTCTCGTGCGCCGGTCCGACCAGGATCTCCTCGAGCGTCCCGATCTGGCGGGTCGCCACGCGCGTCCCCCGCGGCAGCGTGGGGTGGAACGTCGCCATCCCCCAGTGGAACCCACGCCCCGGCGCCTCGTACGCCTTCGCCAGCGGCGACCCGATCATCAACGCGTCGGCCCCGCAGGCGATCGCCTTGGCGATGTCCCCGCCGGTGCGCATCCCGCCGTCGGCGATCACGTGGCAGTAGCGGCCGGTCTCGTGAAGGTGCTGCATCCGTGCGCCGGCCGCGTCGGCGATCGCCGTGGCCTGCGGCACCCCCACCCCGATCACCCCGCGCGTGGTGCACGCCGCCCCGGGCCCTACCCCTACCAGGATGCCGGCCGCGCCGGTGCGCATCAGGTGCAGCGCGGTGTGGTAGGAGGCGCACCCGCCGACGATCACCGGGATGTCGAACCGGGCGATGAACTCCTTCAGGTTGAGGGGCTCCGTTCGCGTCGAGACGTGCTCGGCCGACACCACCGTCCCCTGGATGACCAGGATGTCCAGCCCGGCCTCGAGCACCAGGGGGGCGTAGCGCTGCGTGCGCTGCGGCGTGACCGAGGCCGCCGACACCACCCCCGCGTCCTTGATCTCCCGGATCCGCCGGACGATCAGCTCCTCCTTGACCGGCTCCTGGTACAGCTCCTGCATCCGCCGGGTGGCCTTCTCCGGCGGCTGGGCGGCGATCTCCTCGAACACCGGATCCGGATCCTCGTAGCGCGTCTGCAGGCCTTCGAGATTCAGCACCGCCAAGCCGCCGAGCTTCCCGATGCCGACGGCCGACTCGACGCTCACCACCCCATCCATGGCCGAGGCCAGCAGCGGCAGCTCGAGGCGGTAGGCGTCGATCTCCCAGGAGATGTCGACGTCGTCGGGGTCGCGGGTCCGGCGGCTGGGGACGATCGCCACGTCGTCGAACCCGTAGCCCCGGCGGGCCACCTTTCCCTTGCCGATCTCGATGTCCATCCCCCGTCCTCTCTACAAACGCGAGACGCCCGCCCGGGAAGGGCAGGCGTCGAGGTGCTCCATGACGGAACGATACCAGGGTTGGGGCCGGTCACCGACCAGCCCCAACCCGGGACGTTGCGAGCGCTACGGAGCCGGCGGCGCGGCCGGTGGTGGGCCGCCCGGCGGCGGACCAGCCGGGGGCGGGGTCCACTGGGGCGCGGTCGGCGCCGGGCCGGGCGGGGCCGCGGGGTAGGCGCCGGCCTGCGGCGGGGGCGGCGGGACAGCCAGCGTGCGCTTCTTGTAGGCGGCGGTGCCCCAGATCGCCGCGGAGAGCGCCAGCAGGCTCCCGATCGCCGCGACGTACGCGCCGATGTCCCCGGTCGCGGAGAGATCGCCGTTGGCGAACGCCTGCTCCAGGGCGGCCTCGGCCTGCGCCTGCGTGATACCGAACTCGTCGGCCACGCTCCCCGCCTCGAACGAGGTGATCGCGCCCTCGGGGTCGAAGGCGGCGTAGGCACCGATGATCAGCAGGATCGCCGACAGCACGATGGCCGTGATCGACAGGGCGCGCCGCCCGACACCGACGATCACCAGAATAGCCAGGATCAGCACGACGGCCGAGATCACCACCGCGCCGACCCCCATGGTGAGGTCGAACCCCTTCAGGTCGTCGGACCCTCCGGCGAACGTCAGCCCGAACCACGCCAGGAAGCCGGAGACGATCACGAGGATCGCCCCCAGGAGCAACACGAGGCCGGGTGCCCTCGATGGCGTTGCGGTGTCGTTCATGATCCCCTCCTCCTTCGGCCGGCGACCTCTACGCGGGTAGGACCGCTACAGGTAGCCGCGCTCCTCGAGCGCGGCGAGGATCTGGGCAAGGCACTCGTCCTCGGAGTGCAGGTCGGTACGGACCTCGACCTCGGGTTGCGCCGGGGGCTCGTAGGGATCGTCCACGCCGGTGAACCCCGTGATCTCGCCGGCGCGGGCCTTGGCGTAGAGGCCCTTCACGTCGCGGCTCTCGCAGACCTCGATCGGCGCGTTGACGTAGACCTCGACGAAGTCACCGATCAGCGCGCGCACCTTGTCGCGCACGTCGCGGTAGGGGGAGATGGCCGACACGACCGCGGCGACGCCGTTGCGGGTCAGCAGGTTGGCCACGAACCCGATCCGCAGGATGTTCGTGTCGCGGTCCTCCTTGGAGAACCCCAGGCCCTTGGACAGGTTCGTGCGCACGATGTCGCCGTCGAGGAGCTCGATCTTGAAGTCCCGCCCGCGGAGCTCCTCGACCAGCAGGTGGGCGAGCGTGGACTTGCCGGCCCCGGACAGGCCCGTGAACCAGACCGTGAAGCCCCGGTCGGGGCCCCGGTCCCTCGGGCCGAGCGTCCGCTCCTGCGTCGCCACCCCGGTCGTCATCTCGGTCACAGCATGCTCCTTCCCTGGACGCCCTCGGGCTCCTCCAGCCCGTAGAGCTTCATCAGCGTCGGGCCGATGTCGATCAGGCGCAGGCCCTCCTGCCGGCCGGCCGGCTGGCCCGGCGCGCCGGTCATCATGAACACCCCGTGCTGCGCGTGGTTGGCGCCATCGGGGCCGGTGTCGTTCTCGAACGTGTACACGTCGCCGGTGCCGACCGTGCCGACCGAGCGCCACTCCAGGTCGCCGAAGTACACGATCAGGTCGGGGGCCACCCCGCGCACCTCGGGGTAGACGTCCTGCGGCCGGTACACGATCGTGCCGAGCGGCCGGCCCTCCGGCCCGGGCATCGCCTCGAGCTTCGCGATCAGATCGTCGCGCACCTTCTCGTAGTCGGCGGGATCGACCACGCCGTCGGGCTCGCGGCCCTTCAGGTTGACGAACAGGCGCCCGTAGTACCCGCCGTCGCCCCAGGCCGTCGTTTTGGTCCAGTCGATCGGTGCCTTGCCGATCGGCGTCGCGCCGTCGAGCGACGAGGTCATCGCCAGATAGCCCTCGCGCATCAGCCAGTCGTTGAAGCAGATCCCGCCGATCATCGGCCGCGCCCCGTGGTCGGACATCAGGATCGTCACGGCGTCGTCGGGGATCGCCTCCAGGAGCGAGCCGACCTCGCGGTCGAGGTAGCGGTAGTAGTCCCGGAACGCGGTCTCGAACTCGTTGCCGGGAACGTACTTCGGGTGCGCCGGGTCGCAATAGTGCCAGAACACGTGGTGCAGGCGGTCCGGCCCCATCTCGACGAGCATGAAGTAGTCCCAGGGCTTCTCGCGGATGAAGCGCCGGGCCACCTTGAAGCGGCGCTCGGTCATCGCGTAGACCTGATCGAGCACGAAGCGCTCGCCCTTCTCGCGGAAGTTCGGGATGTCGAAGATGTACTCGCCGACCTCGGCCTCGACCTCGGCGGCAAGGTCCTCCGGCCAGGTGTAGGACTTCGCGGAGGGGGGCGTCAGGAAGCAGGAGATCCGCCAGCCCTCGACCGGCTTCGGCGGGTAGCCGGGCGGCACGCCGATCAGCAGCGACTTCTTGCCGGCCGCCCCGAGCAGGTCCCACAGCTGAGGCTGGGTGACCGCCCCGCTCGTGGCGATCGAGAGGCCGTCGTAGGTGGTGTCCTTGCGGTTGCGCATCCCGTAGATGCCGAGCCGCCCGGGGGTCGTCCCGCTCATCGCGCAGGCCCACGCCGGGATCGTGATCGGCGGGGTGATGCTCTCCAGCTCGCCCCACATGGAGCGGGCCATCAGGTTGGAGATGTTCGGCAGCTCGTCCTGCAAGCGATCGAACAGGAGCTGCGGGGTGCCGCAGTCCAGTCCGATCACCGCCACGCGCGCGTCGTTCGCCACGAGGTTCCTTCTGGGATCGTCGACCCGGGTCGGAAGGGGACGGCCGCGGCCGCCCAGAGCCCCGGTATCCTACCAAGTCGTGCGGCTCCTGCGGCGGTCCCTGTACGCGTACGCGCTGGTCTCGGCGGTCGGCGGGGCCGCCCTGGCGGCCTTCCCGCGGTCGGTCCTGGTCGGCCTGTTCGGCCAGGTCCATTACCCCGAGTACGCCTGGGTCCGCGTGGTCGGGGTGCAGGCCCTGGGGACGGCCATGCTCGCCGTGCTGGTGGCTCAGCGCGTCCGCGACCAGTGGTGGTGGACCTGGGCGTTCGTCATCCCGGTGATGCTGCTCTTCCTGGTGTTCGGGGTGAACGCGGTCCTCGGTCCCGGGTGCGCGTCGCTGCCGGGAGGCGAACGAGAGTGCCCGAGCAGCGCCCTCTGGTGGGTGGCCACCGCGATCAGCGCGGCGCTGGCCGGCGGGATGGTGGTCGGCCTGGCCCGCGCCGGGCGAGAGGCTCCGCCCCTCTAGCTACCGTCCGGCCCCCGCCGGCGGAACCACACCGCGAGCCCCAGGAGGGCGGCGACCGGGACGGCGATCGCGCCCCCCGCCCGGCCCAGGCGCAGCCCGGCCACGTCGAGCACGATGCCGGTGAACAGGACCGCGGCGAGCCCGAACGCCGGCGCCAGGGCCGCGGCCTCGAACGCGCGGAGGCCGCCGCCGGCGAACGCCCACCCGGCGCCCGCCAGGCCGAGGAGCACGAGGGAACCGGCCCCCAGGGCCCCCAGCGGAAGGGCGCCGGTCGGGACCGACGGCACGTCCGGCGGCGCCGCCGACGCTCGCCCGCCGCCGGCGAGCGAGAGGACGCCCGGCGCGACCACCGCCCCGGGGTCTGCCGCGGCCGCGGCGGGGTAGTCCGGGTGGAAGGCCTCGAGCATCAGGATCACCGGATCCTCGTCCAGGACGCGGCGGACGCTGCGGAACTGCCGGTTGGAGACCTTGTTGTAGCCGCGATCGTCTTCCTCGATCCGCGTCGGACGCCCGGCCTGCAGATCGTCGGGCCGACCGACGAACACGTTGACCGCCGGGAGGCGGTCGGTGCCCTGCACCGCGCGGATCGTGTGCGCCATCAGGGAGACCAGCGAGCCGGGATCGGGGCCGCGGTCGTCGACGACGAAGATCACCGGCCGCCCTGCCGGGACGCCGGCCGCGTCCAGATAGGCCCCCGCTCGCGCCGCTCCGGCCACCTTGTCCGGATCCATCCACACCAGGCCGCGGTCGGCGAGCGTCCGGTAGAGGATCACCCCTCCGAGCGCCACCGCGCCGGCCAGGCCCGCAGCGACGGCGACGGCGGCCAGGGCCCTGCCGCCCCTCGCCCGGCCGGACAGCGCCCGGCCGGCTCCCACGAGCGCGGCGCCGGCCAGGAGCGGCAAGGGGACGAGGAAGGCCAGGAAGCGGTGCGCCGGGAGGGCCCGGATCACGGTGATCACCTGCTGCCCGGGAACGGACCGGACGCGGGAGAGGAGGGTCGCCGCCGCGAGGAGCGTCAGCGCGGCCCAGGCCGCGCAGGCGACGGTCAGCGGCGCGCGGGGGGCTCGGTCGTTCGCCCGCCGCTCGCGGCGGGCGAGCCACCAGGCGCCCGCGAGCGCCGCCGGCACGGTGACCGGGAGGAGGTACAGGGGGAGGTCCTGGCGCAGCCGCGCCCGGAACAGCCGCGGGGTCTGGATCACCGGGCGGTCGACCGACGTGCGCAGGAGGACGAACACCACGACCGCCGCCAGGGCCCCGGCGAGCCCCACGATCAGGGCGAGGCGGGCGGCGGGGGTTCGCCAGGGACGGGTCCCTCGTCGCCAGGCCCGCCAGCTTGCCGGCAGCGCGACGAGCGCGGTCACGGCGAGGACTGTCAGGCCGACGGCGAAGAATGCCGGGTGGGCGATCCCCGCCGCCGCGAGCAGTGCCGTGGGCGCGACGATCCCGCCGGCGCCGCGCACGGCCACCAGGGCCATGGCGATCGCGGCGACCACGAGGGCCGCCGCCAGCAGGTTGTCCGTGTAGGTCCCCGCCATCATCCGGGCGACGCCCGGCGAGACCCCGACGAGCGCGGCGGCGGCGGCCGCCTCCCACGGCCGGCCGCGCGCCGCGGAGGTCAGCAGCGCGCCGGCGGCCAGCGCGGTCGCGGCGGCTGCGGCGGCCGGCAGCGCGGCGGCCCAGACGAACGTCGACGTGCCGGTGACGCGCGAGAGGGAGAGCACCAGGACCGGGAACCCGACCCGGCTGTCGAAGGCCAGCCCGGGGGCGGGCAGGCGGAGCGCGGCGGTCTCGACCAGCCCGTAGCGGGCCACCGCGTTCGTCTGGTCCAGGTAGCGAGCGACGTCGAACCCGATCGGGACGCGGTAGCCGAAGGCGAAGTAGACGCCGAGGAAGAACCCCGCGACGAGCAGCGCAGTCGCGGCGAGCAGGAGGAAGGGACGGGCCCGGGAACGAGCGGGGGGACCCGTCAACGGGTCCCCCCTGGAGGTTTCCGGCACGTCCTAGTAGTGGTCGTGCCCCCCGTGGCCGCCCGGCGTCGGCTCCTCCTCCTCGGGCTTCTCCACCACGGCGCTCTCCGTGGTGATCACCAGCCCGGCGATGGAGGCGGCGTTCTGCAGCGCGGAGCGGGTCACCTTGGCCGGGTCGACCACGCCCTCCTTCATCAGGTCGCCCCAGGTTCCGGTCAGCGCGTTGAAGCCACGCCCGTCGCCCTCGGCCCGGATCCGCTCGACGATCACCGCGCCGGCGAAGCCCGCATTCTCGGCGATCAGCCGCGCGGGCTCGGCCAGCGCCTGGCGGACGATGGCCGCCCCGGTGGCCTCGTCGCCCTCGAGTGTCAGCGCGTCGAGCGTGCCCTCGGTCCGGATCAGCGCCACGCCACCGCCGGCGACGATCCCCTCCTCCACCGCGGCGCGGGTGGCCGAGAGCGCGTCCTCGATGCGGTGCTTCTTCTCCTTCAGCTCCACCTCGGTGGCCGCGCCCACCTTGATCAGCGCCACGCCGCCGGAGAGCTTCGCCAGCCGCTCCTGAAGCTTCTCGCGATCCCAGTCCGAGTCGGTGTTCTCGATCTCGCCCTTGATCTGGTTGATCCGGCCCTGGATCTCTCCGGCGTCGCCCTGGCCCTCGACGATCGTGGTGTCGTCCTTGGTGACGACCACCTTGCGCGCCCGGCCGAGCATGTCGAGCGTGGCGTTCTCCAGCTTCAGTCCGACCTCCTCGGAGATCACCTGGCTGCCGGTCAGGATCGCCATGTCTTCGAGCATCGCCTTGCGCCGCTCGCCGAAGCCGGGAGCCTTCACCGCGACCGACGGGAACGTGCCGCGTATCTTGTTGACGACGAGCGTGGCGAGCGCCTCGCCCTCGACGTCCTCGGCGACGGCCACGAGCGGCTTCCCCGACTGGATCACCTTCTCGAGCACCGGCAGCAGGTCCTTCACCGCGCTGAGCTTCTTGTTCACCAGCAGGATGTAGGGGTCCTCGAACACCGCCTCCTGCCGCTCGGGGTCGGTGACGAAGTACGGGGAGATGAAGCCCTTGTCGAACTGCATGCCCTCGACGAACTCGAGCTCCATCCCGAACGTCTGGGACTCCTCGACCGTGACCACGCCGTCCTTGCCCACCTTGTCCAGCGCCTCGGCGATGACCTCGCCGATGGAGGAGTCGGCGGCGGAGATCGCCGCGACCTGGGCGATCTCGTCCTTCGACTCGACGTCCTTGGCGGCCGCGCCGAGGGCCTCGACCACGGCGGCGACCGCCTTCTCGATGCCCCGCTTCAGCCCCATCGGGTTCGCGCCGGCGGCCACGTTCTTCATCCCGCGCTTGACCATCGCCTGGGCGAGCACCGTGGCAGTGGTCGTCCCGTCGCCGGCGACGTCGTTCGTCTTGGTGGCGACCTCCTTGGCCAGCTGGGCCCCCATGTTCTCCCACGGGTCCTCCAGCTCGACCTCCTTGGCGATGGTCACGCCGTCGTTCGTGATAGTGGGCGCTCCCCACTTCTTGTCCAGCACGACGTTGCGCCCCTTCGGCCCGAGCGTGATCGACACCGCGTCGGCCAGCTTGTCGATGCCGGCCTCGAGCGCCCGGCGGGCGTCCTCGTCGAACTTCAGCAGCTTCGCAGGCATCGAATGCCTCCTGCCGGCCCCGTGGGGCCCTCGATGGGATGGTGAGCGGCCGGTTGCCGCTTACTTCTTGCGGACGATCGCCAGCACGTCGCGGGCCGACAGGACCAGGTACTCCTCGCCCTCGACCTTGACCTCGGTGCCGCCGTACTTGGAGTAGACGACGGTGTCGCCCACCTTGACGTCCATCGGCACCCGCGCCCCGTCCTCGAAGCGTCCGGGGCCGACGGCCATCACCTCGCCCTCCTGGGGCTTCTCCTTGGCGGTGTCGGGGATGACGATGCCGGAGACCGTGGTCTCCTCCTCCTCGCCCGGCTTGACCACGATGCGGTCCTCGAGCGGCTCCAGGCTGAACCCCTTGGCCATGTCTCTCCTCCTCGGACGCGAACGGTTGGCACTCTCGCGTTGAGAGTGCTAACAGTCTAGCGACCCGCCCGCCGAACGGTCAACGCCCGCCCCGACCACGTCCCCGGACAGCGCACCCCCCGAGGAGGGGAAGCCCGCGTTTCCGCTCGCTCCGGGGGGGAAGTTCCTTCGTGGAGGAAGGGGGAGCCATGGCGACGGAGACGGTTCAGCGGCGAGGCGGGTTCGCGGCCGCGGGGCGGCAAGTGGCGCGGGAGCGCTTCGGGGGGGTCGACGCCCCGGCCACCCTGACCGGGATGCTGGTGGCGCTCTCGGTCGAGCTGCTCCTGGGAGGCCTGGTAGCGGCCGCGGTCGGGGCCTTCGGGTTCCAACTGGGCTTCACGCAGGGTGCCACCGAGCTGTCGCTCGGCGGGGCCATCGCCGGTTTCGCGGTGATGTTCGTGGCGTTCCTGTTCGGCGGCTGGGCCGCCGGGCGCATGGCGCGCTACGACGGCGCACGCAACGGGATGATGGTGGCGGTGTGGGCGCTGCTCCTCGCCGCCATCCTGGTCGCGCTCGGGCTGTGGCTCGGCGACCGCTACGACGTGCTGGCGCGGGCCCGGCTGCCGCAGTGGGCCACCGGGGGACGGGTGACGGCCGGCGCCGCGATCGGGGGGCTGGTCGCGGTGGGCGTCATGCTGATCGGCGGAGCGCTCGGCGGGATCTGGGGCGCCTCGTACCACCGCCGGGCCGACAGGATGGTCGCCGAGGGAGTGATCGCCGAGACGATCGCCTCGGAGACGGTGCCGGCGGCCACCGAGACCGACGTGGTCGCCACCGAGACGGAGCCGGTGCCCACGGAGACGGTGGAACCGACCGGGAAGAAGACCATCCGCCGTCCGATCTGAGGCACGGCCGGAGCGCCGGCTACTCGCCGAGGATCTGCAGGGAGACGACCCGGTCCTTCGGCTGGTCGAGCTCGATCAGCAGCAGGCGCTGCCACGTGCCGAGGACCGGCTCGCCGCCCGCGATCGGGATCACCTGGGAGGTCCCTCCGAGGAGCATCGCCGCCACGTGGGCGCGGCCGTTGGCCCGCTCGTGCGCCTCGTCGAGGTTCTGCGTTCGGCGCTCGAGGTCGTCGTGGGCGTAGTAGACGTCCGCGGGGACGAGCGCCTCCACGCGGGCCCGGAGATCCTGCAGCGCGCCGTCCTCCCACTCGTTCACCACGAGCACCGCGGTCGTGTGCCGGCAGAAGGCGATCGCCACGCCGTCGGTGATCCCGCCGTCCTTGATCGCCCGCCGCAGGTCGTCGGTGAGGTCGACGATGTCGAGCCGTCGCTCGGGCAGCACCCGGATCTCGGTCGTCTGTGACCTCATGAGCCCCTCAGATTGAACCCCATCATGCTGCCGGCCGGGGAAGGGTGACGACCATCCGGCAGCCCTGCGGCTCGTTGCGCTCGGCGCGGATGTCGCCGCCGTGCAGGTCGACGATCCAGCGCGCGATCGCCAGGCCGAGGCCGGTGCCGCCGTCGGTCGAGGAGCGCGCCGGGTCGGCCCGGTAGAACCGTTCGAAGACCCGCGACGCGTCGGCCTCGGGGATCCCAGGCCCGTGGTCTGTGACCTCGATCAGCACGCCGGCGCCGTTCGACCGGGCCCGAACCGTGACCTCGTCGCCCGGCGGCGAGTGGCGAACCGCGTTCTCCAGCAGGTTCGTCATCACCTGGTGCACCCGCTCGGGGTCGCCGTCCAGGCGCAGGCCGGCCGGCTCGACGTCCAGGCGCAGGTGGACGCCCGCAGGGGCCTGCCGCGCGGTGAGCTCCTGCTCGCGCACCGCGCGCTCGAGGAGCGGCCGGACCTCGAACGGCTTGTGGTCGAGCGGGACGACGCCCGACTCCAGCCGGGACAGGTCGAGCAACTGCGAGACCAGCCGGCCGAGGCGCTCGACCTGGCCGAGCATCACACCCAGGGTCCCCGGATCGGGTTCTTCGACCCCGTCCACCAGGTTCTCGAGCACGGCCTGCAGCGCGCTGATCGGGGTGCGCAGCTCGTGGGACACGTTCGCCACCAGATCGCGGCGCATGCGGTCCACCTCGGCCAGCTCGGCGGCCATCGAGTTGAAGGCCCGGGCGAGCTCCCCGACCTCGTCGCGCGACGTGGCCGTGACGCGGCGCGAGTAGTCGCCGCGGGCCATCGCCTTCGTGGCCTGCGCCATCTCACGCAGCGGCGAGGTCATGCCTCGCGCCAGGATCTGCACCATCGCCAGCGCCAGCGCGCCGGAGGCGGCACCGACGAGCAGGAACGGGAGGCCGGCCCGGTACCCGAGCGCCTGGACGAGCACGACGACGCCCACGGCGGCCAGGATCACCACCCCGAGCTTGGTGCGGATCGAGGAGAGGGAGTCGAGCGGGCGGATCGGGCGCGTCATCTGGGGACCTCCATGGCATACCCGACCCCGTGAACCGTGCGGATCAGGTCGGGGCCGAGCTTCTTGCGTAATGCCCGAACGTGGGAATCGACGGTCCGCGCCCCGGACCCGTCCCGGTAGCCCCAGACGTCGGCGAGCAGCCGCTCGCGGTCGAAGACCTCGCCCGGGCGAGCGGCGAGCTCGAGCAGGAGGTCGAACTCGATCGGGGTCAGGTGAACCTGGCGACCGGCCCGGCTGACGCGGCGGGTGCGCGGATCCACCTCGACGTCGCCGGCGCGGACCGGCTCGCGCTCGGGCGCGGGTGCGCGCTCGGCGCGGCGCAGGACCGCCTGCACCCGTGCGACGAGCTCGCGCGGCGAGAAGGGCTTCGTCACGTAGTCGTCGGCCCCGACGCCGAGGCCGACCAGGACGTCGGTCTCAGAGTCGCGCGCGGTGAGCATGATCACCGCCACCGCCCGGCGCCGTTGGATCCGCCGGCAGACCTCGAGCCCGTCGAACCCCGGGAGCATCAGGTCGAGGATCACCAGGTCCGGCCGCAGGCGCTCGACGACCTCGACGCCCGACGGGCCGTCGCCGGCGACCTCCACCCGGAACCCCTCCTTGCGCAGCCGGGCGGCGACGGCGGTGGCGATGGTCGCCTCGTCCTCGACGACGACGATCGTGCGCGCGCTGGCGCCCATACCATGAAGTCTAGGCATCCGCACGTGCGCGGTCGGTCGCATCGCTGTGGAGATTCCGTGCAGGTCCGATGCGCGCCCGTTCAGTTCGAATCGCGCAGGTAGGCCACCGTCTCCTTCAGGCCGTCCTCCAGATGCGTCCACGGGCGCCAGCCGAGCTCGGACGCGGCGAGGGCGTTGTCGAGCGCGATGCGCCGCGGCTCACCGGCGGGGAGCGGCCCGAGCGCCGGCTCGAGGCCGTAGCCGATGACGTCGGCCAGCATCCGGAACAGGCCGTTGACCGAGGTCTCGAGCGCGGTGCCGATGTTGATCAGCCGCCCGGAGCCCGCCTCCCCGGCGGCGAGGGCGAACGCGTGCACGGTGTCGTCGACGAACACGTAGTCGCGGGTCTGGTTGCCGTCGCCGAAGATCGTCACCGGCTCGCCGGCAAGCATCCTCCCGATGAAGATGGCGATCACGCCGGCCTCGCCGTACGGGTCCTGTCGCGGCCCGTAGACGTTGCCCAGAGCGAGCGCCGTGTAGTCGAGACCGCGGTAGCGGTGGTAATAGCGGAGGTAGTCGCCGCCGACCCGCTTCGATACCCCGTAGGGCGACGAGGGATGCGACCCGCCGAGCGCGGTCTCCTTGACCGGCAGCCGGCGCGGCTCGCCGTAGATCGTGCCGCCGGACGAGGCGTAGACGACCTTGCGCGCGCCGCACCCGACCGACGCCTCCAGCAGGTTCAGGAGCCCCATCACGTTGATGCTCGCGTCGAGGGCGGGGGTCGAGAGCGACGGGCGCACTCCGGCCTGCGCCGCGAGGTGCATCACCACGTCGGGTCGATGGCGCTCGAGCAGCTGTCCCAGTCCCTCGGTCCGGATGTCGAGGTTGTAGAACGTGAACGCGTGCCCGTACTGGCGCGCCTCGGAGAGGTTGGCGATCCGGCCGGTGGACAGGTCGTCGATCCCCACGACCTGCTTCTCCTCGGCCAGTAGGCGGTCCACCAGGTGGGAGCCGATGAACCCGGCCGCCCCGGTGACCACGACGGTCTCCACGCCCGAATGCTACCCGCCCGGGGAGCTCCGCCCCCCGTGTTCCCCGAGCAGCAGCCGCTCAGGCAAGGGGGAGGCCGGCGTCGGCTCCGACCTCGAGCGAGGTGCGCTCCCCCTTGGCCAGCCGGAAGAAGCCCGCGCAGGCGATCATCGCCGCGTTGTCGGTGCAGAGTTCCGGCGACGGGTACCGCAGCGCCAAGCCGTTCGCCTCCGCGGCCTCGGCCATCCGCTCGCGCAGGCGCGTGTTCGCCACCACGCCGCCCGCGAGCAGCACGGTGGAAACCTTCCGCTCTTCCGCCGCCCCCATCGTCTTGTCGACCTGGACGTCGACCACCGCCTCCTGGAACGAGGCCGCCAGGTCGGCCAGGTCCACCTCCCGGCCGGCGTCGCGTTCGGCGCGAACGTGGCGCACCACCGCGGTCTTCAGGCCCGACAGCGAGAAGTCGAAGTCGCCGGAGCCGGCCAGGGCGCGGGGGAAGGCGATCGCCGCCGGGTTGCCACGTTGGGCCAGCCGGTCGATCTCCGGGCCGCCCGGGAACGGCAAGCCGACGAAGCGGGCGAGCGTCTGCCCGAGCAGCTCGTAGCGGTGCTCCTCGGGCACGTGCACGAGCATCGTGTGGCCGCCGGAGACGATGAACGCGACGTAGGGGTGGTCCGGGTGCCCGTGTTCCAGCACGTTCGCGTAGATGTGGCCCTCGAGGTGGTTCACGCCGATGAAGGGGAGGTCGAGGGCCAGCGCCACCGCCTTCGCCGTGGCCATCCCGACGAGCAGCGCACCGACCAGGCCGGGCCCGACCGTGACGGCCACCCCGTCCAGTTCGTGCAGATCGGTCTGCGCCTCGGCGAGCGCCGCGTCGAGGAGCGGGTTGATCGTCTCGAGGTGCGCGCGGGACGCGAGCTCCGGCACCACGCCGCCGAAGCGCCCGTGCAGGGCCGCCTGGCCGGCGATGAGGCTCGCCAGGACCTTCTCGCCGTCGTCGACCACCGCGACGGCGGTCTCGTCGCAGGAGGTCTCGATGCCGAGCACCCTCACGACTCGGCCTCCGAGCGCGGGGCGGCCTCGGCGGGGAACCCCGCCGCCCGTCGGATCCGCTCGAGCTGGGTGGCGTACTCGTCCGTGTTCACGCCGTCGGCCCACATCACGAGCGCGTCCTCGTCTGTCTCCTGGTAGTAGCCCTTGCGCACCCCGACCGGACGGAACCCGAAGCGCCCGTACATCCGCTGCGCGCCCCAGTTGCTCATGCGCACCTCGAGCGAGACGGCCTCCGCGCCCATCTCGCGAGCGCGGGAGATCAGCTCGTAGAGCAGGCGCGTGCCGATCTTGCGGCGCTGGTGCCGCGGGTCGACGGCGATCGTGGTGACGTGCGCCTCCTCCCCGTAGGACATCAGGCCGGCGTAGCCGACGACGTCGCGGCCCAGCCGGGCGACGAGGTAGGCGCGGTTGCGCGGCTCCGCCATCTCGGAGAGGAACAGGTTCGGGCTCCACGGGCGGGGGTAGACCTCGCGCTCGATGGCCAGCACGCCCTTCAGGTGGCGCCGGCGCATCCGCGTGATCTCGAGTTCAGGCGGTCCGAGCTCGCTTGTCCCAGGCGATCTCCGCATCCGACTTCCTCACGTAGTAGGGCTGCAGATCCTCCGGCCGGCCCGCCTCCTCCCGCACGAAGCGCGGGACGGCGAGCTCGACTAGGGCCGCAGCCTCCGGGTACGCGTGCGCCATCGAGGCCAGCTCCACCTGGCTGCCCAGCTCCTCCTCCAGCGTCCGACGATAGAGCAGCGCGCCGTTTCCGACGAGGAGCATCTCCTCACGGCGGGACCCGATCTCGGCGGCCAGCTCCTCCGGCGACCCGACCTGGAACCCCGTCTCCCGCGCCACCCCGCCCGGCACCGGCCGGTAGAAGGCGTAGAACACCTCCTTGCGGCGCGCATCGATCACCGCGACGATCGGGCGGCGCGAGTAGCGCACGTCGAACGCCAGCACGTCGAGCGAGGCCATCCCGACGATCGGCACCCGCAGGACCTGGGCCAGCGTCTTGCCCGTGGCGATCCCCACCCGCATGCCGGTGAACAGGCCCGGCCCGAGCCCGATCGCGATCCCGCCGATCCGCCCGGGAGGCACCTCGGACCAGCGCAGGAGGTGGGAGACCGCCGGGACGGCCACCTCGTGCCCGGGCCGGCCCCGCGTGAGCACCGTGGAGGCGACGATCCCCTGCTCGGTCCCGAGCGCAACCGAGGTCTGCGGCGTGGACGTCTCGATCCCGAGGACGAGCATCAGGCCGCCCACCCGTCGAGGGCCTGCTCCAGTCGTTCCCAGCGACCCGCCCAGGCCGGCCCGCCGGGGTGGAACGACAGACGGCGCTCGTCGCCGGCCAGCGTGGTGAACTCGATCGCCAGGAAGGTCTGCGGGAAGAGCGCCTCGATCACGTCGCCCCACTCGACGAACATCACCGCCCCCGAGTCCAGGTACTCCTCGAACCCGAGGTCCAGGACCTCCTGCATCCGGTTCAGGCGATAGACGTCGACGTGCACCACGGGGATCGCGCCGCGGTACTCACGGACCAGCACGAACGCCGGGCTCGTGACGGGCTCGGCCACGCCGAGCCCGGCCGCCGCGCCCTGCACGAACGTGGTCTTCCCGGCGCCGAGGTCGCCGCCCAGGCTGACCAGGTCGCGGGGCGCGAGAAGCGGCGCCAGGGCCGCGCCGACGGCCCGGGTCTCCGACGGCGACGCCGTCACCACCTGCAGGGTCGGGGCCATCCCCTCAGAACAGCCCCAGCTGTTCCTCGACGATCGGTGCGGGCTGGGCCAGGAGCTCCTTCAGGGTCGCGAAGTCCCGGCGGATCAGCTCCATCTGGCGGCCGGCCTCCCCCCCGCCGTGCAGGACGGCGGCCGGGTGGAACGTGGGGATCACCGTGCGGCCGTTCCAGGTGAACGCCTCGCCGCGCACCCGCGAGATCGACACCGGCCGGTCGAGGATCACCCGCGTGGCGAAGTTCCCCAGCGTGACCACGACCCGGGGGTGGACCAGCGCGACCTGCTCCATC